>Ga0182041_10000284_pt1 | contig 23440 bp, 34 predicted proteins | sample flu12Cox44000178_FD_125967 | JGI IMG/M metagenome (GOLD analysis project Ga0182041, IMG submission 125967) | Lab enrichment of tropical soil microbial communities from Luquillo Experimental Forest, Puerto Rico - flux8day.12C.oxic.44.000.178 | ecosystem: Environmental > Terrestrial > Soil >...
CGAAATACTATCGCCGTCTTACGCTCTTTACGCCCCCGCAAATCGGCAATTCCGGGGCGCACTGAGCTGGGGCTTGATCGTTTTTGAGTAATCGGATAAAATGGCTGGATTCCAGTCGTTAAAGGGTGCCGCAACGCTTCCCAAAGACGCCCCGACCCCCTGGTTGTCGAGACCAGGGGGTCGGTTGGCCGAGGAAAGGCCGGCGGCGCCCACCTACCGCGTTAGGAAGGGCACTAATGTCAAGGGTAATCGCAACCTATTATCCTGTCAAGTCAGGTACCGAAACCGGCCGGGCAGGATACAACGGAGGGCCAGTCGGGTGACCCCGGGTGCCGCTCCGGCCACCCTTCGGGACGCCCTCAACCTCCTAATCGATGTCGTTGAAGAAGGTGATAGTTACCGTGCCTTGTGCCCCGTGCACCAAGGGCACTCGCTCACGGTAAGGTACAAGGCCGATGAAGACACCCTCCTCGTGCACTGCAAAGCTGGGTGCGACCAAGCGGAGCTCGTCCAGAAGCTGCGGGACCTCGGTATCCGGCTAAGCGCACCCCGTAAGCGGTACATCTACCGCAATGCCGCGGGAGAGACAGTATTCGCAAAGGTCCGCACCCGCTCTCCCGAAGGACGCCGCATCACGTTCTGGGAGTGCTTCGGCAGCAACGGCGTACCTACCGTCCACCGCCGGGCGAAGGGCGGCCGCCTACCGAACGGGAACTGCACTCGGTGCGGGATCGGCCCGCCGCGGGGAATGCTCTACCACCTTCCGGAGGTCAGGGCGGCGCTCGAGAACGGTGACGAGATCTGGCTCGTCGAAGGGGAGAAGGACGCCGATGCCCTGAGCGCTGCCGGGGTGTGCGCAACCACTTCGATGAACGGGGTCGATGACTGGGGACCGACATACGCAGTACAGCTCGACGGAGCGAAGGCGATAATCATTGTCGCGGACAACGACCCCTCCGGGGTCGGCAAGCGTGGTGCGTATAACCGATATCTCAGTCTCACCGATCACGCAGGCGAGGTCGCGATCCGGGTTGCCGCGGAACAGCTCAAGGACTCCGCGGACCACCTTGCGGCGGGCCACGGCCTCAACGATTTTGTCGAGGTCGACCCCGAGGACATCGCTCCGGAGATACTCGGTTCGAATGGCGGTAAAGCCCACACCGATCCGCTTCCCTTCGAGGAGCTGACGAACCTCGGATACGCCAATCGATTCGTTGAGCTGCACCGCGGACGATTCCTCTATTCGACTCGAGCGGGCTGGCGCGTTTGCGAAGGAGCCGAGTGGCGGGAGGACGAGCTCCAACTAGCACTCGGCGCCGCAAGTTCCCTAGCTCGCGAGATGACAATGGTCTACCGTGACGTCGTAGAACGCTCCGAGGACAAGGGCGGGAATTCGAAGTCCCTGCTAAGCGTAGCTCGGCGAATGGAGGGTGCGGGTAACGTCCTAGCGACCCTGCGATTGGCACAGTCCGAGCTAGCTGCAGCTGAATCAAGTTTCGATAGCGATGCGACACTGCTGGTTGCCACCCCGGGCATATACCGGGGTCGCGGGGAGTGGGATAGCCACGATCCCGAACTCCGCTATACGAAGTGCATACCGATTGACTATGATCCCGCCGCCACTTGTCCGGAGTGGGATGAGTTTCTCGCCTCGTCCATTCCCGATGAAGGTCAGCGCGAGTATCTCTACACGCTGATCGGGTTTGCCCTGATCGGCGGTGACCGCAGGAAGAAGCGGGTCGTGAATCTGGTCGGTCCGAAGGACACCGGCAAATCGACATTTCTTCGGGTCGTAGGTGAGATCCTGGCGCCCTATGTGTCCACACCGGCGGTAGAGGAGCTCGTGGCCGGTAGCCGCCGCGGGACGGACAAGTTCGCCCTTAACGAACTCCGGGGCTCGCGGATCGCAATGGTCTCGGAGACCGAAGCGCACTCGCAGTTCCGTCTTGCCGCGTTGAAGGCCCTGACCGGCGGTGACGTTATCTCGACGCAGGGCAAGGGAACTCGACCGGTGACCTGGCGAGCGTCCATTATGCCGATGATCGGTACGAACCAGCAGATCAAGTTCGACTTCACGGACGCCGCGTTCACGGACCGGCTGATCGCAATTGAGTATCGGCGCGGGCGACCGATAGATCGACGGCTCGACGGCAAGCTCGACGCTGAGCCGTCCGGGATCTTCAACCGCATCCTGCAAGGGGTAGATCGCGCTCTAGCGGATCAGCTTGAGGAGCCGGAGTCGATTATTGCGTCTCGGAAGCGTGCCGAGACTGCCGTGTCGGTTGCGCTTCAGTTCCTCGAGGCGGCGCTCGATCGCGGATACGTTGTCGAGGTCCCGAAGTCCTATCCCGAGATTCGTTGCTGCCGCACAACGAAGCTGTACGACATGTACGTGCGGTGGGCGGCGAAGGTCGGGACATCGCGGGGACGGAAGTTGCCGTCACGAGAGTTCACTCGCCACGTCTCGCAGCGCTATCCGGTTCCGATCTCTGATACCGGCAAGCACCGACAGAGCGGTGACGGCTATCGTCATCATCTCGGTATCGCATTCAGGAAGGATGTCCGATGACACCGGACTTCGAGTCGCTACCGGGCATCCCGGCCGGTACGCCTGTCTCCGTATCGCATATCGATGAGAGCGGCAGTGCGGATCCGCACGCGCGAGGCTTCGCTCAGCTCGCGTGGGACGCCGGTGTCGCCGAGTGCGCTACGTGCACGGACTGCGATCCGCGCTACGCGCTGAACTCCGAACGCCGCATCCTGCTTGTCATCCACCGTGATGACTGCGCCCGATACGCCTTCCGGCGTGCTCAAGCGTTCGATCCCGCCTAGGCGCAGACTCAGCCGGCTATATCGCGCAGGCGATAATCGCCGGTGCGCATAAGTGTCGCCCTCGTCAGCGTCGCCGGACTCCCTGCGTGCTTCGAAAGTCCTTGCCGGGATTGCACGCGAGTGCTCCGGAGTACTGAGTTCGGAGTACTACATTGCGCGCGGACTCAGGACTCACCGAGTGCTGCATTGCGCGCGGACTCGCGGGAGCGACAGCCACCGGTTGCTAGCACTCCGCAGGACTCAGGACTGCATTGCGTTGAGCTCTGAGCTCTGCGAGCTGAGCTCTGCGAGTCGATCCGCACTGCGAACGGAGGAGCACGGCATTCCGTGTATCGTACTCCGATATCCGTCCGTACTCGGTGCACAGGTAAGTACAGACTGTGCTCCGCACGTTTCCTGTGCACGTTTGCTGTACACTTCTACATTGCACATCACTATACCGACATATATGTACTACAGGAAGTACAGTGTATAGTACATACTGTACACCTATAGTGTGTAAGAACTCATAGAAGACGAATACATTAGTACTATAGGTGGGGGATAAGCACTTGGCCTGTACCCTGTATGCCGCGTATACCGACAAGCCGGCTTTATAGAACGCGTTTCCTGAGGCAAAGCACTGTGTACAGGCAACGCGACGAATATACGCGCCCGATATACGCGTCTCTGTACAGGGCGCGCCTTGAAAACGCGTCTCGGCATAAACGCGTTTCGTGTCGAACGCGAGTTCCTGCGACGCCATTCCGTGTGCGAGGCGCGTCCTAAGTCGCAGCGAATCCTAAGTCGCAGCGAATCCTAAGTCGCAGTCCTCCGAATCCTAAGTCCGGTCGCTTCACGCCATGGTTATTTGACCGGCCTATATCAGTCATGTTATTCTAGCCTTGCGCGACCCATGGTTGCGCAGCCGAGGAAAAGCTAGCGAGGGGGAAAACCGCAATGCAAGCACTCGACGCGGAAATCGACACCGCACCGATTCCCGCAGTGCAAAACCATGGCGCACGGCGAGGCGAAGCCGAGCGTCGCAATCCGATCGGGCGAGAGGAGAGTCGCAATCGGATTGTGGCATTCATCCCGGTGTACAACGGAATGGATTGCATCGGGAAAGCTATCCATGGTTTGCTCGCGCAATCGCGACGTCCGGACTTAATAGTCATCATCGCGAACGGTTGTCGTGACGCGACGGCCATGGTTGCCCGCGAGTTCACGAACGCGAGGGATAGCTTCGGTGATCCTTGCGTGACGGTGCTGGAGCTCCCGCGGCTCCCTAATAAGAAGTCTGAGGCGCTCAACGAAGCGTGGCATCGCCATGGTTATGATGCCGACATTATCGTGTGCTGCGATGATGACACGCTGCTACCGCCTTTCGCGGTTGAGCACTGGGAACGCGAGCTCATGGTTAACCCGCGTCTAGGAGGTTCGAGTTCGCAGCCGATAATGACCGGCACCGGATTCCTCGCGAGAACGCAGCGTTCCGAATTCTCGAAAAGTGCCGAGCTCTCATTGCGGCGCGGATGGTGCCGAGTCATCTCTGGCACCGGTTGCGCATACCGAGTCGCCGCACTGAAGGAAGTAGCGAGCGATGACGGAGCTCCCGGACCGTGGACCTACCTTAGTGTTGTCGAAGATTATCACCTGACCTATCAGCTGCGAAGCCATGGTTGGCTCGCCGAAATGTCTCCGACCGTTTATGTGTACACCGGTGCGATGCACTCCGTCAAGAGCCTCTGGGCGCAACGCATCAAATGGCAGACCGGAACAGTCGCGGATCTGATCCGCTTCGGGATCAACCGGCTGAATTGGCGCGAGTGGGGACAGCAGGGTTTCGGACTCGCGTGCATATGCTTTTGGAGCCTATGGCTATGCCTCATTACCACCGAGCTCGCTGTCTATGGCTTGCGACTCGTCACGGTGTCATGGCTCTACTTCCCGATCGCCTTCTCGGTAATCGAGCTGCTGCACTGTCGCAAGATCCACGGGCGCACTCCGCTCGATTGGTTCTTGGCGGGTTCGCTCATCCAAATCTTCGGCTACACCTTCTTGTCGATGGGCTGGATCATCGCGTCATGGTACAAAGCCGTAACCGATTCGCAGAAGGATATGTGGGAGGCGCAATACAAACTCGATGGCACGGTCGCGGCCGATGAGTCCATGACCGAAGGAATCGGTCACGCGATGAAAGGCATGGCCGGCGTGGAAGCGAGGCGCAGATGGCTGGTCGGCGGAATCCTGCTGGTTTTTGCGGGGGCGGTCCTAGGACTGTCCGCTGCTACCGGTCTCGCGGTCTACGGAGTTCTCCCGCACTTCTACATATCCGCAACGCGAGACCTACTGCTCGCGATTACCGTAGGAACGATGACCATGGCGGTACTCGAACTCTTCCCGAAGATAAAGATCCGGAGACGCTGAAGCGTTCGGAGAAGCTTGTTATCGCGATCGCGATAACCATGGCGCTTATCTGCGCCCTCGCAATCGTAATCGAAGAAAGGAGTTCGGTTCCGCACCTCTGTCCAGCTCTCTCAGCAAAGGAGAACAGCGCAATGACTCAGACCGGTCCGGCAAGCTTCAACCCCGATGGATCGCACACGCACACCATCCCTGCTCCGCCTCCCGCGTTGGCGGTGCCGCCAAACCTGCCGAAGGAGTGCGCGATCGGCACCGGTTCGCAAGGGATCGCGTGGGCGCAAGGAATCCTATCCGCGATGGGTGCTCCGCAGACCCAGGCCAATATTAACTCCCTGGTCGGCTGGTTCGCGATGGAAGACAACCATGCCAAGGTCTTCGGTACCCCCGCGAACGGCGCGGGCGGGAACAATCCGCTCAACGTCACTGCGATGTCCGGAACATTCGCGGGAGTGGTCGGCTCGGAGCCGAGTGGCGCCGGTGCGGGTCATCCCGGTAACCTGGACTTCGATACGCCGGCACACGGCATCGCTGCCACCGTGACGGTGATCCGGAACTACTCCGCAATCAACTCCGCGCTGATGTCCGGCGCGGGTCTGATCGGCAACGCTCAGGTAGCGAGTAACCTCGCGACCTGGTCCGGTAACGGCTACTCAGCCATCATCTGGCCGGTCTAAGCTCGAGCCGAGGAAAGGTCGATTAACCATGGATGAGTACACACGCTTTCGGAAGATCGGTAAGCGGAGGCTTCCGCAACCTCCCTGCACCGGTACGAGGTTCGCCGGCAACCGCATATTGGTGACCGGCGGCACCGGCTGTATCGGTTCTGAGCTGCTGCGGCAGCTCAAGGCAATTCCCGCAGTGAAGCTCGCTAGCTTCGCTAACTCCGGACAACCATCGGTGGAGGGCGTCACCTACTTCGAAGGAGACATAACCGATGGTAACCGGCTCGTGGATTGCTTCGAGTTCTTCCGTCCCGAGACGGTCTTTCACACTGCGGCGCAACGCGATCCGGGACTCGCGGAAATCGAGTTCGCTCTAACGGTGCGAACCAACGTTTTCGGCATGGCTGCGCTGCTTGCGGTCTGCGAGGCCTATGGTACCGAGAACTTCATATACGCTTCGACCGGGAAAGCTCTCCGACCGTTCTCACCGGATACCTACACCGCATCGAAACGGATCGCGGAATACCTCCTCTCGCAGGCAACCATCCCCTATAAGTCGGGTGCGCGGTTCACGCATGTGGTCGACAATAGCATCATCCACAATCGGATGCTGAACTGGGCACACGCCAACGAACCGTTCCGCATTCACCGAGACGGCATCATGTTCTACTGCCAGAGCGCTCGTGAATCGGCACAGCTGCTGATCGGTGCGGGCGAGTTCGCGGCAAGATGCGAAACCGACCTGCACGCCATCCGCGATCTCGAGTTCCCGATCGACCTCACCGCTATGGCGCAAGGCCTTATCAAGACCCTAGCGTCGAGCTCGGAAATCCGATTTGTCGGCTATGACGATGGTTATGAGGAGATCGCATTCCCGGGGCTATACGATCCGGAGACTGCCGGTGACTGCTCACCGCTGATCAACGCCTTCGAAGCGCAGACCGCCTTCTCTCCCTACCCCGCGGTTGACGCGTTTCCGCTCCGATTCGAAGGAGCTGTCCCTCCCGCGTCTCTCGAAGAGATGTCTTGGAGTGTCATGCGCGCTGCCATAGCAGCGGTCGAACCGTCCTACGCGAAACGGGTCGCAACACTAGCGCACAGCGCTAGCATTCCGGAGCACCGCAAAATGCTAGAGATCATCTCCGATCGAGCGGGAGCGATGGTATGAGAAATATCGACAACGCGGAAACCGTCACACTGGATCGGTTGCTGGCGGAGAGTGTCAAGGACCCTCCCCCTCCGAAGCACAAGCGCCGGAGGGAGGACGGTGAGTTCCCGAGACACCGAAAAGGTGAGTTCCCGACATGGGCGTGGATCGCGTGCTCCGTGGCCGTTGCGGTGACTTGCTTCTTCGGTTCGGCGCAGTTCGCGAGAACCTGGGTCAACCGATACGCAGTAGCTCCGATCGTTAACCATGTCATCGATCCGGTAATCGGTCACCATCCGCCTGCGCGAACCGCGACTCCGGCTCCGCAACCATCGGATAGCAACGCGATCATTCCGATTGTCGGCACTCCGGGTCCGGCGATATCACCGGAGACGCCGAAGCCAACGCCATCCGCAACGACACCGGTTGCGGTGATTCCACCGAGTCCGCAGCCGGCACCAACGCCAACGCCGACCACTCCGAGTCCTACGTCGAAGCCAACGCCATCCGCGACACCGACACCCACGCCAACGCCCACGCCAACCGCCTCGAGCGGAAGCCCGAGCCCGTCGGGATCTCCGACACCGACTCCGGATCCAACGCCATCCGGAACGCCAACCGCCTCGCCGAGCGGAAGCCCGAGCCCGACCGCATCGCCGTCCGGCACGCCGAGCTCAACCGCATCGCCATAAGGAGATAACCATGAACTACCTAGCTAACCTATATCGCGCCTTCCCGTTCCGACCGCATTGCCGCTGGCACGCGCATACCGCACTGTGCCGGACGGCATCGTTCCTCGGCATCGGCCCGGACTGCGATCCGCCGGCTCCACCGGGATGAGCTTGACCTGAATCACAGCACTGTTATATCCTGGTCCCCTGACCGCCAAAGCGAGGAAAGGAAACGCAATGCTAGCAGCGTTGATCCGGCTCTACCAGCGCAACCGTTTCGCGAACACGGCGATTCGCGGATCCGTGCGGTTGCACCACCGCATTCGTAAGCCGCAGCTGCAGCCATGTCCGTACGCCGGGAAGTGCTCCGCAACCGGTATCGAGCAGGTTCGGCAGCTCGGAACCATGGCCGCACTTCCGCTGATTCTGTCGCGCATGTCGGTATGCGGTCCCGCCAGCGGAGTACGGTTTCCGCCGAAGTTCTGCGATGTCTCAACCGGCGTGGACCGGTTTGAATGGTGCATCCGAGCGTAAACCTAGGGACAGGGGGCACGGCCCGTGTCAATTACACCGACACGTGATCAGCGCATAGCGCTTGACGCAATCCTCGATTGGTACCTCGGGGGAGGAAAGACGCTCACCCTCGGCGGATACGCGGGGACCGGAAAGACCACGCTACTCGGACAGGTACGTAGGAAGTTGCCGCGGGTCCGGATGGTCTACGCCTCGTACACCGGCAAAGCAGTCCAAGTGCTGCGATCCAAACTGCCACCGGGAACGGACATCTCGACATTGCACAGGCTGTTGTACACGCCAACGCAACGGATGGTGTGCAAGGTATCCGGTGAGGATCTGTCCCTTCCCGCGAACCTCGGTCAGAGCCGACCGGGGTCAACCGCACAGCGTGCATGGTGCGACAAGCACAAGCCGAGCGGTACGGCCCGGCAAGCTGAGGACGGCGACCTGGTCGACATTCCGCTACCGAAGCCATGCACCGCAGTGCGCAAGCTCGATTGGCTGCAGAACCTGTCGCCGCTTGACGGAATCGACCTAGTAGTTGTCGATGAGGCATCGATGGTCTCCGACAAGATCTGGGCCGACCTCACGAAGTGGGGCGTACCGGTTTTGGCGGTCGGCGACCATGGTCAACTGCCCCCGATTAAGTCGCAGTTCAACCTGATGGCGGATCCCGAACTCCGCCTCGAGAAGATTGTGCGGCAGCTAGAGGGCTCACCGATCATCCGGTTGAGCATGATGGCGCGGGAGGGGCAGCCGATTCCACTTGGCGAGTACGGCGATGGTGTGGTCAAGATTCCCCGCCACCGTCTCGGAAAGATGCCCATCGATCCCGATTCGCCGGATGAGATGATTATCACCGGCTTCAACCGTACCCGTAACGACACGAACAGCATGATTCGCAGGCAGCTCGGACGCAGTGGCGATCCGATGGCCGGGGACATCGTTATCTGCCTGCGCAACGACTATGAGAGAGGAGTGTGGAACGGCAACCGGGGGCGATTGGAGTCCTTCTCGACCGATAACCCGTTCATGCCGTGGGCGGAGATCACGGTGTTCGGTGAGGACTTCACCTACGAAGGCGGAATCTCGCAGGAGCAATTCGGGCAGCCGAAGACCATGACCGAGGTATCCCGTAAGCTGGGTCTGTGGGACTTCGGTTACGCAATCACGTGCCATAAGGCACAGGGCTCGCAAGCGGACCGAGTGACGGTGATCGAAGAGCGCATGCCTAGCGCTGACGATGCGTACCATGCTCGGTGGCTTTACACCGCAGTCACTCGAGCGGTGAGCTCACTGATCCTGGTAGGATGAACGATGGCAGACACCAAGGAACAGCTAGCTCAGCTGGCGCGCTTCCGCAAACAACTGGCCGTGATGCCGGATGAGTATGTCCGGTGCCACAACTTCGGGCACTCGATGCACGAGTCAACCATCAACCCGGAGAAGGACGTTCTCGTTGTCGGACAGGTGTGCTTCTCGTGCGCGATGGAGATCGACCGTTATCGCCACCCGGTCACCGGAAAATGGGTAAGCCGCTACTGGCATCCCAAGGGCAACGAGTACTACTTCCACAAGACCGGTCGGGTCGACATGGAGAGGAAGATCGAAATCCACGAGGAGTGGCTGCGGCGGACCAATCTCCCGGAGAGGCCGATGGAGTGAGCTGGCTCAGGGGCATCTACCGTGGCGAGCGGCCGTACAACCAGATCGTGTGGTGCGACATGGAAACCTGGCACCAGCGACGCGTGTGGCACGCGATCGTCATCCTGCGGCCGATGAGCTACGTGGACTAGGAGGACACGATGCCGCTAAGCAAGGAAGCGCTGGAGCGAGCGCTATTCAACAACGGGACGGGACTCGAGTCGGTACCAGGGCTCCGCCCTCCCGCGCTGATTAACTCGGTCATCGAGTATCTCGCTGGCTGGGACATGACGCAGTTCTTCGGTCGCCTCCACGACGCAGTCTCGAAGTGGGAGATGGACGCCGGAAGGCGGTTCCCGTCCGAGTACGCGTTCATCGCGATCCATCCGTATGCGCTGAACACCTACGCCGTGAACTGGCCGCCGGATCAGATCCGCGTTGACTTCGGTATGAGTAAGCGTCCGAGGCGGGTTCTCGGAATCGAGATTCGCGAGGACATGCACCTGCACCGCACATTCTGGAAGCTCGAGTTGGCGGGCAAGATGCTCACCAACGGGGAAGTATTGGAGATAGTGTGAATCGCCGGGTGCTACTCGTCAGCGACGAGGAGTGGCAGTTCATCGAGCTCGACCTCGATGTAAAGCCGTCACCGGTCATCATGGTCGAGCGACCGGAACCGCAACGGTACGTTTACCTCGGTCTCATGGTCCTGCTTGGTCCCCAGCGGGATGCGTTTCCCGGCATTCCGGTCCGACGGAGGGAGATGAGAAAAACGATGAGCTCAGATCGTGAAGCTATGCAGGCAGCGCTGGCGCACGCCGAGGCCGCTCGTCCGTATATGGCTCTATCGGTGGAGGAGACCGAGACCACGATCTTGGTGTCCACCGGTCCGGACGATGCCGATGCGGTGTTCTTCTTCGATCCGAACGGCAAGCTGACGCATGTCGCGGTGGTCGAGGCGCACGGGGAAATCGAAGCGCGGATCGGACCGATCGCGCCACTAGCAATCACGGAGGACCGATGACCGAACGGCCGGCGCACAAAGTCCTATTCCTTGGCGGACCGCTCGATGGCGAGGTTCTCGAGATCGAGGAGATACTCGAGGCGAAGATCTACATCGGTGAAGGCCGATTCGAGGACGGCTTCCCGGGTGGCTATCATGCCGATGTGCGTCCGTACTTCATCCACTGGGTGCTGGTGCAAGACGCTCCGGGCTTAGTCCCCGTGTACTCGTGCTATCCCGATGCGGATCGATTCAGCCGCCAGCTCGCAAACTTCGAATTCGAGGAGCGGTTCGGCAGAGACCCGCCGCCACGACCCCGACCGGGGAGTCTTCCCGTTCCCGCGCAATGGACTATCGAGGTTAACCGTGTCCGTTAAGATCGCGTACCAGATGCACGGCATCACGTATCGTCAATTCGATCACTGGGTCACCCGTGGCTGGATCCGACCTACGAATTCCGGCGGCTCGGGTCACGATCGCGTGTTCTCGATGGACGAGGTACGCATATTCCGGATCATGGCCACGCTTACGAAGCTCGGGTTCCGACCGGCACACGCAGCTGAGCTGGCTCGCAACACTGTCGATCTCGGCTGGCGAGGTACCTTGGCTCTGCGGGATAAGCGGGTCGTCACAACCGGCATTCTGTCCTCCAGGGTCCAGAGTCCACCAGGGGAATCGACCTTAGGTACACGAGCCGGGTAAGCTCGGGGTCAGGAAGGGCATATGATATGCTGCCCCTGGATTGCCTGAGGGAAGGGATGGAACATGACCGACATGGAAAGCATCAGCCGCATTCGCACTGCCGCTTCGTGGCTGCGCCGCACTGGACAGCCATTGGAGAGCTATACGCGGCTATCCACGCTCTCCGAGACCGAGAGGGTTCACGCGAAGAACTTCGCTCTCGGCACTTACCCGTGGCCGAGCCGATGGACCGTGCGGCTGTTCACCGCGGCGAGTGCGGGGTAGACATGTCGGACGGTATCAATACCGTAGGCGCGGGAATCGGATCCCGAGACCGGCTAAGGAGACAGCGAAATATGACGGCAGCGAGGAACCGCATCGAACCGTCACGACACGTGGACGGTGGAACCTTCCCGCACTGGAGTTCCACGTCCGGTATGTGCATGTGCCTGCTTTCGTGCTGTCTCGGCAACAACGGATGCAAGTGCAAGTGGTGTCCGTGTGACGTGGTTGGACACCCGGCATACGGAAGGCACTCCGGCAAGCTCAATCGACAAGGGGAGTTCAATGGCGCAGTTGACCAAGCCCGCCCGCACTACTACCGTGCCAGCTAGCTCGAACAGTGATACCCCGTGGGGTCTACCCGGGGAAATCGTTTCCTCCGAGGAGTCACCGCACGGTGCGAACATGGCGGTATTCGGATACGCGGGGAGCGGCAAGACCCTCTACCTTGCAAGTGCGGCCCGAGACCGTAACCTGCTGATCGTCAACTTCGATCCCGACCTGCAGACCATCAAGAACCGTACCGATCTGCAGGTGTGGCCGAAGAAGGGTCGTTTGACGTGGGAGCGAGCGGACGCGTTTCTGTCTCGGCTATTGAACGGCAAGCACCCGTTCGACACCATCGGTATGGACACCGGAAACAACATGTACCGGCTCGCGCTCAGACACGTGAAGGCCAAGGGCTCGGACCGCCGTGATCCACGGCAGATCTTCGGTGAAGCCAACGACATGGTCAACGCCTTTATTATCGACTTCGCGGTCATGTCGCAGGAGCGCGGAATCAACGTGATCTGGTCGTGGCACGCGGAGGACGTGATTGAGGGGCAAGGGGATTCGGCTCGGCTGTTCGTGCGACCGGATGCGACCCCCGGTGTGTTGAAGACCATCTACCAGTACCACGCCACTATCGGATATCTCGAGGAACGCCAGCAGGGTAAGCGCCGACTCTACCTGCACAACACGGCGAAGGTGATCGCGAAGGTTCACCAGCCACCGACCGAGGGAGCAGTTGCAACCGAAATCGATGACCCTGATCTCGGAAAGCTAATTGACCATCTGCGGGGAGTGGCACAGTATGACGCCGCCGGGAAGGCGAGCTCACTACGAGGTCGCAGGGCTGGGTAGCGGCTCGATACTGAATTGCACCGATTGCGGGGCAGTTGTCGAGTTCGTGTTCCAGGAGACACACGATAACTTCCACCGACGAATAGAGGCGATCGAACGTGGCTTGGCTGCTCTGGACGCTGATAGCGGTAATGGGCGCACTGATAGCGCTGCTGTTCCTCGCGCTGTTGCGTGAACGAAGGCGCACCACGCCCAAGCCACCGGAAACGGTGTACCAGATCCCGCAGACCACCACGGCAGAGCTGGCGGAGAAGGACCGCACTATCGGGTCCCTCACGGCGCAACTCGCGGCCGAGAAAGCCCAGACCGGTAAGAACCTCGAGGCGCTTACTAAGCGCGCCGAGCTGGAAATCGCGCAACGGGTTGCGCTGGCCAGGCAGCAACTCGAAGCCGAATTCCACGAACGCAAGGGCACGGATCGGGCTGTCTCGAATCTCCGCTCCCGCGCTGCCCTCCTCGCAAAGGTGCAGGAGCATCTCGGTCCGCTGATACCCGGCTTTCCGTATCCCTTGAAGGAGGTACGGCATGTCGGAGAGATCTTCGATTTCCTGGTCTACGATGGTCTCGAGGCCGGCGGTGAGATATCGATAGTGTTCCTCGAGGTCAAGACCTCGGCGAGTGGTCGCACCAGACGGGTAACGAACCCACGAGAGAAGCTGCTAAGGGACGCAATTGCTGCCGGACGGGTCCGGTATGAGGTGTGGCAACCTCCCACTCCCGAGGAATTGGAGGCCCGGATTGAAGAGCTGATCGCAGCGGACAGCCCCGAGGCCATAGAACAGCCATCTTGACACCTGTGCGGACAATCGGGTAGGCTATTGGTACCTGGGGCCGCGACCGCCCCACAAGGTCGCACCGGGCTGTACCGCCCGACAAGGTATAGGAGGCAGAGGAATGCCAACGACAATTGACCTCACCGGGGTCAGCACTCAGGGCCGTCCGCCACTGGACCCCGATGACTATCCCGCGGTCATCACCAAGGCCGACATCCGGCCATCGAACAGCTCGGGGGAGGACACGCTTTACCTCGACCTGTCCGTGGGCGATGAGGGCCGCAACATGCGATTCCGCCCCCTGTCACTCCAGCCGCAGGTGCTGTGGCGGGTCAAGCGGCTTCTCGTCAACCTCGGGTTCGAGATTCCCGAAGGGCCGTTCGAGTTCGATGAGCAGGATCTGGTCGGCGTGGACTGCATGGCGCGCGTCATCGTGGTCCCGCATTACCGGGACAAGAGCCGCAAGACCAACGAGATTCAGGAGATCCTCAACGAGGACGGGTCCGAGGCGGAATGGGGTGACGAGGGCTAGCGGTTAGGGCCGCATAGGCTCCCGCACCTGCGGGATGGGGTCCCCCGAACCCGTCTTGCTTTCGGTGCGGGGTGAGATAGCGGGAAGGACCGGCATGCTGCGAGACAGCATTCCTTCCCTCACGTTGGAAGCCGGTCCTTCCCGCGCTGCTACGGAGGATGATATGCAGATCATCGGTCTCGACCCGGGTGCGAAGTTTACCGGTATGGCTATTCTCGATTGCGATACCAGCGAGTTCGCGCTCTGGCTCGAGTCCGATGATCCAACCGTCATCTGGCATGTCCTCGCCGAGTATTACCGCAAAGGGGACCACATCGTCCTCGAGGCGATGCTCGGGGGCGGTAGAAGGGATGAGTGGATTCAACGCACCATCGAGGTACTCGGGTACCTCAAGTACCGGGCCAAAGAGGCGGGTTATTCGGTGGAGGAGGCACCGAACCAGATGCGACTCGCCAACGTCTCGAAGGTACCGAAGTTCATCCGAGGAAAGGACGCTATCTCGGCGGCCGCACACGCACTATCGCACAAAGAAAGGTACGGTCTATGACATCACCGACCCGCACAATCACGGTGTCGCACAACGCGGAAACGGCACATCGGCTGTTCCGCACTCCGGGGAAGTGCCAACGCATCCACGGTCACAGTTACCGCATACACCTCCGCCTGACGGGAGAAGTGGACGAACAGGGTCTGCTGGCCGGCATTGACTACGGAACGCTCAAGGCCTCGTTCCGCGGCTTCATCGATGCCTATCTCGACCACCAGCTACTACTGAACGAGAACGATCCGTTCGCCAGCGATCTCTTCGGTGCGCCGGAATCCGGCATCGGATCGTCAAACGTGACAGTACATAACACCTCGGTTATGTCCGGCGGTGCGAGCGGCGGAGGAGGCGGCGGTTCGACGTCCGTTCGGCATGTGCTTCCGGGTCTGCGGCGCTGCGCAGCCGATCCGACCACCGAGAACCTGGCAATGTGGATCGGTAAGTGGGCGCAGGTGAAACTGGGCGTTCCCGGGATATTCTCGGTAGCAGTGGACGTAGACGAGACCCCGTCCAATGCGGCGTCATGGCACGCCGGGATGGGCACAGTTCACGCCGCTCTCGAGCTCACCGAAGTGCTTGGTCGGCTGCGTGAGGCGACTCTAGCTCCCAACGAGCTGCCGGTTCGGATTCCGGGTCGCTATGCGTGACTGGATCCTGATCTCCGAGACCTTTACTACCGTTCAAGGGGAAGGCCCGAGTGCGGGCACTCCCGCGTTCTTTCTCCGTCTCGGCGGATGCAACCAGCACTGCACCTGGTGCGACACTCCGTACACCTGGGTGTTCGATGACCGCCATCGCGATATGCATCAATCGGGTGAGCAGTTCAACCCGATGGACGAGCTATTCCGCATGTCGCTCTACGCGATCGTTCAGAAGGTGTACGCGTCGAATTGCCGGCTGACGGTCATCACCGGTGGCGAGCCACTGCTCCAGCTCGATGCGCTGTCCATGCTGATCTCGCAGCTCAACGAAGAGATCCGCCGGAACTTCGTATTCGAGATCGAAACGGCCGGCTCCATTCATCCCGGTGAGCTTACGCAGTACGACAACGTCACCTTCAACGTGTCACCGAAACTGGCGCACTCGGGTAACCCGTTGGAACTGCGGCGCAATATCGAAGCGCTGGTCGCACTGCAGTCCCGGGGTAAGGCGGTGTTCAAGTTCGTGGTCGATCACCACCTACCCGAGAAGGAGCAGCTAGACGAGATCAACGAGATCATCGCGCTGGCTAAGATTCCCGCCGAGAAGGTGTGGCTAATGCCCTGCGGAACGGACTGGCGAGAGATCCAGCACGGACTGCAGTGCTGGGTCGGTCCCGCGATGCGGAACGGCTGGAACATCACCGGGCGGCTACAGATCGAGATCTGGGGCGATAAACGTGGGACGTAACGAACCGCTTGAGGCCGCAGTACGGGAGATCCTGCACCAGCTCGGCTATCCCGTGGATCCGCACTTCGAACGCACCCCGGAACGCGTGGCAACCGCGCTGACGGAGTTCGCCGCGCATGACACCGGTTCGCATCGGGTCGGTGAGATTCTCGAGGTCACGTTCGAGGACTCGTACTCGTCACTAGTGCTGGTCGGACCGATTCGCTACATCTCGATGTGCGCGCACCACGTCCTACCGGTAACGGGTGAAGCGTTCGTGGGCTACCTGGCCGACAAGCGGATATGCGGCCTCTCGAAGCTGGCTCGGCTCGTGGAGCACTTCGCGAGGCAGCTCGGGGTGCAGGAACGCATCACCGATCAGATCGCGGACGCACTCCAGGAGCACCTGGAGCCAAAGGGGTGCATGGTCGTTATCCGGGCACGCCACGGTTGCATGGCGATACGCGGGGTGGAGGAGCCCGATGCGGTAACGACCACTTCCGCCGTCCGCGGCTTGCACCAGGACAGTGCGAACGCGCGCAACGAGTTCCTCCAGCTGATCTCGATGCGAAGGAGTTTGCTATGATTACCGGAAAGCTACGCGGAGCGCTATATCTCGGTCTGGACGGGGAGAACATCACCCGACTCGTGGCCGGTGAGCCGATCCGCGTTTCGCCCGCACGAATGGTCGCACTGGGCTTCCCGCGGATGACCGTGGTTATTCACTACGGTAAGACGCAAGAGTCGCTGATAAACGAAGTCACTGCCTTCGGAGAGGAGATCGTGGGAGGCGATTCCGATTAAACTCGCGCACATCGTACCGACATCGCTGCTACCGGTGGTCTACCACTCCGATGCGTTCCTGTGCCTGAGCAACCTCGTAATCCGAGATGAGCTCTACGCTGAGTTCCATCGGCAGCAGGTAGCTAACGGCAAGCTGGTGATCCTCGATAACCCGGTTCACGAGAACGTCGAGATTAGCATCGATGACTGGATCGGGGCGGCGCAGTTCTTGAAGCCGACCGTGGTCATCATTCCCGACGTTATCGATGACGTCTCCGCTACCGTTGCGTATGCGAAAACGTACCGCAAGGAGATACAGCGGGTGTCCCCGCAGTCGCATCTGATGGCCGTTCCGCACGGCATCGAGCACGGCGATTTCCTGTCCTGTGCCCGCGAGCTAGCCGCTCTGCGCGATCCGATGATCACGTGGTTCGGTGTGTCGTTGGAGCGTCGGCTGCAAGACGACCCGCAGGCGCTTAATCGCCGTTTCCGGCGCGTTCGTATCCTGCAGACCGAGCCAGAGGTGTGCCGGCGCAACGTGCACCTACTCGGGATCAGCGAGCAAGCGGTGGAGCTCAGATCACCGACATTCGCACATTGCGTCTCGGCAGATGCGAGTAAGTTCGCCGTGCTCGCATTGACCGGCAATCCGGTTTACCCTCCCGCGCCAATCCGGGTGCACTACCCCGGACGCAAAGCGCTGGGCGGGTCAATCGAATACTTCGAATACGAACCTCCAGCTGAGTTCAGTTCGACCATGTTCTACGATACGCTAGATGCATGGAGTAAATACGCCGAGGGAGTTAAGCTATGAGCGGTAATCTCGTCCTTTGTGGCGGTGGCCTCGATTCGTTCGTGGCCGCGTGGGACATTCAGCTCACCTACCCGGAATCGACCACACTGCTGTTCTTTGATTACGGGCAGCGCGCATGCGATAAGGAGTGGAACGCGACCAAGCAGATCGCGATGGCACTCACGAATCGCTTCCACACCGCAACGCCGATTATGATCGAAGTAGCGTTCTTTCGACAGTTCGCGAGATCGGCGCTGCTGGAACTCGGTCCGGCGGTCGAGAAGGATCCGAAGCCGGGAGTCGCACATGAATGGACGCCAGCGCGGAATACGGTGTTCACCGCCCTCGGTATCTCGTTTGCGGAAGCGCAGAACATGAGCCGGGTTGTCGTGGGGATCAATGCTACCGCCGCAGTGGCGTACCCCGATAATGATCGACGCTGGGCCGAACGCTGGCGCTCGCTGATCCCATTCGCCGTCAACAAGGGCACGCACATCGAGCTCGAGACCCCGCTCGATACGTTGACCAAGGCCGAGATCGTCACGCTGGGATCGGTGCTCAGTATCCCGTGGGCTAGCGTCGACACCTGGTCCTGTTACGAAGGCGACACCAAGCACTGCGGAAGGTGCAGTTCATGCCGAGCACGGAGGAACGCATTCGCGAGTGCGGGTGTCCCCGATCCAACGGCGTACTCGGCATGACCCTTCCGCTGGACGAAGAGCTGCTCGCTCTGCGAAACACGCGCGTCCGCATCCAACTGGACGAGAACGTGTTCGTTGAAGGGGTACTGTGCTCCTGGACCGAGGACGGCGAAGTCAATTACCGAGACGAGGCGGGTACGATGTGGAATGCGTGGCCGCTACTTGCAATCGAGGCAGCGATATGATCTGCGATCCGTGCAAGGCGGCCGGCATGTGGCTTGGCGCAGGAGAATCGTGGATTGTCGAAGGACCGGATCGAGTGAAGATGCGAATGGCGTCTCTTCATGCCGAGTGCACGGGTTGCGACTGCCAGCATATCGCCACGTCGTCATCGATCAATCGCGACTTGGTCGATATCCCGAAACCTGATAGCCTATAGGCTATGGCAGTGAAGCGACGGCCTAGTGCCGGTACGGGATGCGGTGGCTGCCCCTTTGTCGGTACTCCGGGACAGCGGTGGTGTCCAGGTTACGGACCCGATCAGGCCGACCTGGTAGTTGTCGGTGAGTCACCAGGTGAGACTGAGCTTATCGTTGGCAAGCCGTTTATGGGCCGCACGGGTGAGCTACTCCGGGCAACGTTTGAGAACCACGGTCTCGATTTGGATGCGACATATAGGACGAATGCCACTCTTTGTAACGTCAAGCCAACGAAGGTCCACCTGCTGGCATGCGGTCCACGGCTGTTCCAGGAGATCAAAGCACGGCGACCCAGGATTGTCTTGACCCTCGGCAAGTTCGCGTGGCAATTCGTTGGCGGCACCAGGGACAGTCTCGGTAACGCGGAGGGGACACTACTATGGGAACCGTACCTCGAAGCGTGGGTGATCCCGACATGGCATCCGGCGGCAGCGCTGAGGAGCGACGGGTTCTATCCACCGATCTCGAACACCATCTGGCGGATTGCGCGCTTCTTGTCGGGAGAGTCCCCGCTTCCGGAGCCGAATGCGAAGCGGCATCTGCGGTGGCGCTTTATTACCACCGAGGACGAGGCAGCGAAAGCGATCAAGTACTACCTCCGCCGAGCGAGAGAGTCCAAAACTGGGCTTACCATCTCCGTGGACACGGAATCGCAGACACTCCAGAGTCCGTATGAGATAGCAAATAACCTCAAGCCGAAGGGCAAAGGCCGACCGCATCCCGAGCGGGATCGGTGGCTAATGATCCAGTTCTATGACGGTAGGAGAGCCTGTGCAATCGGAGAAATGGCCTTCACGGACCGCATCAAACGGGGACTCCGACGACTCCTCACCGAACCGCGAATCCGATGGACTGGTCATAACATTTCGACCTATGATACCCGGGTTTTCCGATTCAACCTCGGAGTTGCGCCCGCTGACCGCAATGTACGGGACACCTTGTTGCTGGGCCTTGGGCTATCGGAACGACAAGGGGCAGTTGGTCTGGAACCCCTGTCTCGTACATGGCTCAACGCACCCGCGTACAAACGGGGACTGCGCGATTCCGGATATCGCCACCAGCTAGGACCGCAGAACAAAACGCAGTGGAGGCAGCTTGCGCGCTACGGAGTGGATGACGTTGATAACGGCTATCAGCTCAACCAGATCCTCCCCGGGATGGTACGGGACGAAGGTACGATGGGGCTGGTGCGAAACGTTCTACAGCCACTGGCCCTCACCTGCGGACGAATTGCGGCCCGAGGGCTGCCGGTTGATACCTCGCAATTCGATGATCTCCAGTTCAACTGGGGCGGCAAGGTCACGCACTTCGCTGACCAGCTACACGCCCTAGCAGTTGAAGCCGGGTGGCCGAAGGACCCGAAGATCCAGAAGTCACCGAAGTTCAATCCGAACTCGCATCCGCAGTTGGCGCACCTGGCATTCGATGTGCTCGGTCTCTCCGCGACCGACGGCACCACGAACCGCAAATTCACGAGTAAGTGGAATCGACAGCGCAACCCGCGATCCGTGGACGCTGACTTCCTGATCGGACATGAGGACACCGACTTCGGTCAGCTCATGCAGCAGTACCGCATTTACTTCAAGCTGTTCCGCACCTACGTGATTGGGCTGCTCCGTGAAATCGACCCCGATGGCCTCATCCATCCCGACTTCAACCTCGCGGGCACTGCTACTGGCCGTTTGGTGGTCAAGCCACTACTCCAGGTTCTCCCGCACTATGGCGCCCATCGCCTTCTCGCCGACGAAGACTTTGCCGCTGAAACACGGCGTCTCTTTCCTGCTCGTCCCGGTTACGTCATCGCGGCATTCGACTACAAGCAGCTGGAAATGCGTGTGGCGGCAGCGCTATCTGCTGACCCGCGACTTGCCGAGGTACTCCTGGCCAGTGATCCGCATGCCGTCACCGCGAGATATATGTTCCGACGGGAAGAGGTGGACGACGCGGACCGCCATGCGGCAAAGCGAGTCACCTTCGGGGTGATGTATAACCGCAGTGCGTTCACCCTATCTCGAGGTCCCCTGCTGGAGGTTCTCGGTGGAGTGGAGATACCCGAGGACATCCGGCGGCGCAAGGCGCAGGACTTCATTGACGCATTCTGGGGTGTCTACCCGGACTATTACCAGTGGCAGCAGGATCGGATGCACGAGGCCCTGACCAACGGTGAGCTGACCACCCCGTTTGGTCGTAAGCGCCGGTGGATGCTAATCACGCACCAGAACCGACACGAGGTGCAGAACCAGGCGGTGAACTTCCCGATCCAGAGTACCGCGAGCGATATGTGCTCGATGGCGCTGGTCAAGGCCGAAGACGCACTCAAGGGGATCGGGTTCCCGTTGTACACCGTACACGACCAGGTGGTCACCGAGATCCTGGAAGACCGGATCGATGAAGGCATATCGCGGATGCGTGAGGTAATGATGGAACCGATGTTCGATACGCACGGAGTCCAGTTCGATGTGACCGTTGAGATCGGACCCAACCTTGGCGATGTCGAGAAGTGGAAGGTGGCCGCATGACACCCGAAGAAGCCCTAGAGTGGATCGTCAGTCACTTCTTCCATGTCGACCAGGCCAATGCGGCTATGCACTGCAACGAGGTGAAGTACTCGCCAATTACGTTTGCGGCTGCGGAAGCCCTACAGGCGCTTGGTGGCGACACCTATCCGATGCATAAGATCCTCCAGCACAAAGGTCGCTACGAACTCGATCCAGGACGGTGAAGCATGCGCGAGCGCACTATTACCGTAGGCGAAGATGCGATGCCAATGGCGTTGCACTTCGATAACGTTGACCCGATCGCAACCTGCTATGTGCGTCTACTAAAGCAACCGGTAACTCCGCTCGGAACGCCACGTTGCGGCTGGCACGCACACGGCGATTCGATGCAGGACGCCGTAGACGCTTGGGTCGAACACCTAGCGCGGGACCACAAGGAGGACTGGCCGGAATGAAGACGCTTGAGGTTCCCGATCAGCTCTACGATGCCCTCGACGCGTTGGTCAGTACCTTCACTGCGAAGGGCAAGGACTACGACACCGCGGAGCAGACGCTGGACGGGAACTTCGCGTACGCTCAGCGGTACGGGCTAAAACCGTGGGAGATCCCGCATCTCTATGTCGATGGCAAGCTATCCCGCCTGAGCTCCCTGCGCCGCAACGGGCGCAACGCCACGAACGAGCCGGTTGTCGATTCGTACCGGGACATCGCCGTGTTCGCAGTGATGGCCTACGCCCTTCTCCTGCACCACAACGTAATCGCACACCCGACCGAGGCCGGCGGTAGTGCCGGTGGCGATTCGCAGTTCATCGTTACTGGCTCCCCCGCGATAATCGCTGCCGGGGGCGGTGCTGGTCTTCCCGCGTCCGGCGGACCCCGCGACTGAGTCCGTCATGTCTACGACGGGGAGTAAGCGGATTCCGATCTGGCTAGCGATCGGCAACAGCCCGAAGCACCAGGTCGGCTGGATCGTCGTCAAGGAGGACGCGACGGAAGCGGACTGCAGCATCGCAGTCGCAGCGTTCCTCCGAACGGTAGCGAGAGAGTTCGAGGACGGCGACCGTACGGGCGGACTGGTGTCACACGATCTCGTGACGGAAGCCGACGGACCACTACCTACCCGGGACCCCAGCGGCTGATCTCGCCGCGCCTGAGCTGCTCGGATGCCGCTCCTCCCAGCTTGACTTCATCCCCGCTGGCGTGTAGACTGGACAGTGAGGGAAGGAGCTGCGGTGGATAGCAGCGAGCAACGACTAAGCTGGACGGATGCGGCCGGTCGAACGGTCGAGTACGTGGTATTCGTGATGCCGGGTGACACCGACCGCACGAAGCTACGTGCCGGGTCCGACCTGCCATTCGATGGACCGGGATTCCGGGTTACCGAGGCAGTGAAGGACGGCCGGGTAACGCGCGGCTATGCAAGGACGGAGGGCCAACTAAGGGGGCTCGGTGTGAGCTCCGCAACAATTGCCGCAATCGAAGATACGATTCGGCAGCTAACCGGTACAACCAGGAGGTAACGAGATGTCAATCGCGAAGCACGTCAAGAAGTCGATGAAGAACTACACGTGCACCAAGTGCGGTGACGAGATTCCGGAAGGGTCGGAGTACCGATACTTTAAGCCGGGGTACCGCGGGAAGGTGAAGGTCCGGCGCTGCATGAAGCCGGAATGCGCACCGCGTCGTTCCGAGCTCACCGACAACAAGATGGCGGATGTGTACGCCGCACAGGAGGACGCCGAGGCCAGCATTCGGGCCCTGAAGTGGGACGACGAAGGGGACTGGGCGGACCAGGTTGGGCAGATCGAGGAGCTCCTTACCGAGGCCGCCGGAACGGCCGAGGGGCTCATCGAGGAGGACGAAGAGGCGATCCAGAATGCTCCGATGCTGGAGGAACAGCTCGGAGAGCGCCGCGACGCTCTTGAGGAGTGGGTCGAGGAGTTGCAGTCCTTCGAGCCCTCGGATCAGCCGGAGGAGGAGAAGCCCGAGGTTGGCGACCTTGAGGATTGGCTGGCCGATGCCAGCGAGAAGTTCGACCGAGCGGTCGAGGAGGCCCTGGA
>Ga0182041_10000285_pt1 | contig 23421 bp, 18 predicted proteins | sample flu12Cox44000178_FD_125967 | JGI IMG/M metagenome (GOLD analysis project Ga0182041, IMG submission 125967) | Lab enrichment of tropical soil microbial communities from Luquillo Experimental Forest, Puerto Rico - flux8day.12C.oxic.44.000.178 | ecosystem: Environmental > Terrestrial > Soil >...
AAAAACTTTGTACTCACCGGGCGGAATTCCTCTCAGAAGGAAATGCCCGTATTGATCCGTGGCCACTCTTTGAGAAACGCGGTCCTGACCTCGAGGCTCTCCAACGGGAAGCAACACCGCCCAAACACCGGTCACCGGATGGTGGTCCTTGTCGGTGACCGATCCTTCGATGCGCGCCCCCCTCGAACTGATGGTGACTTCCAAGGAAGCGTTCGTTCCGCGACTCACATTGAACCCATCTGCCAGCCCATCGGTTGCCCCATACCGCACTTCTTTGAGGTAACTGTCTTTCGATTGTCCGGCAATCGCCAGCCGATACCTGCCGTCAAAGACATCGTTTAAAGCAAAAGAGCCAGTTGCCGAGACCCTGGCTCGTTGGCTGAAACCATAGCCCCGATCCGCCCCGCGGAGAAAAACCATGAGGAAATCCGCATCCAGGCTGGGCCTGCCTTCCCACGTTACGCGCCCCGAAAGCGTTGTGCCCGGAGCGATCGTGAGATTGACGCCATCCACATCCGCATTTCCAACCTCAATGTTCTGAAATGCTTGGTACTTCCTGCCTTCATCCGACCAGAAGGCCATCAAGGTGTAGGAGCCCGGTAAAACATCGCGCAGGACGAAGCTGCCGTCAGGACTGTCAGCCAGGGCGTCGCGCTCGGGGAGACTGAACCACTGGCTGCTCTCGCTCGGTGTAAGCGTCACTGTGTAGGCCGCCGTGGAACGGCGCGACACCAGGTTGTAGATCCGGCCGCGCACGGTGAACACGAGAACCGGGTGCATCAAGATTTCCAATCCAGGAATCTCTTCACCAGCTTTCACGGTGAGCGCGCTGGCCCGCGCGGGATCCGAGGTGCCTGGGTAATACATCGGCACATATCCCTGCGGTGCCGCGCCACCGATGCGCTCGGTTTCGTCTCGCCCGATCACGTGCTCATTAGGCTTGTCATCGGAGCGAACGAAGTATCTTCCGGGACGCAGGCCGAACAGCCGATACTCCCCGAGATCGTTGGTTGATACGGTCGTCTCGGAACTCAAAGTCTTTTTCCCCCTGGAGTAGACTTCGCGGAGAGCGCTGACCTGCACCCATGGCAGCGGTTCTCCATCTTCGTTGATAACCCGGCCGGCAATTATGGCGGAGGGGATTAAGCGGAAAAGCAAGTCTTTCAGGTTTTGAGCGGGCCGAAGACTGAGGATTGCTCCCGGATCATCTGGCTTGCGCTGCCCGTACTCCTGGGAGACAAAGCCATTGCGCGAGACGCTGAGCCGATAGCGGCCGGGATCGATTCCTTTCATCTCGAAGCGTCCGCCGGCGTCAGTGACCGTGGAACTGGTCTGCGGGCGGTTCTCCAGGTTCTGAAGCTGCACGCTTGCACCCTTTAGGGGTTCGCCTCCTGCGAGCCTTACGACCATCCCGGAAACGCTCGATTCTTCCGCTTTGGCGTTAGGCAGCGGTTTCGGCGAAGGCGTCTGTGCCGACACAGCAACCGCGGAGAACAGGAGAACAGGCAGGGCGGGCACAAGACGACTCATTGTCTTCCATCGCCCTTTGAGTATACGTCAACAACCGGGGCTTACGGTGCTTCCATTCCCTGGGGATGCGGCGGAGCGGTTCGCAATTCCCTTGATCCTCCGTTCACCAACTTCACTTCGCCCCCAAACCATGTTTCTCTCGAACTACAATAACGGTTGCGAAACTCGGAGCCGAACGATGAAAAAGCTCGTCTGTGAGTTCTTGTTGATCCTGGGTTTGGCGGTGCCGGTGGCCGCGTCGCCGGAGTATTCCATCCAAGCGGTCCGCTACGCCTCGGCGGAGGGTGAAGTTGCCGGCCTGGTTATGGGCGCGCCCAAGGGCGAGAAAATCAACATCGCCATGGTCGTGTGGCTCATTCGCGGCGGCGGCCACAATATCCTCTTTGACAGCGGCTATCACCGCGATACTTTCCTCAAATACTTTCCGTCGACGGAATACCTTCGCCCCGACGAAGCCGTGAAGCTCGCTGGCGTCGAGCCCGAAGAAGTCACGGACATCGTCATCAGCCACGCCCACTGGGACCACATGGGAGGCATCGATCTGTTTCCCAAAGCAACGGTGTGGATCCAGAAGGAAGAATTTCGCTATTACACGGGTGACGCCTGGCAGCACGGCGGTAATCACGGGGGCATCGATCCCGAGGATGTCCAGCAGTTGGTCAAGCTCAATACCGAAGGACGCTTGCGCCTCGTGGATGGCGATAATGTCGAGATTTTCCCCGGCATCCGCGCCTACACCGGAGCACGACACACCTACGCCTCACAATATTTGCGCGTGGAAGGGAATCCTCCATTTGTTCTCGCCTCGGACAATTGCTATCTCTATCGCAACCTCGCAGAGCACAAGGCCAGCGCGACGTTTTCTGAAGCCGATCGGGCGGCGAACATCAAGAACCAGGCGCGGATGATCGAATTAGCAGGCTCCGCCGAGCGCGTCGTGCCGGGCCATGACGTGCTGCAATTTCAGAAGTTTCCGACCGCAGGCCGCGTCGCCAAGATCAAGTAGGATGTGCTCATCAATTTGCGCCGGTTAGGACGACCGGGCGCGTTCCTCACAGACTGGTCGATCTGATGCAACTCGTTCTGTAGCTGATCGAGTTTTGCCTGTTCGATTCGCAACTGTTCCGCGGCCTCCATTTTCTTTAGCTTGCGCCTCTTGCTCCTCGGCGGTCCAAGCCTCGATTTGTGATTTGAGATTGGAGATGGCGTCTTCAAGCTGCTTTCGTTCCGCCGGGCTTTGCGCGCTGTCCTTACCCTCTTCGTACTCTTTGAGCTGGAGCGTTTCCCATTTCTTTCGAGCTTCGAACTGATCCACGGCCGACTCTGCCCTGGTCGAAGCGCCCGGCGGCGCGGGCAACAACAGCCTCCTGTACGTAAAGCCGGTAAATTAGGATTTGCGCTCTGCGCCCGGCAGTCGCAACCGCGTGCAGGTCCTGGCGCAGCTGATGAACTTCGCCAAGCAGAGCCTCGAGGGTTTGCGATTCCGTTGATGTTGCCCGGCCAAAAACACGGGGAGAAAGGAGTAGAAGGCCAAGGGCAAGCATGGTCCTTCGAACCATCATGCAACCCCGCTAGAGCGCTTTTCCTTGAACACTCGCAACATGCAAAAGTTCCCGCGGCGAGTGGACTTGTCGATTCGATGGCGCCGCCCTGTTTGTTTCACCGCGCGTTTGAAGGCGGCAAGGGAAGTGCGTAAAATGGAGTTAGACATTTGACCGCATGGCCTCGCCGTTCCACATTCTCTCTAATTCCCCGCTGCCACCGGCGCCGCCAGGGGAAGTGCACCCACGGCCCGATTGGCTGCGCGTTAGGTTCTTTGGCGGAGAGCGTTTCCAGGACCTGAAGCGCCTGATGCGCACGCTCAATTTACACACCGTTTGCGAAAGCGCCCGGTGCCCGAACATGGGCGAATGCTGGGAACATGGCGCGGCCACGTTTATGATTCTGGGAGATATTTGCACCCGGGCGTGCGGCTTCTGCGCGGTGCCGTCCGGCAAGCCCGTTGGCCCTCCGGACGAGGATGAGCCCTATCGCGTGGCCGACGCCGTGGCCAAGATGGGCTTGCGCTATGCCGTGGTCACCAGCGTGAATCGCGACGATCAGCCCGATGGCGGAGCACATATTTTTGCGCGCACGATCGAGGAGATTCGCCGAAAGGTGCCCGGCTGCAAAGTGGAAGTGCTAATCCCAGATTTCCGGGGCGATTGGAGCGCGCTGGATGTCGTGCTCGATGGAAAACCGGATGTTCTCAACCACAATACCGAGACGGTGCCGCGGCTGTACCGCCAGGTGCGCAAGGGCGCGGTTTATGAAAGATCGGTCGAACTATTGCGGCGCTCCAAGGAACGGCACCCTGGGATCCCCACGAAAACCGGAATGATGCTTGGCCTTGGCGAAGAGAAACACGAAGTACTGTCCACCATGCAAGAACTTGCTCGGCAAGGCACCAATATCCTGACGCTCGGGCAATACCTCCAGCCCACCCGCGAGCATTTGCCCGTGGTGCGTTACGTTCATCCCGACGAGTTTCGTGAATACCAAATTCTCGGCGAAGCCATGGGCTTCAAGCATGTCGAATCCGGCCCCTTGGTGCGCTCTTCCTATCACGCCTTCGACCAAGCGGAATCCGCCAACAAATAGCAGCGAGTGCTGAGGTTTCGGAGCTCCAACCAGAGTCGGAGTGCTGATTGGTTAGGCGGAAAGCGCTAGAACGCCCCCGAGGGATTGTAGCTACTTGATGCGCGGACCGAGCAAGACCATACCTATGCCGGATAGGAGAAGCACGATGGAAAGTGCCGCGGGAATTTGCGCCGTTCTTTCTCGCTCGACAGTGGCGTTGAATGGCCCGAGCTTGGCCAGCTCCTCTTGCCTATGATAATTAAAGACCGGATGCACGAGCCCCACAACGCCGCCGGTGAGCAGCAGGATGCCGAGGATGATCACGAAGCGCTTCATGCGGCTCCAAAAAACGGGCCTCCAACCACACCCACGCCGCACTGGCGCAAAGAAGTGGCTGCAAAGCGAGAGGGGATTCAGGAACGCCCGGCGGCAGCGGCCGCGGCTTTTTTCGCAGCTTTCGCGGCTGCCGAAGCCTTGCGGCGACGCTTGGTCTTCGGTGGGGTAGCGGGAGCCTCGCCGATCAGTTCCGCGGTCATGATGCTAGTAACAAACAGCTTGGGGCCGTGATCATCGAAATCCACGGAAGTCCGCTCCGCATCGGAAGCGGTAACGATTCCCAAGCCGTACACCTCATGTTTGATGGTTTGACCTTCCTGCATTACTTGCACAACGCCCTCCTTGTCCACTCTGTCTAAACTCGATCTGAATCTCTGGAGTGGGAGCCCGGCCGCGACCGGGACTCCCCCTAAAACAGGCTAGAGGCTAACGACGTTCTCTGCCTGAAGGCCCTTCGGGCCCTTCTTCACCTCAAATTCCACCGTCTGACCCTCATTGAGTGACTTGTACCCGTCCATCTGAATGGCGGAGAAATGCACGAAGACATCTTCGCCGGTCTGACGCTGGATGAACCCGTAACCCTTCGAAGCATTGAACCACTTCACTGTTCCTTGTTCCTTCACTTACACTACCTCGTAGTTATTAGAATTGCTTTGCCTCTCTTGGTCTACGGCCTTGCGAGTGAAGCGAAATTACGCCCCCACCGCCAAGCGCCGAGACTGCCTCCAGCCCGCAAAAAAAGGCCGCAAAGTTTGTCCTTGCAGCCCCTCGACGAGTCAAAAGGTAATACAAGAGCAACAAATGCTAGGAATAAATTACCATAAAATGGAGAATCTGTCCACGTGGAACCACGGGAGATAACCGTTTTTGAATACAGGCTAACTCCATATAAATGAAACGGTTAGCTAAGAAAACCAGCCCCTGGCAGGCTCATTCGAGGGACTCCGGTTCAAGGCTCAAAACGCCCTCCCCGGAAGCCTTGCTTTCCCAATACTTTCGCACCCAGGCCTCCCAGCTCTTTCCCGCGGCTGTGTCCTTGCCCGTAAAAGAAAGTGCGGCTATCGCGGCGTAGGCGATTTTCAGTTTTTGGCTGGCGCCTCTCGGCATGACTCGCACAAAGCTGTTAGAGAGGGAATTACCCACGACACGGTCGAAGACGTAACCCTCGATTTTTGAATTATCTTTGAGAGTCAGAGTCACGTCGCCGCGGTAGTCAAAAGCCTTCTCCAAGGCGAGACGCAATTCTTCTTCACTGGCAAGGGGCGGAACCCAACCTTCAATGGTCTCATGCAAGGTCCCTGGGGCGACTTCCAGGCTATCTGGGTCAGGCCTAGCCGGTTCGGCGTGGCTCGGCCGGTCAGCGTGCCGGGGACCGCTCATGCATGATTCTCCTCAAATTGCCCCTTGCTCGGTTTGATTTGAATCAAAGGGTTGTAGGAGTGGACGGGCTTGGCCGGCTCGTTAAGCATGGCCAGGGCGTCCGCGTCGGAGTACGTCGTCCTAAGGCTGGCCTTCACGGTGGCCCACAACCCGCGCCAGCCCGAAAAGGTGTGGTCTACGGCGGAAGCCTCATACCCGCTGTGCACCATGCAGTTGGCACACTTCGGATTTCGAGACTCCGTGCCATAGTTTTCCCAGTCCGTCGAGTCCATCAGCTCCTGAAAGGTGTCCGCGTAGCCGTCCTGCAGCAAATAACACGGTTTCTGCCATCCGAAGATGTTGTAGGTGGGCATTCCCCAAGGTGTGCACGCATAGTTGCGCTTGCCCATCAGGAATTCGAGGAAAAGCGGCGATTGGTTGAATTTCCAGCTCTTCTTGCGGTTGGCCAGAATGGCGCGGAAGAGCCGCCGTGTGCGTGCACGCCCGAGGAAATGCTTTTGGTCCGGGGCCTTGTCGTAGGAGTAGCCGGGGGAAAGCATCATGCCTTCGACGCCAACCTCCATCATTTCGTCGAAGAACAGGCGGACGCTCTTCGGATCGGCGCCGTCGAATAGTGTGGTGTTCGTCGTTACCCGAAAGCCGCGCTTGAGTGCTTCTTTGATTCCGTCGAGTGCCAAATCGTAGCCACCCTCGCGGCAAACCGAGAAATCATGGTGTTCTTTTTGTCCGTCCACATGCACGGAAAAGGTCAGGTACCGGCTGGGCTTGAAAAGATGCAGTTTTTCTTTGAGCAGCAGGGCATTGGTGCAGAGATAGATATACCTCTTCCGCGCCACGAGTCCTTCCACAATCCTGGCGATCTCCGAGTGCATCAGAGGCTCGCCGCCAGGGATGGACACCATCGGCGTGCCGCATTCTTCCACGGCCTTGAAGCACTCGTCGGGTGACAATTCCTTTTTCAAGATATGCGCCGGATACTGTATCTTCCCGCAGCCGGCGCAGGCCAAATTGCAGCGGAACAAAGGCTCGAGCATCAGCACGAACGGGTAGCGCTTGCGCCCTCTTAGCTTTTGCTTCAGGACGTAGGTGGCAACCGTCCACATTTGCGAGACTGGTACCGGCATTTCCCCACTGACCGTTAAATTGGATAGGGGTGCGCTTGAGGCCCCCAAGGTCTCTCGAGAGCAGAGACCGTGAACCTATTTTGACATCCTCCCCGCCTTTAGAAAAGGGCGAGCATTCAGAGAACGTCTGGTTTGGTTTGAACCAGAGGACTCTCGGCGGGTTCCTGTTTCATCGATCGACCTGACTGCGCCGCATCTCCGCAGGCTTCAGGATCGGGCGTGCCCGGCCCTAGGTCTCACGACAAAAAAACTATACACCAAAGACCTGCCTCCTATCTCTCCGTTTCTGACGAACGGAGCCTTACGGCGCGTGTGGTAAACGAGAAACTAACAAATCGACGCGTTCCTTTGGACCCCGTCGAGAAACATCCTTGGAGCTGGCAGGCGAAATGCACCCGCTTGTAAGATGCCGCGAACCGTCCAAACGGAATATGCGACCCCGACGGAGGTCTCGCCCGGAACTTCGGGGGTGAAATCGACGCCTGGGCAAGGCAAAGACCATCGTCGTGCCGATAGACCCCGCCGCATCTCGCGATTTTGTCGAGCGTGCCGTTCACGTTTCTTTGCGAAACGTTGGGCCTACCGGCTTGGCTACTGGCTGGTCACGCCGCTGTTCAACGTTTTCCCTTTGCCGCAATTCTCGGGTTTCCGGGAAAGCTTGCGCTTTGCCGGCGAATCCGTGGATCGCGGCTACAGCGTGCTCGTTTTTCCCGAAGGGGTGGTGAACAATTCTGCGGATGGCCGCATGGCGCCGTTTCAATCCGGCATCGGTTTGCTCGCGGAAAATCTTGGCATTCCCGTTGTGCCCATGCGACTCGACGGCGTCTGGCAAATGAAGCGCGAGGGCCGCCGCCTGGCACAGCTTGGCGAAATCACCGTGCGAATCGGCACTCCCCCCACCTTCGCTCCCGGCACTCCTCCCGGCGAGATTGCCCGCCAGCTCGAAACTATCGTCAAGTCGCTATAGCCATTCGCCGCAACCCCGGGTTTGTGATCGCAACTGTTCTGCCGCATCCAATTCATCAGGGGCGAAAGCAAGATTTCTTCCCGCGGGCAACGATTGAGTTCCTGTGGCAAAATAGAAGGTTCAGAGGCGAGCGTTGATGGCACACCGTACGACACTCACGCAAGAACGGCCCGCTCAGGCGCCAAAACAAGGCGATCAAGAACGAGACCGCATCTTCGACGCTTTTCGCCGTTGGGGCTATTGCGAAGCCAATCTAGATCCGCTGGGCATTTTCGAGCCGCTGAAGCACCCTGACCTTGAGGGTCTTTCTGGCGAGCTGGCCGACGAGGCTCGTCGCCTCTACTGTGGCACCGTTGGCGCCGACTTCATGCATTTGGTCGAGCCGGAACGCCGCCGCTGGATCATCGAGCGAATCGAAGCGCCCGCGGAAAAAGTCGACCAGCACAAGGTGCTGGAGCGGCTGCTTCGCGCCGACCTTTTCGAACAGGTCCTGCAAGCGCGTTATCTCGGTTCGAAACGATTTTCTCTGGAAGGCGTGACGGCACTTATCCCTTTGCTCGATGCCATCTTGGAGACGGCCGGGGACCATGGCGCGGAGTCTTCCATCATGGCCATGAGTCATCGCGGCCGTCTGAACGTCATGGTGCACGCCGCGTGCAAGAGCCCGCATGAAGTCGTGGCTGGGTTCGAGGACGTAGATCCGCGCAGCGTGCTCGGCGCGGGCGACGTGAAATATCACATCGGCGCCACCGGCACCTACGTTACCAGCTCTGGCAAGGAAATCGGGATGCACCTCGTGTCGAATCCGAGCCATCTGGAAGCTGTCGATCCCGTTGCGGCCGGCCGCTCGCGCGCCAAGCAGACGCGTTACGGGTTGCGCGGCGCCTATGTCGACCGTTCGAGGGAGACTTTCAACAAAGTCGTCCCCATCGTGATGCATGGCGACGCCGCTTTCGCCGGCCAGGGCATCTGGGCGGAAACGCTCAATTTCGCCGACCTGCGGGCCTACACCGTGGGCGGCACGATCCACATCATCGTGAACAACCTCATCGGTTTCACCACGCCGCCGCGCCAGGAACATTCCGCCCGCTTTGCTTCCGACATCGCCAAGCGCCAGTCCGTACCCATTTTCCACGTGAACGGCGAGGATCCCGATGCAGTTGTGCGCGTCGGGAAAATTGCCGCCGAATACCGCGCCAGGTTTGGCAGCGACGTGGTGGTCGACATCATCGGCTACCGCCGCCACGGCCATAGCGAGGTGGACGATCCGACCATCACCCAGCCGAAACTTTACGAGCGCATCAAGGACCATCCGCCGCTCTGGAAGATTTATGCCGAGGCCACTCGGATCGACGCCACGGAGATAGCCGCAGCCCTCCGCAAGGAGTACGAGGAAGAGCAGACGAAAGCGCGTGGGCTCAAAAAGATTCCGCACCTCCGCAAACTGCCCGAATACTGGGCGCCTTATTTTCACGGCCGCTGCAAACCGGAATACGAAGTCGACACCGGGTTGACGCGCGAAAAGTTGGCACAGATTACCGACGGGCTGGTTCGCGTTCCCGGCGGCTTCCACGTTCATCCGAAGATTGCGAAATTGCTCGAGCAGCGCGCCGAAATGGGCCACGGCAAGCGCCCCGTCGATTATGGTTTTGCCGAGGCGTTGGCCTTCGCTTCACTGCTCCTCGAAGGGACCCCGGTGCGGTTGACCGGCCAGGACTCCCAGCGCGGCACGTTCAATCAGCGTCACGCCGTGCTGATCGACACACAGACCGAACGCGAATACCTGCCTCTCTGCCACCTTTCACCGAACCAGGCTTTCTGTGAAATCTACAATTCCTCTCTCTCCGAAGGCGGCTGTCTCGGTTTCGAATACGGATTCAGCCGCGATTACCCGGAAGCCCTGGTCCTATGGGAAGCGCAGTTCGGCGATTTTGCGAACGGTGCCCAGGTGATCATCGACCAGTTCATCAGCGCGGGCGAAGACAAATGGAATCTCCCGGCGGGGATCGTGATGCTTTTGCCGCACGGCTACGAAGGCCAGGGGCCCGAGCATTCGAGCGCGCGCATGGAACGCTTCCTGCAGCTTGCTGCCGAAGACAACATGCAGATTTGCCAGCCTTCCACCGCCGCGCAGTATTTTCACATGCTGCGGCGCCAGGCGCGCCGCCCGTGGCGCAAACCCCTGATCGTTTTCACACCCAAAAGCATGCTGCGGCATCCGGACGCCAGTTCGGTCATCGACGAGTTCTCGGCTCCCCGCTTCCTTCCGCTCGTTCCCGATCGTGAAATACGCGACGCGTCGCGCATCCTTATCGCCAGCGGCAAAGTCGGCCATGAATTGCGCGCCGAGCGGCGCCGCCGCAAAGACCCGAGCACGGCCATCTTCTTTCTTGACCAGCTTTATCCGATGCCCCGCGCGGAAATCGCGGCCTCGATCGCCGAGCATCCCCGGGCGCGCGAGGTGGTTTGGGTGCAGGAGGAGCCGGGCAACATGGGCGCGGCGGGTTTCGTGGTTCCCCGACTCGAACGCATTGTCAAAGCCGCGGGCCTGGTGTTACGCTCCGTTAAGCGCTCACCGAGCGCCAGCCCGGCCACAGGCTCCGCCAAAGCCCACGAACTCGAGCAGAAAACACTTTTGTCTTTGGCATTCACGACCGCGAGCAACTAGGCAAAGAGTTTGGCTTTAACATTTCGTTCACGGAGATGTAAACGCCGTGTTACCTGGATCAACGGGCCTTCTGCCACAATCAGTTGTGCAGCAAAAAGCCGTAAGTGAGCGGCATCTTTCCAGTTCCTATCGCACGTCGCCCGGCTGCGATACACTTTCGCAAAGCGGGCGCACCAGGCGCTCCCTGAACATGAAACGCGTGTTCATCATCGAAGACGACCGCGACATCGTCGAATTAGTGCGCTACAACCTCTCGAACGAGGGCTATCAGGTTACCGGCGCTTACGATGGCGTCACCGGACTCGCCACGCTGAAGAAAACCCCTCCCGACATCTTGCTTCTGGACCTCATGTTGCCCAAACTCTCCGGCCTCGAGATCTGCCGCGAGATTCGTCGCGACGAGGCGCTCAACCGTTTGCCTATCCTGATGCTCACCGCGCGAGGCGAAGAAGCCGACCGCGTGGTCGGGCTGGAAATGGGCGCCGACGATTACGTAACCAAGCCCTTTAGCCCGCGCGAACTCATTGCCCGCGTGAAAGCGCTGCTCCGCCGCACCGAACTTCCTACTGACGTTCCCCGTCCTGTCGAGGTGGGCAAACTGAGTATCGACCCCGCTTCTTACCGCGTGAGCCAGTCCGGCAAGCCGGTGGTGCTCAGCACTTTGGAGTTTCGCCTTCTCTATTACCTGGCCTCGCGTCCCAACCGGGTTTTTACTCGGGATCAATTGCTGGACGCCGTTTGGGGCACGGACCGCTTTGTCACGCCGCGCAGCGTAGACGTCTACGTGAGAAGGCTGCGCGAAAAAATCGAATCCGATCCGGAAAACCCGACCCACTTGAAAACCGTACGTGGCGCCGGGTATCTTTTCGAGACACGTGCGGCTTAATCTGTTCTGGAAACTCGGCTTTGCTTTTTTCGCGCTGCTGATCGCAGTCCTGCTACCCGTCGATTACTACGCGGAGCGCACGCTGCGCCGCGATTACGAGCGCGCGGGCTTCGAGCGACTCACCTCGATTGCGCGCGTTGCGCTTTCGAGCCCGCCCCCGGTTTCCTCTTTTTCGACCACCTCGCGCACGCCTTCCCCCGCCCTTCGCGAGTGGCTCACAAAAATGGCCTCGAGCGGCGTCCGCGTTACGGTGATTGCCTCCGATGGTCTGGTCTTGGCCGACTCACAGTCCGATCCGCAGACCATGGAAAACCACGCCGGGCGCCCGGAGATTCGCGAAGCTTTGGCGAATGGTGACGGACTTTCGGTTCGCCATAGCGTCTCGATCAATCGCGATCTGCTGTATTACGCCGCCCGGTTTTCGATGCCCAGCGGTCCTCCCATCGTTTTGCGGTTTGCGGTGCCGCTTCTGACCGTAAACGATGAAGTGTGGGCCTTCCGCCGCAGGTTCTGGCTCTCTTCTGTGGTCATGCTCCTCGTCACGGGAATGGCCTCGCTTTTGATCTCCCGTACTTTTTCCCGCCGCGTTGAGCGCCTGCAGTCGTTTTCCCGCCGTGTGGCGGAGGGGGACTTTCGTCCCATTGATGCGGATCGTTCCGGTGATGCCCTGGAAGCCTTGGCCGTTTCCTTGAACGACTCGGCGACACGCCTGGATCGCGCGATGCGCACGTTGCGGGAGGAGCGCAACCTCTCCGCCGCGATTCTCGGCAGCATGGTGGAAGGCGTCGCTGTTGTCAATTCCTCCGAGCGCCTGCTCTTTGCCAACGAAGGTTTCGCGGGAATCCTCGAACTGGACGCGCCGCCCCAGCCCGGCCGTTCCCTTCTCGAGGTGGTGCGGCAAACCGAACTTATCGAGGCCGTACGCGACGTTCTGAAGGGCGCGCCGCGCGTCGAAGCGGAAATCGTTACCGGAACGCTGCGCCAGCGTTTTTTTGCGGCAACGGTTGCCTCCGTCAAAGCCACGGAAAATTCCGGCGCGGTCGTCGTGCTGCACGACATCACCGATTTGCGCAAGCTCGAACGAGTCCGCCGCGACTTCGTCGCCAACGTGTCCCACGAGTTCAAGACGCCGCTCACGGCGATTCAGGGTTTTGCGGAAACGCTGCTCGCTGGCGCGATGGACGATCCTCAGCACCGCGTCCGTTTCCTGCAGATCATTCTCGAGCACTCTCGGCGCCTCGCGCGGCTCACCGACGACCTGCTCGAGCTCTCCAAGATGGATGCCGACCGTCTCGCCCTGGAGGTGGACCGGCTCAGCGCCTCGCAACTGGTGCAGAGCTGCGTCGAGACCACGCAACGGGTCGCGAATGAGAAGCACCTGCGCTTCTCGATCAACTTGCCGCAATGCCTTCCGGACGTCGCGGCCGACCGCCGCCGCATCGCCGAGGTTTTGCAGAACCTGTTGGACAACGCCATTCAATACACGCCTGCGGGCGGCGAGATCGTGGTCTCCGCGTCCGCCGGTGGACAGGAAGTCACCTTCACCGTCTCCGACACCGGAATCGGCATCCCCCAAGTGGACCAGCCTCGCATCTTCGAGCGTTTCTACCGCGTTGATGTGGCGCGTTCCCGTGAAGTCGGCGGCACGGGCCTCGGCCTTTCGATCGCCAAGCATCTCGTCGAAGCGCACGGTGGCCGCATCTGGGTCGAGAGCGAAGTGGGCCGGGGTTCCCAGTTCCATTTCACCGTCCCGGTGTTTCAACCGCACCATGCCCCATCGCGCACCGCCCGCTAGCCCATGACTCCCGTACCATCGCAAGGACCTGCACCTCCCCGGCGTTTGCCCACTTTTTCACAATAACGTTACCGAACTGTAACCATTTCCGCCCCATACTGCTGTTTGAGATCGGAAGTGTAGAGACGCTAGCTCGGTAAAGGAAAGCGATGGACACCAAGGCACCACTCACCGAACCCCTCATGCTCGACACGCTCATGAACTATCTCGTTGCTATGGCGCGTACTGTTGAGAGTGCCATGAATCGCGCGCTGGATGCCATCGTCAGCCTCGACGATCCGCGCACCGCCGCTCTACCAGGTGAAGTGTTTCTTCTCGAGCCGCGCATCAATGAGATGGAAATTGTCATCGATGAACAGGCCATCCGCTTGCTTCGCCAGGGCGCGCTTCCCGAGGAGGAATTGCGGCTGATTGTGGCGGGGCTGAAGCTGAACAATGACTTGGAGCGCATCGGAGACCTCGCCGTAAACCTGGCGGAGAGAGTGGTCTCGCTTCGCGAAATGCCCGGCGCCGAGGCCCCCGAAGAACTTTCTCGCATGGTCTCCGCCGTGCGCGCTATGGTCAGCCAGAGCCTCGGCGCGCTCATTTCCCGAAACGTTGAAATGGCTAGCAAAGTGCTCGAAAGCGACGACGTCGTCGACAAATACCGCGATCGCATCTTTGAACGCCAGCTTTGGCGCATGACCGGCGAGCCGGACTCGGTCAGTTCCGGTCTGCAGTTTGTTCTGGCCACGCGTCACCTGGAACGCATCGCCGACCATGCTACGAACATAGCCGAAGACATCATTTTCTGGGTTCGCGGCCTCGATGTTCGGCATGGCCGCGGTAGGGGCGGGCTCCGCGAGTCGCACATCACGGAGAATTCACAAACCCTTCATTCCGATGTGACTGCGGGGCGCCACACTGATCACGTGATCTTCACTTAGTGTCCCACCTCGGGGATCGGTTGCACCCCTGGCTCCGATCCCCTTCTCCTCTCCATGTGGCGGAGACGGCGTGCTCGGAACCTCTTGACCCGGCCCGGCAGTCCTACTATCGTTTGAGAAGAGTCCGGGATGAACAGTTTTCCCCATGGCCGAGGAGCAATGGTCGCTTTAGGACGGTGGCGCTGGGTGTGTCTGGTCACCGCTGCCCTTCTGCTTTTCAATCCTTTCTTTGCGATGCCGCGCTCGGGGCACAGCTTGGAAGTTTCGACTCCGGCGAGCCACCGCGCGACGGTGGGCGCCTCAGAGCTCGAGCATTTCTCTCCGGCCGATGGATGGGACTATCACTCGGCACTGAACTGGGTCGAAACATCCATCGTTTTGCCCCTCCCCGATCTCACGGCCCGTTTTTCCCTCGTTTTGCCTTCCGTCCCATCCTTCCCGCAGCAGTTTTGCGGTCCCGGTCTGTGGTTCAGGCCGCCGCCCGCTCGCTGATCTGTTTTTCCTTCTGATCCGATTGGATTTTTGGATCCGGAGCAGACCGGCCCGACACGGTCGTTTAGGCCCTTGGAAAAAATTCTGCAGGTGTGGAGGGGCCCGCAAGCGCTTGCTTTTCGGGTCCCCATGCCTGCGCTGGATGTGGATATGAAGGAAAAAAGGAATTGGTTGTTGATCGCCATTGCTGTGGCGGGTGTGCTGCTCGCGTGGCGATGGTATGAACGCACCCCAATGAAAGCCGACGACCATGATCCCACGGGCTCTGCCGCGGATCCCCCTGCCGCCGTGGTGCGCGTCGAGCGTCGGACCATCGCCGATAGGTTGAGAATTTCGGGCGAGTTCAAGCCGTTTCAGAACGTGGATGTTCACGCCAAAGTTGCCGGCTATATCAAGGCCATTTATGTCGACGTTGGCACGCGCGTGAAGCAGGGCCAGACCCTGGCCATCCTCGAAGTTCCCGAACTAACCGCCCAGCTTGCCGGCGCCGATGCCGCCGTTCGCCGCGCCAATGAGGAAATTGGACGCGCGCAGGGCGACCTCGAGCGCGCCAAGTCTACCCACGCCGCCGCGCATTTGGCGTTTAAGCGCCTGAGCGATGCCGCAAAGACTCGCGAAGGCCTGGTGGCCCAGCAGGAAATCGACGACACGCAAGCCAAGGACCTGGAATCGGAAGCGCAAGTCTCGAGCGCCAAGGCTGCGCTGTCGGCCGCCCAACAGGCGTTAGAAGTCGCCGAAGCCAATCGAAGGCAGGTGCAGGCGCTTTCCGACTACACGCGGATTACCGCGCCTTTCGCCGGAGTGATCACCACGCGCTATGCGGACACCGGGGCACTCGTCGCCGCCGGCACTTCCTCGAGCACCCAAGCCACGCCCGTGGTGCGCCTTGCCGAGGTCTCCGTGTTGCGCCTGGTGCTACCCGTGCCGGAATCCGTCGCCGCGCAAATCCACTTTCACGATCGCGTAAAAGTGCACGTGCAGGCGCTGAACGAGGACCTCGAGGGCCGCGTCTCTCGTTTCGCGGATTCTCTCGACCTCGAAACTCGTACCATGGAAACCGAAATCGATTGCGAAAATCGCGACGGCCGCTTGATGCCCGGGATGTTCACCGAGTCGGAGATCTCTTTGCATCAGGCAGCCAACGCGCTGACGCTTCCTTTGGAAGCCGTCGTTCGCGATGGCGACGACGCCACGGTCCTCGAAGTCAACGCGAAGAACATCATCGAAGAGCGTCACATCAAGCTGGGGCTTGAAGACAATTCGCGTGTCGAAGTGCTTTCCGGACTGGCGGAAGGTGATCGTGTCATCGTCGGAAACCGCAGCGAGTTTCGCTCCGGCCAAAAGGTCCAGCCCAGATGGATCGGCGCGCAGGATCAGGCGGGAGGAAGCTGATGTCCGGGTTCGCGATCCGCTATCCCTACTTCATCATTGTGATTTGCCTGGTCATCGCCATCGTCGGCACGGTTACCTTGGTTCGCATGCCGGTCGATCTTTTTCCACCGATCAACATTCCCGTCGTGGTCGTCGCCACGTTTTATTCCGGCATGCCGCCCGAACAGATTGAGACCAACATCAGCAACCCCTTCGAGCGGTGGTTCACCCTGGCTAGCGGCGTCGATCATATCGAGTCGCGGTCGCTTCCCGGCGTGAGTCTGATCAAAATCTATTTCCAGCCCGGTAGCAATGCCGACGCCGACCTCAGCACGGTTTCCAATCTGGCCATGGCCGACCTCCGCCGGCTGCCTCCGGGCACACTCCCTCCAGTGGTTCTTAAGTTCGACGCTTCAAGTCTTCCCGTTTGTCTCATCACCCTCAAGGGCCAGGGCCTCAACGAAACACAACTGCAGGACCTCGGCCGGTATACCGTGCGCAATCAAATTGCCAACGTGCCCGGTGCTTCGGTCCCGCAGCCTTTCGGCGGGCGCTATCGCCAGATCATGGTTTATGTCGATCCGCTGAAGCTCGAGGCGCATCAATTGAGTCCCATGGACGTGGTGCGCGAAGTCAACGACGCCAACCTGATTCTTCCCGCGGGCGACGTCAAAATCGGTCCTTATGACTACAACCTCTATTCCAACAGCCAGGCTCCTTCCGCCTCGGACATCAACGCTATGCCGCTCAAGTCTGTCGGCGCGACGCAGTCCTCTGTGCTTGTCGGCGATGTCGGCAAAGCCGTGGACGCCCAAGCCATCCAAACCAACATCGTGCGGGTGGATGGGCAGCGCTCGGTCTATCTTCCCATTCTCAAGCAGGGCGGGGACACCAACACCATCGCCGTCGTGGATGGCATCCAGGAAGCCCTTCGGCACCTGGTCGATATTCCCAAGCAACTCGTACCCAAAGTCGTTTTCGATCAATCTCTCTTCGTCAAAACCGCCATCGCGAACGTGCTTCGCGAAGGCGGCATCGGCCTCCTCCTCACGGGCTTGATGGTGCTGCTTTTCCTCGGGAGCCTCCGGGCCACCGCCGCCGTTTTTCTTTCCATTCCGCTTTCCGCCTTGGCCGCGTTTCTGGCCTTGGGCGGAGGCGGCGGCAGCGTCAATACCATGGTGCTTGGCGGACTCGCGCTGGCCTTCTCCCGGTTGATCGACAACTCTGTCATCGTTCTCGAAAACATTTTTCGCCATTTGGAATCGGGCGAAGCCCCCGACCTCGCCGCGGAAACCGGCGGCAGGGAAGTGGGCCTCGCCGTTCTTGCCGCCACGCTTACAACTTCTGTCGTATTTTTCCCCGTGGTATTTCTCTACGGTGTCAGCCGCTTCCTTTTCGTAGCTCTCGCCCTCGCGGTGGTTCTTTCGCTTTTTGCTTCTTACCTCGTGGCCATGTCCGTGGTCCCGCTGTTCTGCGCGAAATGGATTAAGCAGCGGGAGGCGGACGAAGAGTTGGGGGACACCTTCACCTTTCGCTGGGACGGCCTCGGTCAAATGTTCAATTTCTATTTCAAGAAAATGCTGGAAAGCTACGACCGCACACTAGCCACCGCGCTTGGGAAGCCAGCCTCGACCGCCGTGGCCCTTGCCGGAATTTCCCTCTTGTCTCTCGGACTCTATCCTTTTCTTGGCGTCTCCTTCTTCCCCCGCACCGACGCCAGTGAATTCGTCATTAACTTGAAAGCTCCTTCCGGGACGCGCGTCGAACTGACGGAAGGCTACGTCAACAAAGTGGAGCAAATCATCCGCGGTGTCGTCCCTCCGAGCGAATTGCAAATCATCGTCTCGAACATCGGCATCACGACTGATTTTTCCGCAATCTATACCCCGAACTCCGCGCCGCACACCGCCTTTGTTCAGGTCAGCCTGAAGGAAAACCACAAAGTCGGCAGCTATGAGTACATGCGCCGGGTCCGCGAGCAGTTAAGCGAAGAGCTCCCGCAGCTCAGCACTTACTTTCAGTCCGGCGGCTTGGTCGACGCGGTGATCAATCTCGGTCTGCCGGCTCCCATGGACATGCAGGTCAGCGGCAACAACCTCGGCGAGGTCTACAACACGGCTAGGAAACTCGCTCAGGGTGTGCGGCAGCTCCAAGACGTAAACGACGTGCTGATCCCCCAGGACATCGACTATCCGGCCCTCGAACTCGACGTTGACCGGGAGAAAGCCGGCCTGCTCGGTCTCTCCCAGAAGGAAATCGTCGACAACGTCATTACCGCCCTCACTTCCAACGGCATGATCGCCCCGAATTATTGGATCGATCCCAAGAGCGGCAACCCCTACATGCTCACCGTGCAATACCCCGAAGACGCCGTCAAAACCGTGACGGACCTCAAGCAGATTCCTTTGCGCGGAGTGAAGAGCTCCGCGCCGACCTTCCTCGACACCGTCGTCAAAGTCAAAACCATTCCTTCGCCAACGGAAGTCGACCACTACCAACTATTCCGCGTCGTGGACGTTTACGTTTCACCGAAGACGGAAGACCTTGGCGGTGTGACCAGCGAGGTCGGTGCCATCATCAGGGAAACGCCCCTCCCCGCAGGTGTTCGCGTGAATCTTCGCGGTTCGGTTGAGGGCATGCGTTCTTCTTTTCGCAGTTTCGGTATTGGCCTCATTTTGTCGGTGGTACTCGTGTACTTGATTCTGGTCGCGCAGTTTGCTTCCTGGGAAGACCCCTTCATTATTCTGCTGGCCATTCCGCCCGGCCTCGCGGGCGTGCTTCTGTTCCTGTTGGCCACGGGCACGACCCTGAATGTCATGTCCTTGATGGGCGTGGTCATGATGGTGGGCATCGTCGTTTCGAACAGCATTTTGATCGTCGAATTTGCCCGTCATCTCGAGCATGACGGCAAGCCGGTGAAAGAAGCGGTTTCGCTGGCTTCGCGAATGCGTCTTCGCCCCATCCTGATGACTTCGCTCGCCACGGTTCTTGGCATGATTCCCATGGCCATCGGCGCCGAACCTGGAAGCGAGCAGTACGCGCCTCTCGCTCGCGCCATCATCGGCGGGCTATTGGTCTCCGTCGTGATCACCGTCTACCTCGTACCCGCCGTCTACCTCCTGGTGCACGGCAAAGCAGAGGTGCAGAGCGAGGGGGTGAGGTCGTGAAGCGTCGGGCGGGCTCGGCCGCGCTCCTGTTGGTCCTCGGCGGCGGCCTCGCGGACGCCCAGGGCCCGGCAGGCTCAGCCGACCCGCAGCCCTCTAGCCAAACCTCAACCTCCGCTAGGCCGCTGACCCTGCCGAAGCCGAAGCGATCGCCCTCAAGAACAATCCTCAGATCACGGTCGGAAGACTGCGTGCGCTGGTTGCCGAGCAATACGTCCGTGAAACCCGCTCGGCACTCCTGCCCAATGCTTATCTGAGCCTCACCGCCGTGGATGCGAATCCCGGGAGCCGCATCGCCGCCGGCTTTTTGAACAATCCCATCCTTTTCCCGCGCGCGGCCGGCGGCGCTAGCGTCAACCAACTCGTTACGGATTTCGGCCGCAGCACCAATTTGCTTTCGAGCTCCGAATTGAGCGCCAAAGCCGAAGACCAGAATGCGGCCGCTACCCGCGCCGACGTTCTTTTGGCAGTCGATCAAGCCTTTTACAATTCGCTCGACACCCAGGCGCTGGTCCACGTTGCCGAACAAACGGTCGAGGCCCGGCAAACGCTCGTGGATAAGGTGCAGGCTTTAACCTCCGCCAAACTCAAGTCCGAGCTCGACCTCAGCTTTGCCAAAGTCGAACTCGCACGCGCTAAACTCCTCTTGCTCGAATCGCGCAACAACTTCCAGGCCGCGCTTGCCGGTCTTTCCGCGGTTCTTGGCTATCCCGCGGAGCAGAATTTTCAGCTGGTCGACGAGACAACTCCACTTACGCCCCCTGCTCCCGACATCCAACCGCTGATTCAACAAGCTCTCGAGCAGCGGCCGGAAATCAAAGCACTCCAATTTGAGGTCGCGTCCTCACAAAAATTCGGCAACGCCGAGCACGACCTCTGGCGCCCCTCGGTGAACGCTCTGGGCGTTGTCGGCGAAGCTCCCGTGCGCGACGACCACATTCCAAACTGGTACGGCGCCGTCGGCGTCAATATCAACATTCCCGTCTTCAACGGTTTCCTCTACAACTCCCGCGCCAAGGCGGCGGACCTCAAGACCGAGGTTGACCGCCAACGGCTCCGCGATCTCGAAAACACGATTTCTCGCGACGTCCGCGTCTCCTGGCAAGACACCAACCGTGCTTATGAACGCCTTTCCGTTACCCGGCAGCTTCGTGAGCAGGCCAACCTTGCTCTGGATCTCGCACAGGCCCGCTACAACCTGGGCCTTGGCTCCATCGTGGAATTCACCCAGGCCGAGCTCCAAAAAACCGAGGCGGACATTGCCGACGCCGATGCCACGTATCAATATCGCTTGACCCAGCTGGTCCTAGCTTTTACCGTTGCGGCGCCGAAGTAGGCCTAAGGCTTGGGAACAAAGGGAAGGTTTTTTAGGGAGTTGCGGATGGCTTGGTTTGTTACAACTGAGCAAAACCGCTGCCGCTGTCTTGGGCGTCCGCCTGTTGTTATTGATTCTCTGACAATCCGTAACGTCTTATGCGTCAATGACTTGCTGTGGATTACTCCTGTTTGTTACAGGATATTCACAATTAGTTGACGCAATTGTAAGACGGGCTCTTTAACTTTTGCCCCTGGGTTCTAAGTGTGCATTTTTCCCTAGCCACTCCGATTCTTGCGCGAAAAGAGAGATGAAATGAAAAAACTAGCAGCATTCGTAGTATTTCTGTTGCTTATTACGGGCCAGGCCCTTGCGGATACACCCAAGGAGGCCGACCCCAAGCCAGCCAAGAAGGCCGAGCCTGCTAAGCCCAAAGCGGCCAAGGACCCGGCGAAGTCCGACTCGGCAATCGCCGCGGAGATTGAGGAACTCCGCCAAGCCATTCAGTCGCAGCAAGAGCAACTTCAGCTCTTAAAGGAAGAGCTTACCAAGCGGGACCGCCAGGTCGACGAAGCCCGTGAGGCTGCTGCCGCCGCGAATGCGCGCGCCGCGGAGGCGAGCACCAAAGCGGCCGAGGCGGTCAACTCCTCTGCGGAAGTGAAAACCACGACGGCCACGCTCAACACCGCCGTCAGCGATTTGAAGGCAAGCAACGAGTCTCTCAAGACCACGGTGTCCACGGAACGCGCTGAGGCACAGAAAATGGCCGAGGAAGGCCCGGCCTCCATCCACATCAAGGGCATAACCCTTACCCCCGGTGGCTTCCTCGCTGCCGAATCGGTGTGGCGCCAGCGGACGATTCAAGGTGACGTCAACACGCCGTTTACCAGCATTCCTTTCCCCAACAACAACATGAGTCGTGTCTCCGAATTCAACGCCTCGGGCCGGCAGTCCCGTTTGAGCTTCCTCGTCGAAGGCAAGGCCGACACGGTGAAAATGAACGGCTATTACGAACTCGACTGGTTGGGTGCCTGCGCGTCTTCGAACAGCCGTCAAAGCAACAGCTATTGCATGCGCCAGCGCCAGATTTGGGGCCAGGCGGCCTTTTCGAATGGCTGGACCATCACCGGCGGCCAGATGTGGAGCCTGGTCACGGAAACCAGGAAGGGCTTGGACAACCGTACCGAAGCCACTCCGCTGACGATCGACGCGGCATATAACGTGGGGTTTACTTGGGCGCGGCAGTACGGCTTCCGTGTCACCAAGAACTTCAACAACAAAGCCTGGATCGGCTTCTCCGTCGAGAATCCCCAACTCACACTGACTACCCACGGCGCTCCGACCTCTTTCTTTGTTGGTGCCCCGGCTACGGGCGGTGGGTTGCTCAATACAGTTGACGGCACAGGCTACGCGGCAAACTCGACGCCTGACTTTATCGTCAAAGCCGCCTTCGAACCCGGCCGCGGCCACTACGAGGTGTTCGGCATCGTTAGCAACTACCGCGCTCACGTTTATCCGTGCTTTGTGAGCACTGGCAACCCGCTGCCCGCAAGCTGTGGTGGAGTTGCTTCCTCCGCTGGCGCCTTCAATGACACGCGCACCGGCGGCGGCGGCGGCGTCAATATTCGTCTGCCTCTCGACTCGGGAAAGAAAATCGAGGTTGGTGCCCACGGCGTCTTCGGCGACGGCATCGGACGCGACACCGACGCGCAGGTCGCGGACGTGACCACCCGCCCCGATGGCACACTGGCTTTGATCCGCGGCGGCGGAGGCCTTGGCACCATCGAATTGCATCCGTCACCCAAACTGGATCTGTACCTGAACTACGGCATAGAATTCTCCTATCGTACTGCATACACGTTCACAAATTTGGCTGGTGCCACCGTTGCGGTTGGCTTCGGGTCGCCACGCTTCAACAACTCTTCTTGCGAAGTTGGCGAAGCGAACCCAGGGACAGGTGGGTTCGGTGGCAATACGGCAAACGGCACGTGCACAGGCGACCTCCGCAACATTCAGGAAGGCACCATCGGCTTCTGGCACAAGCCCTATCAGGGTCCGAAGGGTGGTCTGCGCTGGGGCATCCAGTATTCTTACCTGGTTCGCAACGGTTGGTCTGGCAGCGGTGGACTCCCGGCGGGCACTCCAGGCGTCAGTCCCAAGGCCGTTGACAACATGGTGTTCACCTCCTTCCGCTATTACCTGCCTTAGTCCAGGCCAGGCCATCGCGGCCGTCTCCGGGGACGGCAAAAGGGCAGCGCCTCACGGAGCTGCCCTTTTCTCTTTTTGTTCCTTTGGCGCGAGCTCGCAAGGTAAGAAACCAGCCGAGAAATCATTCCATCGATTCGGGTGGGCGGGATATGCGCCGACGACGTCGGTTCCCTTTCCCCTTTTAACGCTTGGTCATTCGCATTTGCACACCCTTACGTGTCGCCTCGAGCGTCGCGGTCAAAGTTTCCTTGGGAATGCTGGTCACAAACGGCTCGATCATCCACTTCAACAGTGTGGGAATGTCTCGTGTCAGGGAGACCACTTCACTCTGCACGTACACCCCGCCGTCGCGCTCTTCCATCCGCCACCACGTTTCCATGCGCCACAAAAAACCGCCGTCGTTGCCGGGTGTTTTCTCGTGCTCGTCGGGCTTGCCCGGGTTTTCCACTTCCGCGATGCGCACCGCGGAGCTGCGGCTATGCGCCCGCGCGGGCCCGTCGCGGAAATAGTCAACGTCGTGCTCCGTGTTGAGCACCACGGTAATCACCTTGTGGCGGCGAAAACGCAGAAACACGCGGAAATGGTCGCCGTTTCTCGATGCGATTTTTGAGCGCTCCACGTCCGGCGCGTAGTACACCGA
>Ga0182041_10000286_pt1 | contig 23359 bp, 17 predicted proteins | sample flu12Cox44000178_FD_125967 | JGI IMG/M metagenome (GOLD analysis project Ga0182041, IMG submission 125967) | Lab enrichment of tropical soil microbial communities from Luquillo Experimental Forest, Puerto Rico - flux8day.12C.oxic.44.000.178 | ecosystem: Environmental > Terrestrial > Soil >...
GATCTACGGGATCAACGACGGGCTCGGCGCCGTGTTCGGCATCGTGTCGGGCATGGCCGGCTACACCGGCGGCAGTGAGGTGGTGCTCGCCGCGGGGCTGGCCGGCACGCTCGCCAGCGCGCTGTCGATGGGCGCCGGCGCCTACCTCTCGTCCAAGTCGCAGCGCGAGGTGTACGAATCCGAAGTCGCGCGCGAACGCGCCGAAATCGAGGAAGACCCTCACGAAGAGCTGCTCGAGCTCGAGCTCTTCTACCAGCTCAAAGGGGTGCCGGCCGAGGATGCCCGGTCGATGGCCGAGCGGATCCAGAAGGAGCCAAACCAGTTCCTTCGGACGCTGGTGCACGAAGAGCTGGGACTTTCCGAGGAGACATTCCCGAATCCCTGGCGCTCGACCATCTCGGCGTCGGTCTCCACCGCCATCGGCGGCTTCATCCCGATCATTCCATTCTTCTTTACGGTCGGACTGCCGGCCGTCATCGCTTCCTTCATCATCAGCACGCTCGCTCACTTCATCGTCGGCGCATCCAAGGCGCTCGTGACGACGCGCCCATGGTGGGCGAGCGGAATCGAGATGACGGTCGTCGGCATCATCGAAGCCGCAATCACATACGGGCTTGGACTCGCGTTTGCTGGCCACTAAACAGGACAAGTCGTCGTCTGCGTTCACTTTCGGCCATGAGTCGTCAACGATTTTCGCGGACAGGGCTGGCACTTCATTTGCCCCTAAAGGGGAAGACGGTTCAGACAGCGCCAGGTGAACATATGTTGCAACAGTGCTTCGCGCCAGTAGCCCTGGCGCTGGTGACTATCATTCAAGGGGCCACCGCGGCGGCTCCCGTGATGGGGCGGAGTCAGGCAGCTCCCACAGCAGCGCCGGCGGGCCGGAGTCCCGGCGGCCCGACGGCACGTTCCTCGGAGTGGAACGTCGCCGGCGCGCGTACCATCGAAGACGCGTCAAAGAAAGACCTGCAAATCCTGAAAGGCGTCGCGACGGCGGTCGACCGCTACACGCGGTTCACGATCTTCGACGATGTGAACGCCAGCGTGAAGGACGGTGCCGTCACGCTCACCGGAAAGGTCACGATGCCGTACAAGAGCGACGAGATAGAGAAGCGCGTGGCTGGAGTCGACGGCGTGCGCGCCGTTCAGAACAAGCTCACCGTTCTCCCCGTCTCGACGTTCGACGACGAGCTACGGTTTCGAATCGCCCGGTCGATCTACGGCAACTCGAACTTCTGGAACTATGCCGTCATGCCCAACCCGCCCATCCACATCGTCGTGGAAAACGGGTGTGTGACGCTCACGGGTGTCGTACGGAGCGACGTCGATCGCGTGTTGGCGCGATCGCTCGCGACCGCGTTCGGCGCCTTCTCGGTGACCAACGATCTGAAGACTGACGCGGAAGTCCAGGCGGCGCTTGAAAAGTCCGAATAAGCTGACGGTCGGTCTGGAACCGGGCGTCACCACCGCTCTCGTCTACCCAGCCGGAAGTCAGGCCAGCGGCCGGACACTCATCCTGGGGCACGGCGCCGGCGCCGGACAGCAGTCCGGCTTCATGGTGGCGTTCGCGCGCGCGCTGTCGGCGCTCGGGGCCGACGTCGTCACGTTCAATTTTCTGTATGCGGAGCTGGGCCGCCGCATCCCAGATCGGGCGCCCGCCCTCGAGGCTTGCTTTCGCGCGGTCATCGATGTCGTCCGCCGGGAAGTGACCGGCGCGGCCACGGGTCTCTTCATCGGCGGCAAGTCGATGGGCGGCCGGATTGCGACGCAGGTCGCTGCCGCCGATCGGGAGCTGCCCATCGATGGCCTCGTGTTGCTCGGGTATCCGCTGCATCCGCCTGGCAGGCCTGACGAGCGCCGCGACAAGCACCTTCCACTCATCCGGCGCCCGATGCTGTTCGTCCAGGGCAGCCGCGATGCGTTCGGAACGCCGGCCGAGCTTGAGCCGTTGCTTGCGAGCTTCACTCCTCGTGCTGTGATGCAGATCGTCGACGGCGGCGATCATTCGTTCAAGTTGGCGCGCCGGGATGCGGCGGCGCAGGCAGCGGCGTACGCGACCGCCCAGCAAGCCATCGTCTCCTGGATGAACACCACATCGAAGGCGATCACAACGAACGACCGCTCTTCCTTTCCATGACGCCGCCGGGCCGGACGAAGCCATGGCGCTGATAGAGCGTCGTGCTCTTCGGGGTTGGCCAGAGAACGACGCAGTCCACTCCGTGCTGGTCCGCCCAGCCGAGCGCCGCATCGAGCAGCCGGCTGCCCACCCCACCGCGTGCCTCCGGCGCCACGTACAGGTTCGACAGGTATGCGTGCCGATCGCGTTCGCCGATAGGATTCGGCACTTTGGGAAGAATCTGCAACCAGACCTGCCCGATGATCGCGGACTGAGGGTGTGCGGGATCACCCTGATCGCGTGTGGCAACCCAACACCGCCACCGCCCCGCGGCCTGGAGCTCACGCCGCATCCAATCCGCGCAGCGCGCAACGAACGCGGACTGATCTTCTCTGGCCGCCGCGCGCCCGGCGCGAAACGCCCAGCGCAGCGCTGCGAGCGTCGGCGCGTCAGAGGCGACCGCCGCGCGAACGACGATTACTTGACGCGCTCGAGCAGAAATTTTCCGGCCGCTACGACGACGGCGTTCGACCATTCGTGGGTTCCGTCGAACTCGACTGCCGTGACCTCCACATTGGCGTCGCGGAGACGCGCCTGGTCCCGTTCGAACGTTGCGGGCGTGTACCACTCATCGCGGGCGCCGCGGCAGAGGAGGACGTGGCGGACGCGCGCGAGACGGGCCCGATCGAGTTCAGGTGGAACGTCGCCACCAGCCGCGACCACGCCGATGACCGGATGGGCGGCCGCGGTCGCTGCGCGAAAGGCCATCGCGACGCCCTGCGAGAAGCCGGCGAATACCACGCCATGCGAGTCCAATCCCTTCGGCGACTCCGCGCTCACGACTGCGGCCACATACGCCAGGTTGTCGGCGATGGCCAGCTCGCGATCCTGGCGGGTCATCCACCCAGCAATCACCTCGTTGCTCCGCCGCTGATAGAAGCGATTCAGCCCCTGGATAGAGACGACGGTCCAGCGATCGGTACCGGGAATCGAGCGGAGGCGTTCGAGCTGAGCCTCGGCGGTCTCGCCGTATCCGTGAAAGCCCACGAGCAAAGGCGCCCGATCTGCCGACGCCGGCGCCACGACGTAGCGGCCGTGCGTGCCAACGGCGATCGTCTCCGTGCGCGGGATCATACTCTCAGTCCATCCAGAGGATTGAGGGCGGCCGCTCGGCGTGCCGGCAGCCAGGACGCCACGAGCGCCGTGGCGAGTGCGAGCGCGAAGGCCGCAACGAACGCAGCCGTGTCTCCTGCGGTCACGCCGTAGAGCAAGCTCGACATCGTTCGCCCGAGCGCGAGCGCACCCAACGCGCCGGCCAGGCTGCCGATGACGGTCAACCACATCCCTTGGCGGATGATGAGCCACAGCAGATCCCGCGGCTGTGCGCCGAGCGCCAGCCGGACGCTCAGCTCCAGCTGGCGCTGGTTGACTCCGAAGGACATCACGCTGTAGACGCCGAGGGCAGCGAGCACGAGCGCCATCCCCGCAAAGACGGTCATCAACAGCATCAGCGCCCGCGGACGGTCCGTGGCCGCATGTATGAGGCTGTCGAGCGAACGAGCGTCGGCAATCGGCACGTTCGGATCCAGCCGTCGAACTGCGTTCCGTACCTCGCCGACAAGCGACGCGGGCGACCCGGACCCAGTGACGACGACATGGAGCCCGCGAAAAGGAAACTGGCGGTAGGTGAAATAGACGGACGGCTCGGCCGCCGCGACGAGCGACGCGTTCTTCAGGTTGCCGACGACCCCGACAATCTGAAACGGCGCGCTCGGGGGCAGCATCAACTGGCCCATCGGGCCGATGACCCGAATTCGCGGGATGATGATTTTGCCGACCGGATCTTCGGCCGGCCATTCCCGGCGCGCGAACACCTCGTTGATCAGCACCACGCCCGGTGCATCGGCCGAGTCGCGCGCGTCGAACGTCCGGCCTTTGACGAGGGGGACGCCGATCACGCGGAAATAGTCTTCGTCGATGGTCTGATGCTGCGCTTGCGTCTCATCCGTACTCGCGCGAGGGTGCTCCGGAACCTGCAGCGGACCGCGCCATGCAGCATCGAGCGGCAGAAAATTGGTCGCCCCTGCCATCGTGATGGACGGTTGTGCGCGGAGGGACGCCATCAGCTGCTCATAGAACGCGACGATTTTCTTCCAGTCCGTGTAAGAGTAAGACAGCTCAACGGCGGCCGCGACCGTGCGCGCCGGCCGGAATGTCGGGTCCTCGGACGCCAGACGCTCGAAGCTGCGCGCCAGGAGCGCGGCGCCGACGAGCAACATGACGGCGAGTCCGACTTCTCCGGCAACGAGTACGCTCCGCGTGTGCCGACGGGCCCCGCCGCCGTCCCCACCGCGCGCTCCGTCCTTCAAGAAACGATGAACGTCACCGCGCGCCATGAACACGGCCGGTATCAAGCCGAACGCGATAGCCGTGATAACGGAGAGCGCGGTCGCAAACAGCAGAACTCGAGCATCGAGGCCAAGCCCGCCGGCGTCGCCGAGCCGGGGGACCTGGACCGGCGTAAAGCGTACGAGCAGTCTGACAGACGCTGCGGCGACGATGACCCCGAATGACGCGCCCGATGCCGCGAGGATCAGGCTCTCCGTCAGAAACTGCCGAATCAAGCGTCCCCGGCCCGCACCGATCGCCGCCCGCACGGCGACTTCACGCTCGCGCACGGTCGCCCGCGCGAGCAGCAGGCTCGCGACATTCGTGCAGGTGATGATGAGAAGAAATGCCGCGGCGCCGAACAGCGCGAACAGTGCCGGCCGGAAGTACCCCACGACCTCAGTCGAGAGCGGAACGGCGCGGGCGCGCCAGTCGCCGTTGGTCGCGGCGTACTGCTCGCCGAGGCGCCCCGTGAGCACGCGGAGCTCGTTGGTGGCCAGATTGATCGATGCTCCGGGCTTCAGCCTGAACAGCGATTCCATGAAGTGCGCGCCGCGGCTGTGCTGCGCCAGGTCCCACGACAAGCGCTGCCACACGTCGGTCTCGCCCGGAAACGTGAAGCCGTCCGGCATGACGCCAACGATCGTGTAGGCCGGCCCGTTCAACGCCACCGGTTTACCAATGACACCCGGATCGTTGTGGAAGCGATCGCGCCACAGCCGGCGGCTGATGACGGCGATCGGGTCTCGCGAATAGAGCGGCTCGGCCGGAAAACCTGGACCCAGAGCCGGCCCGACGCCGATGACCTTGAAGAAATTCCCGCTCGCTTCGACAGTGTTCACCCGGAGAGGATCGTGTCCGGGTTCGGTCAGGTTGACCTGCGGATACCACCAGGCGGCAGCGTCCTCGAACACACGCGTCAGGTTGCGGTAGTCACCAAAGTTGACCGGCGACAGCCGCTCGTGGCTGAGCCCTTTGCCCTCGTTGGTCTCCCAGACCATCGCCAGCCGTTCCGGGTTCGAATACGGCAAGGGCCGAAGGACAACCTGGTTCAACACGGAGAAGATCGCCGTCGTGGCGCCGATGCCCAGCGCGAGCGCCAGAATCGCGGCGATCGCAAACCCGGGGCTCCGGCGTACCTGACGCCACGCGAAGCGGATATCGAGAAGAAGCGTGTCCATCACAGGCTCCACGTCGGGGTTGGACGGACACGTGTGCTCGATCGTTGACGGGCTCCGGTCGCGCCGGCGCGCCGTTCCGTGCGAGCTTCACACGCCGAACTCTTCAGGATCCCATTTGAGACCGAGTTCGTCGGGTGGCGCCATGTAGCCGATGAGCGCAGAGGCTGCCACGACCGCCGGGCTCGCGAGGTAGCCCTCACCGCCCACGCCCATCCGGTTCTGCCAGTTGCGATTGAACGACGTAATCGCGCGCTCGCCGGCATGAAGCGCGTCGGGACCCTGGCCGAAGCACGGCCCGCACCAGGACTGCCGAATCTGCCCGCCAACCGATCGAAACACGTCAGCGATCGATTGGCCGCCGAGACGGCGATCCGACCGTTCGATCTGGTGCGCCACGCCGCCGGACCCCGGAAAAATCACCAGCGTTTTCGCCGCTTTTGCCGCCCCGTGTCTTGCTGCCGCCCGGATCACGAGGGCCGCGGTCAGCAGATCGTCGTAGCTGCCGTTCGTGCACGAGCCGATCATCGCTTTGTCGAAGGTGATCCGCTCGCGCGCCACGGCCCCTGCGGGAAACGCATTTCCGGGGCTGAAGGGCTTGGCAATCATCGGCATGACGCTCGAGAGATCCAGCGCCTCGTCGATCTCATACACCGCGTCCGCCCCCGGCGAGACCGGCTGGTACGGAAGGTCGGTCACGCCCTTGTCGCGATACCACGCGGCAGTGATCGCGTCAGGCGCAAAGATGCCGTTCAGCGCCTCGGCTTCCGCCATCATGTTGGCGATGGTGTTGCGATACGCGACAGGCAGCTGCTGCCGCGCATCGACCAGCTCCACCGACATGCCTTGCGACTGCCGGGCACCCCACCGCCGCAGCAGCTCCAGGACGATGTCTTTGCCGCTGACCCAGGGCTGGAGCGCGCCCGTGAAGGCGACGCGCCTCGCCTTCGCAAGCGTGAGGTAGATGTAGCCCGTCGCCCACCCGAATCCGAGCGTCGTCGATCCGACTCCCATGCCGACCGCGCCGTACGCGCCGTAGGCCCGGCTGTGCGAGTCGGCGCCGGGGATGAATTGACCCGGCACCACGAGACCCTGCTCGGGGAAGTAGAAATGAAAGATGCCGTCCCCGGGCGTTGCGTAGTACGGGCGATCGAGGCCCTGCTGCCGTGCAAAGTCGCGCCCGATCCGAGTCTGCCTGTCATCGTCTTCTTTTCCGGTGAAGACGAAATGATCGTTGGCGATCGCCGCCTGGCGCGGAAAGATCGTATTGCCGCCGGTGATCTGATTGAACGTGTGGATCGCAAACGGAGCGGTGCCATCCGACGCCGGGAGCAGGTCGGCATAAACACGGAGCGTCGCGCCCGGCTTGACCTCCGCCGACCGGTCGACGCGATGCGCCCAGACGATCTGCTCGGTAGTGGTCAGCTGTCGCGCGGTCGCCGGATCCGGCCATTCAATCCGGGGCGCGGTCTTGACCGACGCGACGAACTCGCGCCGTCCCGCGGCAAAAATGCCGCCTGTTCGACGGATCTCGTCTTCTTTGGGCGTCAACGGAACGGGATCGTATGTCCGGCCTTGCGTGAGGTTCGCGAGTCTTCGCGAGTCCGGATCGAAGCTCAACTCATCGTCGTCCCTGGCATCGGCGACGGCCTCCGGGCTCTGGACGACATGAAGCCCAAGGTTGAGCGCATTCCGGCGAAAGATGTCGCCCATGTTCTGGCCGCACACCACGACCATCTCGAGGCCGGCTTCCTCCGCAATCGCCTTGAGACCGGCAGGGCTCATCTCGCGGGAGGATCCGATCGCGAACCGATCGCCGGCGATGACGAACGTCTCACCCCGGTGCACGCGAGCACGAAAATCGGGCATCAGATACCGGAAGGCACCGGCCTTCCACCGCTCGTCGAGGGTCTCGAGACTCTCCGAAACGCAGTCGGCAGCCGGCGTGATCTGATCGGTGTCGATGGCGTCGAGCTTCTTTTGCTTGCCCGGGACCTTCAGGTCCCAAAAGATGAGCGCCTTTCCTCGGATGGCGCGACCACCTCTGCTCAGCGAGCCGGACTGATCGCCGGGTATGGAGGCTCCTGCGGGATCTGCGTCGCCCGGCGTCAGTCGTTCTTCCGAAACGCCCGGTCGCAGTCGAGCGGGTTGTATCGTGTGCATGATTTCAAACTTCGCGACGCTCGGCCCCACCGCGGCCCCGTCAGGTGTTGTGGCGGAGAACACCTCGATCGTTCGTTGATGGCCGCAGTCGCTGCATCAAAGTGTACGTCAATGCCCGTGGGCACGCGTTGGCGTTCGCCAGCTCACCCGTGGGCCCACAACTCGGCGCGAAACGTTGGTATGATGAAGTCTCGTCAGCCAGCAGAGCCTCGAGAATGGCATCCGAATTCAAAGATCAGCGGTTGCATGCGTCTACGTCCGACGCGGTGACCAACCATGTTCGCGTGGAAGTGGAGTCCCGCTATGCGCCCGAATTGTCACAGCCAAGGAGCGGCTCGTGGGTGTTCCACTACACCGTCCGGATCACCAATCGAGGGGACGAAACGGTACAGCTCTTGAGCCGCCATTGGATCATCACCGACGCCGCCGGCCACATCGAAGAGGTGAAAGGCCCGGGAGTCGTTGGGAATCAGCCGGTGCTGGCGCCGGGCGAGGGCTTTCAGTACAGCTCACGCAGCCAGCTCAAGACATCCTCTGGCGTCATGCGCGGAACGTACCAGATGGTCACGGCTGACGGCGACCACTTCGACGTGGAGATCGCTCCATTCGCGCTCCACGAACCCTATACCGTTCACTAGCGTCGGGCGTAGTTCTGTTCGACGTATTCGTCGACGAGGCGCTGAAATTCCGCCGCCAGCTCCTCGTACGTCCCGCGCAACGTCATGGCGTGCTTGCCGTCGATGAAGATGGGACAATTCGGCGCCTCGCCGGTGCCCGGCAAGCTGATTCCGATATTGGCGGCCTTTGATTCACCGGGCCCGTTCACGACACAACCCATGACCGCGAGGGTCATGGTTTCGACGCCGTCCCGCGTGGCCTTCCACTCCGGCATCTTGTCGCGCACATAGCCCTGAATGCGCTCAGCGAGCTCCTGGAACGTACTGCTCGTCGTGCGGCCACACCCCGGGCAGGCCGTCACGCTGGGCGCAAACGATCGCAGCCCGAGCGCTTGAAGCAGCTCGCACGCCGCATACACCTCCTCCCGCCGGTCCCCGCCCGGCCGCGGTGTCAACGACACGCGGATCGTGTCGCCAATCCCCTCGTTGAGGAGCACACCCATCGCGGACGCCGACCACACGAGACCCTTCATCCCCATGCCCGCTTCCGTCAGGCCCAAGTGCAGCGGCTGATCGGTCGCCCTCGCGAGCGCCCGGTACACCGAGATGAGATCGCGCGGCCGCGACGTCTTGCACGAGATGATGATCTGGTTGGCGCGAAGCCCGCTGTCGATCGCCAGCGCGCACGATTCAACCGCGGAGAGGATCAGGCACTCGTTGATGATCTCTTCCGATGACTTGCCCAGGTCGCGATCGCTGTTCTCCTGCATCTTGGAGACGACGAGATCCTGATTGAGGGAGCCGGCGTTGACGCCGATCCGCACCGGCTTGTCGTTGTCGACCGCCACTTTGCAGATCGTCGAAAACTGTTCATCGCGCCGCCGTCCAGTGCCCACATTGCCCGGATTGATGCGGTACTTGTCGAGCGCGCGCGCGCACTCCGGATACTTCGTCAGGAGAAGGTGACCGTTGTAGTGAAAGTCGCCGATGAGCGGCGCCTCGCATCCCGCGTCGATCATCCGCGCCTTGATTTCCGGGACCGCTGCCGCGGCTTGGGGCAGGTTGACGGTCACGCGGACCATTTCCGATCCCGCCTCCGCCAGCTCGATGCACTGGCTGGCCGTTGCCCGCGCATCCGCCGTATCGGTCATGGTCATGGACTGCACGACCACGGGCGCGCCGCCCCCGACCTGAACGCCCTTGCCGGATCCAACTTTGACGGCGACGGTCTTGTGAAGTCTCACCAGAGTCATCGAATTTCTCATGATAGCATCCGCCATCGGGGCCGGGACCCCGGGGGGATCATGCGAGCGATCGTCGTCCACGAATTCGGCGGACCGGATGTGATGAAGATTGAGACGGTCGGCGACCCGGCCGCCGGTGCGGAACAAGTCGTCGTCCGCGTCCGCGCCGCCGGCGTGAATCCCGTCGATACCTACATCCGCTCCGGCGCCTATGCGAACCTCCCCCGGCTGCCTTACACCCCGGGCTCCGACGCTGCGGGTGAAGTCGAGGCGTTCGGCAGCAGCGTCACCGGGCTCGCCGTCGGCGATCGTGTGTACGTCGCCGCTCCGCACGCGGGCACGTACGGCGAGCGCGTCGTGTGCTCGGCAACGCAGGTCCACGGGCTGCCGGCGCGAACGACGTTCGCGCAGGGCGCCGCACTCGGCGTTCCGTACGCCACCGCGTATCGCGCGCTCTTCCATCGGGCCCATGCCAGGCCGGCAGAAACAGTCCTGATCCATGGCGCCACCGGTGCCGTCGGCATCGCAGCCGTCGAGCTGGCGGGCGCTCATGGCCTCCGGGTGATCGGCACGGGCGGCACCGAGGAAGGCCTGGCCGCTGTGCGCCAGCGCGGCGCGCAGGTCGTCGTCAATCACCGCACTGAGAAGTACGTCGATGACATCATGAAGGCGACGGCAGGGCGAGGCGTCGATCTCATCATCGAGATGTTGGCCAACGTCAACCTCGACAAGGACCTCGGCATGCTTGCCAAGCATGGGCGGGTCGTCGTGGTCGGCAGTCGCGGGCGTGTCGAGATCAATCCCCGCGACGCGATGAGCCGGGATGCTGTCATCCTCGGCATGACGCTGTTCAACGTGACCCAGCCCGACCTCGTCGAGATTCATGCCGCCCTCACAGCTGGTCTTGAGAATGGCACGTTGAACCCGCTCGTCGGCCGCGAGATGCCGCTCGCCGACGCCGCCCGCGCGCACCAACTGGTCATGCAACCTGGGGCCCACGGAAAGATCGTCCTCACCGCCTGACCGAGCTCGACGCTCGCGCCGCGCGAGATTCAGCTTGGCCTGAAGTTCTACTGGTAGCTGCGTGCCAGACCCGTGGAATAATGGCGCCGTGCGCCGTTGGTTCATCATCGCGGTCCTGGCCATCGTGCTGTTGGGCGGCGGGACCGCACTGTCCTACTACGTTGACATCCTCTGGTTCGATTCGCTCGGCTACGCGGATGTTTTCTGGACCACGCTTCGCCTCCAGTCGGAAATCTTCACCGGGTTCGCTGTCGTCACGTTCCTCGTTCTTTATTTGTCTTTCGTTGCCCTTAAGCCGCCGCGCTTCGGCGAGCTCACCAACCTTCCCATTCTGATCAACGGACAGCCGATTCGCTTGCCGGTCGAGCCGGTCATGCGCCTGATCGCCATCGTTGGCGCGGCGCTCGTCGCTCTCGCCACAGGCGCCGGCATGGTCGGCGAGTGGACGACGCTGGCGCTGTACTGGAGCGGCGCGGGCAGCTTTGCGCCTTCGACCGCAGAGCCGATCTTTTCCAGGCCCGTCTCCTTCTACCTGTTCACGCTGCCCGCTTATCAATTGATCAGTGGGTGGCTGCTGACCATCGCGGTCATTGTCACGGGCGTCGCCGCGTTTTTTGCGATGGTCACGAGCGGCACGCGGCGTGTCGACCGTTTCCGTCCGGACACGCGCAACGCAGGTGCCTGGCGCGGCGTCTCAATCGCCCTTGCCGCGCTGTTCCTCGCGCTCGCCTGGTGGGTCTATCTCGGACGCTTCGAGCGTCTCTTCGGCGATCACACGATCTTTTCCGGCGTCACCTACACGGAGGCGCACGTCACGCTCACCGGCATGCTTTTCGTGGCCGGCTCGCTCGTCCTGGGCGCCGGCGCCTCGCTCATTAATGCGGTGGCGGCGCCCAAGCTCCGTTGGCTCGTGGCCGCCATCGTTCCGGCTGTGGTCTGTTACGGGATCGTCGGGCTCATCGCCACGTACACGAACGCGTTCATCGTCAAACCCAACGAGCTCGTGCGCGAGACGCCCTACATCGGACACAACATCGAGATGACGCGCGCCGCCTTCGCGCTGCACCATGTGACGGAGCGCCCGTTTCCCGCCGACCCGGGCATCGAAGCCGTAGATGGCGCACGGAATCAAGACACGCTGAAGAACATCCGGCTCTGGGATTGGCGTGCCCTGCAGGACACGCTGCGACAGATCCAGGAGATCCGTACCTACTACGACTTCCCCGACATCGACATCGACCGCTATGATGCCGGCGGCGGCACGCGCCAGATGATGCTCGCCGCGCGCGAGCTGAACGTGAACAAGCTTCCTGAAAGCAGCCGCAACTGGATCAACGAGAAGCTGATCTACACGCACGGTTACGGCGTGACGATGAACCCGGTGAACGGCTTTACGCCCGAGGGGATGCCCGAGCTCATCGTGAGCAACATGCCGGTGCAAAGCGCTGCCCCGTCGATCAGGGTGACGCGGCCCGAGATCTACTTCGGCGAGCTCACAGACACGGACGTGTACGTCAAGACCCGGCAGAAAGAGTTCAATTACCCACAGGGCGAAGCCAACAACTACACGTCATACGCCGGAACAGGAGGCTTCCCTGTCGGTGGCTTCTTCCGCCGCCTGCTGATCGCGCTCGACCGCGGCGATCTCACGAAGCTGCCCTTCAGCGACGACGTCTCGTCCGAGAGCCGGTTGCTCATGCGCCGCAACGTGCGCACGCGCGTCGAGACACTGACGCCCTTCATTACCTACGACGAGGATCCCTACATCGTCGTCGGCGACGACGGGCGATTGGTCTGGTTGCTCGACGGCTACACGAAGTCCGACTCCTATCCGTACGCACGTCATTATCGGCTGGGGCGCGACCTCGTCAACTACATGCGTAACAGCGTCAAGGCGGTGGTCGACGCCTATGACGGCGCGACCACCTTTTACGTGTTCGACCCGGAAGATCCGATCGTCGAGGGGTATCGACGGATCTTTCCATCGCTGTTCAAGGACGCGGCCGCCATGCCCCCCCTGCTTCGCAAGCACGTACGCTACCCGGAGCTGCTGCTTCAAATGCAGGCGGCGGTCTATGGTCTTTATCACATGACGGATCCCGAGGTGTTCTACAACCGCGAGGACCTCTGGGCGGTCGCCAACCAGGTGGGGATGAACGCGCAGCGCGAGCAGGCGACGCAATCGATGGAACCGAACTTCGTGCTGATGACCCTGCCGGGCGAGGGGAACGGCAAGAATGTCCTGGAGTTCATAGCCATCCTGCCGTTTACGCCGGCGAACCGCAACAACCTGATTGGTTGGATTGCCGGACGGAGCGACCAGCCGCACTATGGATCGGTCGTTGTCTACGACTTTCCGAAGACGAGGCTGGTCGACGGGCCGCTGCAGATCGAGGCGCGAATCGATCAAAACCCGCAGCTCTCGAGCCTGCTGACGCTGTGGAATCAGCAAGGCTCCCACGTTCGTCGCGGCAGCTTGATCGTGATCCCTATCGGGCGGGCGCTGTTGTACGCCGAGCCGATTTACCTGCAGGCGGAACGCAGTCCGATGCCTGAACTGCGCATCGTCGTTCTCGCGCTGCAGGATCGGTTGGCCTATGGTCCGACGTTCGATGCGGCGCTGTCCGCGCTGTTCGGCGAGACGGCGTCGACACTGCCGTCTGCAGCCGAACCCTTTGCGCGAGGAGCACAGGCATCGCCTCCGCCCGGCGCGCCGACCACGAGGCTCTCATCCGGCCCGGCGCCGGCCGCGCCGTCCGGTGAGGCGCGCGACTCAGCCGCCCTGATCGAGCAGGCGGCAAGGGACCTGGGCGATTACCAGCGACTCACGGCCGAGGGGCGGCTCGGCGAAGCCGGCGCCAAGCTGGAGGCGGTCAAACGAGCGCTCGATGAGCTGCAGAAGCGCCGGCGCTAGGCGACGCGCTCCGCGAACGTAATCACGTATCCGTCGGGATCCTCGATTGCGAACTCGCGCATTCCGTACCATTGCGTCACGATCGGCAACACGATCTTGACGCGAGCGTTGATCTCCTCGTGATAGGAGTCGATACCGTCTATCTCGATGAACATCGTATTTCCCCCTCCCATCGACTTGCCAGCGAGCTGCGGGCTCTCCTTTGCGACAGTCGAGCGGTCGTTGAAGAAGACTTCCACCGGCCCGCTCGTCACTGACGCGAAGACGAAGGGCGCGTGATCCGGCACCGTCATCCCGCGTTTGAAGCCAAGGACGTCCTCATAGAACGACAGACTCTGTTCGACGCTGGAAACGATGAGGTTAGGGGTGAGTTTCCTGGTACCACAGGTAGAATGATTCGATGCGCAGCTCGGTCAATGCCTTTCTCTTGACGTGTCTCCCCGTCGTCGCCGGTTTGGCAGTTGTCGACGCTGCTTCTCAGCCTCCCATCACGGCTCCGGCGCCGCCGGATGTGGCCACCCCGCCTGCGGATGCGATCAAGACGGCGTCAGGGCTTTCCACGAAGGTGCTGAAGCCTGGGACTGGTAAGGATCATCCCGTGAAAGAGGACCTGGTGACGATTCAGTACACGGGCTGGACGACCGACGGGAAGATGTTCGACAGCTCGGTCGTCCAGGGCAAGCCGGCCACGTTCGGCGTCAGCCGGGTGATAGCGGGCTTCAGCGAGGGTCTCCAGCTGATGGTCCCCGGCGAAAAACGCCGTTTGTGGATTCCAGAGGCGCTGGCATACAAGGGGCAGGAAGGACGGCCCAAGGGCATGCTGGTGTTCGACGTGGAGCTGATCGACATGCCGAATCGACCGCCCCCCGACGTCAAGGCGGCACCGAGCGATGCCAAGAAGACGGCGAGCGGCCTGGTGTATCGGGTCCTCAAAGAAGGCACGGGCGGACGGCATCCAAAACCGTCGAACAAAGTCACGGTGCACTACACGGGCTGGACGACCGACGGGAAGATGTTCGACAGCTCTGTCGTCCAGGGCAAGCCAGCCATCTTCCAAGTCGACGGCGTAATCGCCGGTTGGACCGAGGGTCTGCAGCTGATGTACGAAGGCGAGAAGGCGCGTTTCTGGATTCCCGAGAAGCTCGCGTACGGCGGCAAGAGCGCGCCGTATGGGATGCTGGTCTTTGACGTCGAGCTTCTGAAGATCGAGTAACGAGCCCCGAGTCTCGGGTATCGAGCGACGAGTCGACGAGCCGCAAGCTACGAGCTCCGGATGGCGTTTCTCCCCCCTTGTCCCGGACCACCCGCGTCTCCAGCTCTGCCCGGCGGTCCTGCGCTCTCCGAGATCCGACGGATGGCGCGCTGAAAACGATCGGCAAGCGCGCGACGGGCCTCGTCCGGCACCGGTCCGATGCGCGACCAGTTGGCCTGCGCTTGCCGGACCTCGTCGTTCGCGGCGCGGAGGCGGCTTTCAGTGTCCGCCTTCCCACCGATCGTGTTGGCGGCCAGCGCCTCTTTCAGCATCGCCGCAAGCCTCGTCGTCGGCGACAGCGGGGCGTCCACAGCCGCGCCAGCCGGCGTGAACGACGCCGCCAGATCCTCCATCCGCTTCACGATCGACTCCATGCGGCGGCGATTCGATTCGGGATCGAGCTCCGTTCCCGCAAACGCCTGCGGCCACCGCGCGATGGCGCGGGCAAAAGCCCCGGCGAACCGCGCGTCGAGCGCGGCCGCGCGCTCGCGATCGACGCCGTGCCCCGCGACCTCCTGCTGCCATCGGCCTCGGAGAGACCGTACGCGGGCAGCGAGATCGGGAGGCGCCTCGGCGTCCGCGGTTGCGATTTCCCCAACGGCACCTGCGTTATCGGCAGCAACCAGGGACTCGAGCTCGGTGACGATCGCCTCTCTCGCCGCGACACGTTCGCCCCGCGCAATGTCATGGCGATGTGCGTAGCGCGTGAAGAAGTGATCGCACGCCGTTCGAAAGCGCTGCCAGAGCGCCTCTGATCGGTTTTTCTTCACCGGTCCAATCGCTTTCCACTCGGCCTGGATGCGCTTGATTTCGGCTGCAGTGGCCTCCCAGTCCGACGACTCCGCGATCGCCTCGATCTTCGCGATGAGCGCTTCCTTCCTGGCCAGGTTGGCGCTCCAGACGACCCTTCGCTGTGCGAGATCCGCGTGGCGGCGTGTGAAGAATCGGTCGCAGGCGGCTCGGAAGCGCTCCCAGATGACTTTCTCCTGGCCTCGGCTGACAGGGCCGATCGTCTTCCATTCCGCCTGGAGCTTCTTGATCTCTTCTGCCGTTTGAATCCAGCTGGTGGAATCGGCGAGCGCCTCCGCCCGCTCGGAGAGCGCCACTTTTCTGGCAAGATTCGCCGCTCGTGCCTCGGCCTGCGCCGCAAAATGCGCTTCACATTTGGCCCAGACCTCGTCGTGCGCCGCCTTGAAACGCCGCCACAGCACCTCGCCCTGGGCGCGCGGCACATCCGCCGCCAGCCGCCACTGCTGCTGCAGCTCCTTCACTTGGCGGACGATGAGCTCCGGGTCCTCGATCGCCTTGAGCGCTTCCATCTTCTCCACGAGCTGTTCCTGGATGCCGACGTTGGCCCAGCGCTGCCACCCCGCCACCTCCCGCAACTCCTGAATGCGCGGCGTGAGAGCCGCCTGCGCGGCCTTGAGGCGGCGCAGGATCTCGTCGTGGTCCTCCTTGGACGGCAATGGCGGCAGGGCGCTCAGCACGGCGCGCACATCGCGGAGCGCGCGCTCGCCGGCCTTGAGCGGGAGGTCTTCGCGCGCTGCCAATGGCTCGATCCGGTTCACGAGTTGATGCATCCGCGCCAGCGCATCGCGACGCGACTTCTCGTCTTCGTCACGAGCTGCAGCCTCTCGGGCGGCAAACCCCCTCTCGGCTTCGCTGTACTTTGCGCCTGCGTCGGCTTTGGGAGTCGCGTGGGCGGCAACGTCGGACCACTCCCGACGGATCACACCGAATTGCCGCCGCGCCGCCTGCAGGTCGTCCATCCCCGCGACGCGGACCGCCTCGTCGGCGAGCTCTGCCTGCCGCGAGTGATAGCGCCCCGCCTCACGTTCAACGATCTCGAGGCGCTCGCGTTCGCGCTCGGCCTGCTGTCGCGCCAGCGCAGCCGCCGTTTCCGCCGCGGCCTCGTCCGCTGCTTGGCGGGCGGCGACCTCCCGGATAGCCTCTTGTTCGCGCGCCGCCTCCCGTTCTGCGGCCGTGCGGGCATCGATCTCGGCCTGCGCCGCGAGCGCACGCGCCGCGCGATCCGCCGCAGCCGCGGCCGCCTGCGCCTCCTGCTCGCGGGCTTCGCGCTCTTCGATCTCGCGCAGGACCGCACGCGCGCGTTTGGCCGCGCTCTTGTTCCTCGCGCGGGACGCAATCTGTTCCAGCTCGCCGCGGTCGGTGACTCGATCGACGGCCGTGACGGTCGGTTCCCGAAACTCGCTGTTGAGCGCGACGCTCATGATCTCCCGCTCGTCGTGCAGCGCGTCGAAGGCCCGGCGCCGGACCGACTCATGCTCTGCGTGCCGGGCGATCGATCCGAGGACGTGGGGGTCGTCGATACGATCCCGCGCGCGATTCGCCACTGCTTCGCTCGCGGCGCTCTTGGCGACGGTCGCCAACGCGCGCGCGTCCTCCAAACCGTCGACGGCTGCCAGGCTGTCCGCCTCGCTTGTCCCCTCGAACGCGTCGAGCGCGATATCGCGAAGCATCGCGACGGCCTGATCGCGGACGCCCGAATCGGCATCGGACCCCGCGATCACTCTCAGTGCCGACGGGTCCATCAACTTGGCTACCGCAGCGCGGCGCACGCGGGCGTCCTCGTCCGCGCGAGCGATCTCGCTCAGCAGATCCCGTTCGGCGATGGGAATCTCTTGAACGAACCCGAGGCGAATAGCGGGATCGGGATGCTTCTGGCGAGGTTGCGCACGAAATCGTTCGAGCAGTGTCATGTCCGCTGTTGAACTCCCAGAGCCTTCAGCCGCTCCGCAACGTCTCGACCGTGAGACCGCACCGAGACCTGCGTGTCAATCGCGAGGATACGCCCGTCGCGACCGATGAAGAACGTCCGGCGCCGCGCAAATCCACTCGCGCCGACGACGCCGTACGCCCGCGCCGTCGCCATCGTGGGATCGCTCAGAATCGGATAGTCGACTCCCAGCGAGGCGGCAAACTTCGCGTTCACGTCAGGCCTGTCGACACTGGCGGCGAAATACGCAACATCGAACCGCGCCAGGAGGTTGCCCGCCGGGTCCCTCGACTTCCCCGGGCCGCTCGCACCGAGCGACCGGCACTCCGCGGTTCATCCGGCAGTGAACGCTTTCGGAAACCAGGCGAGCACGACCGCAATGGGACCGCCGTTCGAGGGCTTCCCCGTCGCTGCCGTGACATAGTCCGCCAGCCGATACGTCCGCCCGTCGGATCCCAAAAGTGAGAACAGAGGCGCGAGATCCCCCGGCTCCAGTGCACGCTGGGGCTCATGCCTCCGAAAAAGTAGAGTGACGACGCCCTTCACGAGTGCCGCGACCGTCGTGAAGAAGCGTCTCAGCACAGAACCATGCCATTCTAATAAACGGACACAAGCCCATGAGGTGCCTCTCGCAAGGGATTTTTCAAGAAATTTTTCGTACTCCAATTCGGCGGATCGGCGCGTTTGCGGGGTGTGCTCTGCTGGCCGCCTCATGCAGCAACACGGGGGGGACAAGCCCCACAGGTCCGAGTGGGCCCCCTCCGGCGGGGTCGACAATCGTTTACACGGCTGTCGGTGCGAGCGATGCGACCGGTTACGGTTCCAGCGTCGTTTGCGTGCCCTTTGTCGTCGATTGCCCTAATGGGACGGGGTACGTACAGGTTGCGGTCCGAGCTCTGCAATCACAGGGGTACAAAGTGACGGTCCGCAACATGGGCGAACCGACGGCGGTTATCGGCCAGGACTTCCAGTCGCTCGGCCAACAGTACGGGCGGATCATCGCGTTCAATTTCATCGACCGCGAGATGCCCTTCGTGCTGACCAACTCGACCCTCGTCACGATCTTCGCCGGCGGGAACGATGTCAACGTCATTACGGCCGCGCTCGGCGGCGGCGCTGGCGGCAACGATCCGCTGGGGTTCATCGACGCCCAGATCCGCGCGTTCGGCGCCGACTACACGACGCTCCTCAGCGGCATCCGCAACCTCGCGCCCTCCGCCCGCGTCATCGTCCTCAACGTGCCGAACATGGCGGGACTCCCTTACATGGCCGGCGACTCGCTTCAGAAGCGACAGGCGGCCCAGCGCGCGGCGGTCGGCATGACCACGCAGGTCGTCAACCCGCTCATTGGACAGGGCGCGACGATTGTGGACTTGATGTGCGACGGGCGCAGCTACGTGCCTTCAAACTATTCCTCCGATGGCATGCACCCCAACGACGCCGGGTATGCGTTCATGGCATCGGAGCTCCTCCGCGCCATCACATCGAGCTCATATCCTTCCCCGCAGACCTCGTGCGGCCCGATGACGGTCGTACCAAATCCGTAACCTCAAACAGCACCGGGGGAAGAGAGTTGCGTTTCGACGACGTCATCGCGCGCCTCCAGCTTGGCCTCGCGACGGCGCTCCCGGGAGAGAACGCTCATGTCGCGCTTGCGCCCCGGCCGCGCCGCCAATGGCCTGCCGGGTTCGACCCCGCGACCGTGAGGCCGGCTGCCGGCCTCATCCTTGTCTTCCCCGACTCCACCCGCACGACTCAGGCGACGTATTCGTCTCTCCCTGCTCACATCATCCTCACGGTCCGCGCCGATCGGCTACGGCATGGCGGTCAGGTGTCGCTGCCAGGCGGCGTGGTCGATCCCGGGGAAACGGTCGTACAGGCGGCGCTCCGTGAAGCAGAAGAAGAAGTCGGGCTGCTGCGCCATGCGGTGATGGTGCTCGGCGCCCTGACGCCGCTCGACATTCCTGTCAGCGGCTTTCGTCTACACCCGATCGTTGGAACCCTGGATCACAAGCCCACCTTTAAACCATCTGACGGCGAGGTCGCCCGCATCCTTGACATCGATCTTGATGAATTGCTCGACCCGTCAACCTTGACCGAAAAGGCGATTGCCCGGGGGCCGCAGCGCGGCACGCGCACCGGGCTGGAGACCCGGGATCCTCAGCGGGGTGCCCGCACCGGGCGGGAGGCTCTCGACGACCGGCTGCTGGTGCCCGCGTTTCACGTGGCCGGCGTCGACATCTGGGGCGCCACGGCGATGGTGCTGGCGGAGTTCCTCGTCCTGCTGGGCTGGCAGTCGGTCCGCTCGCGATGACCTGCCGATCGAGCACGATTTTGATGCCACTTTACACTGAATCGGCCATTTGTCACATCTTTGTATCAGAAATCTTGCCAAGATGACACTATTCCAAGCATAATGCATGGCAACAACCCGACCGGATACCCGTCCCAATTTCCAAGTTCAATGAACGTGTTCCGAGCGTCTGGTGCCAAAGGGGGAGTCGACAATGGGGTCTGCAGTGCTAGGCGAAGCGATCAGCGCGATTCGCGACTGGTCGGTGACCGATTCGACGCGAGCGCGTGAGGCGCGCGAAACGGCGTTCGGCAGTCTCGTCTTCAACGACGACGTTCAGCAGAAGCGCCTGCCCAAGCCCGCGTACCATGCGCTGCGGCGAACGATCACCTACGGGGAAGCGTTGGATGTCTCCGCCGCCGACGCCATCGCCAAGGCGATGAAGGAGTGGGCGGTCGAGCATGGCGCAACGCATTACACGCATTGGTTCCAGCCGCTCACGGGCATCACCGCGGAAAAGCACGATTCGTTCCTGACACCGACCTCCGACGGCAAGGCCGTCGCGGAGTTCTCGGGTAAGGAACTGATCAAGGGCGAGCCCGATGCGTCGAGCTTTCCGTCTGGCGGCATGCGCAGTACCTTCGAGGCGCGGGGCTACACCGCCTGGGATCCGACATCTGCGCCCTGGCTGCTCAAGAGCGGCGGCTCCGTAACGCTCGTCATTCCGACCGCGTTCGTGAGCTGGACCGGCGAAGCGCTTGACAAGAAAACCCCGCTTCTCCGCTCGATTGAAGCGCTGTCGAAGCATGCGTTGCGCGTGCTCAAACTCTTCGGGTCGACCGCCGAACGGGTGACGACAACATGCGGCCCCGAGCAGGAGTATTTCCTCATCGATCGCTACTTCTATCTCTCGCGGCCCGATCTCATCAACGCGGGGCGCACGCTGTTCGGCGCGAAGCCCCCGAAAGGACAAGAGCTGGAGGATCAGTACTTCGGCACGATCCCCGACCGCGTCATGGCGTTCATGTCCGAGAGCGAGAGCGAGCTCTACAGGATAGGCGTCCCGGTCAAAACACGCCATAACGAAGTCGCGCCGAGTCAGTACGAAATCGCGCCGGTCTTCGAGAACGCGAACGTCGCGACCGATCATCAGATGATGGTGATGGAGACCCTCAAGCGCATGGCGCCGAAGTTCGGCCTCGCGTGCCTGCTCCACGAGAAGCCCTTCGCCGGCGTGAACGGCTCCGGCAAACACCTCAACTGGTCGATGAGCGACGACGAAGGGCACAACCTGCTGAGCCCCGGCGCGAACCCGCATGACAACATGCAGTTCCTGGTGTTCTGCACGGCCGTCGTTCGTGCGGTCAACACATGGCAGGGATTGCTCCGGGCGAGCATTGCCAGCGCCGGCAACGATCACCGCCTCGGGGCGAATGAAGCGCCGCCGGCGATTATCTCGATCTTCCTGGGCGACATGCTGACGGACATCTTCGATCAGATAGAAAAGGGCGGCGCCAAGTCGACCAAGCACGGCGGTGTCCTGGACACCGGTGTCCTCGTGCTGCCGAAGTTGCCGCGCGATGCGGGCGATCGCAACCGCACGAGCCCGTTCGCCTTCACGGGAAACAAGTTCGAGTTCCGCGCGGTCTCCTCGAACCAGAGCATCGCGTACCCGAACATCGCGCTGAACGTCGCCGTCACCGAGTCGCTCGACTTCATGGCATCGGAGCTCGAGAAGGCGACGACAAGCGGCAAATCGCTCGAGAACGCCGTCGCCGACCTGCTCCCGAAGGTGATCAGGGCTAACAAGCGGATCATCTTCAACGGGAACAACTACTCGAAGGAGTGGGAAAAGGAGGCGGCCAAACGTGGCTTGCTGAACCTCAAGAACACCGTCGACGCGCTCCCCGAGCTGGTCTCGAAAGACACAGTGACCGTTTTTGAAAAATACAAGGTCCTGAACGCGCGGGAGGTGCATGCCCGCTACGAGATCATGCTCGAGACCTACAACAAGACCGTCAACGTCGAAGGACAGCTGATGGTCTTGATGGCGAACCGGTACATTCTGCCCGCCGCCCTCGACTACCAGCGGCAGGTGGCTCAGAGCGTCAGCGCTGTCAAATCGGCTGGCGCCCGATCCGTCGAGGGCAAGAAGGTGCTCGACCAGTTGGCGAAGCTGATCGATCGACTCAAAGAGCGATCCGACAAGCTGGCGAACGTGCTCGGCCATGAAGGCAATGGCAGCGCCGAGAAGCACGCGAAGCACTTCAGGGACATCGTGATCCCGGCGATGGCCGCTCTTCGCGAGACAGGCGACCAGATCGAGCTCATGATGCCGCATGAGAGCTGGCCGCTCGCGACGTATCGCGAAATGCTATTCATCAAATGAGAAGGAAGGAAGTCAGGAAGGGGGCTCTTGCAACCCCGGGGCCCCTCCTCTCGTCTACAAGGCCGAAGGAGACACCCGAATGCTGCCGGTTCTCGCCTTCTTGGCCGCTGCGACCGCCGAACCCATCGTCTCCACCGACTGGCTCCAGGCCCACCTGAACGATACCCAGGTGCGCATCATCTGCACGGGCGACCGCAAAGAGTACGACCGCGCCCACGTCCCTGGCGCCCGTTTCATCGAGCATATGGACACTGTCGGCGCCGATCACCGCCTTCACACGCCCGAGACGCTCGCACGAACGCTCGGCAGAGCCGGCGCGGCAGACAACACCCACATCGTGCTCTACGGCGACAGCCCCATGACGACCGGTTGGGTGTACATGACGCTGGCCGCAATCGGCCACGGGGCGGATGTGTCCATGCTCGACGGCAACATCAAGCGCTGGCAGGCCGAGAAACGGCCAACCACCACCGATCCGCCGCCGGCGGCATCCGGCACCTTGACCGTGAAACCAGCTCCGGACGTCATTGTCGATGCCGCATGGGTGCGGAGTCGTCTCGAATCACGTTCGATTCGACTCCTCGACGTGCGCACGACTGGCGAATGGGCCAACGGCCACCTGCCTGGCGCGACATTGATCCTCTGGCAGGATCTGTTCGCCGATGGGCAGATGCTGAAGTTCAAGACAAAAGACGAGATCCAAGCACTGCTCGCTCGCGCCGGCGTCGGCCCTGGCCAGGAGGCGGTGACGTACTGCGCGGTTGGCATGCGCGCCAGCTTGATGTACTGGGCGGCGCAGGCGGTCGGCATTCCCGCGCGAGTCTACGTCGGGTCATGGCAAGACTGGCGCCGAGACTCGACCAACCCCATCGCACGCTGAGCGGGCGCGATCGGCGCGCGAAGGGCTACTAGCCCGCGCCCTGATCCCTACTCCCAATCTCGTATCCCCGACCGACTGGACCTACCCGACCCCACTCGACCCACCCGACCCAGTCCGGGCCGCGAATCCCGACTTAAGATATTCGCACCAGACCCCAAGCCCAGA
>Ga0182041_10000287_pt1 | contig 23327 bp, 19 predicted proteins | sample flu12Cox44000178_FD_125967 | JGI IMG/M metagenome (GOLD analysis project Ga0182041, IMG submission 125967) | Lab enrichment of tropical soil microbial communities from Luquillo Experimental Forest, Puerto Rico - flux8day.12C.oxic.44.000.178 | ecosystem: Environmental > Terrestrial > Soil >...
AGCTCGCAGACGGTCGCGCTCCTTCTTGTAGCGCGCTAGCGCCTTTTCAATCACCTTCACCGCTGCGTGCGCCGATCGAATGCCTTCCACTTGCACCTGCTTGCCTTCCAGTTGCTTGTAATCCTGGAAGAAACGCTTTAGAACCAGCAACCGGTGCGACGGCAGCTCCTTGGCTTCCCGGTAGCCGTTGAATTCCGGGTCGCGCGTTGCCACGGCAATAATCTTGTCGTCGCTCGCTCCGGAATCGATCATGGTCATCAAGCCGATGGCGCGCGCCTTGATGAGCGAGAGCGGCTGGACAGGCTCCTGGCACAGCACCAGCACGTCCAGCGGGTCGCTGTCCTCGGCGTAAGTTTGCGGAATGAACCCGTAGTTCGCAGGGTAAAAAACCGCCGCGTGGATAATGCGGTCGACCTTCAGCAGGCCTGTAGGCTTGTCGAGCTCATACTTCACGTTCGAGCCGAGCGGGATCTCGATCACCGCTTGAAAGTCCCACGGCACTTCATTTCCGGGGGATACGTCGTGCCAGGCGTGGACCATCCGCAGGTTTCCTTCGAGACCGGATGATTATCTCTTGAAATCCGCACTAAAGGCCAACCACCAGAAACAGTGGTGATTCGTCGTCCCAGGCACCTACACCGGCAGTTCGCGCCGCTTGCTCCAGAAATACACGGCGAAAACCAGGACGACAAGCGGCAGGACGCAGCCAAACTCGTCAATATACCAGGCCGTTTTACCGGTGTCGCGTGTCAGCGGCGAGAAGATGGCCTGGATATAAAGATTGTGGCTCGCGTGGAGAATCGCGCCCGTCCAGAGGCTCCCGGACTTGAGGCGCATCCAGGTAAAGATAAAGCTGCCGGAGACGACCATCACGGTGAAACACGTCAGACCGTACCAGGTCGGAGTCCCCGCGTTATAGTCGCCGAAAATCAGGATGGGGTAATGCCACAGCGACCACACGATGCCGCTCGTGAGCGATGTCCACGTGAAGGAAGTCGTTTTGGAAAGCTCCGGCACCAGAAAGCCGCGCCAGCCAATCTCTTCGCCGAGCGCACTTGAGATGCTGCGGATCAATCCGTACGTGCCGCTCAGAGAAATGCCCAGCGCGATCGAAATCCACGGTGATCCGCCAAGATGCATCTGTTCGACCAGCGCGTCGAGGTACGGCCGGTTGCCGAGCGCCCCAAACCCGGCGACCCAAACGATCACGTAAGCCATCGCGGCGTACAGCAGCGGAATGAACCAGCTCTGAATCTGGTATTTGGTTTCGCCCCATTTCCAGCCGAGTTCCGAAATGCTTCGCCCGTTGACTCGCAGCGTCAGCAGGGCTGCCAGCGCCGGGCACCACATCAGCCCCAGGACGTACATACCGCGTCCATTGGCGAGGCTGCCCGAATGAAGAATGAGAAAATAGAAAAACGAACTGAGCGCGAAAACCAGAACCAGGTAAATCAGGACCTGCATCCGAGAGCTTCTCGGTGGCGCCATGCGTACCTCCCGTATGGCGCTCGCACGATATACCGCGACGCTTAGCAAGACAAGAGGAGGCTTTTTAAGGTTTTGAAGGGCTGGCCTACGCTCGGGCTTTGTCGATCAGCTCCTCCCAAATGCCCTTAGATTTGAGAATGAGCTCGACGACTTCGCGCGCGGCACCCTTGCCACCGGGGGCTTTCGTTCGATAATCCGCCGCGCGCCTCACTTCGAAAGCCGCGTCGGCGACGGCGACGGCAAGGCCAACGCGGCGCATGATGGTCAGGTCCGGCAAGTCGTCGCCGAGAAACGCGACCTCGGACTCCTTCGCGCCGGTTTTGCGCAAAACATCTTCGTAAGCCGCGATTTTGTGCCCTTGCTTTTCGTAAACAAATTCAATGTCCAACTCCTTGCACCGGCGCCGCAAAGCCGCGCTGCTTCGCCCGGTGATGACGCCGGTGCGCAGGCCTGCCGTCACCGCGAGCGTAAGGCCCTGGCCGTCGTGTGCGTCGAACGTCTTGACTTCGAGGGCGTGGTTGTCCGATGTCGACGCCAGCGTCACGCTGCCGTCGGTGAGCGTACCGTCCACGTCCATCAACAGCACGGAAATCTGTCTGGCCTTGCTGGCCAGTTTCGCCGGAATCTTTGCCAAGGTTCTCTCCCGCTCTTGTCTGCGTTCCTCTGTGCTCTCGCCGCGATCTCCTTCTGTTTTTCGCAGCGAATCGTCACATCAATTCGAGCGTCCACAAATCGTGCAAATGCACCACGCCGAGCACGCGCCGCCTCTCATCCACGACCACCACCGAGGTAATCTTTTTCTTCTCCATCAAATTCAGAGCCTCGCTGGCCAGCACATGCGGCCCAATGGTTTGTGGAGTCTTCGTCATCCCGTCCGCCGCACGCATTTCGAGCACGGCGCCGCGATGCTTCTCCATCAAGCGCCGCAAGTCCCCGTCGGTCAGAATCCCCGCGAGCCGGCCGTCCGCCTCCACCACGGTGGTCATGCCCAAGCCCTTCGCGCTCATCTCATGAAAAACATCTGGCATGGGGGTATCCCGAGCGACGCGCGGTAGCGACGAGGCGGAATGCATCAGGTGCTCGACGCGGAGCAATTTTTTGCCCAGCCGTCCGGCAGGATGCAGCGCGGCAAAATCATCGTGCCGGAAATTGCGCTTTTCGAGAAGCGAAACCGCGAGCGCATCGCCCACCGCCATCGCAACCGTGGTGCTTGCCGTTGGCGCGAGATTAAGCGAACACGCTTCTTCCTTCACGCTGACGTCCAACACGACGTCGCTCGATTTTGCAAGCGTGCTCTCGGCACAACCCGTCAAGGTAACCAGCGGCATTTCCAGACGTTTCAGCGCTTCCAGCAGTTGAATGATCTCCTGGGTTTCTCCGCCGTAGGAAACCGCCAGCATCGCGTCACCGCGCGCCAGCATGCCCAGGTCCCCGTGCAGCGCATCGGCGGGATGCAGAAAAAACGACGGTGTGCCCGTGCTGGAGAGCGTCGCAGAGATTTTTCGGCCGATGAGCCCGGACTTGCCCATGCCGCTTACGGCCACGCGGCCCTTGCAGGCAAATAAAACGTCCACCGCTTTTTCAAAATTGGCGTCGAGACGCGCGAGCACATCCTGAATCGCCTGAGCCTCGATCTGCAGGACGCGACGGGCCGTTTCCAGGCTCATGACGACGTGCTCCAGCGGCGAACGACGGTATTGAGGCCCTTCAACTTCAGAAGCAGCGCTTGCAGTTCGGAAAGCGGCAAAGCGTTTGGCCCATCCGAGCGGGCCGCCGCGGGATTGTCGTGCGTCTCGAGAAAAATGCCATCCACGCCGGCGGCCACGGCCGCGCGCGCCAGGGGCTCAATGAATTGCGGTTGCCCCCCGCTCGAGCGGCCCTGTCCTCCGGGAAGCTGCACGGAATGCGTCACGTCAAAAACCACCGGGTAGCCGGTCCGCTGCATCACCGGGAACGAGCGCATGTCCACCACCAAATTCTGGTAGCCAAACGAAGTGCCGCGCTCCGTCAAAATAATTTTCTTGTTTCCCGTGCTTTCCACTTTCTCCGCAACGTTGTCCATATCCCACGGCGAAAGAAACTGTCCCTTCTTGATGTTGATGACGCGGGAGGTCTTGCCGGCGGCGATTAGCAGATCCGTTTGCCGCGCCAAAAATGCGGGAATCTGCAAGATATCGCAAACCTCGGCAACCGCCGCTGCCTGAGAAGGCTCATGAATGTCCGTGAGGATCGGCACCTTCAATTCTTTCTTGATTTTTTCAAGGATGCGCAGGCCCTCCGTCATTCCGGGCCCGCGAAACGCTTTCAGCGAAGAACGATTGGCCTTGTCGTAAGACGCTTTGAAAATGTACGGCAGGCCGACGTCGGCGGCGATTTTCGCCACCTTCTCCGCCATCACGCAGGCGTGCAATTCGCTTTCAATCACGCATGGTCCGGCGATCAGAAACAGCGGATTTCCAGCGCCCAGGCGCAGCTTGCCCAACTCGATTTCGCGTGCGGTCCCCATTAGGCTAACGAAGATAGCACAGGAGTATCAGGCGATGAGCACGGCCTCGGCTATTTCACACGTGGTGTTTTCAAAAAGCACAACCAGACCGAGGGGCAAGAAAACACGCCTTGACTTTTACGCGGTAGCGCTCGGCGCTGCCCTCAAGGCGGGCGCTGGTTGGTGCTCGGCAACGCTCAGAGCGGCCGCGCGCGAACGCTGCTTCTTGTGTTCCAGCGCTGCGCCGATGAACGCCGCAAACAGTGGATGCGGCTCGAGCGGCTTGGACTTGAACTCCGGATGGAACTGGCAGCCGAGGAACCAGGGATGATCGGGAGCCTCGACAATCTCTACATAATTCTCATCCGGCGTGCGTCCGGTAATTTTCAATCCCGCGTCCACCAGCGTTTTCTCGAAGTCGCGGTTGAATTCATAGCGATGGCGGTGGCGTTCGCTGATCTCCAGCTGACCGTAGGCCTTGTGCGCGAACGACCCTGGCTCGAGCTTGCACGGCCACGCACCCAGCCGCATCGTGCCGCCCATTTCGTCCACGCCGAGCAATTCGCGCAATTTGTAAATCACACGGTACGGCGTTTGCGGATCAAACTCCGTGCTGTCTGCATGTTTCAGGCCGGCAAGGTCGCGTGCATATTCAATTGTCGCGCACTGCATCCCCAGGCAAATCCCGAAGAACGGCACTTTGTGCTCGCGCGCGTACTGAATGGCGTAAACCATTCCCTGAATCCCGCGCCTGCCGAACCCGCCGGGCACGAGGATCCCGTCGTAGCCGTGCAGCCGCCGCGTGGCCGTTTCCAGTGAATCGATGTCCTCTGCTTCAATCCAATCGAGGCTGGTCTTGTAGTTATGCGCCAGCCCGCCATGCAGCAAAGCTTCGCGCAAGCTTTTGTACGCGTCTTCAAGCTGTACGTACTTGCCCACCACGGCGATGCGCACTTCGCCGGCGGGGTGGTGCATGCGGTAAACCAGATCGAGCCACGGCTTCATGTCCGCAGGCCGCGAGTCCAGCTTCAGCAATCGCAGGATCTGCGCGTCCAGGCCTTCTTTGTTCAGCTCCGCGGGCACCGCGTAAATCGTGTCCACATCTTCCATGGAAATCACGCAGGATTCCGCCACGTTGCAGAACAGCGCGATTTTCTTTTTCAGCTCGCTGGGGATGTGGCGGTCGCTGCGGCAAAGCAAAATATCGGGCTGAATCCCGATACCCAGCATCTCTTTCACGCTGTGCTGTGTCGGCTTGGTCTTCAGTTCGCCCGCGGCCGGAATATACGGAACCAGCGTGACGTGCACAAAGAGGGTGTTTTCAGGCCCCAGCTCCAGGCGCATCTGCCGGATGGCTTCGAGGAAGGGGAGCGATTCGATGTCGCCGACCGTTCCGCCGATCTCCACGATGACTACGTCGACGTTTTCCGAAACTTTCCGGATGCACGCTTTGATTTCGTCGGTGACGTGCGGAATCACCTGCACGGTTTTTCCGAGATAATCGCCGCGCCGCTCTTTGGTCAGGATGGTTTCGTAGATGCGGCCGGTCGTCCAGTTATTGTCGCGGGAAAGCCTCGCGTGCGTAAAGCGCTCGTAGTGCCCCAAATCAAGGTCTGTCTCCGCGCCGTCTTCGGTCACAAACACTTCGCCATGCTGGAACGGACTCATGGTGCCGGGATCCACGTTCAAGTAGGGATCGCATTTTTGAAGCGTGACTTGGAAACTGCGGCTTTCGAGTAGACAACCGATCGAGGAGGCTGCTACGCCTTTTCCGAGTGAGGAAACAACACCGCCGGTTACAAAAATATATTTCGGCGCCATCCGTGTAGCCCGGGTCTCGCCGGGCCGATCTTACCTCCACAGGATTGACGTACGCACAATTATCTTCGGAAGGCGCGCCGCTGTCAAATCCACCGATTTTGCCGGCAAAAAAAAACGGCATTTACACCGTCGTGTGCCGGAAGGCTCTAGCGCTTCCGGCTTGGATCGTCTTCAGGAAGGACGTAGTTGAACTGCAAGGGCGAGGCGCCGTGGACCTGCACCACAACTTCTCCGTTGGCCATCGCGTAATGGTGCATGTCGGGATCGAGATAAGCGAAGCTTCCGGCAGGGAACGATCCCATCTTGGCGGTGTCGAACTTGTCTCCCATCCCAACTCGGAACGTCCCGGAGATCACCGTCACGTTTTCGCGATGCGGATGCCAGTGGGGTGCGATGCGGTAACCGTCAGGCATCTTCAGGCGCACGGTGAAATCACCGCCGCTTGCCGTAGGGTCGCCTTCGAGCACGGTGAGTTGCGCGCCCGCCGGCAAAAATGGCGGCGCACCGCCCCATTGAATGGTATCCGGGGTAAAAGCATTTTTGGCGTGAGACTCCGGGTGCGCGGCGCCGACAACAAGTAGAAACGACCATCCAGCCAGGGCGAATACCGAGTATAGCTTTGCTCTCCTATTTCCGTTCATCGATCTTGCCTCCCTGCTCTAGCTGCGAGCTCGACCGCATCATCTCCTGAGCTCAAGGCTGTTTCCATGAGGAGGGGATAACCTTTGTCTATCTTTTTCCTATCCTCGCAAGTTACTGAAATTTAGGGGATAATGTCCGCTAAAGTCCGTGCCACGCAAAAAATCAGCAACAACCGAAGTGGAACTGGACCTGGGGCGCTACGAGCTCCGCCGCCTCGGGCGGCGCGTTCCGCTCGAGAAGAAGCCCATGGAGCTGCTGATTTTTCTCGTTGGCCGGCGCGATCAGCTCGTTTCCCGCCAGGACATCGTGCGAAAACTCTGGGGCTCCGATCTTTTTATCGATACCGAGCCCAATATCAACAACATCGTGCGAAAAATCCGCACCGCTCTCGGCGACAACTCCGCGAAGCCACACTTTTTGGAGACCGTAGTCGGCAAGGGTTATCGGTTCGTCGGGCCGCTGCGCGTGATGGATTCGCGCTATCCACACTCGGGTCTTGAACCACCGGCCCTGCCCACGGCTGGTTCGGAAGGGGTCGGCGGCCGGGGGGAACGCTGCTCGCTTGCCGTGTTGCCGCTGCTGCGTGTGGGCAGCGGGACAGATGACGGTGGCCTGTGTCTGGGTTTTGCGGACGCTCTCGTCACGCGGCTCGGAAATCTCCAGGGTGCGGACGTGCTGCCAACCTCGGCCGTCCTGAGTGTCTCGTTGGAGGCCACGGCCTCCGAGATCGCGGCGCGTCAAGGCGTACGTTTTGTCGTTCGCGGTGCCCTTCAAATGTGCAAAGGATTGTGGCGTCTTTCGCTGGAACTGTTTGACGCCCATTTGCACCGCACGTGTTTCACCAGGAAGTTCGACTTGGACCTCGCCCGCCTCCCCGAGCTCGCGGATGAGGTTGCCAAGCAAATCGCAGCTACATTGAACCGGCCGTTGGGTCCGGGGGTAAGCCAACGGCGCCCGCGATACAGCGGGGACGCGCTGGCTTATGAAGAGTTCATGCGCGGTTATCAACTTAGCGCATCCGGTGACCCGCGGCTGCTGGAGGGTTCAGCCCAGCACCTGATCAATGCCATTGCGCGCGATCCCGCTTTTTCGCTTGCCCATGCGGTTCTTTCCTTGGTGTGCGCGACCCGCCATTTCGAGTTCGACCCCGCCAGCACTTGGCTGGAAAAAGCAGACTTTCATTGCCAGCGTGCCTTGGAGCTTGATCCGGATTTGCCGGAGGGGCACGTGGCCCGTGCGTACTTGCTTTGGGGGCCGTCCAAGAATTTCCAACACCTCGAAGCCATCGCCGAACTCAAACGCGCTATCGCTCTGCAGAACAATCTGCCGCACGCCTATAACCGTCTGGGCACCATCCTGGCGCACATCGGCCTGCTCGATCACGCGCGCACAATGTATGAAAGAGCGCGCCCGTTCCATCCTAAAAAGGCCGTCAGTCACAGCATCGTCCAGGTTTATGTCTGGCGCCAAGAATACGACCTGGCCCGCGAAGAAATAAAAGCTTGGCGCGCGGAAAGCCCAGCCAATAAATATCCGGTGTACTTCGCGCCTCAAGTGGCCATGATGACCGGGGACTGGAAAGAGGCGGAAGTTCTGCTGGAGCTGGCGCTACAGGTTTTGCCCGAAGAGCCGGCTATCATCAGTATGCAAGGCGTCTTTTATGCCCTGACCGGCGAAGAAAACGCCGCTCTCGAGTGCATGACCCGAGCATGCGCCATTCCAAAATCATTTGGACATTCGCACCACACCTATTATCAGATTGCCGGTATTCTTTCCCTTCTGGGGAGGCGCCAGGCCGCCTTTGAATGGCTGGAACGCAGTGTCAGCACGGGATTCGCGTGCTGGCCCTTCTTTCTGAAAGACTCATGTCTGCAAAATCTACGAAATCTTCCGGAGTTTGAAGTCTTGGTCAGTTCTTTGCAGGCTAGGTATCCTGACCGGCTAGGCCTGCTCTAGCGCCAGCAGCTAGCGCGAATCCGATGGCTAGCTTATGGCCGGTAGGCTGGCGTGCCGGCGCGCTCGGCGATAATCTTTCGCGCCTTCTCGTACAGCGCGCGCGCCTGGGGAATAGCCTCAATTGCCGCCAGTAACTGCGGATCGGCTTCTAGCTCAACCTTGAACCCTTCTGGCTGGCCAAACGTGGACAAAAAAACCTCTTGCTTGATCTTGCGTTTCACCCAGTCCAGGCTTTCCGCCAGTTCCGGCTCGGTGTAATGGACGTTTTGGTTGGAGAGGTATTTGCGGAAGTCCGCCAGCACCGCGTCATCCGCTGCAAAATCCTTGGTGATCGTTGGTCGCGTTCCCAAGTAGTGCCGCGTAAATCCGCCGACGGTAGTATCAAAGGGGAAAAACACATCCGTGCGGAACAGTTCCTTTTCAAAATGATTGGGCTCCGGTTCGTGAACGGCAATGTCGGGAGTAATTCCCCCTCCGCCGGTGACCTGCCTTCCGCTGTCGGTCAACCGGACTTCGGTCGGGTGCTCGGGGACTTTGCGCTCGTAATACTCGAACAGCGAAATCGACTTGTAGTCACGCTGAATCAGCCTGCCGCTCGGAGTGTAGTAGCGCGCGATGGTTAGCGCCAGCCCCGTGTTTTCGCTCAGCGGCTGAAGCGTTTGCACCAGTCCTTTGCCAAACGTGGTTTGGCCCACGATCACGCCGCGGTCGTGGTCCTGCACGGCTCCGGCCACGATCTCCGCGGCCGACGCGGAATTGTTATTGACCAGGATGACCAGCGGCATGTCGTTGCCCTGGTTTCCGCGCACGGCATAATACCGGCGCTCCGCCGAAGCGCGTCCTCGATGCGATACGATCAATTGGTTCTTGTCCAGGAGCATATCGCCAACGGCGATGGCTTCGTCCAGCAGCCCGCCAGGATTGCCTCGCATGTCCAGAATCAAGCCGTCGAGCGTAGACGCATCTAACTGCTTCATCGCCTCGCCCAGTTCGCCATCCGTCTTTTCGTTGAATCCGGAAAGCCGGATGTAGCCGATTCCCGGCTTAATCTCGTACGCCAGATCCACGGCGTGACGTGGGATTTCATCGCGCGTTACATTGAAAACCAGCGAGTCGGCGTAGCCTTCGCGAGACACGGTGATCTTGACGTTCGTTCCCCGGGAGCCTCGCAAGAGGTCGGCAATTTCTGACGAGCTCAAGCCTTGCGCGGGCTTGTCGTCGATCTTCACAATCACGTCGCCCGGCCGGATTCCGGCCTTGTACGCCGGAGTGCCCACGTAGGGTGACATCACTACGGTGTGCTCTCCCCGGGCAATCACCGTCATGCCCACGCCGTAGTACCGGCCGCGGCGGTCTTCCAGGTTTGAGGCCCACTGCCGAGCGTCGAAAAAGCTTGAGTGGGGATCGAGCACGCGCAGCATCCCGGGGATCGCCCCTTGATAGACGATCTTGTCGACGTCCACTTTCTCCGCGTAGTTGGCTTCGACCGCGTCGAGCACCCGCGTAAAACTTCGCACCGAACTCTGGGTGTCCTCATACGAGGACGCCGTGGGCCGCACGTTCGTGCCGTAAATCCGGCCCAACGCGGCCGATAGAGCGACGACCACCACCACGAGAACCAACCCGCGACGCTCTGGTTTCATTTCACCCTCGCGCTGTGCCACTCCGGAACCGGGGACGCCCAGCTAGACGCAAAGCCGCTCCCATTGTACCCTCATCTTACATTTCGGCACCTCTTGAAATTCCACCTCGTCGCCCTCGAAACTTTCCCTACGGGAACGGGTTTCAAGTAGACGGGGAATACTTCGTGAAGGGCGGCGGGCTCGACGCCGGCTGGAGCGTTCGGGCGCTGGAACTTCCGGTTTCCCGGCGAAACCCTTGCCACGGGGTTCGCTATCTAATGGATTGAGCCCAGCGTGCGCTTCTCGAAACGGATCTGGTGGGTCCGTCGAGCCGAGAACAGTTGCGAGTGGCACTCTTACGCGTGGGAAGGGGCAATGAAATCTACCATTCGAACGCTGCTTGTATGTCTCCTATTCGCCGGCACGCTCATGTTTTCTCTTGCCACAAGGGGTCAGAAGGCCATGCCTTCCGACGAGCGGTCGCTGCGAGCCTATAATCCCAATCGGGAAACCTCGCTCGTCGGCACGGTCGTAAAATACGAAACCAATTCGGCCATTCCGCCCATGGGCGCGCATGTCACCCTCCAAACGCCTTCCGGACCGGTGGATGTGCATCTTGGCAACGCCAAAGTGCTCGAGGCCGCCCGACTTGAAATGAATCCCGGAGACAACGTCCGCATCGTGGGTGAACCCATGTCCCTCGACCACGGCACTTACTTTGCTGCCCGCATCGTGCAAAAAGGAGCGCTGGCCGTCGCCGTGCGCAACGCCCGAGGTCTGCCGCTTGCGCCCGCTGCTACCTCGACGCCAGCGCAAAGGGAAGCTCTGCGAGGTGTGCGATGAACCGCCTTCTAAGCGCGCTCGTCGCCGCCGCCCTTTGGATGGCAGCCTGTAGCAGCGGTGGCTCCACCATTGCACCGCCGCCGCCCACCGGCAAATACGGCGCCTCCAGCCTTAATGGTACCTACGCTTTCGTCACCAGCGGCGAAGCGATCACCAGCGGCGCCACCTCAGCAACGCCTTTTTCGCGGACTGGCAGCTTCACCGCCAACGGCTCCGGGGTCATTCAAGGCGGCGTATATGATCTTGTGAATGCGGGTGGAACCAGCACGACTTCGTCCGCGCCTGTTCCGATCATGGGCGGCAGCTACACCGTCAATGCCGATGGACGAGGCATTTTAACGTTTAACGTAACTTCCAACGGCGGTCCAGCCACCATCAATTTTGCTATCGTTCTCACTTCCACGAGCGGCGGTTTCATCATGGATGAGACCATCAGCGGCAACCAGGCTTCCACGGGCAGCGGCAATTTCATCCTTCAGAATGCTGGTTCTTTCGCGTCCGGAGTTTCCGGTTCCTACGTGTTTGATTTTTCCGGCCTGGACGGCGGCATAAACCCGGAGTCCCTGGTTGGACGCTTTGCCGCAAGCGGTGGAGTCATCACGTCCGGGCTCGAAGACTCGAACGACAACTTTATGTTGAGCAGCAGCACCAGCATAACCGGAAACTTCGTCGCGGACCCCGCGAATACGGCCGCGGGGCGAGGCCTTGCCACGATTGAAGGCCAGACTTATGCGTTTTATATCGTGGATTCCAACCGCGTGAGATTCATCAGCATCAATCCTACGACTAGCGGCCCCATGCTCACAGGTGATGCCGTTGCCCAATCTGGCGGTACTCCGCCAGCAAGCCCGAGCGGCAGTTTTGCTTTTTTGGTGTCGGGCTCTTCGGTGAGTGGGGGCCTGACTCGCGTCGGCCGTCTCACTGTCTCCGGCAGCAGCCTCGCCAACATGATCATGGACGTGAACAACGGCGGCTCCCAGAATGAGTTTGGCAGCGGCAGCTTGTCCATGGGAACCATTGGTTATGACCCGACGACAGGGCGCGGCACGCTTTCCTTCCAGTCGTCGGCGGTAAACGTCTATTCGTTCGTCTTTTACCTCAGCTCGCCAAGCGGCGGCGTCCTTCAAGAAGTCAGCGGCACTCCCGGCACCGGTCTTGCCACCGTTGTCGCCGATGGTTCCCTTGCCGCGCAATCGGGCAATCCATTTAGCAGCAGCAACATTTCCGGACCCTATGCCATGAGCTGGAGCGGCCTTGTCACGAGCGGCGGCTCTTTCGCTTCTCAGGACGAGGAAGATCTCCTCGGCCAGGCCAACATCTCGAATCTGAACCTGACCGGCACTTCGAATATCTTTCAGTTCACTGGCGTGACGCTGCACACCGACGTCGGCACGTCCGGTCAGATCACGCTGAACGGGGATGGGACAACCAACAACACGATGGACGTCAATCTTTCCGGAGTGACTCCGATTCACATGGTTGTCTACGTGGCGAACCCGCAACTGGCCTTCTTTGCCAACCGGGACAACAACGGTGCCATGCGCATCGTTGCCGGAGTCCTGGAGGCACAGCAATAGTCGTTAACCCGTAGAGGCGCAGCTTTAGCCGGCACGCTGCCGCGGACATGCGGGGCTCCGCTCACACCAGGCTCACGACGGTCGGCAGCCTGTTTCGCAGCTCCTTGCTGGTTGCACGCCACTTAAGCCCGGGCGGTTTTGCGCCTTTCGTGAACTTGCCCGCTTCAGCCGGTGCCCTTGCAGAATTGTATGAAAAACAAAGGGCTTTAACCGCCCTTCAAATCGATCAATTTCTCGACACGCGGCACGTCTTCCGGTACGTCGACGCTTACCGCATCGTGCGCCACTTCCGCTACGCGCATCTTCCAGCCATTTTCGAGCCAGCGCAGTTGCTCGAGCTGTTCGATGCGCTCAAGCTCGCCTTGCGGCAGCGTGGGGTATTCGAGCAAGGCCTCGCGCCGGAAAACATAGAGCCCCAGATGCTTCAGGTGCCGCACTTGAATTTTGCTTCCCGTATCGCGCACCCAGGGAATCGGCGCACGCGAAAAGTAAAGCGCATTGCCATCGAAATCCAGCACGGTCTTGACCACGTTTGGATCCATGATGTCAGCAGGCGTTTTGATCGGTGTGGCCACCGTGCCAACCGAAGCCATTGGTTCTTCGAGCAACGAGGCCACCGCAGTATCGACGGCCACCGGATCGAGAAGCGGCTCGTCGCCCTGCACGTTCAGGAAGACTGCGCCTTCTTCGTGCGCGGCCACTTCCGCCACCCGCTCCGTTCCGGTGCGGTGGTCGGTGCGCGTCATGCGCGCTTCTCCCCCGAAGCCCACAACGGCTTTCACAATGCGTTCATCGTCGGTTGCGACGACGACCCGATCGACTCGTTCGGCCAGTTTTGCCCGCTCGTAGACGCGCTGGATCATGGGCTTCCCGGCGAGAGATACTAAGGGCTTTCCCGGCAAGCGCGTGGACGCATAGCGCGCCGGTATAACCACCACTACTCTGAGCGAACCCATGTCTCTTGGACTCCCAGGGAATAGGCCCCTGTTCTTCACAGTCCTACATCATGAGCACCATTTCCTGCGGCAATGCCATCAAAGCTACAACTTCGGCCGCGTCATCGAGCGTAACCGATACGATAGATGGAAGGATTATCCTTGTTTTCAGCAAGCCGAGTGGTAGAATTTAGATGAAACCGAACCACGCGGCCGTCCCGGTCCGACCGAGACGTAGGGGGTGCCGTGAAACGCGATTTGCCGGTGACTGTTCCGCAGTCACGCCCTGAGATGCGTCGCGTTGTGTTTGTAGCTTTCCGACTTCTTCTTGTTGTTTGCTTCCTTATTGCCCAGACCCTCCTTCAGGCTGCTGCCCAAGCTCCCCCTGACGACAGCAAACCGAAAGACGATCCCAAGAAAGAAGAGCCGAAAAAGGAAGAGATAAGAGGCGAAGACCCCAAACCGACGGTCGATGACACCAAGCCGAAGACAAAAGTAGTCGATGACGCGCGGAAAGATACCCCGGGCAAAGGGTTCAAGCCCGGTGGCACGCTGCATGTCGATGTGGACATGGCGATGGTGAATGTGACGGTCACCGATCCCTACAATCGGCTGGTCACTGGTCTCGATCCCGACAACTTCCGCGTCTACGAAGACAACGTCGAGCAGGAAATCGTTACGTTTTCCTCCGAGGACGTGCCCATCTCCATCGGCGTCATTTTTGATTTCAGCGGCAGTATGTCCAACAAGGTAGGCAAAGCGCGCGAAGCCGCCTTGCAATTCTTCAAGACCGCCAACCCGCAAGATGAGTTCTTCCTGGTCAGTTTCAACGAACGCGCCGAGCTGACCAGTGCGTTTACCAACAGCGTCGAAGACTTGCAGAGCCGCCTGATGCTTACCTCCCCGAAGGGCCGCACTGCGCTGCTGGACGCCATCTATCTGGGACTCAGCGAGATGAGGGGTGCACACAACGCCAAACGTTCCTTGCTTATCCTATCGGATGGAGGTGATAATCACAGTAGGTACAACGAAAACGATATCAAGCGCCTGGTGAGGGAAGCCGATACCCAGCTTTATGCCATCGGCATCTTTGACCCGCTGGGATCTCGCAACCGGACACCGGAAGAGCTGAAAGGCCCCTCGCTCCTCAGCGAAGTCACCGAAATGACCGGGGGCCGCGTGTTCGCCGTTGAGAGAATCGAAGACCTACCGGATATCGCGACGAAAATCGGCATGGAGCTGCGAAACCAATATGTGCTCGGCTATCGACCAAGCAACAAAGCGCACGACGCGCGGTGGCGGAAGATCAAGATCAAACTGCGTGCCCCAAGGGGGCTCCCCCCTCTCACCGTCTTCGCAAAGACAGGGTATTACGCTCCCAGCCATTAGGTACGCTCGCCATCTCCCCCCTGCCGCGGCGTTCCTTGTTGGGGTGTTTTTGTCTGCAGGCGTGTTCTATGCGCCCGCTGTGCGCGCGCAGATCCCCGTGTCCAATCCCGCGCCGCCCCCGCCCGGGCAGAACACGGAAAAGCAGGGCGCGACCATCGTTAGCAGGGTGAACCTGGTGGTTTTGCACACGACCGTGCTCGATGACCGCCAGCGTTTTGCGGACGGCTTGACGGCACAGAATTTCCGAGTTTTCGAGGACAAGATCGAGCAGAAACTTTCTGTCTTCAAACGCGAAGACGTGCCCGTAAGCATGGGACTGGTGATTGACAACAGCGGCAGCATGCGCGACAAGCGACCCAAAGTGAATGAAGCCGCCCTCACCCTCGTCCAGGCCAGCAATCCACAGGATGAAGTGTTTGTCGTCAATTTTAATGACGATTTCTATCTCGACCTGGACAAGGACTTCACGAGCAGCGTGCCGGAGCTGAAAGAAGCGCTGGAGCGCATTGATTCACGCGGCAGCACCGCGCTTTACGACGCCATCGTCGGTTCCATCGACCACTTGAAAAAGGCCGGCCGCGACAAGCATGTCCTTCTGATTGTCACCGACGGGGAAGATAATTCCAGTCATTTCACGCTCGAGAAAACCATCCACGAGATTCAGAAGACGGACACGGTGATCTACACCATCGGGTTGCTGAGCCAGGAAAGCAAGAAGAGCGCGAAGAAGGCCAAGCGCGCGCTGGAAGACATCGCTAGAGCTTCCGGCGGCGTTGCCTATTTCCCGGAGAACGTCGAAGACGTGCACAACATTTGCCAGCAAGTGGCGCATGACATCCGCAACCAGTACACCCTGGCCTACTATCCTACGAATGTGCGGCGCGACGGCACCTTCCGCAGCGTGACCGTCGAAGTGATTCCGCCGCACGGCCGAGGCAAGCTGGTGGCAAGGACGCGCAACGGCTACTACGCCCCGCTCGATAACACCGCCTCCGGCAACTGACGATTGCCCGCTCCGAAGACCAAAAAGCTTTCGTCACGGCTATTTCGGAGCCCGGGTCCCGGAATGAATCAAACCGAACAGTTCTGGAACCGCGGCTCGCTCGGCCGCGGGCTTCGGGGTATTGTGCGCGGCCACCGGCGGCTTCCTGCGTGGCCACCTGGCGGGCCGCCCGATTGGGCGCGCCGCCACGGAAGGGTCTCGGCTTTAGGCCGCCCAAGCCCGCCAAAAAACCGATAGCATGCAGAAAAAGTATCGTTGCTTGGCCGGGTTGCATCTATATAGCATCGGGAGTACGCTGTTAACCGTGAATTACGCGAGCCTACTTCGCCAGAATCACCGAAACGGCTGTTGTCTGTGTTGCTCAGTCGTGTCTTCTGGCGCCGGGAGGCAAGCGGTCTAGGTACAAACATCTAGCCGATTGAGTTTTGAAACCCACCGCCAGAGGAGCTGGCCGGTGGGTTTTGTGTTTTTTGGGACATTTTTCTCCCTGAAGGGAACAAGGATATGACGCTTCCAGCGCTGCGGCCGCCGGACGAAACCCTCGAATTTTCCGAAACTTTCTTTCCGACTGCGCTGGAGGGCCGGGTCGGCCATCTTCGAACCCTCGAAGCCGAAAGCATCTTTATCCTGCGCGAAGCGGCCGCGGAGTTTTCCCGGCCCGTCATGCTGTATTCCATCGGCAAAGATTCCTCGGTCATGCTGCGCTTGGCGCAAAAGGCCTTTTACCCGGGGAAAATCCCTTTTCCGCTGCTGCACATCGATACCAGCTACAAATTCCCGGAAATGATCGAATTTCGCGATTCCTACACGCGCGAAATCGGCGCGGAGCTCATCGTGCATCAAAACCGCGAAGCGCTTGAGCGCGGCGCAAATCCGTTCGCTCTTGGCACGCAGAGATGCTGCGGTTTGTTGAAAACGAAGGCTTTGCTCGATGCGCTTTCCGGCGGAGGATTCAACGCCGCCTTTGGCGGGGCGCGGCGTGATGAGGAAAAATCCCGCGCCAAGGAGCGCATTTATTCTTTTCGCGATGCGCAGGGCCAATGGGATCCCAAAAACCAGCGCCCGGAGCTGTGGAATCTTTTCAACTCGCGCATAGAAAAATCGGAAAGCATTCGCGTTTTTCCGCTGTCCAACTGGACGGAGCTCGACGTTTGGCTGTACATCCACGCAGAAAAAATCCCTATCGTGCCGCTCTATTACGCGCGCGAACGCCAGGCGGTGGTGCGCAACGGCGCGATCGTGCTGGTCTACTCTCCCGACGAGCTTTTGCCTGGTGAAAGAATTCAATCGGTCAAGTGCCGTATGCGCTCGCTCGGGTGTATTCCGTGCACAGGCGCGATTCGCTCTGAGGCGGACACCGTTCCAAAGATTATTGCAGAGATGATCTCCTTCCGACGCTCCGAACGCGAGAACCGCGCCATCGACCACGATGAGGAAGGATCGATGGAATTGAAGAAACGAGAGGGCTATTTCTGATGCTAACGTTCGCTGCTTCTCAACGGCCGGAAAGCCTTGCGGCGTTTCTTGAGGGCGACCTCGGCAAAGATCTATTGCGCTTTACCACCGCCGGCAGCGTGGACGACGGCAAGTCCACGCTGATCGGCCGCCTGTTGCATGACGCGAAGGCCGTTTATGAAGATCACGTCGCCTCGGTCGAAAAGAGCAAAATCAACCGCTCCGGCGGCTCTTTCGATTTCTCGCTGTTGACCGATGGTTTGCGCGCCGAGCGCGAGCAGGGCATCACCATCGACGTTGCCTATCGCTACTTCAGCACCTCCCGCCGCAAATTCATTATTGCGGACACCCCGGGCCACGAACAGTACACACGCAATATGGCCACGGGCGCTTCCACCGCGGACCTGGCGATCATTCTTGTCGATGCCACCAAGGGCCTGCTTACCCAGACGAACCGCCACGCGTACATCGCATCTCTTCTGGGGATTCGGTGGGTTGTTGCGGCCATCAACAAGATGGACCTCGCGGGTTACCGCGAAGATGTTTTCATCCGTTTACAACGCGATTTCCTGGCGCTCGCTGCGCAACTGGGCATCCCTGCGGTCGAGTGCATTCCGATTAGCGCGCTCGCGGGCGACAACATTGTCAGCGCCAGCGAAAACATGCCTTGGTATTCGGGACCCACTCTTTTGGGCCATCTCGAAACGGTGGATTTTCGCCCAATTCGCGCGCTCGATCAAGTGCGCCTCCCCATTCAATACGTCATTCGGCCGGATTTTCGCTTTCGCGGATTTGCGGGGCAATTGGCGAGCGGCTCGCTGCGTCCCGGCGAGACACTCGTGGCGCTCCCTTCACGCCAGGAAACGCGGGTGAAGAGGATTGTCGGCTTCGACGGCGACCGGGACCAGGTGTTCGCCCCGCAGTCGATTGCTGTCGAGCTCGAAAACGAAATCGATTTGAGTCGGGGGGACATGTTGGTTTCTTCGGCGAACCTTCCCGCGGTCTCACGCAACTTTTCCGCCACGCTGGTGTGGCTTCACACGGATCCGCTTTTGACCGGAAAGCCGCTTCTTTTGAAACAGACCACGCGATTGGTCAAGGCTCGGGTTTGCCGGATTCTTCATAGCGTCAACGTGAATAGCTTCGAACACGAATCCGCTGAACGCCTGGAAATGAACGGTATCGCGGAAGTGGAGGTCGAGACGAGTCAGCCGCTTTTTCTTGACTCTTACGCCACAAGCCGCGCTACCGGCAGCTTCATTCTGATTGATGCATTCTCGAACGCCACCGTGGGCGCCGGCATGGTGCGTGAAACGTTTGTCGCCGACACCGCGGGCCTCGAGGAGCGGAACTCGGCTTTGCCTGGGGCTGCACGCGGAGACGTTACCGCCGAGGAAAGGCACCGCCGTCACGGCCACAAGCCAGGGATTTTGCTGCTCGGCAACCGCTTGTCGCTGGCAAAGTCGCTCGAGCGGGCACTGTTTCAAGACGGTTTCGAGGCCGTCGTTGTGGATGGCTCCGCTGTGGCTTCGCCGGTCCTGGCAGGTTTCCTGACGGCGCTCTACTCCGCGGGCCTGGTCGTGGTTTGCGCGAATGCAAGGCTCGGGCCGCAAGACCTGGCCGACCTTCCTCTCGAAGACATTTTCAAGGCGACGGCAACCCCCGCCGCGATAAAGCAGGACGCGGAAACAAATGGAATCATCCGTGACGCGCTGAGCTTTGCCGGAAAACTGCGCCTTTCTCGAGGACACCAACCGGCCGGAAAGGAATCTTGACGTGACTTTCAACGCCTTCTCCCCGCAACAGATCGAAGCTTTGAACATTGAGCAGCTGGGCGATGTGGTTCTGGCAGATTCGCAAGCCGCGCGGGCCTGTCTCACATGCAGTTTTCAAGCAGAGGACGTGATCGTGCTCGATTTTCTACGGAAGCGCCTGCCGCAGATCCCGGTGCTGTTTCTAGAGACGGGCTACCACTTCGCCGCCACTTGCGAGTTCCGCGACCGCCTGGCCGCGGAATGGAACCTGAACTTGGTGAGCGTTCTCCCGGAAAAAACCGTGGCGCAGCAGGAAGCGGAGCGCGGGCTGCTGTATCAGTCCGACCCCGCGGCCTGCTGCCAGCTTCGCAAAGTCGCGCCGCTCGTGAAGGCGCTGGAGCCGTTCGACATCTGGTTCACCGGTCTGCGCCGCGAGCAATCGCCTACACGCGCAAATCTCAAGAAGATTGAGCATCATCGTCTTCCGAGCGGCAAGACTTTGCTCAAAGTCAGCCCGCTCGCCGATTGGACCTGGGCACAGGTTTGGGAATACACCGGCGGTCACCGTCTGGCTTATCTGCCGCTCTACGACGCCGGCTATCCCAGCATCGGCTGCGAACCTTGTACGGCGCTTCCCGCCGACCCGGCCAACGCCCGGTCTGGGCGCTGGGGCGGTCGCAAGCTGGAATGCGGCATTCACACTTTTTCGGAGCGTGCGGAATGACGCCACTTCTGATCGGATTCTTTGTTGCGCTCGCCGTCGGACTTACCGGAATCGGCGGCGGAAGTTTCACCGTGCCCGCTCTCCTGCTTTTTGCGGGCCTTTCTGCCGGGGAAGCGGTCGGCACGGCCTTTGTCTTCGCGGGGTTTGTGCGTTTGGTTGCCGCGCCTTTCTATCTCTTGAGCCGCCAGATTCACGCGCGGTATTTCTGGCTGCTGCTGCGCGGCGCTGTTCCGGGCCTTCTGTCGGGAACTTTGGTGCTTCGCTCGATGACCGCCCGCAGCGGCAACTCGACCGTCGTCATCCTTCTCGGAGTGGTGTTGGCTCTCACTGCAGCTCTTCATTTTGCGCCGCGCGCGCGCAGGCCCCAATTCATTTACAGGAATTCCCACTGGCTGCCCTGGCTTGCCTTCCCCATCGGCGTCGAATCGGGTTTCTCTTCTGCCGGAGCCGGTGCGCTCGGCACCGTGCTGCTTCTCAATTACTCGGAAATGACGCCTTCACAAGTCGTCGGCACGGACCTGCTTTTCGGCTTGGTCTTGGCGGTGATCGGGGGTGTTTTTCACTGGGCCATAGGCTCGATCAGCTCGCCTGTGCTTTTTCCGCTGCTTCTTGGCGGGCTGCCCGGCGTGCTCCTGGGTTGCCTGCTCTCGCGCCTCATTCCGGCGCACCGGCTGCGCGCTGTGATCGCCGTCCTGGCCATCTGCGCGGGGCTGCAACTGGTCGTCTCCGGCGTCAAGGCCCGTTCGCGAAGCGCAGCCAATGCCCCGAGCGACAGCACTGCTGAAAATTCCCCGCGCTCCTCGTCATCCCCAAAGTGCCTGAACTAAATCGTTCAGAATCCTCCCCGCTGCCAGTGAACCTGTCGACAACGAATGGGACGACGAAAGCTTCTCGAGGAGTTTCAGAGGTTGTTCGGCCGTTCGAAAAGGAATTTGGCGACGATCGCGGGGCTAGCGTGCGGATTCTGTGGGCCTCAGGGCGTGGAGGAAGCTTCTCCCGTGGGGAATCGAAGCGCCAAAATTTTCGGCAATGGTTTGGCCCATGTCCGCGAGGGTGTCGCGCACACCGAGATTTGCTCCTCGGCCGCTCCCCGGGGAGTAGGCGAGAATGGGAACATATTCGCGCGAGTGATCCGTCGTCGGCCAACGCGGGTCCGGATCACAGCCGTGGTCCGCGGTGATCAGCAGCAGATCGGAAAGGCGCAGCAGCGGCAGGAAATCAGCGAGCAGGCGGTCAAACTCTTCAAGCGATTTCGCGAACCCTTCGACGTCCTTGCGGTGGCCGTAGAGCATGTCGAAATCCACGAGGTTCGAGAAAACCAGCCCGCCTTTCGATTCTTTCGCGGCGGCGGTTAATTTCTCCATGCCGTCGGCATTGCCCTTGGTGGTGAGGTATTCCTCTACACCGCGCCCGTTGTAAATGTCGTGAATCTTTCCCACGCCGAGCACGCGCACTTTGCGCTCGGCAAGCACATCGAGGAGCATCGGCTTTGGAGGATCCACGGCATAGTCATGACGCCGCGGGGTGCGGACGAAGTGCCCCGGGGTTCCCGTGAATGGACGGGCAATGACGCGTCCGACGCGGTGCTCTCCTTTGAGCAAGTGCCGCGCCGTTTCGCACATGCGATAAAGTTCAGTGAGGGGGATCACGTCTTCATGCGCGGCGACTTGAAAGACGCTGTCGCCCGAGGTGTAGACGATGGGCCGGCCGGTCCGGATATGCTCTTCACCAAGTTCCTTGATGATCTCCGTTCCCGACGCCGGCTTGTTGCCGATGGTCTTTCTGCCGATCTGTTTCTCGAATTCTTCGATTAGCTCGCGGGGGAACCCGTTCTTGTAAACCGGAAAGGCTTGCTCGAGCCACACTCCGGCCATCTCCCAGTGGCCAGTGGTGGTGTCTTTTCCGGGAGATCGCGTTGCTCCTTTGCCGTAGGCCCCCATAGGAGCCGCCGGCGCGGTTTGCGATTCGAGCGGAGCGATATTCGCCACGCCAAGGCGCACCAGATTGGGAATTTCCAGGGGGCGCGACTCGGCGACGTGGCCCAGAGTATTTCTCCCGACGTCGCCGTAGTCGGCCGCATCCGGCAATTCGCCGATTCCGACGCTGTCGAGCACAATCCAGAAGACTCTGGTGTAGGCATTCACGCTGGTGTTCACGCCCTTCGACAGAACTTTATCACACCAAAACCACGCCGAAGGCGCTATGCTTCCCGGCTTGGAACTCCGCCCGCGGGCCACCGTTGTCGCCACTCGCCTGGCGCTACCGGATCTACTTCGGATTGTGGTGGTACCGTATGCTTAACGGCTGAACTATTTTTCATCCGCGTGCGTAATACGAAGTGTGGAGGTGCGCCATGCCCGGGGACAGCAATCCACGGCGAGTGTCATTGGTTCTGCCAATTATCCTGATTACGGTCGGAGTTCTCTTCCTGGTGCGCAACTGGCGTCCGGGCCTCGAGCCTTTGGCCATTTTGCTGAAGTACTGGCCGCTGATTCTCGTCTTCGTCGGGCTGGGAATGATTTACGACGATTTTCAGAGAAGCCGCAACCCCAACGCGCCTCGGGGCATTTACGTCGGCTCCACGGTCGGGATTCTGGCGTTTGTGGTGGTCCTCGTCGTGCTTCTTTGGCAGGGGCGTGGCTATGCGCGCAGACAGGGTTTTCACATGGACGCAAAGCATACGACGCAGACCGTGGACCTCCAGGGCGCGAAGTCCGTGCACGCCCAATTGCAGATCAGCGCGGGTGAACTTACCATCAGTGGCGATTCCCCGCACGCGCTTGATGCCGATTTCCGGTTTACGGACAGCTACGGTGAACCGCGCGTCAACTATTACATCACCGATGGCGTAGGTGAAATCTCGATCGCCCAGGACTCTCACCCCGTTCACTTTGGCAATTCGAGAAACGAGTGGAATCTGCGTTTCAGCAACACGCTTCCTCTGGGGTTGCGTGCGGAGATGGGCGCGGGGCAGGGCAATCTGGATTTTCGGGACGTTCCACTTACGCGCCTGGATCTCCACGTGGGAGCTGGCGAGGTGAATGTGGATCTGACCGGCGATCGCAAGACGGATCTGACCGCCGACATCGAAGGCGGCGTGGGCCAGGCGAACATTCGGCTGCCGAAGAGAATCGGGGTTATCGCGCAGGCATCGGGCGGGATCGGCTCGATCCGCACCTACGGCCTGAAGCAGGATGGCGACTCTTATACCAACGAAGCCTACGGAAAATCACCCGCGACGATTCACCTGAAGGTCACCGGGGGGATCGGGGAGATTGTGCTCAACCAAGAACCGTGATCCGGCATGGCGCCAAGCGTTTCCGCCAATAATGTTACCAACATGCGCCGTAGGGCTCCATTTTTGAGAACGGCGTTTTTTGGGTGAAGAATTCTCTTTCCGCGAGACCTCGGGCCGGGCCGGCGCGATCCTGAAGCCTGTGGAGATGCGGCGCGGTAAGGCCGATCGCGGAACCCACCGAAAGTGTTCTGGTTCAAGCCAAAACCAGATGAATTCTCGCTCTCTCGAGGGCGGGAAGATGTCAACTAAACACTGTTTGCTCGCCTTTGACGCCCGCCGTATAATTTGAAGTTTGGGCAGTGGCTTTGAAACCGGCTGTCTAGGCTTGGCTTTGG
>Ga0182041_10000289_pt1 | contig 23261 bp, 20 predicted proteins | sample flu12Cox44000178_FD_125967 | JGI IMG/M metagenome (GOLD analysis project Ga0182041, IMG submission 125967) | Lab enrichment of tropical soil microbial communities from Luquillo Experimental Forest, Puerto Rico - flux8day.12C.oxic.44.000.178 | ecosystem: Environmental > Terrestrial > Soil >...
GTGGCGCCGGTCTCGATCACCCGGTAGCCGCCGTAGATTGTCGCAAGTGCGACCGAGAAGCCGCCCAACATTTCCATGAGCGGACTGGCGCGATTGGATACCCGCGCCATTTTGTTCGACTCGTGCTGCACGGCGGTGACGCTGCGATCCAGCCGCTGCCGCATCTCGTCTTCCAGGGCGAATGCCTTGACCATGCGCAAGCCCTGCAGCGCCTCCTGCATGGTCTCTATGATCTGTGTGCCCCCGGTGAATTGCATGCGCGCGATGTTGCGTACCCGGCGGATCAGCTTGCGCAGGAAAAACAAAGCCGGCGGCGCCATGATGAACCCGATCAGCGCCATGATCGGATCTTGAACGATCATGACGATCGTTAAGCCGATCAGCGACATCAGATCGCGCCCGACTGCCGTGATCAGGAGATTAATGACCTGACTGGCCGCGGCGGCGCCGGTCGTAAGCCGTGCGATGAACTCCGAGGTGTGGCGATCGGCGAAAAACCCGATGTTCTGCTGCAACAGCTTGTCGAACAGGCGACGTTGATGCGTGGCGATAATACTGTTACCGATCCACGACAGCATCACCGCCGCGCCATAGGTGGCGAAGCCTTTCACCACAAAGATTGCGATGGCGATAATGCCGATGATGACAATGCCGCGAAAATTGTGATTGACATAGGCTTCATTGGTCATCGTGCCGAGGAGATAGGCGGTGAACGCGGTCGCCGCGGCGGCAATTCCCATCAAGGAAAAAGCGACGGCATAACGCGGCCAATAGGGCAGCGCTTCGTCGATAAGAAGGCGACGCACCAGCGTAAAAGTAGAATAACGCTGCGAAGCTAATTCGGCTGTTGTCATCCCCGATCCTTAACCGCGCGCGGTTCCGGCACAGTATCCCGTTGCATGCCCGGACCGCTCGAGCTTTTCAAGCGGTTTCCCCGAAACCGCGCCCGCCATGCGGGAACTGTTTCATCAGCTGACGCTCCCAACCCAGCGCATGATCGACAATTGTCGCGAGATCATCGAAGCGCGGACGCCAACCGAGGGCATCGCGTATTCGCGCGCTACTGGCCACGATGCGCGCCGGATCGCCTTCCCGCGGTGGCGCGTTTTCCACTTTGAAATCAACTCCCGACACCCGCTTGACCATCGCCACGACCTCCTGAACCGAAAAGCCGTGGCCGTAGCCGCAATTGAGCGTCAACGGCACTCCGCCGGAACGCACATAACCCAATGCGAGCGAATGAGCACCGGTGAGATCACTGACGTGGATGTAGTCACGGATGCATGTACCGTCGGGTGTCGGATAATCGCTGCCAAAAATCTCAAGCTTGGGCCGCAGTCCAAGCGCCGTTTCGGCGGCCACCTTAATCAGATGCGTGGCGGCGGGAGTGGATTGGCCGGTGCGTCCCCGGGGATCGCCGCCGGCAACATTGAAATAGCGCAGGATGACGTGACCAATCCCGTGGGCGCGGCTCGCATCGCGCAGCATGATCTCGGCCATCAGCTTCGACCAGCCGTAAGGCGAAATCGGCAGCGTCGGCGCGTCTTCGGCGACCGGCACGGCTGCCGGATTGCCGTAAACCGCTGCCGTGGACGAGAAGATGAAACTGCGAACGTCGCATTGGACTGCGGCTTCGATGAGAGCGCGAGAGTTCACAGTGTTGTTGCGGTAGTAGCTCAGCGGGTCGCGCACGGAATCGGGCACGATGATGGAGGCGGCGAAATGGATGATGTCTTTCACGTCGTGCTCGCGGATGAGCGCTGACACCAATGCTTGATCGCCGGTTTCACCGATAACGAGCGAGGCGCGTTCGGGCACAGCCCAACGATGGCCGCTCGACAGATTATCAAGGATGACGACGCTCTCACCGGCATCAGTGAGGTCATAGGCCATCTGGCTGCCGATATAGCCGGCCCCGCCGGTGATTAGGATCGCCATGAATGGGACCTACCTATTTCCAGTGCGACCGGCGCGCAGCGGTGCTTTAGGCCACGGGAACCAGCGGTGCAAGTGCGTGGCTAACGGCAGCAAAGACTTGTTCGGATGAAATTTCGTGCATGCAGCGATGATGTAGGAGCCGGCACACCGGCTTGTGGCACGGCCGACAATCGATTTTGGTGGTCGCCTCGATTGTCGCCGCGAGCGGATTGAGCGGCGCCCAATGCCAAGGATCGGTCGGGCCGAAGATTCCAATCGCCGGCGTGCCGAGCGCGGCGGCGACATGGAGAAGCCCTGAATCGTTCGACACCGCCGCAGCTGCCCCAGCGAGCGCGAGAATCGCGGTACGCAGGTCGGTGCCGGTGAGATCGCGTGCCGGCGTATTGCCGACAATCTCGGCCGCGAGCGACTTCTCCTCAGGCCCGCCAACCACCCACACGCCAAAACCTTCAGCGGTCAGCCGACGTGCCAGATTGGCATAGGCGCCTGCCGGCCAGCGCTTGGATGGCCCGACCGCGCCGGGCGCGAGCGCTATGACCGGCTTCGTTTGACCGGCGAGTCCTTGTTGATGACGCCACTTTTCAATCTCTGCGCGCCCAACTTTAAGCTCAGGCAAAGGCCACTCATCCGGGAGCTGCGCCCCGGCGGGCAACGCCAAGGCGGCACAGCGATCCACCATGCGCGGCAGCCTTCGTTCGCCGTAACGCAAATCGTTGAGCAGAACAAAACGGGCCTCGCCAAAAAAGCCAGTGCGCTCTGGTATTCCGGCAAGGAACGGCGCCAGCGCCGATTTCCAGGTGCGCGGCATAATTAGCACGCTGCGGTAGTCTTCGCGCTTGAGGCGCCGCGCCAGGGACAGCTGATTGGTCACGGCAATGCGGCTGCGGGGCAGATCGACGACGACGGCGCGCCGCAGGCCTGGCATGTAATCGGTCAGCGGAGCGCATAGGCTGGTGGTGAGCACATCGACCGGGCGGTTCGGGAATCGCGCGTTCAAGAGCTTCACGACCGAATGGCAGCGAACGAAATCGCCGATCCACATATACGGAACGATAAGGATGGGGCTGCGGTCGCTGTCGATCTTGGCGTGGCTATTCATGGCTGCGACCGATGGACGTTCGGGCCTATTGTGGTCGGGGCAGGGCGGCAGGTTATGAGGCGGCCGTCAGTATAACCGAGACCGCGACGCTGCGAATTCCCCGATTTCCGCGGCGGAAGTCATTGATAAAGCTGACGCTATAGAATTGAATATGTATCCATATTAGCCGTTTATGCAATTCATTCATGCTTCTGCGAGTTGCCCGACGGCCAAGTCTAGGGCAAAGGTGCAGGTGCAATCGGGACGTGCCGATCGCTCCCTCAAGCTGGTCTGCATTATCGATGTTGCTGGTCACCGGCGGGGCCGGATTTATCGGGTCTAATGTCGTCGCAAGCCTCAATGAGGCCGGTCGCGCCGATGTGGCCATCAGCGACGTGCTTGGCAGCGACGACAAGTGGCGCAATCTCGCGCGACGGCAAATTGCCGATTTCGTCCCGCCGGCCGAGCTGCGGCCGTGGCTGGAGGGGCGAAAACTCGAAGCAATGATTCACCTCGGTGCGATCTCCTCGACGACGGCGCGTGACGGTGATGCCGTCATGGAGAACAATTTCCGGCTGTCGCTGCGCCTGCTCGACTGGTGCACGTCGACGCGCACGCCGCTCATCTATGCATCTTCAGCGGCGACCTACGGCAATGGCATGGAAGGCTATTGCGACGATTGGGCGGACGGCGGACTGAAGCGGCTGCGTCCGATGAACCTCTATGGTTGGAGCAAACAACTGTTCGACCTCGCGGTCGTGGAGCGCGTGCGTCGCGGCGAGAAACTGCCGCCGCAATGGGCAGGGTTGAAATTTTTCAACGTGTTCGGCCCGAACGAATATCACAAAGGCGAGATGATGAGCCTCGTCGCCAAGCGTTTCGACGACGCCAAGTTCGGAAAAACAATCCAACTTTTCAAATCGCATCGCGCCGGCATCGCCGATGGCGAGCAGAAACGCGACTTCATTTATGTGGATGACGCGATCGCGGTGGTCCGCTGGTTGGTCGAAACGCCGGCCGTCTCGGGCATCTTCAATGTCGGCACCGGAGTAGCGCGCAGCTTCCGCGATCTGATGCAAACGATGTTCACGGCGCTTGGCCGTCCGCCTGCGATCGAATACATCGACATGCCGGCTTCGATCCGCGACAGCTATCAGTATTTTACCCAAGCCGATACCGCAAATCTGCGGCGCGCCGGCTATAATGCGGACTTCACGCCGCTCGAGACAGCGGTGAAGCACTATGTCGATCATTATCTCGATCGTGCCGATCGTTATCGCTGAGCACGGTCGCGGTGGTACCGGGGCCCTGCAATAAAATGTTCGATTTCGACGAAGCGCTGAAATTTGTGTCAAAGCAGACCGTGCTCTGCATCGGCGATCTCATGCTCGATGAATTCGTTTACGGCGAGGTGAGCCGGATTTCGCCGGAGGCGCCGACACCAGTTCTGGCAGTTGCGCGCAGCGAGATCGAGATCGGCGGCGCCGGTAACGTGGCCCGCAATATCGGCGCGCTGGGCGCGCATTGCATTTTTGTGGGGCTCATTGGCAAGGATGAGGCCGCGCGGGCGCTGTCCGCCGCTTTCGCCAAACTCGATGGTTTGATCACCCCGCATCTTGTCATCGAGGCCGGCCGACACACGACGCGCAAAGCGCGGTTTGTTTCCGAGCACCATTCCGCGCATCTCATCCGCGCCGATTGGGAGACGGCGCGGCCGGCGAGCGCGACGAGCGAGACCGCCGTAATTGCGCATGCGGAGGCAGCATTGCCGCGTTGCGGCGCTGTCGTTCTGTCCGACTATGCCAAGGGCGTGCTGACGCCGCGGGTCATTCGCGCGATTATCGAGCGCGCACGGCAACTCGGCAAACCCGTTATAGTTGATCCGAAAAGCCACGATTACAGCATCTACCGCGGGGCGACGCTGATCACGCCAAACCGGCAGGAACTGGGCGTCGCCGTGCATCGGCCGGTTACGACCGAAGCGGAGATCGCCAAGGCCGCCGCCGAGCTTGGGCGGATCGTCGACAGCGAAGCGGTCCTGGTTACGCGCAGCGAAGAAGGCATGTCGCTGCATGTGGCAGGTCACGCCCCCGTCCATATTCCTGCCTATCCGGTGAAGGTGCGTGACGTTTCAGGCGCGGGGGATACGGTGGCCGCCGTCATGGCGATCCTTATCGCCATGACGGCTCCGTTCGATGCTGCCATGCGCGCGGCAAACGCTGCCGCGGCGGTGGTGGTCGGCAAGCGCGGCACCGCTACCGTGAGCGTGACCGAACTGCGCCATCGCATTCTGCCGTCAGCCTCGCTCGCGCCCGAGGATAAGATCGTTTTCGACTGGGCGAGCCTTGACGAGCGGCTGGCGGAGTGGCGGCGCCACGGACTGCGCATCGGCTTCACCAATGGCTGCTTCGATCTCCTGCATCGCGGTCACGTAAAGCTGCTCGCCGAAGCGCGCGCCGCTTGCGACCGTCTTGTGGTCGGACTCAACAGCGATGCCTCGACGACACGGCTGAAAGGCAAAGGCCGGCCAATCAATCCCGTAGAGGGGCGCGCCGAAGTGCTCGCGGCGCTGGAAGCCGTCGATCTTGTCGTCGTTTTCGATGAAGACACCCCGCTCGAACTAATCGGGCGCGTGCGGCCGGCGGTGCTCGTCAAGGGCGCCGACTACACCCGCGACGAAGTGGTTGGCCGCGAGATCGTCGAACAGGCCGGTGGCGACGTCATTTTGGTTGGTCTGGTGCCCGGCCACTCGACCACGGCGATCGTCAAGCGCGCGCATCCGGAGAAACAAACGGTGGAGGATTAGCCTTATGCGAACCGTTTCTCCATCGCCCGCGAGCATCGGACCTTGAACGACACAGCTCTCATCTCGGTTATCGTCACGACCTTCAACCGCGAGGATGCGCTGGAGGCGGTGCTTGGCGCGCTCGCTGCGCAGTCCGATTGTAATTTCGAGATCGTCATTGCCGATGACGGCTCGGGGCCGGAAACGGCCCAAGTCGTCGCCACCTGGCGGGCGCGCCTTGGCGTACCGCTCAAACACGTACGCCACGAGCACCGCGGTTTTCGCGGCGGCGAGATTCGCAACCGCGGCATTCGCGCTAGCGCCGGTGCGCTGTGCATTTTCCTCGACGGCGACTGTCTGGCCAGACCCGATTTCATCGCCGCGCATCGCCGGCTCTACGAGCCGAGCTGGTTCGTGACCGGCAATCGCATCCTGTTGTCGCCCGAATTCACCACGGCGGTATTGGCGCAAGGTCTTAAGCCGCAGCTATGGAATTTCGGCAATCTGGTAAGGCAGCGATTGCACGGCGGCATCAATCGTTTGGCACCGGCCGTGCATTTGCCCCTCGGGCCCTTGCGCAAGCTGCATAGTGTCAGTTGGCGCGGCGCCCAAACGTGCAATCTTGCGGTCGCGCGCAAGGACCTCGACCGCGTCGATGGCTTCGACAATGCCTTTGTCGGCTGGGGACTGGAAGATTCCGATCTCGTCGTTCGTCTCTTGCGCGCCGGACTGCGCCGCAAAGACGGGCGGTTTGCCACCGGCGTCTTGCATCTGTGGCATCCGTGGAACGACCGCGCGCAGCTGAGCGAAAACCGCACTCACCTGGAGGAGACAATCGGCAGCACCAGGATCCGGGCGTCGCGCGGCCTCTCGTCGCTTGTCCATGAGATTGAAGAAGTTCAAGCGGGAGAAGTCGTCGCGCATCATTCGATGGCGCAGCAATGAATCCTGTTCGCTTGCCGCAGAATCCGCGCGTGCTTGTGGTGATCCTGCGCCGGCTCGGCGACGTGCTTCTGACGACGCCGGTCATCCGCAGTCTCAAGCGGACCTTTCCGCAAGCTTCGATCGACGCTGTCGTTTTTGCCGGCACCGAAGGAGTTCTGACTGGCAATCCTGATCTTGCTGAAGTCATTACCATCCCGCAGCGGCCGACCGCGCTTGATACGATCTCCCTGTTTGTTCGACTGTTCCGCCGTTACGATCTCGCTCTCTCGGTGCAATCCGGCGATCGGCCGACCGCTTTGGCTGTGATCGCCGGACGCCAGAGCGCCGGTCCGGTCGAGCGAGCGGGATTAGCGAGCAGGATCAAGCGCGTCTTCCTAACCCGCCACTATGTCAGGGACGCCCGGCAGCACCGGGTCAGGGAGATTTTGCGCCTCGTGGAGGTGCTCGGCATCAAGCCGCATGATGAGCTTGTCTGCCCTCCGGCGGCATCACACGGTCGGCCGGTCGTCTCGCAACCCTATGCCGTCGTTCATGCGGCACCGATGTTCATCTATAAGCGCTGGAGCGGCGATGGTTGGCGCGCGCTCGCGGCAGCCTTGCGCGACCGCGGATTTGCCGTCGTGGTCACCGGCGCCGTATCCGACCGCGCCTATCTCGACGAAGTCTGGCGCGATGCAAATGTCACACGGCTCGACGGCGATCTGGCCTGGCCGGATCTGACGGCGCTTGTCGCCGCTGCGCGCGTCTATATCGGTCCGGACACCGCGATTACCCATCTTGCCGCCGCAAGCGGGGCGCCGACCGTGGCGATTTACGGTCCGACTGATCCACGTTTGTGGGGACCCTGGCCTGTCGGCGGTCTTGATCGGCCGTGGCAAGCCGCCGGCACGATCCAGCGCCGCGGCAATGTCTGGCTGGTGCAAAATCCGCTGCCTTGTATGCCGTGTCAGCTCGAAGGTTGCGAGCGCCGGCTCGACAGCCATAGCCAATGTCTGGACGAGCTTAGCGCGGCGCAGGTTCTTGCTGCGGTCGATCAGGCGCTTGGGCTCAGGCAGGCTGCGTAGTCACGAGCTACGCTTGGTAGCCTTGCGCAGCTTAATACAGCGCTCGCAGTTCAGGCGCAGTCGGGCGGCCGAGGACGCCGGTCACAATGTCAAAGGGCGTATAGGATTGCGCGGCACAGGAATCCGATTGGACGGCGTACCGTCCTTCGACCACGACATCGTTCTGCATGAAGAGCGCATAGGTCCGCAGATGACCGTGATCCAAAAAATGCACGCATGTGAGCCAGCTCCAGCCTTTGAGCGAATGGACCCAGCGCAAGCCGGATATCTCAAATCCCTCAAAGGCCGGGCGGTCCCGCATCGTCGAGGAGATATACTTGGCGGCCAGGGCCGCTTAGGGCGGCTGTTCCGCAGGCGGCGCAGCGGCCTTGCTTGGCCGCGCCAGCTCGGCACATCCCGCGGCTGCAGCAAGCGTCGAGGCAAGGAGCGCGCGCGGGGCGGCGCGGCTAAAGAACTGGTCAATAATGCGCATGCGATCTAGGCACCATAGTCCCGCCACGAATGCTGTCCATCCCGGCTTGGGTTGCGGCTGCCGATTAAGGCGAACAAATCCGGATATGATTCCAAAGCGGCTATTTACGGCGGCGATTGTTCTCGGGATTGGGCTTAATCTCGCAAGCTGTGGCGGCTTTGTCGCGGATCATTGGCCGCATTGGGCCGGCGGGCTGCCGGCTGACGCGCCGCCCCGGCCAGGCACCCCTGGTTATGCCGAGTTCGTGTCACACGGTCAGGCCAAGCCAGAAGCCGTTAACACGGCAACCCCGCAGCCGCCTGTGGCGGCAGCGGCCAACACACTGGCTCCCGCTGCGCCAACCGCCGTGCCATTGCGGCAAGCACCCGCCGCGCCGACCGGCGCCGCGCCGCCCAACGATGACGTCCGCGAGGATTCGAGCGTCGTAAAGGGCGGCCTCTATTAGGCGGTCAGGCGACCCCGGCGCGCAGCAGATCGTGGAAATGCACGATCCCAACCGGCCGGTCCGCCTCCACGACGATCAGCGCGGTAATTTTCGATTCGTTGAGAAGCTGCAATGCCTCGCTCGCCAATTGGTCCGGGCGGATGGTTTTGGGCGAGGCGGTCATTACCGCGTCGACCGAGGCCTGCAGCAAATCCGCACGCATATGACGGCGCAGGTCGCCGTCGGTGATGACGCCAGCCAATTTTCCGGTCGCCTCGACGATGGCGACACAGCCGAAACCTTTGGCGGACATTTCAACGATCGCTTCCGACATCGGAGCGTTACGCCCAATCAGCGGCACAGCCGCGCCTGGATGCATGACGTCGCGGACGAATTTCAACGCTGCGCCAAGCTTGCCGCGCGGATGAAACACGCCGAAATCGACGGCAGTGAAGCCGCGACTTTCAAGTAGCGCAATCGCTAAAGCATCGCCGAGCGCGAGTTGCATCAGCGAGGATGTCGTGGGTGCGAGATTATGCGGACAGGCTTCGCGCGCGGGCGGCAAGACCAGGACGATGTCGGCCGCTTGGCCGAGTGTGCTCTCGACGTTGCCGGTCACGGCGATGAGAGCGATGCGAAAGCGCCGCGAATAGTTGATCAGCTCTTTGAGTTCCTCGGTCTCACCTGACCACGACAGCGTCAGCATAACGTCGTCCGACGTGATCATGCCGAGATCGCCGTGACTGGCGTCGGCTGCATGCACAAAAAACGCCGGGGTTCCGGTCGACGCGAGGGTTGCCGCGATTTTGCGGGCAATGTGGCCGGATTTGCCGATTCCGGTGACGATGACGCGGCCTCGCGCAGCCCGGATCGTTTCGACTGCCTCAAGGAACGGTCCGCCAAGTCCGTCCGCCATTGCCGCAGCAAGCGCAGCCAGTCCGTCCGATTCAGTCTGCAAAGTGCGAAACGCCGCAGCCAGATGTCCGCTCAAAGCGGCCTTGGTCTTCCTAGCATCGGAGACGCTCATGATACGCTCACGGGCTCGCTCATCGCCTCTTCCCAACACCCACTACAAACAAGATTTGCGCCGGGCGTTTTATTTGCCCCAGGCGGCGAATGCATCCGCGAAAGCGCGCTCACCTGATGGCCCCTTCTCCAGCGCAAGAATGGCGCGGCCGCCATTATTATACACGATGGGAACGTCGAACCATGGACGGTCTTTGAGCAGTTGCAAGTTGCGCGTTACGTCGGTGTCAACCGCCGACAAACCGATCAAAAAGAACCCGTTAGTGACCTTCACAGCAAGTCCTGCCAGCGGCACGCCGCGCGCTTGCTCCGATTCCTTCATCAAGACGCCCGGCACATTGGAGATGCCGCCGCCTTGAAAGTCCGCGGGCAAATTGAACATGATTTCGATCGTGTGGCTGGCGGGGAGCGCTTGGTCCGTATTGCGCCGAAGCGTCCAAGTCACGGTCATGTTCCGCTCCGGAACGGTGACGTCGGCTCGGATCTGAACCTCCGGCGCGAGACCGCCGCCCGGCGAAACCGTTTCGGTCCGCCACACGGCCGAGCCCACATATTGTTTGCCCTGCGGATTGGATGGGTCCTCTTCATAGAGCACGACGCGCTGCGCCACCGCAGGGCCGCTTTGACTTTTGGGCGCGGCCGCGGCGGGTGGCTGCCGGGTTTGCTCTTGCTGCGGCACGCGTCCACCGAACTTGGGTTCGCCAGTCGGCGGCTGAGCCGTCTGCGTCGGCCGCGACCGCATATGCGCCAGGAACTGATAGAGCGCGCTGATATTCGACCACTGCCAGGAAATCGTCGCGCCAATGGCGGCAAGAATAATCAGGACAGCGGCGAGCCTGAGAAGGCCGCGATATGATCGCGGCGGCCGCAGCCGACGATAGGGCTGGAGCGGTTCGGCAGCGCGGTGCGGCGGCCGCGTCGTGATCTGGTCCCGTTCATCAAATTCGTATGGCTGCTCCAGCCCATGTTCCGCCGGCCCGCCGTCTTCGAGAACATCGTAGGCCTGCTCATCGTCCAAGCGGTCCGCCCCGCGGCCATGCCAGGCATCGTCGTGTGCCTCGGAAAGTTGCGGCGACGAGCCGGCAGCGTCGTGAGCGTCGTAGGTGTCGCGGGCCGGACTCATGCCGCGGCTGGGCGAAGCATCGCTATCGTCGGCGCCGCCACCATATTGGCGGAAGCCCCTGAACTCTTCCCGCGGCCGCTGCGGACTTCGCGCGCCTAGAAGCTTGCTGCGCGCGCTCGCAGGGGGCTCGGTCTGTGTGGTTTCGTGCGATAGAGGCTCAGCCGGTCGAGCAGTCGACGCCGATTCGTTTCGCGACGGTTCGGATAGCCTGGTTTCCGGGCGTGGCGCCGCGGGAAAGGGAGACTCGCTCGGACGCTCGCGCCAGAGCGGCGAAGCGGGTTTCGACGGCGCGGATGGCCCATGGGGTCGACTCGTCGTCTGGATCGAATGGGGTTCCGCCGGCCGCGGCTCGCTACGAGCCTTGCGTACCGACTCGGCCTCAACCTTGCGGATGGCGTCTTCCAAGGCCAGGCGCTCGCGGGTGATCTCGGCCTCCGAAAGGGGCGGATCTATGCCGCGAAGTTGCGCCACCAAGGCCGCGCGGGCGCGCTCATAAAGTGTGCGCCGCCCGTCCGCGGTATTGTTCGCAAGCCCCTCTACGGCCCGGGTGATGAGTGGATGATAGTCTGCCATTGCTCGCAGTTTACGCTCGACTCGCTAAAGTTGCATCTTATGCTTCGAATGGGTTTTGCATGAGGATGGTGTCCTCGCGTTCCGGACTCGTGGACAGGATCGCGGCGGAACAGCCGATCAGTTCTTCAAGACGGCGGACATATTTAATCGCCTGGGCAGGCAGATCGGCCCACGAGCGGGCATGTGCGGTTTTCTCTCGCCAACCGGCGATCGTCTCGTAGACCGGTTCGACGCGCGCCTGGGCATGCTCGCTCGCGGGCAGATAATCGATCTCCCGCCCATCCAGTCGATAAGCGACACAAACCTTGATCTCGTCGAAACCGTCGAGGATATCGAGCTTGGTCAGCGCCAGACCCTGAATGCCGCCGGTGCGCACCGTCTGCCGTACCAGAACCGCGTCAAACCAACCGCAACGTCGTGGTCGGCCGGTAACGACGCCGAATTCCTTGCCGCGTTCGCCAAGCGTCTTGCCGATTTCGTTGATTTGCTCGGTTGGAAACGGCCCCGCGCCAACGCGCGTAGTATAGGTTTTGCAAATTCCGAGCACATAATCGATCGCGCTCGGTCCCATTCCCGATCCGATCGCTGCCTGCGCCGCCACCGTGTTCGACGAGGTGACAAACGGATATGTGCCGTGGTCGATATCGAGTAGCGCGCCCTGCGCGCCTTCGAACAGGATGCGTTTACCCTCGCGGCGCCGCTCGTCGAGCAATGCCCATACCGAATCCATGTACGGCAACACCTTTGTGCTGATCGCAGCGAGTTCATCATAGAGCTTGCGCGGGGCGATCTCGCTCATGCCAAGACCGCGGCGCAGCGCATTGTGATGCGCCAAGAGGCGCTCAATCTTGCCGTTGAGCATTTGCAGATCGGCGAGGTCCATCAGCCGAATGGCGCGCCGTCCCACTTTGTCTTCGTAAGCAGGTCCGATACCGCGTCCGGTGGTGCCGATCGCGCCCTTGCCGGACGCCCGCTCGCGCGCGACGTCAAGTTCCTGGTGTAGTGGCAGGATCAGCGGCGTGTTCTCCGCGATCCGCAGGTTGTCGGGCGTAACGACGATGCCTTGTGTTTTCAGCTGCGTGATCTCACCGAGCAGCGCGTGCGGATCGAGCACGACGCCGTTACCGATGACGGAAAGCTTACCCGGCCGGACCACGCCCGAGGGCAGCAGCGAGAGCTTGTAGGTCGTGCCGTCGACTACCAGGGTATGACCGGCATTGTGCCCGCCCTGAAAGCGGACCACGATATCGGCCTGCTCCGACAACCAGTCGACAATCTTGCCTTTGCCCTCGTCGCCCCACTGGGAGCCGACCACGACGACATTTGCCATGAGGGAAGGGTCCTCGACAGCTGACGAAGTTGAAGATGGTTCTGAACCGGCCGCCGCCGTCGTTCCGATAATGGATGATAGGCGCCGAAGCAAGGAAAACCGCCTTACGGCATGCCCCGATAAAGCACGACCAAGGCATTGTTTTCACCTATGAATTTACTTAGCCGCCGCTGTTAACGATCGCCTCAAAGCGATGCCCCCGCAGTTTTCCGCCCTTGCCTGGCAGCGTGATGGTTTATCCGGCTACGAACTTCCACACATTCCGGCAAGCTTAAGGGGGCTTTCGACCTGCGAGCCGAGGCGCTGCCAGTCATGCGGCTTCCGCCCTACCGGCTCGGCGTGCCGTGCGATAGCTCAGCGCATGTGCGCAAGCGCGATCGGAGCAACATGACGCCGCCAAGCCGGCCTGAAGGTTCACGGAGCGAGGCCGATCGAAGTCACGTTGTGAGCCGCCAGATCGGCGGCAAGAGCCACGTCGACAGCGCGCTGGCGGCTCGCGCTTATCTGCTGCTCTCGCTGACCTCTTTATTTTGGTCCGGCAACGTCATCGTCGGGCGCTATGTCGCCGGATACATTCCGCCGGTCACGATCTCGGTCATCCGTTGGGCTGGCGCTTTTGTAATTCTGCTGCCGTTCGCCGCAGTCCACCTTATTCGCGATTGGCCGCTCATAAAAAAGCACGCCGGCTTCCTAACGCTGCTCGCGCTGACGGGTTTCTCGGCGTACAACACAATGGCCTATTACGGCCTGCATTTCACGACCGCGATCAACGGCCTGTTGTTGCAGTCGGTATCGCCGCTGTTCGTCGCCTTGTGGTCATTCGTTTTATTTCGTGACTACCTGTCACTGCGCCAAGCTGCCGGTATCGCCGTCTCGCTCGTCGGCGTCGGGGTAATCGTCTGTCACGGCAGCTTGCAAATCTTGCTGGCGACCGCGTTCAACAAGGGTGATCTATGGTTTGTCGTTGCACTCCTGATTTACGCTTTTTATGTCGCGATTCTTCGATTGCGGCCGCCGATCCATCCGCTGTCGTTTCTCGCTGTCGGCATGGGGGGCGGAGCTGTATTGCTCCTCCCCGCCATGGCGCTCGAAATCGCCGCCGGACAAACAATAGTGTTCGACACGGTTAGCGCGCTCGTTCTCATCTATGTTTGCGTGTTTCCTTCGTTGCTCGGTTATCTGTTTCTCAATCGTGGCATTGAGCTCATCGGCGCCAACCGTGCTGCGCCATTCATTAATCTCGTGCCGGTATTTGGTTCGGTGCTGGCGATAACGCTGCTCGACGAACGGCTGGAATATTTTCACGCCGCCGGCTACGCGCTCGTTTTTGCCGGGATCACGCTTGCCACCGGGCGATAGCAAATCAGAATTGCAGCGGCTTGACCTGCTGCACGTTCGGAATGTGCCGCACCTTGGAGAGCACCTCGGCTGGAACACTGCCGTCGATCTCGACCAGCGCGATGGCATTGCCGCCGGCTGACTCGCGCCCGAGATGGAACGTCGCAATATTGATGCCGGCTTCGGCCAGCAGCGTGGCGAAACGCCCGACGAATCCCGGTTTGTCTTGATTGGTCACGTAGAGCATCGATGGCGCGAACTCGGCGTCCATCCGGATGCCCTTGATATCGACGATGCGAGGCCGCCCGTCGGCAAAGACAGTGCCCGAGACCGAGCGCGTCTGCCGTTCGGTCGCGACGGCGAGCGTAATCAAGCTATCGTAATCGCCTTCGGCATCGCGACGCATTTCCTCAACGACGATGCCGCGCTCCTTGGCGACAATCGGCGCAGAGACGACATTGACCTCCTGCAACATGGGCCGCAGCAAGCCCGCCACCGCTGCCGAGGTCAGCGCCTTGGTATTCATCTTCGCGACCACGCCCTCATAAGTGAGCCGTACCTGGTTGATGCCGCTCTCGGTGAGCTGGCCGGCGAAGGAACCGAGCTTCTCCGCAAGCGCGATGAAGGGTTTTAATTTCGGTGCTTCCTCCGCGCTGATCGAAGGAAAATTGACGGCGTTGGAGATTGCGCCACGCAAAAGATAATCCGACATCTGTTCGGCGATTTGCAGCGCGACATTTTCCTGCGCCTCCATGGTGGAAGCGCCAAGGTGAGGTGTGCAGATCACATTCGGCAAGCCAAACAGCACGCTCTGCGTGGCCGGTTCTTCGCGAAATACGTCAAGGGCGGCGCCGGCCACGTGCCCCGATTTCAGCGCGTCGGCGAGCGCAGCATCATCGATGAGTTCGCCGCGTGCGCAATTGACGAGCCGTATGCCGGCCTTCATCTGCGTCAAAGTCTCTGCATTGATGATATTGCGCGTCTTGTCGGTGAGCGGCGTATGCAGCGTGATGAAATCGGCGCGCCGCCACAGCTCATCGAGCTCGACCTTCTCGACGCCGAGCCTGACCGCGCGTTCGGCGGACAGGAAGGGATCGTAGGCGATCACCTTCATCTTCAGGCCGAGCGCGCGGTCGGCGACGATCGAGCCGACATTGCCGCAGCCGATAATGCCGAGCGTTTTGCCGAAGATCTCGACGCCGAGAAACTTGTTTTTCTCCCATTTGCCGGCGCGGGTCGAAGTGTCGGCTTCCGGAATTTGGCGCGCCAGCGCCAGCAGCAGCGTGATTGCATGTTCCGCAGTCGTGATCGAATTGCCGAACGGCGTGTTCATGACGATGACGCCGCGCGCGGTCGCCGCTGGAATATCGACATTGTCCACGCCGATCCCGGCCCGACCGATCACTTTCAGGCTCTTTGCGTGGTCCAAGAGCTTGGCCGTCACTTTAGTCGCCGAGCGGATCGCAAGCCCATCGAAACCGTCGATCGTCGCGGCAAGTTTCTCCTTGTCCTTGCCGAGATTGGGCGCAAATTCGACATTAAGGCCGCGATCTTTGAAGATGGCGACCGCCGCCGGCGACAGCGCATCCGAAATTAGAACTCGTGGCGCCATTGTTATCCTCTTCGATAAGATCGCCGTCAGGCCGCGGCGGCCAGCGCCGCGATGGCCTTGGCATAGGCCCAGTCGAGCCAAAGCGTCAGCGCTTCGATGTCGGTTCGCTCGACGGTCGCGCCGCACCATATGCGTAAGCCCGGCGGGGCGTCGCGATAGGCATCGATGTCATATGCAACCCCCTCCTTTTCGAGCGCCGCGGCAATGCCTTTGACAAATGCGGCTTGTGCCTCGGCGGACAGGCGGGTGACCGTCGGATCGACGACCTTCAAGCATACCGACGTGTTCGAACGCAGCGCTGGATCGCGGGTAAGGAAATCGATCCATGACGAGCGCGCTACCCAATCGGCGACCGCCTTGGCGTTCGCGTCGGCGCGCGCCCGCAACGCCGCCAAGCCGCCGATAGACTTGGCCCATTCCAGCGTGTCGAGATAGTCTTCGACGCACAGCATGGATGGCGTGTTGATGGTTTCGCCGACGAAGATGCCTTCGTTGAGCTTGCCGCCTTTGGTCATCCGGAAGAGCTTTGGCATCGGCCACGGCGGCTTGTAGGACTCAAGCCGCGTCACTGCGCGCGGAGACAAGATCAGCATGCCATGCGCCGCCTCGCCGCCCAGCACCTTCTGCCACGAAAACGTCGTGGCATCGAGCTTCGGCCAATCCAGTGCTTGCGCGAAGGCGGCGGAAGTTGCGTCGCAGATCGTAAGCCTGGTGCGGTCGGCGGCAATCCAATCGCCATTGGGCACGCGCGCGCCAGAGGTCGTGCCGTTCCAGGTGAAGACGATATCGCTCGCCGGATCGATCGCGGCGAAATCGGGCAACTCGCCATAGGGTGCGCGAAGCACGGTCACATTTTTGAGCTTGAGCTCCTTGGCGACGTCGTTGACCCAGCCTTCGCCGAATGATTCCCACGCCAGCATTGTTACCGGTTGCGGCCCGAGCAGCGACCACAACGCCATTTCGATCGCGCCAGTGTCGGAGGCCGGCACGATGCCGATGCGGTAGTCGGCGGGGATTTGCAGCACCTCGCGCGTCAAATCGATGGCGCGCTTGAGCTTGGCTTTGCCGGGTTTCGAGCGATGCGAGCGACCGAGCAGTGCGCCGGCGAGGTTTTGCAGGTTCCAGCCCGGGCGCTTGGCGCAGGGGCCGGACGAAAAATGCGGCACACGCGGCCGCACGGAGGGGATCGCTGACGTCATGGCCTATCCTTCCAGATAGTCGCCCCTCGGTGGGGAGGGGTGTCCCGCCGTCGCAAATAAGGAAATCGGCAACGAACGTCAAGTCGGGCGCGCGCCCCGAGCGTCCGGCAAATGTCGCGGGACCACGAGGGCAATCGACGTCAATAGGTCAATGGCGATTCAGCTGCACGCAGACGAAGTGATCGAGCGAAACTAATCCTCGCCCTCCTCCAGCTCGCCGATATGGTGCTGGGCATAGAGTTCAAGCCCGAGCTTGGCGACGAGATCAAGTTGCGTCTCGAGAAAGTCGATATGCTCTTCCTCGTCATGCATGAGCTTTTCGAACAGGTCGCGCGTTACATAATCGCGTACCGAATGACAATGCGTAGCGGCTTCTTCGTAGAGCGTGCGCGCGGAGATTTCAGCAGCGAGATCGCAGTCGAGTACCTCTTTCACGTTCTGTCCAATGTGCAGCGGGTCGAGCACCTGCATATTGGGGAAGCCGTCGAGAAAGATGATGCGCTCGACGAGCTTGTCGGCGTGCTCCATCTCCTCGATGGATTCTTTACGCCATTGCTTGGCAAGCGACTTGTAGCCCCAGTTATCGAGCAGGCGGTAATGCAGCCAATATTGATTGACCGCAGTCAGCTCGTGCCGCAGCGCCTTGTTGAGAAAATCGACGACACCGGGCTCGCCTTTCATAATTTCGCTCCTGGGGCTTAGCAATGCTTGGCCTGATTGCAGATTCGCACCTTAATGTCTCGATTATAACCGCTGCGCGCAAGGCTAAAAGCAGGCCGCGGCGTGGGCAACAAGCCAATGCGTGAACGGAATTTACGAGCTGGATGTCCGGCAACAGGCAGGATCGCCGCAAGCCAAGGCTTCGTTCATCAAGGCTTCGTCCATTATGCGGCGAATGGTGCGCGCGCAGCGGCCGCATTGCGCGCTGCAACCGAGGCAGTGATAGACCTGTCCAGTGGTGCGCGGAGCGTCTTGGCCGGCCGTCATTGTCGCGCGCACGTCTTGATCCGTGAACACGTTGCAGGAACACACAATCATTGCCGCGGCGCTTCCCCGAAAAATTGGTCCCGAAATTGGTCCCAAAAATTGGTCCTCAAAGACGGTCCGATGTGAAGCTTTCAATAGCTCACGCGTCCGGCACCTGCAAAGAAAAAAGTTTTTTATAGGGATTCTAACTTGGCCTGACCGAGAACCCCTGATCACTCCCGGATGCGGCGCAGCGTGAAACGGTACGCCCGTGACACACGGCTTAAGCGGCCGCGGCGGTATCTTCATAATCTCCGTCGCGCCGCCGCCGACGCGGCCGCAATCGGCACAATCGCGCCGGGATGCGGCACAAGTCATCGAGCAGGCCAGCAAATCGCTGACCGCGGCCCAAGGCACGGTCCAGCGCCGCCATGGTGCGGGCGAGGCCCTGATCTTCATCGTCAATCCAGGTCCGCAACACGCCGCCGAACAGGGCGGCGAGACCTTGAGCGCGCAGCATGCCGCGCGGCCCCGACGCGCTGATGCCGGCGGCGGCGAGCATCCACTGTTGCGAACGCACCGCCATGGCGTTGAGCGCCAGTGCAAGCGGCGGATTGCGTCGCACCGAACGCAGAAGCGAAGCTACGGCTTCACGGTGCGGCTTGAGAATTTCAAGCCGTCGCATCAACACATCGAACAGGCGCTCGCGCGGTGGCTCCTCCTCGACGTCGGTCAAATCCGCGCTCAAGACCGCGCGGTCGACCGATTTGATGTGCGCCGCGAGGATTGCGAGCGTGGAAACGAATTCATTGCGCAGCTGCGCAAACGGCACGCCTGAGGCTTCGGCGATTTCGGCGAAGCCGATCTGCTCGATGCGTTTTGCAGCAAGAAGTCCCAGAAAAGCGGCAATGATCTTGTCGCGATCGCTTCCCGGAGCGCTGGCAACCGGGCGCCGTGACGATCGAGCCGACGATTTACGAGCGGATCTGCGAGCCATGACCAAACTCCTCGCTGGCGATCCGCTGAATGTATGCGGTGCTCGAGGTCGTTCCAAGGCTCCCTTGAAGCAAGTGCCCGAAAGTCACCCGGCCAGTTCGCGCGAGCGCGCGGTCGCGGCAGCAATCGCTTCGGCCATGAGCCGCACCAGCCCATTGGGCCGCATCAGGATCGCCAGCGCCGCGGCGGTGGTACCGCCGGGTGAGGTCACGTTCTGCCGCAACGTGGCGGCATTCTCCCGCGATCGATGCAGGAGCTCGCCGGAGCCGGCAATGGTCTCGTGGGCGAGCTTTTCCGCTAAAACTGCCGGCAGGCCCACTGACGTTCCGGCTTGGGTCAAAGCTTCGGCGAGCAGGAAGACGTAAGCCGGTCCCGAGCCGGATACGGCAGTGACCGCGTCCATCAACGCCTCGTCGTCGACCCACTCGACCGCGCCGATTGCGCCGAGGAGCTGGTGCGCGCGTTGCCGTTGCGCCGTGTCGGCTTGGCTTGCCACGGCGACTGTCATGCCGCGCCCGATCGCGGCCGGGGTATTCGGCATCGCGCGCACCAGCGCTTTGACCTGGGGCAGTGCAGAGGCGAGAAAGCGCAGCGTCCGTCCGGCCATGATCGATATGACCAGCGTCGATGGAGAAAGATTCGAGGCCAGTGGCGAAAGCGCCTCGACCGCGGTTTGCGGCTTGACAGCAATCACGGCCACGTTCGTCTCGCGTAGCGCCCCGGCATCGGGATTAAGTTGCACGCCCTGTCCGGTCAGCGCCGCGATATGCGGCAACGGCTGCGGCTCGATGACGGCAAGCTTGTTGGGATCAAGCCCAAGGCGCAACCAGCCTTGCAGTAGCGCAGCGCCCATATTGCCAGCGCCGACCAGAACGAGCCGGCCGGAGAAATCGCGCAGATCAGAGTGCAGTTGAGGGCGCGGAGTTAAATCCGAACTTGATGGCGAACTTGGCCCGGCGCCGCTCACGCCTGGCCCGTCGTTTCGAACATGGCGGAGTCCATCGCTTCGCGCGCCGACTTGCCTGCCCAAATGACGAATTGAAAGGCGGGAAAATAACGCTCGCAGGTATCGATTGCGGTTCCCAGAACCGCCTCGCATTGCCGCCCCGACGCGACGACGCCACCGGCGAGCACTAGCGCGTGACGAAACATGATGACGCCGTTTTGCGTCCAGACATCAAAGTGCCCGATCCACAATTGCTCGTTGATGAGCGCGATCAATTTCTGCACGTCGGTGAGCCGCAGCTCCGGCACCTTCATGTCAAAGGCGCAGGCAAGATGCAGCGTTTCGATGTCGGTCATCCACGTGAACGACACCTGATAATTGGTCCAGCGGCCGGTGACTACGAGTCCGATTTCGTCTTCGCCGGCCCGTTCAAAAGGCCAATTGTTGCCCGCGGCCATTCGCTCGACGACGTCAAGCGGACTGTCGCGGTGGTCGCGTGTAGCTTCGATGAGGGCCATGCCGTCTCCACTCTGTCCCCCGAAGGGTGGAACGCACGTCACAAGCACCGTTGCAAAAACCGGCTGCAATTTGACGCAGGAGCGACATTTGCGTGCCGATTGACGAAAGCCGCGAATCAGCCCGCGTACCGACTATAATCGGCCTGATTCCAAGCACCAAAACCTGCCCCAACGCCTTGTCCTGGCATCGGTACCGGCACTCATGAAGTGATTTGCCCGTTGGGCACAATCCTCATTGAATCCCTGTCCACAGCTCAGCCTGCGACAAGTTGACTCGGGTTGAGCGGTAACGAGCGGGTGGGGGCGCCGGGCAGACGATGAGGCTGTTTATCGCCGGAGAGAGGGGTCTAACTGCCGCCCTAACAGCATTGGCCCGTAGACCAAAAGGAAAATACCGAACGCCAGGAGCCAGCCAAACGCGGCGGTGAGCAGCGCCTCGTAATAGATCACAGGCAGCATTGGCGCTGCGATACGCGCCAATCCAGCCAGCAGCATAGCGCCATAGATTGCGATCGTTGCGGGAGTGGACAGCACATCGCGACCGGTATGTCCAAGCGTCGCGCGCGTCATGATCGCAAGTGTCATTATCCCCATTGCGCCGGTCGTCCAGGCGTGGAGCGCGCCACTTGCCGGTACGATCCGCGGCCACACGATCGAAGTCGACAACAGCAACGCGCCGAGCGGTACAAAAGCATAACCAAGATGCAGGACAAAAAGCATCGGCTCCCGCCAAGTACGCGCGCCCGCCCAGCGCGAAAGCCTCGCCGCGTGCGCGATTGCCATGACAACGAGCAATGCCGCGGCGCCATACCAATCCGGCGCCGCGATCCAGGCAGCCAGCGCGATGGTCCCGATTGCGATCGCGCCAATATCGAAGCGGCCCATTGGTGCAGGTCGTGTTTGGCTGCCCTGCCGCGTCAGCCAATTACTGGTGAAGCTCGGCGTCACGCGACCGCCGACCACCATGATCAACGCTACGATCGCTGCGACCGCGAGGCGAAGCCCGTAATTTGGTCCCGCATGGATCAACACCTCAGCCTGGAACACGATATTGGCAACGGCCGTGAGTGCGACCAAAACAGCAACCCGTAGATTGCGCCAATTACTGCCGGCAACAATTTCGCGCGTAATGATCGCCGTGAGTGTAACGAGATAGGCGCAATCGATGAGCGTCGCGGCGCTGGTCCCGATCTGATCGGTCGCCAGCATCGCGGCGCGCCCGGCGAGCCACAGGACCAGCAGAACAAGGAGCGGCATGCCTTGTAGCGGAAGGCGTCCAGTCCAGTTCGGGATTGCGGTCACCAGGAAGCCGGTCATGACCGCAGCGATATAGCCGAAAAGAAATTCATGGGCGTGCCAGGCAATGGCGCCGTAGCCGTTAGCAAACGTCCACCAACCTGAGAGTAGTCCGAGCCAAAGCACCATAGCGACGGCGGCCCACAGTGCGGCGCTGAAGAAAAATGGCCGGAAGCCGTAGCTTAATACTGGGATGGCCTGCGGCCGAAGCCGCGGAATGCCGCCGGACCTGGCACGGCTGTGTTGGTTCATCCTACGAGCCCGGTTCGGAGAGCGTGAGCTGAACGACCTGCCCCTCTGCGGCAGTCAGGACCGGATTCACCTTGCCGTCGATCGCGACGCCGACGCCGACATAGACCGCGATATACCAATCCCTAATTTGACTAAACAGCGCCCGTCTCCTCGACGCCCTGCGACAGCCGTGCCGCCCGCGCCCTCGTTTTACCTTCAGGTTTCGAGGATCGGGGCGGCATCAAACAATCGCCTGAGAAGACCAAAGACAGCATTGATTTAGGTCAATAACAAGAAAGCGCAATCGTGCGCGCGCGTGCATACGCCGCCTAGCTGTGGGCAAGGACCCAGGCCGCTTGGGGCCAGCCGCCGGTAGATCGCTGGGTCAGTCGAACAGGCTCGAGACCGATTCCTCTGCGGCGGTGCGGCTGATCGCTTCGGCAATCAGCGTCGCGATCGACAAGACGCGGATATTCTTCGCCGCGGCGACAGCCTTGCTCGGTTGTATCGAGTCGGTGATGACAAGTTCCTTCAATCTCGATTTGCCGATGCGCTCGATGGCGCCGCCCGACAGCACACCGTGAGTGATGTAGGCGTAAACCTCCTTGGCGCCTTTATCGAGCAGGGCGTCAGCTGCATTCACCAGCGTGCCGCCGGAATCGACGATATCGTCGACCAGGATACAGATGCCGCCATCGACCTCGCCGATGACATTAGCCACTTCGGATTCGCCGGGCCGTTCGCGCCGCTTGTCGACAATGGCAAGCGGCGCATTGATGCGCTTGGCGAGACCGCGCGCGCGCACCACGCCGCCGACGTCGGGCGACACGACGATGACCTTGCTGAGATCGAAGCGCTGACGGATGTCGCGCGTCATCACCGGCGCAGCAAACAGATTATCGGTCGGGATATCGAAGAAGCCCTGGATCTGCCCGGCATGCAGGTCGAGGGTCAGGACACGGTCAGCGCCAGCATGGGTAATGAGATTGGCGACGAGCTTTGCTGAGATCGGGGTGCGCGGCCCCGGTTTGCGGTCCTGCCGGGCATAACCGTAATAGGGAATGACCGCCGTGATCCGCCGCGCCGACGCGCGCCGCAGCGCGTCCATGATGATCAGCAATTCCATTAGGTGATCGTTGGCGGGAAACGACGTGGACTGAATGACGAAGACGTCGGCGCCGCGCACGTTCTCCTGGATTTCGACGAAGATTTCCATGTCGGCAAACCGCCGGACCACGGCTTTGGTCATCGGCGAGCTGATATATTTGCCGATCGCTTCGGCGAGCGCAGGATTGGAGTTACCGGCGACGAGCTTGATTGCTCCGTTTTTGCCCGTCATCCCCGCTCTCCTGCGCCGACTTAAAGCGCGGCTGCGCTAGCATGATCGCGGAAAGCTCAAAC
>Ga0182041_10000295_pt1 | contig 23150 bp, 24 predicted proteins | sample flu12Cox44000178_FD_125967 | JGI IMG/M metagenome (GOLD analysis project Ga0182041, IMG submission 125967) | Lab enrichment of tropical soil microbial communities from Luquillo Experimental Forest, Puerto Rico - flux8day.12C.oxic.44.000.178 | ecosystem: Environmental > Terrestrial > Soil >...
ACGCCGCGTCGCACCGCCGCCTTCGCCAACTCCCTGGCGTGCCCCGTCCGTTCCGTGACGAAGACTTCGGCGCGATCCCCGTGTCGTTCGGTAGCGGCCAGCGCCAGCTCGGCGCGAGTCCTGGCCGCACCTGGAGGTGCCCCACCCGAAATGGGATTGATGATGATCGCAACGGACACGTTCAGGAGTTTCGAGCGGCTACCGAAGGGCCAGCCGGCGCGTCGCGCCGTCGGTCAGATCGGTCAGCTCCACGACGTCTGACGAGATCTTCTCGACGCGGTAGCGCGGCGTCACCAGCTCGCCTTCTTTCACGATGAACAGTTGTCCGTCGCCGGAGATGACCGCCTGGCGGATCGGGCCGTCAGCGCCGGGATCTTCGGCAATTCCCGCGAGCTTGAGCGCAGGCTGCGCGACTGCCGGAGCGGCGATCGGCGCTTCGGTCAACGCCGCGCGCGGAACCGGCACCGCCGCCACGATTGCTGGCGCGGTACGGAACGCAAACAGGTTTCGACCGGGAGTGTGCGGCGTCGCCGTGGGCCGAAGGCGCTCGTGGAGCTTCGCGATCTCATTGGCCAGCTCGGCGCCGCGCAGATCGATCGTCGTCGCGCGGGGAATGATGGGATCGGGAACGGGACGCTTCGACGTCGCGGCACCTTGCAACCATGCAGCCACCGCGCCCGCGCCGAGGACGATTGCAGCCGTCCGCTTCACGTGCACCCTCGTCATTCCAGGATGCTCGCCATCGTAGCACGGCGCGGGACGATTTTGCGGGTTGTGCTATTATTCGTCGTGCACCCTGAATCGACTACGCCGAAAGTCGATCCGGTTCCTCCGCGCAAGCCCCTCAAGATTATCGCCCTCATCCCCGCCCGATACGCGTCGACTCGGCTGCCCGGCAAGGTGCTCGCGGATCTCGATGGACGTCCGATGATCGAGCACGTCTACCGGCGCGCATCGCTTTCGCCGCTCGTCTCCGAAACGATCGTCGCGACCGATGATCTTCGGATCGCAACTCGCGTCTCCGGCTTCGGTGGCAAGGTCCGCCTTACGAAGGCGCACGAAACCGGCACCGACCGCCTCGCCGAAGTCGCGGCCACGCTCGACTGCGACGTGGTCGTGAACGTCCAGGGCGACGAACCGCTTGTCGATCCCGGCGCGATCTCGGAGCTCGTCGCGCCTTTTGCCGACGACTCGGGTCTACAGATGACAACGCTCTTCCGTCGCATTCATGACCCGGCCGAGCTCTCGAACCCGAACATCACCAAGGTTGTCGTCGACCGCGGCGGCTTCGCGATGTACTTCTCCCGCGCCCCCATCCCCCACATGCGCGACCCGCGCGGGGGCTGGCCGCCCATGTACCGACATATCGGCCTGTACGCCTATCGCCGCAGTGCGCTGCTCGTGCTGGCGTCGCTCGAGCCGACGCCGCTCGAGCGAGCGGAATCACTCGAGCAACTGCGCGCGCTCGAGCACGGCATTCGCATCAAGACGCTCGAGACGCAGTACGAATTGTTCGGCGTCGACACGCAGGAAGACCTTGAACAGGTGCGGCGTCTGCTCGCAGCGCCCGCGTCGGGTTGAGTGGGACGAATCAGGAGGGTATTGAGCTCAATGGACGGACGGACACCCAAGTACATTTTCGTCACCGGCGGCGTGGTCTCCTCGCTCGGCAAGGGTCTGGCAGCGGCCTCGATCGGCTGCCTGCTGGAGGGGCACGGCTACCGCGTGACGATGCAGAAGTTCGATCCGTACATCAACGTCGACCCGGGGACGATGAGCCCGTACCAGCACGGCGAGGTGTATGTCACGGACGATGGGGCGGAGACCGACCTCGATCTCGGTCACTACGAACGCTTCACGAACACCGTGACCACCAGGCACTCCAACTGGACGACCGGCAAGATCTACCTGAGCGTCATCCAAAAGGAGCGGCGAGGCGACTACCTCGGGCGCACGGTGCAGGTCATTCCGCACATCACGAACGAGATCAAAGACGCCATTCGCGCGGTCTCCAAGGACGTCGACATCGTTCTCGTCGAGATTGGTGGAACGGTCGGAGACATCGAAAGCTTGCCCTTCCTCGAGGCCATTCGTCAGTTTCGGCAGGAAGTCGGGCGCGACAACTCGCTCTACGTGCACCTGACGCTCGTCCCGTTCATCGGCGCCGCCGGCGAGCTGAAAACGAAGCCCACCCAGCATAGCGTGCGCGACCTCCGGTCGATCGGCATCCAGCCCGACATCCTGCTCTGCCGGACGGATCGGTTTCTCGACAGCGACATCAAGCGGAAGATTGCGCTCTTCTGCGACGTGGACGAAGAAGCCGTCATTACGGCGAAGGACGTTCCGACCATCTACGAGGTGCCTGTCGTGCTCGCCGCCGAGGGGCTCGACCGGATCGTGCTGAAGTATCTTCATCTTCCGGCGACGGAGCGCCGAATGGGGCCCTGGGAGGACCTCGTGGCGCGCATCAAGCATCCGGTTGACGAGATCACGATCCATGTCGTGGGCAAGTACGTCGGCTACGAGGATTCGTACAAGAGTTTGAATGAAGCGCTGCATCATGGCGGGTTCTCGAACGGGCTGAAGGTGAACATCAAGTGGATCGAGGCCGAGGCGCTCGAAGAGCCCGACGGGCTGGCGCTCATCGACGGCGCCGACGGCATACTGGTTCCCGGCGGGTTCGGCAGCCGCGGCACGCGCGGGATGATGAGGGCCGCGCAGGTTGCACGGGAACGCCTGGTGCCGTACTTTGGCATCTGCTACGGCTTCCAGTGGGCCACCGTCGAGTACGCTCGAAACGTCGCCGGACTCACCGACGCGGATTCCACGGAATGCAATCCAGAGGCGTCGACCAAAGTCATCTACAAGCTCCGCGACCTGCTCGGCATCGACGATCTGGGCGGAACGATGCGGCTCGGATCGTATGCGTGCGAGCTCGCGCCGGGCTCGCTCGCGCAGAAGATTTACGGAGCCGATCTCATCCACGAGCGTCATCGGCACCGGTATGAATTCAACTGTCTGTACGAAAGGACGCTGCACGACCACGGCCTGCGCATCTCGGGCCGATCTCCAGACGGCAAGTTCGTCGAGATTGCCGAACTGCCCGGCCACCCGTGGTATCTCGCCGTGCAGTTTCATCCCGAGTTCAAGTCGAAGCCCACCCACCCGCATCCGTTGTTCGCCGCCTTCGTCGGCGCTGCGTATCAACACAAGACCGCCGCGCGGCGCGACGCGTCGCTCGCGCGCGGCATCGCGCTGCGCGCGTAATCGGGCGGGGCGAGCGCGGACGATTGGAGCTCCCATCGCGGCCGGCACCATGGGGCCCCCCGGCGTGGCCGCAGGCGCCCGCCCTCCCCCTCCGGCCGGTTCCTCGCCCCGTATAATGTCTTCCGTGACTCCTGTCTCGGTCGGCAGTTTCACGATCGGCGGCGATCACCCGCTCGTGCTCATCGCCGGCCCGTGCGTCATCGAAAGCGAGCAGCATGCGCACGATGTCGCGGGCCGCCTCTGTGAGATTGCGCGGCGCGCCGGCGTCGCCTGGATCTTCAAGGCGTCGTACGACAAGGCCAATCGGACGTCGAACAGATCGTTCCGTGGACCGGGGCTTGAAGAAGGGCTTCGCGTGCTGGCGGGCATCAAGTCGGCGTACGGCGTGCCGATCCTCACCGATATCCACGAGCCGGCGCACGCCCGACCCGCCGCGAGCGTCGCCGACGTCTTGCAGATTCCCGCGTTCCTCAGCCGCCAGACAGACCTGCTTGTCGCTGCCGCCAGGACCGGGCGCGTGGTGAACATCAAGAAAGGTCAGTTTCTGGCGCCCGACGACATGAAGCATGCGGTCGCCAAGGTGAGAGAGGGCGGGAACGAGCAGATCCTGGTGACCGAGCGTGGGACCAGCTTCGGGTATCACAACCTCGTCGTCGACATGCGGGCGTTCCCGATGATGCGCGCCGAGGGCGTTCCGGTCGTCTTCGACGTGACGCATAGCCTGCAGCTTCCCGGCGCCGGCAACGGTGTGACCGCCGGACAGGCCCAGTACATCGAACCGCTGGCGTGCGCCGGCGTAGCCGCCGGCGTGGACGGCCTGTTCCTCGAGGTGCACGAAGACCCGCCCAAGGCGAAGAGCGATGCCCAGAACGCGCTGAAGCTCGCGGACCTCGAGCCGCTTCTCCATCGCCTGCTGGCGATCGATCGAATCGTGCGGGCCGCATCAGAGGTGAGATCGCGTGGGTGATCGGTCGCTCGCGCGCAAGGTGCTCGAGACAGAGGCCGCGGCCATCCTCTCCCTCGTCAATCGACTCGACGCGCAGTTCGATTGCGCTGTCCAGATCCTGAGGCAATGTCAAGGGCGCGTCATCGTCACCGGCATGGGCAAATCCGGCATCATTTGCCGGAAGATCGCCGCGACGTTCGCCAGCACGGGCACACCGGCGTTCTTTCTTCACCCGGCCGAGGCCATCCACGGCGACCTCGGCGTGATACAAGCCGAAGACGTCGTGGTCGCCCTTTCGTACAGCGGGGAGACCGACGAGCTCCTGCGACTGCTCGAGACCATCCGGCGTCTCGGCGCTAAGCTGATTGCGATTACCGGCGGCCCACGGTCGACCCTCGCCCAGGCCGCCGACGTCGCGCTCGATTGCAGCGTCACTGAAGAAGCGTGCCCGATGAACCTCGTGCCGACGGCGAGCACGACCGCCGCGCTCGCCATCGGAGACGCCATCGCCATGACCCTGCTCGTCGAGAAGGGATTCCGCCAGGAGGACTTCGCGAGCCTGCATCCTGGCGGCAAGCTCGGCAAGCGGCTCATGCGCGCCGAGGCGCTGATGCGCGCCGGCGACCGCTGCCCGATCGTCCAGGTGAGCACGCCGATGCGCGACGTCATTTATGAGATGTCCCGAAAGGGTCTCGGCATGACCTGCGTCGTCGACTCGGACGACACGCTGGTCGGGATCATCACCGACGGCGATCTTCGGCGGCAGATGGAGCGCTCGGTTGACATCCGGACAATGGCCGCGGGCGACGTGATGACGCGGCACCCCATATCGGTCTCCCGGCGAACGCTTGCCGTCGAAGCGCTGAACATCATGGAACAGAGAAAGATTACGGCCGTCGTGGTCGCCGACGGCGATCAGCCCAAGCGCGTCGCCGGCGTCGTGCACGTTCACGACTTGTGGCGGATGGAGCTGTTTTAGCTCGTGGCTGGCCGCGCGTTCCTCGAGTCTCGGTGCTCGTGATGGATGCCGGGTTGGAGCGCCGGGCGGCGCTCATCAAGCTCGCGTTGTTCGACGTCGACGGCGTGCTGACGAACGGCCGGATTCTGATGCACGCCGACGGCAAGGAGAGCAAGCAGTTCGATATCCGCGACGGGACGGCGATCGTGTGGGCGCTCCGGCTGGGCGTAACGGTCGGGTTCCTCTCGGCGCGGTCGTCCGCGACGACGGTCCAGCGCGCTGCACAGCTCGGCGTCACACTCGTGCACCAGGGCGTTTCGAGCAAGCGCGAGACCTATGATCGGATCGTGAGGGAGCGGCAACTCGCCACTGAGCAGGTCGCCTACATGGGCGACGATGTGCTCGACTTGCCTGTCCTCGCGTGCGCGGGCCTCGCCGCCGCGCCGGCCGACGCCGCGCCCGATGTCCTCGAACGTGTGCACTGGGTCAGCCGCGCGCGTGGTGGCGAAGGGGCCGCGCGGGAGCTCATCGAGCTCATCCTGAAAGCGCAACGCAAATGGGATGGGCTCGTGGCGGGCTACCTGGCTGAGTGCGACCGGGGCGGAACGTGAACGCTTACGCACCACTCCTCGCGGCGCTCGTTGCCCTCCTGGCTGGCCTGACGATCGGCAAGGCGTGGGAGCGATACAAGCTGCGCGACGGCAAATGGTTCGATCGACGGCGGGCGCGGGAGTCGCCCCACTACATTCTCGGCCTCAATTTCCTCGTGGCTAACCAGATTGACCTCGCGATCGAGGAGTTGACGCGCGCGGCGAGTGTCGATCCGGACGCCCTCGAAGTGCACATGATCCTCGGAAACCTGCATCGCGAAAAAGGACAGGTCGGCAAAGCGATCAACGTGCATCAGTCGCTCTTGCAGCGGCCGCGGTTGAACCGGCTGGAGCATGCGTATGTCCTGCTCTGCCTCGGTCTCGACTACAAGCGCGGAGGCTTCGTCGACCGTGCGCTCGAGGCGTTCACCGAGGTCTTGCGGCTCGATCCCAAGAACGAGTACGCCCTCATGAACCTTCAGAAGCTGCACGAGGAACAGCACCAGTGGACCGAAGCGTACGACACGCGTGAACGGCTGTCGCAACTGGCCGCGACCGACGCGCGATCGCAGAGCCAGGCGATCCTCGCGTTCCTGGAGAACGAGATCGGTCTCGAGGCGTTCCGCCGCAGGGATTGCGCTGAGGCGGCACGACGGTTCGGAGCGGCGATCGCGCTCGATGCCAGCGCGGTGCCTGCGTACATCAATCTGGGCGACGTGCGGGCCGCGGAAGGGGACGAGCGGGGCGCGGCGGAGATCTGGGAGAAGCTTGTGGACATCTCGCCAGATCGTGCGTACCTGGCGTTCGATCGGCTTGAGGCCCTGGGCCGACGCACAGGCCATCCCGAGCGGTTCACGCGTCTGTGCCGGCGCCTCATCGACGAGAACCCGCAGGACTGGCGCGCGAGGCTGGCGCTCTCGCGTCATCTGGCCGCCGCCGGGCAGCCGCGCGAAGCGCTCGATCTTCTATTCGCCGCGCTCGTCCAGAACCCTCACGCGCTGAGCATCCACCAGGCAATCTGGCGGGCGCTCGGCCAGCTGCACCATCCGGCGGCGCTCGTCGACCGTTACGGCGAGCTGACCGAGCACGCGGTGTTCTACCTCGACCCGCACGTCTGCGTGCGCTGCCGCTACCGCAGCACCGAGCTGCTCTGGCAGTGCCCGCATTGTCACGACTGGAACACGTTTGTCGAGGAGCGGATCGCGCCGGCGCAGGACATGAACGAAGTCGAGGCTTAGAAATGGTCGATGGCGAGCGGCTGATCGCTACAGATCCGAAGACAATGCCGCGACGACTGCGTCAATCTGCCGGTCGGTCTCCTCGAACGAGCCATCGGTGAAGATGACGAAATCGGCACGCGCGACTTTTTCGGCTGTGGGCAACTGCGCGGACATCCGCTGCTCGGCGGCTTCTGCGGTCAACCCGCGCGCCATCAATCGCTTTCGTTGCAGCGCGGGCGCGCAGGTCGTCACGATCACCCGGTCATAGTCAGTCGCGCGGCTGGTCTCGAACAAAAGCGGCACAGCAACCACCGCCCAGGCGTACTCTCCCAGCAGCTCGAACGCGCGCAGTCCTGCAACAATCGATCGGTGCACGGCCGGGTGCACGATGGACTCCAGATCGCGGCGCGCGCCCGCGTCCGCGAATACAACACGACCGAGCACGGCGCGGTCCACAGACCCGTCAGCCGCCAGCACGGCGTCACCGAAGCGCGCGGCGATGGCCGAAGTCGCCTCGCTGCCGGCGACCATGACCCCATGGGCGATCGCGTCGGCATCGAGGCCGGGAACCCCGCGTTCGCGCAACTGGTCGAGCACATGGCTCTTCCCGGTCGCGATGCCGCCGGTCAGCGCTATTCTCAGCATGGGGCGTTCGTCTCGTGCGCGTTACGCCACCAATCCGGCCCGGATTTGTGCCGCGGTCAACGTGTTCCTCAGCAGGAGCGCGATGGTCAGCGGGCCGACGCCTCCGGGTACCGGTGACAGGGCCCCGGCGATGTTGGCCACTTCCGGGTGCACATCCCCCAGCACCACCGATCCGCGGCGATCGAAGACTTCGAGCCGCCGCGATCCCGGACCATACAGCCGTGTCACCGTTTCACGATCGCGTACCGGCGTGGTGCCGACATCTATGACGGTCCCCCCCGGCTTGACGAACTCACGCGTCACAAAACCCGGACGCCCGATGGCCGCGACCAGGATGTCCGCCTCCGCGGCGATGCGCGGAAGTTCGGCGGTCTTCGAGTGGCAGATGGTCACCGTTGCGTCGCGATGGAGCAACAGCAACGCCATCGGCTTACCCACGATGTCCGACCGGCCGATGACCACGGCCCTCGCACCCGCGATCCTGATGTTCGACCGGACCAGCAGCTCCATCACTCCAAGCGGCGTGCAAGCCACCAGCGCCGCGCGGTTCTGGACCAGACGCCCTACGTTGACGGGATGAAAGCCGTCGACATCCTTGTCCGGTCGTATGACATCAAAGACTGTTCGCTCGGCGTCCGGCCCCATCGACGCCGGCAGCGGCGATTGGACGAGAATCCCGTCGTGCGCCTCGCTGCGATTCAGACGATCGACGACGCCGAGCAACTGCTCGAGTGTCGTAGACTCGGGCATCCGCTCGACATCCGCGCGCAGGCCCGCCTCGCCGGCTGATCTCAGCTTGCCGCGGACGTAGATGCCCGACGCTGGATCGTCGCCGACAAGGACGAGGCCAAGGCCAGGCGGCCGGCCCACACGGGCCGTAAACGCCGCCACGGCAGGAGCGACCTCGGCGCGAATCTGTGCCGCGACCGCAGTTCCATCCAACACCCTCGCGGTCACACTATCGATCCCATCGCGGTTGTCACGCACGGTCAGCCGTTCAGTTGACGACTTCCTGCGCAGCTTGGAGGCGGCTGTGCACGCGCCCGTATGAGAAATAGAACGCCAGGCCGATCACGAGCCACACCGCCAGCCGCAGCCAGTTCGTCCAGCCCAGGCCGTAAATCATCGCACCGCAGACGACGATGCCTGAAATCGCGACGAACGGAAGCGCCGGCACGGTGAAGCCTCGGGCGATGTCCGGGCGCCGGCGCCGCATGATCCACACACCGGCGCACACGAGAATGAACGCAAACAGCGTCCCGATGCTGGTCATCTCGCCAACGATGCTCTCGGGAAGGAATGCGGCAAAGATCGCCGTGAAGACGAAGAACAACATGTTCGATTTGTACGGCGTCTTGTACGTCGGGTGAACGTCCGAGAACACTCTCGGCACTAATCCGTCATGGCTCATCGAGAAAAACACGCGCGATTGGCCGAGCAGCATCACCAGAATCACAGAAGAAAAGCCCGCGAGAATCGCGACCGTCACGAACTTCGCCAGCCATCCATACCCGGTCATGTATTTTGTGATCGCGAAGGTCACCGAGGCCTCCTTCCCGGCGGTCCGGAAATCCTCAACCGTCGCCACGCCGCTCAGGACGTGCGAGAAGAGCACGTAGAGGACCGTGCACACGACGAGCGAGCCGAGAATGCCGATCGGCATGTCGCGCTTCGGGTCCCTGGCTTCCTGCGCGGCGGTCGAGACGGCGTCGAAGCCGATGAACGCAAAGAACACGACGCCCGCCGCCCCCAGAATCCCCATGATGCCGCCGTACGCGTGCGTGACGCCTTGCGTGGTCGTGTAGGTTGTCGCCGCCGGAATGTACGGCGTGTGATTCGCAGGATTGACAAAACCCCACCCAATGACAATGACCATCAGGACGATGCTCACTTTCGTCACGACGATAACGCCGTTGACGAACGCGGACTCCTGCGTGCCGCGAATCAGCAGGGCGGACAGAAGCAGAAGAATGAGGACGGCCGGGATGTTGATGATGCCGGTGGCGCCGTTCATCGTCTCGAGCGGCGAGTGACACCACTGATAGGGAATCTGCACGCCCACGAATTCGAGAACTTTATTGAAGTACTCGCTCCACGCGATTGAGACCGTGGCCGCACCCACCGCGTACTCCAGCACGAGGTCCCAACCGATGATCCAGGCAATGAGCTCTCCCATGGTCGCGTACGAATAGGTATAAGCGCTTCCAGCAATAGGGATCATGGACGCGAATTCCGCATAGCACAAACCGGCGAACGCGCAACCGATGCCGGCTACGACGAAGGCGATCGTCACCGACGGGCCGGACCGTTCCGCAATGGCGGCGGCTGTGCGCACGAACAACCCGGCACCGATGATGGCGCCGATGCCGAGCGCGACGAGCGCCATCGGGCCCAGCGTCCGCTTGAGCGTGCCTTCCCCGCTCCCCGCGGCATCGTCAAGAAGACGATCGATCGACTTGGTTCGAAACAATGAGTCCGTCACGCAGTCCTCTCAGTCCTGTCGATGGAATCCTGCCGTGCAGCGATGCTGCGCCTCGACCGGCCGAGAGCGCGCAGGCTCCGCCAGCGCACGGGCCGGTGAGACCACGCGATTATACGCGGCAACCTACCGCCGTCGCCCGGCTCCCGCGCCGGCGAGCGCTTCGCCGGCCCGTCGCAGTTCGCTGTGCGTGAACCCGTAGGCAAAGTAGAAGACGATCCCGATCGCCATCCAGATGATCAGCCGCAGCCAGGTGGCTCCCGGAAGACCGGCCATCAGGCCGAGGCTGACGAGCGCCGACAGCGCCGGCACGAACGGCACCAGCGGCACCTTGAAGGGCCGATCGAGATCGGGGCGCTGGTAGCGCAGGAAAATGATGCCGATCGAGACGATCACGAACGCCAGCAGCGTGCCGATGCTGACCATCTCGCCGAGGATGCCGATTGGCGTGAAGCCGGAGGCGAGCGAGACACCGACGCCGGTGATGATGCTGGTAATGTGGGGCGTCCGGAACCTGGGATGAATCCTCTTGGCGAACGGCGGGAGCAGGCCGTCCTTCGCCATGGAGTAGAAGATTCGCGGCTGCGCCATCATCATGACGACCATGACCGAGCTCAACCCGGCTATCGCACCCAGCTCGACGAGCATTGTCATCGCGCGAAGCAGCGAGCTGCCTCCTGACGCCTGCTCTGCCGCGCGAATGGCGACCACCATGGGCGCGGGCGAGCCCTTCATTGCCTGATACGGCACAAGGCCCACCATCACGAGGGAGACGAGCACGTACAGGATCGTGCAGACAACCAGCGACCCAAGGATGCCGATCGGCATATCCTTCTGGGGGTTCTTCGCCTCCTGCGCAGCCACCGAAACCGCGTCGAAGCCGATATAGGCAAAAAAGATCACGCCGGCACCCCGCAGGATGCCGCTGTAGCCGTACTCCCCGAAGCGGCCCGTATTCTCCGGAATGAGCGGATGCCAGTTCGCGGTGTTGACATACGCGGCGCCGCCGAGGATGACGATGATCACAACGGCGACCTTGACGATGACGATTGCGGTGTTGACGTTGGCCGATTCCTTGATGCCGATGACGATGAGCACTGTAACCGCGACGGTGACGAGCACCGCAGGCAGGTTCAAGATGGCAGTGACGGGGCCGTTCGCCGTTTGGACGATCGTGCCGGGCGCCGCGGCGAACGCGGCGGGGAAATCGATCCCGACAAAGTCGTGGAGAAAGCTGCTGAGATGCCCTGACCAGCCGACCGCAACCGTTGCCGCGCCCAGCGCGTATTCCAGAATCAAGTCCCAGCCGATGATCCACGCCACGAACTCGCCGAGCGTCGCGTATCCGTACGTGTACGCCGACCCGGCGATGGGCACGGTCGACGCGAACTCCGAGTAGCAGAGGCCGGCGAGGGCGCTCGCGACGCCCGCGAGCACCATGGCCAGCACAATTGCGGGGCCAGCGTATTGAGCCGCCGCTTCGCCGGTCAGTACGAAGATGCCGGTCCCGATGATGGCCCCGATGCCGAGGGTGATCAGATTCAGCGGACCGAGCACGCGTTTGAGCGAGTGCACGCCGCTCGCTGCCGCTTCAGCCTTCAGCTGCTCGATCGACTTCGTCGCAAAAATCGACATCGTGGCCATCCTTGCTGCTCTTAAGGGTTGCTCGTGACTCCGGGCTCGCTCCGGGCACCCAGGCGCGCAAGGAATGCCCTGACGCGAGCCTCCGGATCGCCGGTCGCCAGAAGATCGCCGATGACGGCCACTGACGCCGCTCCGGCGTCGATGACCGATCGCGCGTTCTCGAGGGTGATGCCGCCTATCGCCACGACGGGCAGGCCCGGGCGCGTTGCCCGCTGCACCATCTCCAGTCCGACGGCCTGATAACCGGTCGCCTTCGTGTGAGTGTGAAAGACCGGACCGATGGCGACGTAGTCGACCGGCTCACGTGCCGCTGCCGCGAGCTGATCGTCCGTGTGGGTTGACTTCCCGATGATGGCACGCGATTCCTCCGCGCGCCCCCTGGAAATCGCCGGCAGGTCGAGAATCGATCGCGCGCCGGCGGGGGCAAGATCGTCCTGACCGAGATGCACGCCGCCTGCGCCGGCGAACTTCGCCACGTCCGCGCGATCGTTGACGACGACGAGCGCGCCCGACGGTCGAGCGAGCGTCACGACGTCGGATACGAGATCGAGCAACGCCGCGGCCGACTTCGTCTTCGCGCGAACCTGAAGAAATCGCGCCCCACCGCTCAGGCAAGCGTGCGCCACGTCAATCGGCCGCCAGCGTGCGCGCTCCGCGGCATCTACATCGATGATTGTGCACAGGACCGGGACCGTACAGCGAATCACAACACCCGAACCCACGAGTCACGTCCCTAAACAGCTTCAGCGAGGCGGCCTCCACCCGGGCGCGATTGGAAGCGGTCCATGAACGATGTGCTCAGGCGGCCAGAATGGAACTCGGGATCGTTCAAAACGCGAAGGTGCAGTGGAATAGTCGTCTTGATGCCCTCAATGACCGTCATCTCGAGCGTGCGCCGCATCCGCGCGATCGCTTCGGCACGATCGCGCCCCTGGACGATGATTTTGGCGATCATCGAGTCGTAATATGGTGAAATCGTGCAATCCGAGTGCGCGAAGGTCTCGACGCGAACACCGGGCCCTCCGGGGACGCTGAACACGTGAATGACTCCCGGCGAGGGCACAAAGGTCTCGGGATCTTCGGCGTTCACGCGGCACTCAATCGAGTGGCCTGTGAAGGCGACCTCGCCCTGCTTGAACGACAGCCGCTCCCCCGCCGCGATCCGGATCTGCTCCTTGACGATATCGATGCCCGTGATCATTTCGGTCACGGGATGCTCGACCTGGAGCCGCGTGTTCGCTTCCATGAAGTAGAACTGGCCGCCCGGGTCCATGAGGAACTCGAACGTGCCGGCGTTCGTGTACTGAACGGCTTTTGCCGCGTCGATCACGATGGCGCCCATCTTGCGGCGCATCTTTGCGCTCAAGGCGGGTGACGGCGACTCCTCGATGAGCTTCTGGTGACGACGCTGGATTGAGCACTCGCGCTCGCCCAGATGAACGACGTTGCCGTGGTGATCGCCGAGGATCTGGAATTCGATGTGCCGCGGCGAGTCGACGTATTTCTCGATGTAGACGTCGGCCACGCCGAAGGCTGCCTCGGACTCGCGCTGCGCGGCCTTCACGGCGTGCGAGAGTTCTCCGGGCGCGCGCACGACGCGCATGCCGCGGCCTCCGCCGCCTGCCGTCGCCTTCACGATGACAGGGTAGCCAATCTCCTTCGCGAGCTTGAGGGCTTTCTCCTCGCTCTCGAGTGGACCGTCGCTCCCAGGCAAGATCGGCACGCCGGCTTTCTTCATGACACGCCGGGCGCGAGCCTTGTCCCCCATGAGGCGGATGACCTGCGGCTCGGGGCCGATGAACTTGATGTGACACGCCTCGCACACCTCGGCGAGATACGCGCTCTCCGAGAGGAACCCGTAGCCGGGGTGGATGGCGTCAGCGCCCGTGATTTCCGCCGCGCTGATGACGGCCGGCACGTTCAGGTAGCTGTCCGCGCTCCTCGCGGGACCGATGCAGACGTCCTCGTCAGCGAACCGGACATGCAGCGAGTTCTCGTCGGCCTCGGAGTAGACCGCGACGGTCCTGATGCCGAGCTCCCGGCAGGCGAAGATGACGCGGAGCGCCACTTCGCCGCGATTCGCGATGAGGATCTTCTTGAACATCACCGCGTCCGGATCGCGAACAGGCGCTCGCCGTACTGCACCGGTTGACCGTTTTCGACGTAGATATTCACGATCTCGCCGTCGTACTCCGAGTCGATCTCGTTCATCAGCTTCATCGCTTCGATGATGCAGAGCACCTGCCCCTTTTTCACCGAGGCCCCGACCTCGACGAACGATGGGGCGCCAGGCTCCTGCGCGCGGTAGAACGTGCCCACGATCGGCGACTTCACGACGGCCAGCTCCATCTCCGAATCAACGCTCGCTTCAATCGCGCTCGAGACCGAGACGGCTCCAGCGACCGCCGCGGGCGCGGGGACAGGCAGCGGCAAAGCGGCCGCCTGGACGGGCGCGGCAAGGGCGGGCGCCGCCGCCTGGGCGACGACCGCGGCCGCGCAGTCCTTTCGTACCTTCAGGCGGAGGCCTTCCTGCTCGATCTCGAATTCGGACAACTCATGCTCGCGCACGAGGTCGAGAATGTCTTTCAGCTGGTTGAGATCCATCAGGTCTCGATGAGGTCGGCTGTCACGTCAGTGAGCACCTCGACGCCCCGCTCGGTTACCAGCACATCGTCTTCGATGCGCACGCCGCCCCACCCTGGCAGATACGCTCCCGGCTCGATCGTGAACACCATGCCCGCAGCTACGGCGACATTATCCGGCGCAGCATCGCTACCGGACGGGATCTCGCGTTCGCTTGGGCGCCTGCGCGTGATCCTGGGGTCTTCGTGTACCTCGATCCCAAGACCATGTCCTGTCCCGTGCCCGAACGCTTCCGCCAGTCCGTAGGTGGCCAAGACCTCTCTGGCTGCCGCATCGATTGCGAACCGGGACGTTCCCGGCACCACGCACGCGATGGCGCGGTCATGCGCCTCGAGTACCGCCTTGTGCACCTCGCGCGCGCGAGGCGTCGCCCGGCCGACCGCCACCGTACGGGTGAGGTCGACGCAGTATGAGTCGTAGACGCCGCCGAAGTCCAGCACCACGAGGTCCCCTTCGACGAATCTTCGCTCGCCGGGGTGTGCGTGCGGCAGCGCCGCGTTGGGACCGCTCGCCACGATCGTATCAAACGCAGGCCTTGTGAAGCCGGCTTCGTGGAGCCGAACATCGACCGCTAAGGCCACCTCTCGCTCCGTGCGGCCGACGCGAATCTCACTGGGAACGGCTCGCGCGACCTCTGCGAGCCGATGCGCCGCCTCCCGGAGCGTGGCAATCTCGAATGCATCTTTTCTCAGTCGCGCGCGCTCGACGATCCCTTCGGTTGGGATCAGCTCACGGGATGTGGTGGCGTGCGGCAGGGCGGTTGTGAGCCAGTTGTAGCGACTGACGGTCAGGTGCGCCGCCTCGAAGCCGACCCGCCTCGCCGGCAGCGAAGCCACGAACTCCGCCAGCGTCGCGTCGTATGAGCCGTCGACTTTCACCAGATCAAGCTCGGGGCACCGATTGGCGGCGCCCGCAAGGTCGGCCACGGCCGTGACGTACCGGAAGTCGGTTATGAAATGGACTGCCGACGCGGTGAGCACGACAATCGCCGCGGTACCGGTGAAATTGGTCAAGTAGAGAATGTTGGGCAAGGATGTCACGATCAACGCGTCGAGGTTCTGCTCGACCAGCGCCTGGCGAATCACGGAGTGCCGCGCGCTAAGCGCGGCGGTCGGTGCGTGAGACATCGATCGCGTCCAGCCACGTCTGCAGCGCCGCCACCAGACGAGTGGCGCGGTCTCGCGAGGGGTCGAGCGACCCCGGCGTGGGTGGGACGCATGATACGGCATCGACGGGCGCCTCTGCGACGAGCGCCGGCACCTGGACGACGGACGTCGGCGGCACGGTCGCCCCTTCGCGCGCGGTCGTCGCCGGTTCGGGTTCAAGGGCGCCTGCGAGATTCGCCACGATGGCTTCGAGGTCCGGGTCGTTCGGCGCGAGGACGAGGGCGGTCTGATAGTACTTGAGCGCCTCTCCCGACGCTCCTCGGCGTGACGAGATCTCGCCCAGACCTCGCAGCGCGGCCAGATTGTCGCCCGCGTTGGTCAGCACTCGCTCTAGCTCGACCTCAGCGTCGTCAAGCTGGTTGAGCTCTAAGAGCGCGCGCCCGAGCGTGACGCGAGCCGACAAGTACGACGGGTGCGTACGCAGACCGGCGCGACACGTGTCGACCGCCTCTTGGAGCGCACCTGAGCGGCGGAGCTCCTCCGCAAGCTGCGCAAACGCAATCGACGCGGGGTCTTTTTGGATCAAGCGCCGGAGATCGTCGATCCGCGGGCTGTTTGCCATCACTGAAAGCCGCCGCTTCTGCGGGCAGGGCGATCCCCGAGTTGCGGCACGGCGACGAAAATGGGTGCCGCACGGCGAAGGGACACGACGAAATGCCACTCGCCTCGCCCGACTCAATCCGCTTCAGAGCCCAACCGCCCCCGCCGCTGGCGTCGAGCTGGCGACCGGGGTTCTTTGGTCCTATCGGTGAGAATCTGCCGTTGCGGTAGTTGCCAGGTCCCCCACGTTAGCCTGCCCAATTGTGCTGTGCCGGAGGTCTTTCGAAGTCCGGATTGTTGGGACCCCTTTGGTTGAAATTGGGAGTTCGGTGCTTGACAGTGCCCAGAAAGGCATGTATGCTTTGGGTTTACCGTCGCCTGGACCTGCCCGACTGAAGTGCTGTCCGGGCGGGAAATCCCCACAAGGCCCGCGGGCTTGTCGCTCGCGAGTAAGCTCCGTTTTTGGCGCGCCTGACGCGCGCAAGGACAGTATGTCGTCTACGTTTATTCCCGGCGCCGAGGCGGCGCTCGCCGACAAACGCTGGCACATCATCGACGCGGACGGGCGGGTGCTCGGCCGCATCGCGACGGTCGCGGCTCGTCTGCTCCAAGGCAAGCACAAACCAAGCTATACGCCCTTCCTGGACACGGGCGATCATGTCGTCGTCGTCAACGCGGCCAAGGTGAGGCTGACGGGCCGCAAGGAAGACCAGAAGATCTATCGGCAGCACAGCGGGTATGAGGGCGGCCTTCGCGAAGAGCGCGCACGTATCGTCCGGCAGAAACGGCCGGCGCGGCTGGTCGAGGACGCGGTGTACGTCATGCTGCCCAAGACGAAGATGGGCCAGGCGATGTACCGCAAGTTGAAAGTGTACGCCGGTCCGGATCACCCGCACGCGGCGCAGAAACCAATCAAGCGCGAGGTGAGATAACGTGGCAGCAGTCGAGTATTACGGCACGGGCCGCCGGAAGACATCCACCGCCCGAGTGTTTCTTCGCCCCGGCTCGGGAACGGTCACAATCAATCGCAGGGCCTTCGACGCGTGCTTCCCCACCGAAGCGCTGCGCACGCAAATCCGGCAACCCCTGACCCTCACCGAGACATCCGACAAATTCGACGTGCTGGCCACAGTCGCGGGCGGCGGCGTGTCCGGCCAGGCGGGCGCGTTGCGGCTGGGCATCGCTCGCGCACTCGTGGAGTACAACGCGGAGTTGAGAAAACAGCTCAAGACCGAGGGCCTCCTGACGCGCGATGCGCGCGCCAAGGAGCGCAAGAAGTACGGCATGGCGGGAGCACGCAAGCGCTTCCAGTTCAGCAAACGTTAAGGGAGGTATTTTGGCCGCGATTGCGATGACAGAACTGCTGGAGGCGGGGGTTCACTTCGGCCACCAGACGAAGCGCTGGAACCCGAAGATGAAGGAGTACATCTTCGGCGAGCGGAACGGCATTTACATCATCGATTTGGGCAAGACCGTGAAGCTGTTCCGCGAGGCCGAGGAATTCGTCACCAATCTGGCGGCGAGGGGACGGACGATTTTGTTCGTCGGCACCAAGCGTCAAGCGCAAGATGTGATCGCCGAGGAAGCGCAGCGCTGCGGGATGTTCTTCGTGAACGAGCGCTGGCTGGGCGGTCTCCTCACCAATTTCGCCACGATTCAGCGCAGCCTCGGCCGTCTTCGCGACCTGGAAGCGATGGCCACCGACGGCCGGTTCGACACGTTGTCCAAGAAGGAAATCGCCCGCAACGAAAAGGAACGGCGCAAGCTGGCGAAAAACCTCGAGGGCATCCGGATGATGTCGCAGCTGCCCGACGCCGTGTTCGTGGTCGACACCAAGAAGGAAAAGATCGCCGTCGACGAGGCGCGCAAGCTGAAGATTCCGGTGATCGGAATCGTGGACACGAACTGCGATCCGGACGAAGTGGACTTCGTGATTCCCGGCAATGACGACGCGCTCCGCGCCATCCGTCTGTTCGCCTCGCGAATCGCCGACTCCGTCATGACGGGCCGCGATATGAAACAATCGATCGACGCGGAGAACGCACGGCAGGCCGCGGAAGAAGCGGCCGCCAACGCGGATTCCGACCCGCGCCGGGCCGCACGCCCCCAGCGCCGCGCCCGCGAGGCGGCCCCGGCATCGGCTTAACCCGTCGAACCGAATCCTTTCGGAGGCGTCGGCTTCCAAAAGGAGCCGGCGCCCTTTTGTGTACCCTCGGTCAAGCGGCGCGCGCGATCGGCGCGGCTGCGTTTTCGTGCAGACACTCGGAGAACTGAAATGGCGACGAACCAAGTCACGGCAGACATGGTGAAGAAGCTCCGCGACCAGACAGGCGCGGGAATGATGGAGTGCAAAAACGCCCTCGTCGAATCGAACGGCGACTTCGAGGAGGCCACGACGATCCTTCGAAAGCGCGGGCTCGCCAGCGTTGCGAAGAAAGCAGGCCGGACAACGAGCGAGGGGCTCATCGGGAGCCGGCTGTCCGCAGACCATTCGACCGGCATCCTCGTGGAGGTCAACTGCGAGTCGGACTTTGTCGCGCGAACCGACGACTTCCGGCAGCTCGTGGAGGACGTGCTGACCGAGATCGACAAAGCGGGTGACGCCGCCAACCCCGAGTGGCTGAAGGACCCGAATGCCGGTGTTCTGAAGCTCCTCGCCGTCAAGATCGCCAAGCTTGGCGAGAACATGGCGGTCCCGCGCTTCGTGCGCTACTCGGGGCGCGGCTATATCGGGCAGTACATTCACGCGGTGGGTGGCAAGCTCGGTGTGCAGGTGGAGTTCAGTGGCATCACGCCCGCCATCCGGGAGCGCGACGATTTGAGGGCGCTCGTCAAGGAGATCGCGATGCACATTGCTGCGGCGAGCCCGACCCCGCAATACGTCTCCCGCGACGCGGTGCCCGCCGACGTGCTGGAGCGGGAGAAGGCGATCTATCGGGCGCAACAGGAAGGCTCGGGCAAGCCGGCCCATGTCATCGACAAGATCGTCGACGGCAAGCTGGGCAGCTACTATCAGCAGTTCGTCCTGCTCGAGCAGCCCTCGATTCGCGACCCGAAGCAGTCGGTCAGGGAGGTGATCACGGCCGCCAACAAGGCGCTCGGCGCCTCCGTCGGCATCACGCGCTTCGCGCGGCTGAAGGTCGGCGAACTCACCGTCTGAAGCCTGTCATGACGGGTGGCGATGGCTGAGGGGACGTGGCAGATGGCGCATCGCACTCGTCGATGGCTTGTCGCCCATTAGCCATGAGCCACGAGCCATGACTATAATCACGGCTCGTGACCTCCTCGCCGTCGGCCCCTACCTATAAGCGCGTTCTCCTCAAACTCTCCGGCGAGGCGCTCATGGGATCCCAGAACTACGGGATCGACCCGGCCGTCGCGACGCAAATCGCGCGCGACATCGCTGAGGTCCAGAGTCTGGGTGTCGAGACCGCCATCGTTATCGGCGGCGGCAACATCTTTCGCGGCGTCGCGGCGAGCGCGCGTGGCATGGACCGCGCCACCGCGGACTACATGGGGATGCTCGCCACGGTCATCAACGCCTTGGCGCTTCAGGACGCGCTCGAGCAGCAGGGCGTCGTGACGCGCGTGGTCACTGCGATCGAAATGCGCGCCGTCGCCGAACCGTTCATCCGCCGCCGGGCGATCCGACACCTCGAGAAGGGGCGCGTCGTGGTCTTCGGCGCCGGGACGGGCAACCCCTATTTCAGCACCGACACCGCCGCCGCATTGCGCGCGATGGAGATCAAGGCCGACGTGATCCTCAAAGCGACCAAAGTTGACGGCATCTACGACGCCGACCCCCTGGTCAAGCCAAACGCCACGCGTATCGATCGCATCTCCTATCTTCAGGTCCTCGAACAGGGGCTGAAGGTCATGGATGCCACGGCGATTTCACTGTGCATGGACAACCGGCTGCCGATCGTGGTCTTCAACCTCAGGACGCCGGGGCACATCAGGCGCGCCATTTCGGGCGAGCCCGTCGGATCGCTGGTCACGGCCTGACACCCGAGGATATATGGACGTCAACGATCTCAAGAGTCTGTTTTCGGAAGTGACCAAGCGAATGACGACGCACGTGGAGCACGTCCGTCACGAGCTGGCCGGCGTACGGACGGGGCGTGCGTCGGTGACGATCCTCGATCCGATTCACGTGGACGCCTATGGTTCGCGGATGCCGATCAATCAGCTGGCCAGCCTTTCCGTCCCCGAGCCCTCTTTGATCGTCGCGCAACCGTTCGACCCGTCGCAGCTGGGGGCAATTGAGAAGGCCATCCGGGCGTCCGATCTCGGCCTCAACCCCGCGAACGATGGCAAGGTCATCCGGATCCCCATCCCGGCGCTGACGGAGGAACGCCGGAAGGACCTCTCGCGGCATGTGCACAAGCTGGCGGAGGACGGACGCAACAACATCCGCGGGGTGCGCCGTGAAGCGAACGAACGGCTCAAGAAGCTCATGAAGGATCACAAGATCTCCGAGGATGACGAACGCAAAGGGCTCGACGAGGTCCAGAAGCTGACCGACGGCCATTGCCGGCACGTCGACGATCTCCAGAAAAAAAAGGACGCGGAGCTGCTCGGGAAGTAGCGTCTACCGCATGTCGTTTTTCACGCATCTCGAGTGCAGCGTTCCGTGCGGGGCGCCTGCGCTCGACCCTCATCAGAAGCACTTTCTTTGCCAGTGCGGCGCGCCGCTCTTCGCGCGCTACGACCTGGACGCCGCTCGCAGGTGGTCACCTGACTCGCTCAAGGGACGCGCGCCGGCCATGTGGCGGTATCGCGAGCTCCTGCCGCTCTTCGACGGCGAAGAACCTACCACGCTCGGCGAGGGCCTGACCCCCCTCGTCCACGCAAAGGCCCTCGGCGCGCTGATCGGGCTCGATCGTCTGTACATAAAGGATGAATCGCTCAACCCGACGAACTCGTTCAAGGCGCGAGGTCTGTCGGCAGCGATTACCCGCGCGCACTACCTCGGGGCAACGACGGTTGCGCTGCCGACAGCCGGCAACGCGGGCAACGCCGCGGCCGCGTACTCCGCGGCCGCCGGCCTGGCGTGCGAAGTCTTCATCCCGAAGGACGCCAAACGCCCGTTCGTCGACGAGTGCCGACTGTACGGTGCGCACGTGACGCTCGTTGATGGACTGATCACGGATGCCGGCCGCCTCGCCGCAGAAAAAGGCGCGACCCTCGGATGGTATGACGTGTCGACGCTGAAGGAGCCGTATCGGATCGAGGGCAAGAAGACGATGGCGTTCGAGCTGGCTGAGCAGATGGATTGGACATGGCCCGACTGGATCGTCTATCCCACCGGCGGCGGCACGGGTATGGTCGGAATGTGGAAGGCTTTTGAGGAGATCGAGCACATTGGCTGGGTGACGCCGGGCCGCCGGCCGCGAATGGTGTCCGTGCAGGCGGAGAATTGCGCCCCCATCGTTCGGGCTTTCGAGCGGGGCCTCGAAAGAGCCGAGCCCTGGGCGGACGCGGCGACCATCGCGGACGGACTCCGCGTGCCGCGCGCGATTGGCGACTTCCTCATCCTGCGCGCCGTGCGCGACAGCGGCGGCACGGCACTCGCCGTTCCCGATCGTGAGATGGTCGACGGGATGCTCGCCATAGGGGAACACCAGGGTGTCAGCGCCGCGCCTGAAGGAGGCGCCGCCCTGATCGCCGTCCGCCGCCTGGTTGCAAGCGGGTCGATCAAGCGGCACGAATCGGTCGTGCTTTTCAATACGGGCGGCGCTTTGAAATACCTCGACGTGCTCAGTCCCCGAACGTAACTCCCAGCGCTCTGGCCGCCAAGAGGAGATCGTGATCGAGCGGCACCGTCCGCGTCTTGCCGACGATGTCGTCGAGCCGGCGCGCGACGATGTCCGGTGGATCGAAGGCGACCATGGTGCCGAACTCACGACGCTTGACGAGCTCGATGGCCTTGGCGCCGAAACGCGTCGCCAGCACACGGTCGAAGCTCGTCGGCGCCCCACCGCGCTGCAGGTGACCGAGGACCACCGACCGGGTCTCCTTGCCCGTCTCAGTGGCCAGCGCCTCGCACACGCGGGCGCCCATGCCACCAAGCCGCTCGACGAACCCGTCATGCGCCGCGGCAATCAGCGATCGGGTGCCGCCCTTGGGGCACGCCCCCTCGGCGACGACCACGATGCTGAACTTGGCGCCCCATCGATCGCGCTCACGCAAGCGCTCGGCGACAACGGAAATGTCGAAGGGAATCTCGGGGATCAAGATGGCGTCCGCGCCGCCGGCGACTCCGGCGTACATGGCGATCCACCCGGCGTAGCGGCCCATGACTTCAACAGCAAGGATCCGGCGGTGCGCTTCAGCTGTCGTGTGCAGCCGGTCGATCGCATCGGTTGCGAACGCGACCGCCGTATCGAAGCCGAAGCAGTTGGTCGTGCCGGCGATGTCGTTGTCGATCGTCTTCGGGACGCCGACGAGGTGAATACCCCGGTTGCCAAATGCGTGGGCGATCGCCAGCGTGCCGTCGCCCCCGATGACGATCAGGGCGTCCAGCCCCATGCGCGCGAACATCTCGACCACGCGGTCCGAGTAGTCGTGAGTTCCCTCGGACGTGCCGACGGGATATGCGAAGGGATTACCTCGATTGGTCGTGCCCAGGATAGTCCCGCCGAGCCGAAGAATCCCGGTGACGTCGCGCGGAGTCAGCACGCGAGATCGTCCCGGCTCGATCAGGCCGTCGAAGCTGTCCTCGATGCCGACGCACTCGATGCCGCTGTTCCACGCAGCCTTCACGACCGCACGGATCACGGCGTTCAGTCCGGGCGCGTCGCCCCCGCCTGTCAGCACGCCGATTCGGGTGATTGTGCTCATTCAGTCGAGTGTAACAGCCATACCCTCGTGGTAAACTTCAGGTTCGGCCACATTGGGCGGCTAGCTCAGTTGGGAGAGCGCCGCGTTCGCAACGCGGAGGTCGGGAGTTCGAGCCTCCTGCCGTCCACCAGATTTCCTCAACAAATTACGCCACACCGATCGCCGCCCGCCATGGGCGACGGCGCGTGTGCTCACAGTGTGCTCAATTG
>Ga0182041_10000296_pt1 | contig 23113 bp, 22 predicted proteins | sample flu12Cox44000178_FD_125967 | JGI IMG/M metagenome (GOLD analysis project Ga0182041, IMG submission 125967) | Lab enrichment of tropical soil microbial communities from Luquillo Experimental Forest, Puerto Rico - flux8day.12C.oxic.44.000.178 | ecosystem: Environmental > Terrestrial > Soil >...
GGGTAAGGATTATGTTGTAAAAGACGGGGACGTCATGGAGTTCCGCTTCAACGTCTAGCGAGGGGTTGGGAGAGCACGGGAGGGGAATTGCACCACAGAGGCACAACGCGGCGTAGCCGCAACCAAATGCTCGTCGTCGTGCTCGTGCTCGAATGAGACAGGAGTATACTCCAACCAGAAGAGAGCTATCAACTTACCTGCGACGGCATTAGACTCAGGAATGGTTTCGCCGCGTCACTTCGACCACGAAAAACTCGATGTTTACCAACTGGATGCTTCGGTGGCCATAGGATTTGCCTCTTTGGATCGAATTCAAGCCGGCAAAGAAAGGTTGGTTCGCATCGTAGCGATGCTGACCAAACTGCTCATGCGCTTCGATCCTGAACAATACCGGGTCCACGAGACCGCAGCAGGCCTAGCTAGCTATGCCATTCGAGCACGAGCATGACGACCAGCACGAGCACGATTGCTCAGGGAAGCAAAGCTATTCTCGGAAAATCCTCGCAGGAAAACAAGATTTTGACCGATTGTAGCAAAGGTAGGAAAAAAAACAGGGAATTTGGGTCTTCTGATTTGGGGAACTCGGTTGACCGGCCTTTCCGCCCTGCACAACACTTTCCACGGCTTGGCGCTTGATTTTTTCACGTCGCGCGAAAAAATGCAGACGATTGACGAGCTCAGCCTTATGCGCCACCTTCCCGCTCCAAACAGATGATTCGTTGCTTAGCTCTCGCAGCTTTCCTTTTCCTTTCGCATGCAGTCGCGCAAACTCCAAGGGTTGTCGACATTCCGAAGAGTCTGGTGCGCATCACCACCACGTCGCAGGAGCCTGATTACAAGGTGCCATGGAATCCCGGGTCCATCTCAGGAGGAATTGGGGCGGGATTTGTCGTCGAAGGGGAGAGAATCCTTACAAACGCGCATGTGGTGAGCAATGCGCGCTTCATCGTTGTCGAGAGAGAAGACGATCCCCAACGCTATCCCGCAGTGGTTCAGTTTGTGGGACACGATTGCGATTTAGCTGTGCTTCGAGTGCTGGATAAGAGCTTCTTCCAAAATACGCGCCCGCTCGGTTTTGGAGGAATTCCGGCAATTGAATCGCCGGTGTCAGTTTACGGTTATCCAATCGGCGGCGAACGCTTGTCGGTAACCCGCGGAATCATCTCAAGAATTGATTTTCAGGTGTATACGCACTCTGGGATCGATTCACATCTTACAGTACAGATCGACGCAGCAATCAACCCTGGAAACTCGGGGGGGCCTGTGATGCAGGATGGCAAGGTCGTCGGGGTCGCATTTCAAGGATATAGCGGCGACGTTGCTCAGAATGTCGGATATATGATTCCGACGCCGGTAATCCGACGTTTTTTGAAGGATATCGCCGGTGGCCGCTACGACGGTTATGTCGATTTGTCGATTACCTATTTCAAACTCTTGAATCCAGCTGAACGCCATGCGCTTGGGTTACCCGATAATGAGCAGGGCGTTATGGTCAGTTCGGTTTCATCCGAGGGATCCAGCGCAGGAAAACTGCGCCAGGGAGATGTCCTCCTAGCGATCGATGATCATCCAATTGCCAGCGACGGCTTTGTTCAGCTCGACGGCGAGCGGGTCGATATGTCGGAGATCGTCGAGCGGAAATTCAAGGGAGACCAAGTGAAATTAGACGTCTGGCGGGACAAGACGAGTCTCGTGCTACGGATTCCGCTGCAGGGTAATTTGCCTTATCTCATACAGGCCAACCATTATGATTCGCCTCCAAGGTTCGTGCTTTTCGGCGGTCTGGTTTTCCAGCCTCTTTCAAAGAATTTCATGGACGCTTACCAGGTGGACGACCTGCGTTTGCGCTATTTTTACAATTTTTTTATCACGGACGAGATTTACCAGGAGCATCCAGAGGTTATTGTCCTCTCCAATATATTGCCCGATCCGGTGAACGCCTATCTGACGGATCTACGATTCCAGATCGTTGATGAGATCAACTCCCATAGAATTCGCACCCTTGACGATGTGGCGCGGGCCTTCAGCGAAAAGTCTGACTACTACGTTATTCGATTCGTGGGCAGCGTTCGTCCCGCCGTTTTGGAACGCTCCGCCGTTGAGCAGGCCAGAAATCGCATTCTGGGTAACTACAACGTCCAAAATGAACAGTATGTGGACGGCTCTGTGATTCGATGAAACCGCTGTTTGTTGGCATTTGCGTTGCTTTAGGATTTGTTCGCCTCACCTGTGCTGAGCCTGCGCCAACTCCCAAAGACGAGCGTACTCCCAAGGAAGAACCTGCGCCTCCGGAGCAGAAAAGCTCCGTAGTCCGCGTCAACTCGACTAACCAGACCTTCGACTTCTTCCGGCCCTGGAGCAAGCTTGCTCCATTCAGCCGGCGAGGACTAGGAGCTGTGATTGATGGCGGCAAAATTCTCGTCACGGCGGAACTTGTCGCAAGCAGTAACTATATCGAGTTGGAGAAATCCGATGGCGGAGAAAAGTCTGTCGCCACCGTCGACGTCATTGATTACGAGGCGAACCTCGCCACGCTTACCGCAGCCGATCCAAAATTTCTTGAAAATCTGCAGCCGCTCAGGACAATAACCGATGTTAAAACCGGCGACACTTTGTCCGTTCTGCAAATGGAATCGAACGGCACGCCCGTCTCCACAAAGGCGCTTGTCACAAGCGTAGAGGTCGGAAAATACGCCATTGAAGACGCAGGTTATTTGATGTTTCGATTGAGTTGTCCTCTTCAATTTCGTGAAAACAGTTTTACGCTGCCGATCGTCAAGGATGACAGGCTCGCCGCATTCTTGATGCGCTACGATAGCCGATCGCAAACTGTCGATGCGATCGCCAGCCCGGTCATTGACCATTTCTTGAGGACGGCAGCGCAGGTTCCCTACAAGGGATTTCCTCGAGCCGGAATCGGCTTTTCACCTACTCGCGATCCCCAGTTGCGACGCTACCTGAAGCTTCAGGATTCGGACGGCGGCGTGTATATTAACCAGGTTGATCGCAATGGGCCCGCTGCAAAGTTCGGTATACGGGAAGGCGACGTGCTGCTGGCGATTGATGACAAACAGGTTGATCCGGACGGAAACTATCTGCATCCGATTTATGGCAAGCTTTCGATCACCCACTTGACCACGACCGAAGCCTATCCCGGCCAGAAGGTGGTGATGACGATCCTTCGAAATGGCGCTCGCGAGAAGATAAGTGTGGAATTGTTTCGGCGATCTCCCGCTGACTATGTCGTGGAACCATACTCAGTTGGCAAAGCACCCAAGTACTACATTCTGGGGGGACTCGTTTTCCAGGAACTCACCCGGCAATACCTTCGTGAATGGGGCAACAACTGGCTCAAAGATGCTCCGCAGCGCCTGGTGTACTACGATCGGTTTCAGTCCGACCTCTTTCCCGAAAAGCGGAAGATTGTCTTCCTGAGCCAGATTCTACCAACTCGCGATACGGTTGGCTACGAGCAAATAAGCAATCTGGTCGTCAAGAAACTCAACGGACGCGAAATTTTGAATCTCGACCAATTTGCCGAGGCGGCGGCTCATCCGGTTGCAGGCTATCATAAAATTGAGTTCGAGGATGATCCGCATCAGATCTACCTGGATGCGGGCCAGGTCGAACAAGACTCGGCGGAACTGCAAAAGATTTATTCATTACCGGCCTTGCAACGCCTCTAGAATCGTTGAAAAGCAAAACTGACTAGAATCCTTGAAAAGTAAAAGTTGTTGCAGATGAGTGAAATTTTTTCCCCTTCCCGCACATTAGTCATTCGGTCGTTTTGCTTTTCAAGGATTCTGCAAGCGAGGCCGCTTCACCCAAGGACGCCGCTTCCCGTTCGACCATGCTAGCCCTTAATCTCGAGGGTCTGAGCCGCGGACCCGCTAGCGAAATCGGAGCGATTTTTGATTGGGACGGAGTAATTGTCGACTCTTCTTCCTTCCATGAGAAAAGTTGGGAACGATTGGCGGCTGAGACAGGATTCGCATTGCCACCTGATCACTTCAAACGGGGCTTTGGAATGAAGAATACCTTCATCATTCCGAAGATTTTGAAGTGGGCGGAGGCACCGGAGAAAGTCCACCGGCTTTCCCTTCGAAAAGAAGAATTGTACCGTCAGCTTGTTGTTGAACATGGAATTAAGCCGCTACCCGGCGTCGGTCCATGGCTCGATGAGCTGAAAGGCTCCGGAATACCTTGCGCTATCGGTTCTTCAACCGAGCGCCTTAACATAGACACGATTCTTAACGTTCTCGGCATCGGAGAGTATTTTTCAGCGATCGTTTCGGCCGAGGACGTCTCTCACGGGAAGCCGGATCCCGAGGTCTTTCTGACCGCGGCGCAACGCATTGAGCGCGATCCCATTCATTGTGTTGTATTTGAAGACGCTCTAGTCGGAATCGAAGCGGCGCATCGTGGCGGGATGAAAGTCGTTGCGGTGGCGACCACAAACCCTATTGAGGCGATCGCCGGCGCGGACCTGGCAGTACATCGACTGGATGAACTTAGCGTAGATAAGCTGAAAGCGTTGTTCCAGCCAGGGGGCTGACCCGAGGCGAGTTAACGCACCGCACGGTCAGATTTTCGAGGTCATTGCTGGTCAAGATGATTCTATCTTTGCGTCCTTTTATGCCGATCCCCTTCGTCCGATAGTCGCACCTTCGAGGCGGCCCCGTCGGCGATCTGCCGCTTCCGAACTCCTGGTCCGCTCGGACATCGGACCCTACCGACGCAGGCATAACGCGAGGGTAGGCTAACCTGCGGAGCTACAGGGACTTTTGAACGCCAGTGAATTCTACCCCCGCTCGCTGAGTTGCACTGCGGGGAAATGTAAGGAAAGGATCAATTCCTCGCCTTCCGGGCTTGAAGAAACCTCTACATCGCGGCTGACCTGCGCCATAACAACGGAGGCTCGGCTGCGAAGATCCGAGGGGGGGCTGAATTTCGACCGATAGAAAATGCGGATTCTTGCCCCCTCATGCTCCCATCCCAGACAAATCTGCCCCGAAGCAATTCGCAGGTGATAGACATCCATCGCAGCAAGAGCCAGAAATCTGCGCAGGAATTCGCCTCGCACCAGGGAGATACCTGTTGAACCGTCGTCTTCAGCCTCTGCAATTTCCAATCGCACGGAGCGGGGCAAAAGCTCTGCCGCTATTTTCGATGCTTCCCGGATCAACTCAGACGGGTTTACAGGCTCTTCGGCGGTCTCGGCTGGCTGCAGAAGATCGCCCACCATTATCAGAACATCCCGGGAATGCTCGGCGCTTTGGCGAATCAATCCCAGGCTCTCCTCCAAAGCAGGATCATTAACTCCGCAACGGAGGTGGTAGTCGCTCAGCGAATTGATTCCCGAAATAGAATTGCCAAGGTCGTGAATCACCCGACGCAGGATGAATTCCAGATAAACTCGATAAAATGCCCCTAGCGCCTCACTGGTCGAAAGTTGGTTTAGTTCAACGGTCCGAGGCGCAACCACGTTGGACCGGGATAGGCCGCTGTCAGTCACTTTTTTTCAAATGAATCCAGAAGCTTGCCGGCTACATCAAGCAATATTTCATAACTGGGGTAGTTGGGATCTGAAACAAGGTCACGAATTCGCTCTGCTGTCATTTCCATGGATTTATCCGGCCTAGTGTCAGACTGGCTCAAATCCGAATTACGACACAGGCTTTCCTTCTGGATATCCTGGTCTTTGTTCTTCGGGCAATTCTTTGGGTCCAAAACCAACCTTTTCTAAGTATCGACCGTATATTCGCGAAGTTTAACAAAGAGTATTCAAAAGGGAGGGTTTCCGGGACAGGCAGAGAAATCGTATTTGGGTCGGGGAGTTGTTGCGTTTTGGGCTCAATTTCCCAAAAAACGTTGCGGCTTTTGAACTTCCCTCTTATGCTTTGCTGACGATCTCAGAGTCTTGTATTAGCTGGAATTTCTTATCGAATGGCTATCGAAAAGGTAATCGTCATCGACGATGAACCCATTATCAGGAGGTCGCTCGAACTGCAACTTCGCCAAAAAAGGCTTTCAGTAACGCTTTGCTCGACGATCGCTGAGACGGAAAAATGCATCGCCAAAGACTCTTTCGATCTTATGTTCGTGGATGTCCGCCTGCCGGACGGAGATGGGACAGATCTCTTAAATCGCCTGGCCCCGCGACCTGAGAAGCCGCTGATCGTGGTGATGACTGGCTACGGCACGATCGAATCAGCGGTGAGCTGCATCCGCGCCGGCGCCTTCGACTATATTATCAAGCCTTTCTCTGCAAGCCAGATAGACGTTATTTTACGCAAAGCAGACAGTTTCAATCAGGCGCTTCGCATTAGCCAGATTCTGGCCCGTGAATCGATCGATACGGCATCGTTGATCGGTGAAACTCAACCGGTTCAGCAGATGCGCCAGATGATTCAAAAGGTCGCTCCCACCGAAGCTACAGTTCTCATTAGCGGAGAAAACGGAACTGGCAAGGAACTAGTTGCGATCGAAATCTTTCGTTCAAGCGCACGCGCGGAACTCCCGTTCATCAAGGTTAATTGCGCGGCAATCTCAGAGACCTTGATCGAAAGTGAATTTTTCGGGCATGAGCGCGGCGCGTTCACCGGAGCTACCGAGAAGCGTGAGGGACGATTCGAACTCGCAAATAACGGGACCATTTTATTGGATGAGATAAGTGAGATCTCTTTAAAGCTGCAGGCAAAGCTTCTCCGTGTTCTCCAAGAGCGGGAGTTTGAACGCGTTGGCGGCAACCGCACGATCAAGGTCAACGTGCGCGTACTGGCCACAACCAACCGTGATCTGCAGAAATCCGTGGAGCGGCAGGAATTCCGCCAGGATCTTTATTACCGGCTGAACGTTTTTCCGATTGTGGTTCCGCCGTTGAGGAAACGAAAGGAAGATGTGCCCAACCTGGCTCGCTCGTTCCTGCATCGGATCGCTAGGCGGACGGGGGCACAGCCGCCAGTTTTGACTCCCGCGGCTTTGAAAATTCTGACTGCGTACGAGTGGCCTGGAAACGTTCGGGAACTTCAGAATGTGATGGAAAGAGCTGTCATTTTGACTGAACCGGGACAGGAGATAACCCCTCACCTGCTCGAGCCGATGTTTCCGACGGAGCTGCTCGACCAGTCGTGGTCCGAAGAGGAAGTTCCGGTAGCCGGCCAGAGCGGTGCAGATCTTGTGTTTCCGGAGAAAATCGTTCCGCTTCAGGAGATCGAGCGAGAATATATTCTGCACGCCTTACGCAAAGCGAACGGGAATCGAACGCAGACTGCACAGATGCTTGGAATCAGTATTCGAACCCTCAGGAACAAGCTCAACGAACTGAAGCTCGAAAGTGGCCCTGCTGCTCAGTGAGGCGCCTCCGGCTTGGGGCGCTCACCGTCTCGTGGCTTGCTCAAGAGCGCTCAAATCGGTCCGCACGATGGGTACTGGTTCCGCTGCCTTGGGGCGCCAAAGAATCGTCCTTGAACTCGTCCTTGTTCTTGATTGCTGCACAGAAATTTGGCTCTGCAGGTAGTGCTTGGGCCAAATCGCTTGACCCTTCCAGAGACCGATTCATGATCGACCGATGAACCGATTTACGGACCAAGTGGCAGTTGTAACCGGGGCCGGGAGAGGAATTGGGAAAGCCGTAGCCTTTCGACTCGCTAAGGAAGGTGCAAGGGTTGCCGTTATTAGCCGAACGGAAGCAAATTCGCAATCAGCCGCAAACGAAATGAACGCTTTGCGAGCTGACAGCGCCATCCCTTACACTGTGGATGTCTCAAACGGAGAGGCGGTTGCGGATCTTTGTTCGCGAATCGTCAAAGAACTCGGAAAAGTGAGCGTGCTCGTCAACAACGCCGGTGTAACGCGCGATCGCTTGAGTATGCGAATGTCGGAAGAAGATTGGGACGTTGTTCTGGACACGAATCTAAAGGGAGCATTTCATTTCATTCAAAATTTGCAGCGACCGATGATGAAGCAATCGTATGGCCGCATTGTGAATATCAGTTCGGTCAGCGGTCTGATCGGCCAAGCTGGTCAGACAAATTACGCGGCAAGCAAAGCAGGTCTGATCGGATTGACCAAGGCTTTGGCTCGCGAGGTAGCGGGGAGAAATGTAACTGTGAACGCAGTGGCGCCCGGATTCATTGCCGCGGGCTTGACCAGTCAATTGCCAGAAGCGGTCAAAGCTCAGGTTCTTCCGCTGATTCCCCTTAGGAGGTTTGGCGACTGCGAAGATGTCGCCGCAGCGGTCGCGTTTATAGCAAGCCCTGAAGCCAAGTATATCACCGGCCATGTCTTGAGAGTGGACGGCGGCATGGCCATGTGAGGCAGAAGAGCAGGCGGAATAAGAATATAGCAGTCAGAACAGCGGGGTTAATAGAGCATCGCCTCCGCAGGGGGATCGACCGATTCGACTTTGGCCGCCTTCATGACGACATGCGTCCGATCTCCGCTCTGGGTGAACGCCGCTTTTCCGGTAACTCTGATCCACCCCATTTCTGAGGAATTGACTTGCCCGGTTGCCTCGACGGGAAGAGCCACCGGCCGGGCGTCCGCCGCGCAGCAAACAATAAACATCCGAACGAGCTTGAACTGTTTCGCGTCCGGACCCGGTAAGTACTGTCCGATCACCTCAATCGTCTTGTTGTCAAAAATCTTTCGAAGGCTTTCCTCCTGTTCAGCATAAAGCAAGTCTGTCACTTCTAATGCAACATTGCCGTCCGGCGCCTTGGGGAGGTATTGCGCGCTTCCGTCACCGCTATCCGGCACGGCAGGGTTCGCCGAATCATTAATTGCAGAGCCGGGAGGGGTATCCTGCGGGAGCGGTTCTGAAAGACCGGCATCCTTGTCTGCACCTGAGGCTCCCAAGGGGATCGCCTGGCTTGCCTGCGCCCCGGTTCCGACGCTATTCGCGCGCGCCGGCAGTTTTGTGATATCCTGAACGAACCCTCGATTCAAGACCGCTCGCTGATCGTAACTATCTTTTGAGAGCGGGACCCCTGCAACCAAAGGCGCAAATAACACAAGGACCGCAATCACGCTGCGGAGAGGGTTCGAAGCATTCTCATGAACGCACTCTCCGTCTACACAGCATCGCGCACTTGGCTTTGCGGCGGAGTACACGAGACCTATCACGCAGAAAATTATACCCGCCACGAGCGTCAGCGGCCGAAACTGCGGATGCAGATACTGATCGATTCTGCCAGTGAAGAAAAAATCGAGGAGTACGATGCCTATTCCAACAAGCGTCAATCCATTTAGAAGGCTAGCGAGGCCGCGCCTCGGACCGGCGAGATCTTTGGATAGCATAGTCGGATTGGCAATGGCGTCGCTGGGTGAAGCGGTCTCGCTAGAGAATCCTTGAAAAGCAAAACCACCTAATGAGCAATGTGTGGATACCGAAAAAAATTTGATTCATCTGCAATCAGTTTTGCTTTTCAAGGATTCTAGAGGCCTTGACTCGCATACAAATGGATAAGGAAACGACTGGAGACTATTCCGATTGCTACGAAAAGTCCAATTCCAAGGCAGACCACAAAGCGCTTCTTGAATACCACGCTGTAAAGAAAGAACAGTTTCAGATCAAACATCGGGCCGAAGACCATGAAGGCCATCCGAGCGAAAAGTGGAAAGCTGACGAAAGTCGCCGCGATGAAGGCGTCCGACGTACTGCAAAGCGTTAGGACCATGGCAATTGCCATCATTGCAATTGTGGAGAGAGTTGGATCCAGCGCCAATGGCAGAATGATCTGCTGATCGATAGCGGTGTTGAACGTTGCCGCTACCGCGGCGCCTATCATAAAATAGATCGCCGTGTCGATGAAATCGTCGCAAGTCATGCGGACTGAAGAAAGCAGCTTTTGCGCAAAGCCGGATTCCAAATCATTCGAGGTCGCGTCCGGCAGCGGGCTGATCCGAAAAGCAAGACGTCTGCTAGATGCAGGTGTAATTTTCACTGCCCCCTCGCGCAAAATCTCTTTGGGACTCAAATGGCGCACCGACAATCCGGCGAGCACGGCCATCAGATAACCCAATCCGAGTCGTATGCCCGTATTGAACCATGGCGCCTGACTCCGGAAAGCCGCGAAAGTACTGAAGGCGACGATCGGGTTCACGATCGGTGAAGCCAGCATAAAAGTAATTCCGCACGAAACCGGCAGCCCTTTATTAATGAGCCTCCGAACGACGGGCACAATGCCACACTCGCAGACAGGAAAGCATAGGCCAAGCAACCCGCTCACCAGGGTAGCAAGGAATCCGTTTTTCGGCAGAACCCCCGTAATAATCCTGGAAGGAACAAAAGCGGCGATCGCCCCGGAAACCAGCGAACCCACAAGGACAAACGGCAATCCTTCAAACGCCAGCGCCAGAAACGAAAAGAGAAAGTTCTGCCAGGAAAACGTGAACCAGCTCATTAAGTCACCTTCAGACCCGATCCAGCGGACTCGCGGTTGCCCGGTGCGACCTTGCGCTACCAAGAATAGCACCGAGCACCATTGCGGTGACTAATAGAGCAACGTTCGCCAAAACGATCGTTGGCCCCGTTGGCAAGTCAAATTGCGCTGACGCCATAATCCCAATGATCCCTGCGAAAACGCCAAAAACGGCCGCCATGATGAGCATCTGGCGAAAACTGGTTGAAACCATCCGCGAAGCCGCAGCCGGAATGACAATCAACCCGCCGATCAGAAGGGCACCGAGCTGTTGCAGCAGCAAAGCGATCACCAACGCTATTAAAAGCACAAAAAGGTAGTTGAGTCTGCGGATATTCACCCCCGCAATCCGAGCCAGATCCTCCTGCACAACGCAAAGGAGTAGCGCGCGGAGGTTCAGAAGCAAAAACACCAGGACCAGGACGCTCAAACCAAAAATCGTCCAGACGTCAGTCTCTGACGCGAAGAGAATTTCTCCAAACAACACGCCTTCAAGGCTTTGATAGCCCTTCAATTGACTTATAAGGATGACCCCCAATGCCACCGCGCCGGAGTATGAAAAAGCAATAACCGTGTCTGCGCGTAATGAGGTTCGCTCAAACAACCAGGCCATCATCAAGCCGACCAGGCAGCAAAATACGATAAGAACAAATTGCATCCCGGTGCCGTAGACGTCGTTTGTGAGTCTCAATGCAACCCCAAGGCCGACCCCCGTCAGGGCGGCATGCGAAATCGCATCGCTGAAAAAGGCCATCCCTCGGAGAGTTATGAACGTGCCCAGCAGCGCCATGACTGGTCCCGCAATGACGGCAATCAAAAGCGCCCTTTCAAGCTGCGGAGTTTGCAAGATCTCCCACATTCCTCAATCAGTTTTGCTTTTCAAGGATTCTAAGGGGATAAACGCCTCGTTCCCTTCCCCTGGAACCAAGCCCGGCAAATGTCCGTACGCCTTTGAAAGGTTATGGGGCTGCAGCACATGGTCGGGCGTCCCATGGCAATGCACGGTGCGGTTAATGCACAGGACTTGATCACTTACATGTTCCACAAGGTGCAAATCGTGTGATACCATCAGAATCGTGATCCCGGCATGCTCATGGAGATGATGCAATAATCCATCGAAGGACAAACCTCCGCGGACATCCAGTCCGGTCATGGGCTCGTCCAAAAGTAACAGCTCCGGGTCATCCAAAAGCGCATACGCAATCAAGATACGCTGAAACTCCCCTCCGGATAATTTACCGATCTGGCGATCGATTAAGTGACCCGCGCCAATTTCCTCGAGTTTCCTCCGAACCATCGGACGGGTACCACGCGACCCAAACCAGACCCGATCCTTGGATAGTTTGAGAGACAAAAATTCATCAACCCGCAGAGGCACGGCCGCGTCAATCCGCAACTGCTGCGGGACATACCCGATCTTATGTGAATCCTTCAGAATCTTTCCGGAATGAATTTGCACCAGGCCCACGAGCGATCTCAACAAGGTCGACTTCCCTCCCCCGTTCGGGCCGATAATGCAGACGAACTGGCCCTGCTCGACCTCGAAGGAAATATCTTCGAGAACGTGGTTGTCACGGTAGCGCACGTTCAATTTTTCAACGGCCAGAAACACTTTTCTATTTTTCTCCATGGAAGGCTGCCGCTAGGGTCTCCAGATTCTTGCGCATCACACGCTCGTAAAAGTCCTTACCCCCATCACCGGTCTCCATCGGATCCAGTTGCACGACTGGAATTTTGAACTCCCGTGCAAACACCTGCATTGCCCTGGCAGAATACTGCGGTTCGGAAAAGAGTGCGACAACATGAGCCGACGCAATCGTTTCACGAAGCTGCTTGATCGCTTTGGGCGAAGGCTCCTTCCCCGGGAACTGCTCGAACGTTGCCGCTACCGTGAAGCCGTAATCGCGCGCAAAATAAGGAAACGTGTCGTGAAAGGTAATGAGGGTCTTATTCGCTAGCGGACTGGTTACCGCCACAATGTCTTTATCCAGGGCCACCAGCCGGTTGATGTATGCATCCGCATTTTTGCGATAAGCCTGAGCGTTTTCCGGGTCGCGCGCCATCAATCCATCGCGAATGTTCTTGACTTGGGTGATTGCGTTTCGAGGCGAAATCCAGATGTGCGGATTGGGACCTCCCGCATCCGAATCGGGTTCGGATTCGACTCCTGCCAACTTCCGAATTTGGAGGCCGCTGATGAGATCGATCCCACGGCTACTGTCAATGATCTGAAGATTCTTTTTGCCGGCGCTCTTAACCCCTTTATCCAACCACTTTTCGAGATCCACCCCATTTACGATCAGAACATCTGCGTGACTGAGCTTGGCCATGTCGCTCGGAGAAAATGCATAGTCGTGAGGACCTGTGGCAGGGGGAATAAGAACCGAAACATCGGCCGCGTCGGCCGCGACATTCAAGGCGAGAGAATGAATCGGGGCAAAGGAAGTGAGTATCGCAAGCCTGGACAAAGTGTTGTCTGCGATCAGCATCAAGAGACTGAATCCTGCGAGGATGGTTGACAGCCGCATCTGCTCACAGAAAGCCAGAACGGCTGAATATGCAAGTGTATTGCAATAAGGAAACTGCCGGCCGGCCTCAGTCCACCGGCAGAGTCCCATCTCCGAGGCTGACGTTTCCGCTGGCGCTCAGCTCAGAAGGTTCTGTGCAACGGGTCGCTTGACCAGCCAAAATCAAGTGCACTGTTCAAAACTCCTTTGCAAGTCTGTGAGAAGTTCATGTTAGTGTGCAGTCCGCGAAATAGTATGAATGTTTTTTCAGCTTGCTCTTTTATGTTCATTTTGTCCTCATCTCTGGCCCAAGAAAGCGCTCCTCCTAAAATACCTCTTCGGGATTTTTTCCGAAATCCCGAGACCACGGCCTATGAGCTCTCACCAAGCGGGGACCTGATAGGATTTTTGAAGCCTGTCGATAATCGTCTGAATGTCTTCGTGCAGAAAAGATCCGGCGGTGACGCATCGCAAATCACTCATGTAAAGGATCGAGATCTTCATGGATTTTTTTGGAAGGGAGAGACGCATGTCGTGTATTTGAAAGACAGCGCAGGCGACGAAAATTATCATGTCTATGTTGCTCGCAGTGATGGGAGCGGCGAGCAGGACAGGACGCCGTTCGATGGAGTCAAAGCGGAGATCATCGACGACCTTGAAGATCATCCCACTGACTTGATCGTCGGCCTGAACAAACGCAATAAGGAAGTCTTTGATGCCTACCGGCTAAACGCTGACACCGGCGAATTAAAGCTGGTTGCGGAGAATCCGGGAAATATTGCTTCCTGGAGCACGGATCATGAGGGCAACATCCGGGTCGCAACCTCAACCGACGGAGTTAATACGAGCCTGCTTTACCGAAAGACCGCCGAGGAACCTTGGAAGCCCATTCTCACTACCAACTTTAAAGAGGTATTTTCGCCTCAATTTTTTACGTTCGATAACAAAAATCTCTATGGCGCCTCAAACATAGGCAGGGATAAAACAGCAATTGTTGAAATCGATCTCGACAATGCCAAGGAAACACGCGTCTTATTCGAATCCCCAGAAGTTGATGCATCGGCACTTAACTATTCCAGAAAGCGGAGGGTCATCACTTCCGTCTCCTATACGACCTGGAAAGAACAACGCAAATACTTCGACCCTGTCACCGCGAAGCTTTACCAGACGCTGGAGCAAAAACTACCCGGCTATGATGTTTACGTTACGTCCTCGAACCGCGATGAGAATGTCTTCATCGTGAGAACTATTACCGACAGGTCGCTCGGTTCCTTTTACCTATTTGATTCAAAATCCGGTGACCTGACCAAGCTCGCTGACCGCAATCCCTGGCTGAAGGAAGATGAGCTCGCGGAGATGAGGCCAATCAGCTACGTTTCCCGTGATGGGCTGACAATCCACGGCTATCTTACCTTGCCAAAGGGATTGGCTCCAAAAAATCTTCCGATCGTCGTAAATCCTCACGGAGGACCGTGGGCGAGAGACGAATGGGGCTTCAACGCGGAAGTGCAGTTCCTTGCAAATCGCGGTTATGGAATTCTGCAAATGAACTTTCGCGGATCAACCGGCTATGGTCGCCGGTTCTGGGAAGCCGGCTTCAAGCAATGGGGCCTGCAAATGCAGGATGATATCAGCGATGGCGTGAAATGGCTGGTCGATCAAGGCATCGCCGACCCGAAGCGGATTGCGATCTACGGTGGAAGCTACGGTGGCTACGCGGTACTCGCAGGGCTTACGAAGACGCCGGAACTGTACGCTGCCGGAATCGATTATGTGGGCGTTTCCAATCTCTTGACCTTCATGAAGACTATTCCGCCATACTGGAAACCGTATCTGGAAATGATGTATGAGATGGTCGGGAATCCGGAGAAAGACAAAAAATTGTTGGAGGCAAATTCCCCAGCGCTGAATGCAGACAAGATCCGGGCGCCCCTGCTTGTGGCGCAGGGCGCCAAGGATCCTCGGGTAAACATTGAGGAATCCAATCAGATCGTTGAGGCGCTCAAGAAACACGGCATCGACGTTGAGTACATGGTGAAGGAAAACGAGGGGCATGGATTCAGCAACGAAGAGAATCGGTTTTCGTTCTATGAAGCCATGGAAAGGTTTCTGACAAAGCACCTTGAGCCGGCGACCTAGCCCGCAAAAATCACGCGCTGAAAAAAGCGGCGCGCTCATTGCGGGCTAGGTCGGAAATAGCGCATGCATGATGGTAGGAGGGCGAGCCTTCGGCGAGCCGCGTAGTCAGGTCTTTCGCCGGCGGCTCAGCGGAGCTTCGTACCTACCGTGTGGCATCTGGGCAGCCTGCGAGCCGCATTTTGTTTGCAAGGTTATCGCAGGAGGTTTTCCGCGATCTGCAAGGCGTTCAAGGCAGCGCCTTTCAAAAGCTGATCGCCGCAAACCCAGAAAGCCAGACCGTTGTCTAAGGCGGAATCGACTCTGATCCGTCCTACCTGGCAATTGTTTCTGCCGGCGCAATTCAGCGGCATTGGATACTGCTTTGCGCCCGGGTTATCGATAACTTCCAGACCGGGAAATTTCGCAAGCACACCGCGCGCCTGTTCCACGGAAACCGGTCGCTCGAACTCTGCGTGAACTGCCACAGAATGGGCACGAAAAACAGGAACCCGAACACATGTGATCGAGGCGCGCAGAGCCGGATGATGCATAATTTTCCGGCTTTCATTGACGAACTTGATTTCCTCTCTGGTGTATCCGCTCTCCGAAAAAACGTCCACCTGAGGTAGCACATTGAACGCGATTGGATGAGGAAAAACCTCCGGTACATACTTCTCACCCCGGAGGTGCGCATGCGTTTGAAACGACAACTCATTTATTGCTCGCGCGCCGGCACCTGAAACCGCCTGATAGCTCGATGCAACTACCCGGCGTACGCCAAACTCGCGGTGCAGGGGATACAGCCCCATGAGCGCAATGATCGTCGTGCAGTTCGGATTGGCAACAATTCCTTTTTGGCTCGAGAGGTCCGCCGGATTTATCTCAGGAATCACTAGGGGAACACCATCGTCCATGCGAAATGCGGACGAATTGTCAACCACTACCGCACCGGACTCGACCGCATTGCGCGCAAACTGCTTCGACGTGCCGGCTCCCGCGCTGAACAAAGCCAAATCAACCCCTTGAAATGATCCGTTGGAAAGCAACTCTACACCTACAAGCTCCCCCTTGAATTCAAGGGATTTTCCCACAGATTTTGGCGATGCAAGCAGTTTCAGTTGCCGGACCGGAAAGTCGCGCTCTTCCAAGAGCCGAATCAACTCTGCTCCAACGGCGCCGGTTGCTCCAGCAATTGCTACGGTAAATCCTGTACTCATGAAAAGGTGCAGAGTCTAATCGCTAAAATGCCCTGGCACAAGATAGTCATCGATAGCAAAACGCAATTACTGAAGTTGTTCCGTGATCAGCGGGAGGTATTCTCAGCTTCGGTCTCAACCTCGCGTGCGGGTCTTGGGTTCGAGCCGGGAAGTCTCAAGACGCCCACAGGGTTATTTCGCATTTACCAAAAGATCGGACAAAATGCACGGATCGGAACCATCTTCAAAGGACGGGTTCCGGTCGAAGATCCGCCCGCTTCAGACGACCTCATTACGACGCGCATTCTATGGCTGGATGGTTTGGAAAGGGAAAATGTCAACACAAAAGAGCGCTATATTTATATTCATGGGACGAATCAGGAGAGTCTCATCGGGCAACCTGCAAGCCATGGCTGCATTCGGATGCGCAATGACGATATCATTCGGCTCTTCGATATGGTTCCTGTGGATACCTGGGTCGAAATTATCTGAAAATCCATTTGTGTCTGCCGTTGGTTCAGCATAATACGGGAGTGCTGCTAGCTCAGAAAGGAGGCGAGACTGATGAACATTGTGAGATATTTCACCTTAGTGGCTTTGACCACTGCGGCGCTTGGCGTTTCTGCTTGTGCTAAAAAGGAACCCCCTCCGCCACCACCGGCACCGCCCACGACCGGCATGTCCAAATAAGGTCTCGACCTTAGGAGGATTTGGCACCCGCCTCAGCCAGTTCTGAGGCGGGTTTTTCTTTTGGGAAGACTCACCGAGAGGGATCCGGAAAGCAGAAAACGCCAATCCAATTCAACCGCTTTGGTGATGCCAACGCGACGATCTACATCAATCTCAATAGGTCGACGTCTGCGCAAAATTTTTGCTCCAGCGATTTGAAAAAAATCCCGGCCGTGAAATCTCTGATTGATCGCCAATGCCTGCGTCAGCTTGCCTGGGCCCGAACAAAGCCTGTGAAGTTCCGAAAGCCCGCGACGCTGAGCCATCACCTCGAGTCCGCAGATGGGCTCAAGCGCGCGTATCAGTACGAAGCCATTTGCTTCTGTTCCCTTAACCAGGAAATTGAGAAGCCAATGGATTCCATAGTTGAGGTAGACGTACAAGGTTCCGGGAGGATGCTCTCGAATAAATTGGCGGGCTCCACGCCGAAGAAATGTATGGCTGGCCGCGTCACCATGTTCCGCATAAGCTTCGGTTTCGACGATGAGGCCGGAAGCTTCGCCCCAGACCAATTCACATCCAATTAGCGACTTGGCGCAAACCAAAGGATCGCCCTCGAAAAATGTTCGATCGATCATTGCCGTTCTTTCATAACCGCAAGGATGATCCAGCAGGGATGGAACAATACCGATTGCGGTCCACGAGCAGCTGTCAGCTCAGTGCGTGCGATATTTCTTTGCCGGCATACAGTATGGAAAGCTTTTTTATGCCTTTGATCCTTCTTGCAATAGCGCGCAACTGCGCCAGGATCCGTGCTAAGACCAATTCATTCTTGTAGCCAATCGAATAGCAGAACTCCGGCCGGACGGCCATATGCAACAGCACGAGCGTATCGTCATGAACCCGCGTATAGACCAGCACACCGGCGAGATCCTGTTTCTTCCCGCGATCAACAAAGGCGTATAAGGTTTGCACCTCCAACTCTCCAATTGCGATGCGCAGGGTTCCCCCGTGATCGGCGATCTTTGGGAATCCGTAACTCGCAATTGAAGCATTGATACTCGACATGTGCTGATTCTGTTCGGGATGAAAAAACATCAGCGATTCCAGTTCATCGCGTTGATCCGAGCTCAAGCGGGAGGAAAATATCAAGGGCAGCACGGGAATTCTCCTAGGTTGGCAGCGATCGAAAGTCAATGGATGAATGAACGTCATTCCATTTACTCTCTGGTCGCTCGGGGGGCAATTCCATGCGGCTCTCGGCAGAGAGGCCATCTGCCGGTTCATTTAACCTTTGAACGTCCTTTCAGGCGTCGATCCAAAAAATGATCGCTCGACTTGGTTTTTTGGGCGATTATGTTTGTTGCAGTTCCATGGCGCAACTCTCCCCCCAGAAGCGCAAAAAACGCCGAGTCCAACTTCGCGAAGCCCAGCGCAGGAGGCGCGCGCGACTCAAAGAGGACGCCAAAAGCTTTCTGCAAATCATCCTGAGTCAAGAGACACTGGTAGCGTTACGTAACCACAGTGAAGCAGTCGGCAAACCATTGCATACTGCGGCCGCGGAGTTAATCGATCAAGGCCTTCGGCGAGAGCAAAAAAAATTTGAAGAACAGCACCTGGCAAACCCGCTTCCTCCGGGCCGACCGGCCGAAAGGTCGAGCGGATGCACGAACGAACCGGAACCCAAACGAGAATTTTCATCGCCGTTCCAGTAATGGGCCGGAAGCTTTTACAGGACCGCGTTTGACGTTGGGTGCGTACTTGTTCTAGGTTGGCCTGCGAGGGCTTCGCGTCCTGGCTTGCCCGCACAAAACCGATACAATCCTGTTAATCCTATGGCTTACGAATTACCTCCTTTACCTTATCCATTCGCCGCATTGGAGCCACATATCGATGCCAAAACGATGGAAATCCATCACGACAAACATCATCAGGCTTACATCACCAATGCTAACAATGCCCTGAAGGATTATCCCGAGCTTGCAGCAAAACCGGTCGAGGAATTGCTCGCCAGTTTGAGCGCCGTTCCCGAAGCAATCCGGACTGTTGTGAGAAATAATGCCGGCGGCCACGCAAACCATTCGTTCTTTTGGAAAATTCTGGGTCCAAACGCCGGAGGATCTCCAACGGGTAAGCTGGCTGACGCCATCAATTCCACCTTTGGCAGCTTCGATCAATTCAAAGAAAAATTTCAAGCAGCCGCAACCGGGCGCTTCGGTAGCGGCTGGGCATGGCTCGTCCTGAACAAACAAGGCAAACTCGAAATTACTTCCACACCCAATCAGGACACCCCAATAAGTGACGGTCTCAAACCGATTTTTGGTGTCGATGTATGGGAGCACGCATACTATCTCCTGTACCAGAATCGGCGGCCCGATTATCTAAAGGCGTTTTGGAACGTCGTCAAATGGGATGAGGTTGAAAAGCATTATCAAGCGGCAGTCTAAGCTGCGTCTCCTGCAACAGAAATGTGCCCGCCAGCCCGCAACAACCGCTCTTTCCCGTAGTTTAGACCAGGCGCGGTAAGCACATCGGACACGGTCGGATCTCCGAGGTACCCGGAACGGTCGCCTCGTAGATGCGACCCCACCAGCCTAGAATCCTTGAAAAGCAAAATCGATTGCAAATGAGTCTAGTTTTTCCGTTTTCGTGCATCGATGTTCAAATGGGCATTGCTTTTCAAGGATTCTATAAGCGGCCGCTTCACCCGAGCGCTGATGCTCCCACGTGGCCTTGCTAACCGCTAGACCTCGCCGGTCTGAGGCGCGGCCTCGCTAGTCTTAAGGAACGGTCACCTCAGAGATGTGCCTGATTCAAAATTTATGGCCTATCTGAACGACCACTACTTCAAACTTAAGGCCGGGTATCTCTTCCCTGAGATTGCGCGTCGGGTTCGCACGTTTGCGGAGGAGCATCCCGAATTGGCAGAGTCGTTGATCCGATGTGGAATCGGCGATGTCACGGAACCGCTTCCACCTAGTGCGCTTTCGGCAATGCATCTGGCGATCGATGATCTAGCGCACCGAGAAACATTTCGAGGATATGGTCCGGAGCAGGGCTACGAATTTCTGCGCCATGCCATTGCAGAGAATGATTATCGGCGGCGAGGGATCGACATCGCAGACGACGAGATCTTTGTTTCCGATGGATCAAAATGCGATTGCGGAAATATCCTGGACATATTTGGGCACCAGAATCGCGTAGCTGTAGTCGACCCGGTCTATCCGGTATACGTCGATATAAATGTCATGGCAGGACACACCGGGCCCCCAGATAAGAAGGGCGCATACGCAGGGCTTCTGTATCTCCCTTGCACCAGGGAAAATGGTTTTGTACCGGAAATTCCGGCACAGAGGGTCGATCTGGTTTATCTCTGTTTTCCGAACAATCCTACCGGCGCAGTCGCGACGCGTGAACAACTCACCAACTGGATCCAGTACGCACTAAGTTCTGAGGCGATCATTTTCTTTGACGCTGCTTACGAGGCCTACATCACTGATCCGGAGATACCTCATTCAATCTACGAGATTCCCGGCGCCAAGGATTGCGCCATCGAATTCAGGAGCTTCTCTAAAAACGGCGGATTCACCGGCGTCAGGTGCGGCTTCACAGTCTTACCAAAGTCTCTCGTCGCACTAACTTCAGAGGGTGGGAAAAAAGAACTGCACCCGCTTTGGCATCGACGGTTCACAACGAAATTCAATGGCGTTAGTTACCCGACACAGCGGGGTGCGGAAGCCCTATACACAGTTTCAGGCCGGGAGGAGGTGCGGTCTTTAATTCGACACTACCTGCACAACGCCGAAGTCCTGGCGAGGGCTTTGCGCTCGGCGCAGCTTGAAGTTTTTGGCGGTAGAAATGCACCCTACATCTGGGCAAAGGCGCCGGCCGGCCACAATAGCTGGCAAGTGTTCGATAAAATTCTGAAGGATATTCAAGTGGTCGTAACTCCCGGCGCGGGGTTCGGCGCCGAAGGCGAAGGCTATTTTCGGGTCTCGGCGTTTAATTCCAGCGCAAACGCGGAGGAGGCAGCGCGCCGATTCACGAAGCTGAAATGGTCAGACTAGGAGCGGAATGAAGCCGGCCAGGTTGTCTGGTATGGCAAAGCTCCGCCCGCCCAACCGAGCCTGGATGAGTGTCGTGAGCCATTCGCGTGAAGTATCGATCTTGCTCCCATCTATTTCGACAAATGTGCGCCCGTCCTTGGTAACCAGCGTATATTCCCGCACATGAATATTGATGGGACTCTCTTCCCCCTTCAGGTGTATCGAAACCGACAGGGAGCGTTCAGCTGTATTTAATTTGAGGTCAAGCACCGTACCATAGTTTCGCAGGAGATGGTTGAACGGAGCCTTGGCACCTTGCGAGATCAGCGCGTCTTTGGCAGAGTTCAATGCTTTTCCACCGGGCAGACGCTGAAGGAATGAGCTTATCTCCATTATTCGGTAACAATGATTGATCGGCTTTTAGCAGGAAGCAAAGACTGTTTGCAGCGAGGTCGCGCCTCAGACGGAGAGCTGTCTGGAATTAGCTGTTGCTATTTTATATAGGTGCATCTAATTTTATCAAGAGTGGCTAATCTTTCCAACATCCATGAATCAATCTCTGGGATCCGACCAGCAGTCCCAAGCTAGTTCCGGGTGGCGACGCCGACCCCGCGAACCGTCCTTGCAGGAAGTCTTCCGCTCGGTCCCTGTACCCGTAACCGGCAGTGGCTGGCTCGGATTTTTCCGTAAGCTTCTGGCCTTTACCGGCCCGGGATATCTGATCGCCGTCGGCTATATGGATCCCGGAAACTGGGCAACCGATCTGGCCGGCGGTTCACAGTTCTATTACTCCCTTATCTCCGTCGTCATCTTCTCCAGCCTGATGGCGATCTTCCTTCAGCATCTCGCCCTGAAACTCGGTATCGCTACAGGACGCGATCTAGCCCAGGCTTGCAGAGATCACTTTAATCCGGCCTTCAGCGTTTTCCTCTGGATCGGCTGTGAAATCGCTATCGCGGCTTGCGATCTCGCAGAGGTCATCGGTTCTGCGATTGCCTTAAACCTGCTGTTCGGTATTCCTTTGACCTGGGGCGTCTGTCTGACGGCGGCAGATGTGCTTGCGGTTCTCTTTCTCCAGCGGAAAGGATTTCGCTTTTTGGAAACGCTGGTAATTGCGCTGATCGGCATTGTCGCCGTCAGCTTCGGCATCCAGGTTTTCATCTCCAAACCGGATTTTGCGGCACTCTTTCCCAACTGCCTCCCCTCATCCGAAATCCTACACAATCGCGAAATGCTTTACGTCGCGATCGGTATTATAGGGGCGACGGTCATGCCGCATAATTTGTATTTGCATTCCTCAATTTCGCAAACTCGCAAATTTGAGCCGACGCCGGACGGAAAACGCCAAGCGGTATTGTTCGGAACGATCGATTTAACCATAGCATTACTTTTTGCTCTGCTTATCAACGCAGCGATTATGGTGGTTGCCGCGTCGACGTTCTATCGTACGGGTCATCATGAAGTCGCGGAAATCCAGGAGGCCTATCGACTGCTGAGCCCTCTTTTGGGAGTAGGAGCCGCGAGTACGCTGTTTGCCGTGGCGCTGCTGGCCTCAGGCCAAAATTCAACCCTCACCGGGACGCTGGCCGGTCAGATTATTATGGAGGGCTTTCTCGATATACGGTTGCGCCCGGTCATTCGGCGCTTGATTACACGCTTGATTGCAATTTTGCCCGCGGTAGTGGTTACGGCCTCCATGGGCGAGAGCGGAACGGCACAACTTTTGATTTTGAGCCAGGTGATTCTGAGTTTGCAGCTCAGTTTTGCGGTTGTTCCTCTGGTGATGTTCACCAACGACAAGATAAAGATGGGCGAGCTTGTGAATCCCGTCTCTCTGAAAATCGGGGGCTGGTTCATGGCTGGGGTAATTGCTCTGCTAAACGCTTACCTTGTTTGGCAGGTTATTTCCGGATCCAGTTCACCTTAAAGATCCGAAAGCGCCTATGGCAGGTAGGGTCGCATCTCCGAGGCAACCGCGTTTTTGCGATGAGTGGCCTTGAGGCTTCGGTCCGCTCGGAGATCGGACCCTACCAACCGCTGACGTAATGCGCGATTAGGCTGAGGGTGAACATCGTGCTGCGAGCGCACCACCAACTTGAGGCCTTGGTTAAAATCTATTCCGACCTTTGTGCTACTGTCGACCCCTTACAGAA
>Ga0182041_10000300_pt1 | contig 23092 bp, 23 predicted proteins | sample flu12Cox44000178_FD_125967 | JGI IMG/M metagenome (GOLD analysis project Ga0182041, IMG submission 125967) | Lab enrichment of tropical soil microbial communities from Luquillo Experimental Forest, Puerto Rico - flux8day.12C.oxic.44.000.178 | ecosystem: Environmental > Terrestrial > Soil >...
AGGCATTGGCGCACGCCACGAAGTGGTCTCCGACGTGCTAGCAGGGTTGTTAGATGGTTTTCGTTCTTCGGCCGAGTCCCAGGGCATCAAGAACCACCGAGTAGACAGTCCCACGCTAGCTCGAGATTCACGGAATTCCAAAAGCTAGGCGGAATGGATGTGCAGTTAGCACCCAGTTCAAGACCAGATTGGGAGTATAGCTTTGCGCAACCGGATGATCCGCGTTTGTTTGTTAAGCCAGGATTCAGGATTGGCGAAATTAATCGCTTCAGCTCTAGGTGAGGAATTCGAGGCCCGGCTGACCAGCGAAATGAAATTCCCAGCAATCAGCGCCATGGTGGAATGGTGCGACGTAGTGTTGCTGGACCTGCGCAGTGCAAGTGCGGGGAAAGTCAAAGATCATGAAACGGGGATCCAGCTCCTGGATGAGATTGTTCGGGTCTCTCCGCAGCCGCCCGTCGTAGCCTTGTGTGATGCCGACGATCGCACCATGCTCCTCAAAGTGATGGAGCGCGGCGCATTCGACAGCGCGGAAAACCCTCCGAACGTCTTGGAATTGCGACTCATTTTGCGCCGCGCCTACAAGCTTTTTGCCGCTGAGAATGAGCTGCAGCTTTTGCGCAAGAGTTCACGAGAAGCCGGAAGACTGCAAGAGCTTCTGGGCACGTCCCGAGCGATGCAAGAACTTTTCGCGCTGGCGCACAAAATCGCGCCGTGCGACGTTAACGTGCTGATCACCGGAGAGACCGGAACCGGGAAGGAATTATTGGCCCGGGCGATTCATCAACTGAGTCCGCGGAACGCCCGTCCGCTCGTGGCTTTCTCTTGTGCGAACTTGCCGGAAGCCTTGATTGAGGACGAACTATTCGGACACGAGCGAGGTGCGTTCACCGGTGCCCTCGGGAGCCGGCGAGGCCGCATCGAAACCGCCGATCAAGGCACGCTGTTCCTGGACGAGATCGGAGACCTGGGCCTGGGGCTCCAACCGAAATTATTGCGCGTGTTGCAGCAACGAAGCTTCGAGCGCCTCGGCAGCAATACCACCATCAATGTGAATATCCGGCTGATCAGTGCAACGCACCACAATCTGGCGGAACTCGTGAAGAAAGAGAAATTTCGCGAAGATCTTTATTACCGACTGAACGTAGTGCACATGCACCTGCCACCGCTGCGGGAGCGCCGCGATGACATTCCGCTGTTGGCGCAGCTCTTTTTGCAAAGATCCAGCGAGCAGTTCAGGAAAAATGCCCGGCGTTTTTCCAAGTCGGCGCTGCGCGCACTGGAGGAATATGATTGGCCCGGAAATGTACGCGAGCTGGAGAATGTCGTTCAGCGCGCGGTGGTGCTGGCGGAAGGCCAGATCGTGGACACTTGGAACTTGCCGCCTAACGTTGCGGGCCCTAGCGATCCGGTTCTGGCCGTGCATTCCTACGAGGAAGAAGTTCGCCAATTCAAGCGCCGGCTGGTGCTCAGAACGCTGCGCGAATGCGGCTGGCGAAAGGCAGAGAGCGCGCGGTCTCTACAAGTGGCCCGCGGATATTTGCACCGCCTGATCAATCAGCTGGAGATTCGTGAAAGCGAGGACGCCGCGCCCACCGGGCAAGGGATCAGATCTTTCCGCGCCGGCGAGTCGTCTGACGCAAGGGAGCTTGACGGTGCTGTGCATGAATCCATCTGATACCCCGAAAGCCGCCTCCTCGGCGGAGCTTGCCGATGCGGAGTTCGCCAGAGAGGTTTGCCTGCCGTTCCTGCGAGATCAGCAGAAGGAAGACGGCGGATGGGGTTATCACGTGGGGTTGTCAAGCAGGGTCGAACCTACCTGCTGGGCCCTGCTTGCCCTGATGCAGGTCGATTCGACCGCTGCTCAGCATGAAGTACTGGAGCGCGGACTACGGTTCCTGAGCGCTAGCCAACTGCCGGATGGTTCTTGGCCGGCCACACCGCAAGAAAAGACTGGGTGCTGGGTCACCTCGCTAGCTTGTTGGGTTCTTTGCCATCAGGGAGATGCAGGGGTGGCGGCCGGGCTTCGATGGCTTTGTCAGGACTGGCCCCGGGACAGCAGTCCCTGGCAACGCTTGCTGAAAAGATTTAGGTCCGAGCACATCGTCTCTCCACAAAATGACGCCTATCGTGGATGGGGCTGGACACCGAGAACCAGCAGTTGGGTCGAGCCCACGTCGCTTGCGCTCATTCTCCTTCGGGAAGTCTCGCAACAAGTGCTACCCCAAGAGAGCAACAAACGCAAGCAGTTGGCGGAAGCTATGTTGTATGACCGCATCTGTCCCGGTGGTGGATGGAATTGCGGAAATCCTAAAGTTTACGGAGTCCCAGGGGAGCCCTTAGTCATCCCCACGGCCTGGGCGCTACTCGCGCTCTCCGAGCACGCAAACCGTCGAGAAAATCAAATGAGTTTGGACTGGGTCGTCCGCACCGTTCCAAGCATTCAGAGCCCGGCATCTCTTGCGCTGGCACGCATGTGCATGGAGACTTATCAACGGAACTGGCCGCTGCGCGAGGCCAGACTAAGTGCGTTTCACAATCGACATGCATCTCTTCGCAGCATCCCCGTCACGGCCTGGATCTGTCTTGCTTGGAACCCTAGGCCGAAGCTGTTCGGAAGCGCTGCTCGAAGGGTCTGAGAATGCGCGAACAAGGCCGAGCGCTAATCCCTTCCTTTCAGCGCCCCACCGCGCGGGTGGCCATCCGGCGTGCGGCAAGTTATGAGCAAGATTTGGCGGCGCTCCTCTATGAGACCCTGCGCGAATTCGAGCTTCCCGTTCGCGGGAAGACCGTGCTGCTCAAGCCCAACCTGGTGGGATTTGATCCGCTCGGGGTGATGAACACGCATCCGGCCGTAATTGCCGGCGCCCGCGACAGTTTCTTGCGGCTGGGAGCGGCGCAGGTTTTGATCGGCGACGGCCCGGCGATGGATCGCGACACGGAGGGCATCCTGGAATCGGTGCGGCTGGAGGCATATGCGAGAGGGCTCAAAAATGTTTTCGTCGATTTGAATACCGACGATGTGAAACGGGTCCCACTCAAAACCCGGGCGTCCCGTTTGCGGGAACTCTACCTTCCCAAGACCGCCCTGGGCGTGGATTTTCTTGTTTCCATGCCAAAGCTAAAGACCCATCACTGGGCCGGTGTGACGTTGGCGCTAAAAAACATGTTCGGGATCGTGCCGGGAAGTTGCTACGGCTGGCCGAAGAATGTGCTGCATTGGGCGGGCATTGATCGGGCCATTCTGGACATCAACGCCGCAGCCCGGCCGGATTTTGCCATCGTGGATGGCATTGTGGGCATGGAAGGCAACGGTCCTATTCAAGGAACCCGCAAGGACTGCGGCGTGTTGGTCCTCGGCGACGACCCCGTGGCAGTGGATGCCACGAGCTGCCGGATCATGGGATTTGACCCTCTCAAGGTCAAGTACTTAGCCCAGGCAGGGACACTCCTCGGCCACGTTGAAGCGGTGAAGATTCAACAATACGGTGAAAACATTGCCGCGGTGCGCAAGCCGTTTGAGGTGCTGGATGCCTTTCGCCACATGGTGGAGCCAGGGTGAGGCCGAAGTTTGGTACGTCAACTGCACGTTGAAAGAGGTTTGAGAACGCAGGTGTATCCAAATGAAGACGAGCTGCGCGCAGGGAGATATTCGCGATTCGTGCAAAGAATTTGCGCTTTGCTTCTGACCGCGGGACAGGGGCGCACGATTCTAACGGCACATTCGACTGGGCGCGAACTGTGGCACGCGTTCTCGGAGTTCTCAGATCCAAAATAGTTTTTCCATTTGATGTGTGGAGGTTGACATGAGACCGAAGAAGGAAGCGGGACAGGCATTGGTTCTCACCGCCGCGGCACTCGTGGTGCTGCTCGGATTTGTAGGCTTGGGAGTGGATATGGGCGCGGCGCGCTATGAGAGGAGATTGCAGCAAACTGCGGCCGATGCGGCGGCGATCGCTGGCGCAACGAACCTGACCTACGGAGGGGTGCAAGGCGGCGCGCAAAACGCTTCGGCGGCGAACGGGTTTACGGATACCACCGGCGGCGGCGCGTGTGCTGCGCCTCCTAATAATCAGGGTGTGGGCCAGGTCACGGTGACGGTGTGCAATGGACCGAGTACCGGACCGCATGCAGGAAATGTCAACTATGTCGAAGTGTTCGTGACCGCGGGGCAGCCGACTTACTTCATGAAGATTTTCGGAGTCAACAGTGAAACAATCACGGCCCGTGCGGTCGCCACAAACTATTCCGGGGCAACCAATGGAACGAATAACTATAACTGCTTGATCACCCTCGGCCCCCCGAACTCGTCCATCGAGGGAGTCAACATCAATGGAAACGCAACGCTGAATGCGCCGACCTGCGGAATCGCAGACAACGGCAACTACAACACCAAGGGGAACGCCCTGAACGTCAATGCTGGCTCCTTCGGCGTTTCGGGAAGCGCAAATGTGAGCGGCCCGGGCGGTAAGGTGACTTGCACGTCGGGACAATCAAATTGTCCGCAATACGGTACGCCTGCCGTCCCAAATCCGTTGGCCTCCTTGGCCCCACCGTGTTCCCCGTGCACTGGAGGCACTGCCCTGAGCATCAATTCCAGCTATACGGTTACTTCAGGAACCTACTCCTCCATCTCGATCACGGGGAACGGCACGGTCACCTTTAGCCCGGGAATCTACATAATCAACGGAGCCGGTGGGTTTTCTTGCAGTGGAACTCCGACTATTACGGGAACCGGCGTATTCTTTTATTTTACGGGCCAAGCCACGTTTAACTGCCAGGGGAATGACACCACAAATTTGACTGCGCCTAGCTCCGGGACCTATCAGGGGATTCTCTTTTACCAGGATCCGATGGATTGCAATTGCGGCACGGGCGGCTGTGACAATGGCGTTGTGAGTTGCGGCCCAGGCCCTGCGGTTGGAGGCAATACCGGAACTACCTACAACGGGGTGCTGTATTTCCCAAATGATCTGATCACGTTCTTTGGGAACGGCACCGCGTATAGCGCTGGTATCGTCATCGCGGATTCTTTCGGCTTGAGCGGCCATCCTACGGTTAACTTACAAGGTCAGGCCGGTCTGCCTGGCAGTGCTCTGCCGCCAGGGTTTACGGCTGGCGGTGCAATTCTGGTGGAGTAAATCATGATGGCGCTGCGCTCTCGCACGGAGAAGTTGATGGCAAGGAGAGGTAGCGGAGGCCTTGTAGGGGCGGGTTTGTCGCGCCGACACAGCGGCGTGAGGCCTGCCTGCATAGGCAAGCCGCTGTTCCGTCGCGGCTACACGCGATCAGGACAAAGCCTAGTCGAAGTAGCCTTGATGCTCCCATTTCTTCTTTTGCTGCTGCTCGGTGTGATTGAGTTAGGGCGATACGCCTACATTGGCATCCTGGTTGGAAACGCGGCCCGCGCTGGCGCTGCCTACGGCGTGCAAAGCAACGTACAGTCCGTAGACACCGTGGGCATCCAAAACGCGGCCATCAACGATTTCGTGAGCAACGGCCAGCCCGGAAGCAGCCTAACCGTCACTTCTGTCGTCACGTGCGGATGCGACAGTTCGGGTACGGTCACGACCGCGGGATGTACTCCCGCTACGAACCCTACCGCAGGCACATGCGCTTCCGGCCACTGGACGGTGATCCTGGCGGTGACGGCCTCAGGCACTTTCAATTCCCTGTTCAATTACCCGGGAATTCCGAGTTCCATCTCGCTATCAAGAGTGTCTGCGCTGCGGGTGAACGTAAACGGCTGAGAGGCGAATCGGTGCGGCTAATTCGTAATTCTGGTTTCTCGTCACGAGGCCGAGCATCCCGCTTGCGGCTGCGGGAAGAAGACGGAGCCACCCTGGTCGAGTTCGCGTTCGTGGTTATCCTGCTTTTGACAACACTGTTTGGAATCATGGGTTTTGGCCAGGCTCTTTACGCCTACCACTTCGTGAACCACGCAGCAAAAGAAGGGGCGCGCTGGGCGTCTGTCAACGGATCCACTTGCAACAACGATAGCAGTTGCAACGGCGCAGGTTACATGAACAACGGCCCCGCGTCGGCCGGCGCCATCAGCACGTATGTACAAAATCTTGTTCCTCCAGGTATTACTGCCGCCAACGTCGTCACGACAGCAGCCTGGCCAGTGCAAACAAACAGCCCGACGATTTGCAGCGCCGCCGTGGGCACCCAGCCCGCTACATCGAACTACCCCGGCTGCACCGTCCAGGTTCAGGTGGCCTACGCCTTCAACTTCATCTTTCCGCTCCTCCCCACGAGTTCGAGCGCAACAGCCCCTTGTACCCAGCCGGGACTCTGTATGTCCAGCACGGCGGAAATGATCATCGTGCACTGAGCCGTCAGCCGCTTGACACCCCGTTAGCCACCCATGGAAACCGCGAAGTCACCCGAGTCAGCCGCGCCCGTTCACAAAAAGAGACCTTGGCGCCGTTCGGATGGCGTTCTTTGCCGTTCTCAAGAAATACTAAGCGACCCTAAATCAATCACATAGAAATGAGGCTGGCCTTTCCGAAGATGGCGCACAACATGCTATAGCGAAGCCCTGGAGCTATCTCTGACTCGATGCGCGAAACAAGGTTTGTGTCCACCGCTGGCGCCAGCGCGGCGCAGCTGCCGCTAGGCGTGTTGCTTCCACACGAGCCTCCCGCCCCGCAAGCAGCCCAGACCGTGCCATGCCAGAGGCTGCTGGACGTGCTCAAGTGTATCTTCTCGTTTCCCGCGATGCTCGGGACCATGCTTGTCGGAGTAGTTCTTGTTCCCGGCCGGAACTTCGCAGTGGATCCTGACTTGTGGTGGCATATCAAGAATGGCCAAAACATTCTCGCGACCCATCATTGGCCGACCACGGACCCCTATTCTTTCACCGTCGCGGGTACTCCTTGGCTGGCATACGAATGGCTTGGCGATGTTCTGGTGGCGTCTGCGCAACGTTTGGGCGGATTACAAGGGCTGGATGCCCTGCTCATCTGCCTGGGTAGCGCGATTCTGCTCGCGCTTTATGTTTGTACCTCGCTCTGCTGCGGCAACTCGAAGGCCGGGTTTGTTACCGTGGCCCTGCTATATCCGCTGGTAACCCCATCGTTCTCACTTCGCCCGCAAATGCTGGGGTATCTGTTTGTCATCCTGACCCTCATCGCCGTCGAGCGATTCCGTAAAGGCCACCCGCGCTCCTTATGGACGCTTCCACCATTGTTTCTTGTGTGGATCAACACCCATGGCTCCTGGATCGTAGGGCTGGGCGTGCTCATCGTATTTTTGCTGTGCGGGACCCTGGAGTTTCGTGTTGGCGGCATCGAAGGCTGGCGCTGGAGCCAAGCACAGCGGGTGCAACTCGAGCTTTGCCTGCTGCTGTGCCTTGCGGTGATTCCGCTCACACCATACGGAACACGGCTCGCAGCATATCCTTTCACGGTGGCATCTTCTCTGCCCGTCAATTTGGCAAATGTCATGGAATGGCAGCCGATGCCATTCAACCTGGCGGGCGGGAAACTCTTTCTGGCGATGCTGTTGGGTTTTTTCCTATTGCAGATGGCCTTGCGATTCCACTGCCGCCTTGATGAGCTGGTCCTCTTTATCGGTGGTACGGTAATGGCCTGCGTGCACGTCAGATTCGTTCTGGTCTTCGTGCCGTTTTTCTCGATCCTGCTGGTGAGGGTTCTGGCGCGGTGGATTCCGTCTTACCATCGCGGAAAAGACCGCCGCGTGGTGAACGCTATTCTGATGGCTGCAGTGATGGCCTGCGTAGTCTGGTTCTTTCCCTCTCGCGCGGAACTGCGACAGGTTATTTCCCGGCGATTTCCTGTGCGGGCCGTCGCGTATCTGCGCCAGCACGCCACTCCCCGCCCCATGTACAACACTTATGGCTACGGCGGCTATTTGATCTGGGCCTTTCCCGAGTCGAAGGTCTTTATTGATGGCCGAGGGGATCTTTATGAGTTGGGTGGCGCGTTTTCTGACTACTTGGAGGTATCGGATCTGCGACCGGCGGCGTTTGCAGTGCTCGGGTCCTACGGAATTCGCTCTTGCTTACTTGAACGAAGCGAGCCTCTTGCTACGGTTCTTGGGGCTCACCCGGACTGGCGACAGGAATACAGCGATGAAGTGAGCGTGCTGTTTGTCAAGCGGGAGGCCGGCAATTCCCCAATTGCGGAATCCCGTCAACATTACGCAGAGCGGAAGGATTAAATATGAGTCGTCAATTCCTGGGAAGCGCGCGACTTCCCGAGGCTGCCATTGGTTCCGAGCACTCCGGGGAGCGGCGGATGCTGCTTTCCGTGGTGATCCCCTGCATGAACGAGCAGGAAGCACTGCGTAAGACGAATCACCAGCTGGTCTCTATCCTGGAACGAATTTCGCTGAATTTCGAGCTGATTTATGTGGATGACGGCAGCACGGACTCCACGGCCGAGCTGCTGCGTGATCTGCAGGCTCATGACTCGCGGATCCGAATCATTCGTTTTTCGCGGAATTTTGGGCACCAAGTCGCAATCACAGCTGGGCTGGAACATTCGAGCGGTGACGCAGTCGTGATCATCGATGCCGATCTGCAGGATCCGCCCGAAGTCATTCTAGATTTCGTGGCGAAATGGCTGGACGGCTATGACGTCGTCTACGGAATTCGCACAGAACGTGAGGGCGAAACCCGATTCAAGCTGTGGACGGCGAAATTGTTCTATCGTGTTATCCGCACGCTCTCAGACACACCAATCCCTTTGGATACCGGCGATTTTCGGCTGATGGACCGTCGGGTCGTTGATGCGCTGTTATCCATGCCGGAGCGCGATCGCTTCGTGAGGGGGATGGTGAGTTGGCTTGGATTTTCGCAGGCTGCCGTGGGATACCGGCGATTCCCGCGAGCCGCGGGTGTCACCAAATTCTCCCCGTTCAAGATGCTTCGCTTCGCCTTGGACGGCATCTTTTCTTTCTCGATTTTGCCTCTTAGGTTGGCAACGTGGACCGGCTTTGCGGCGTCCGGTCTCGCCGTACTGGGGATCATCCTGGTTCTACTCGAGAGGGTAGTGGGAATCGCAGGTCTGGTCAAGGGCTGGTCAAGTGCAATCATCACGGAGTTGTTTATTGGCGGCGCGCAGCTAATCTGCTTGGGAATCATTGGCGAGTACATTGGACGCATTTACGGAGAAGCGAAACGCCGTCCCTTATACGTCATCGAGGAAAGGATGGGTTTTGAAGCGAGCAATGCTGCGAGGTTTACCAGGCACCAAGCAAACGCAGTCGCTGGCAAGCGCTGACCCTAGTTTCCTGACAGACAGAGAGGTCCCATGGCCACCGAAACACCGATTCAGGAGCGAGAAGCGGCATTTCACGATGCTTGGGCTTGCGGTACGCGCATCGAGGATGTCCTGGTTCGCGAGTGTTTCGAGGCGCCCACAGCCCTGGAGAACCAATTCATTCTGCGGCTCATGGGACCCTTATCCGGAAAGCGCATTCTGGACATCGGCGCGGGCCTCGGAGAGTCGTCGGTGTACTTTGCCTTGAAGGGGGCCCGCGTTACGACAGTGGACATTGCCCCGCAGATGGTGGAAAAGGCGCTCAGCCTCGGAAAGAGATACGAGATCGAACTGCAAGGTATTGTCGCAAGCGCAGACAATCTGAGCCTGCCCGATGGCGCATACGATTTCATCTACGTTGCGAACACCATTCATCACGTGCAAGATCGTGATTCGCTGTTCGCGCAGATGAGCCGCGCGCTGAAACCCGGCGGCATGTTCTTCTCCTACGACCCGCTTGCTTATAATCCGGTGATCAACCTGTACCGGAGAATGGCCACGCGAGTGCGAACGGCAGACGAGTCCCCGCTGACGACCAGGGACATTGACCTGGCACGAAAATATTTCAGCCACGTTAAGCACCGCGAGTTCTGGATCGCCGGACTTCTACTCTTTCTCAAGTATTATCTGATCGACGGTGTGCACCCCAACCAAGACCGCTACTGGAAAAGGATCCTGCGAGAGCGGCGGGAACGCCTAGGCTGGTGGATGCCCCTCAGACATCTGGACACCGTCCTTACGCGCATTCCTCTCGCGCGATGGTTGTCTTGGAACGTCGTCCTGTGGGGCGTGAAGGGTGTGGCATAGGCAAAGGCTCTGCGGGCAGCACGTCTCCTTCCCGAGAGTGACCAGAGGACCTTCGCTGTGGTCATAAGGCCGAACACTTCCGTCATTATTTGTGTTGTTGCGGCGTTTCTTCTAACCGGGTTTTTCGCGACACGAAACCTATCCACCTGGCCAGCCCGACTCACCTATGGAGGTGATGAGAGCTACGAAGGAGTTGCGCTGGCGGAAATTGTTCACCTCCGGCAGGGTGTGGCTATTTTCGCTTCCGGTGCGGTGGAAGGTTTCGATGCTGCTACTTACGGCCCCTTGTTTTATCTGCTCGCTGGGCATCTAATCGACCCCGGCAACCCCTCCTATTTCCCGCTTCGCCTTCTCTCCGTGTTTGGCATCTTTGGTTGTGCGTTCGGCTGCGGCCTGTTGGCCTATTGGCTGACGCAAAGTTACTTAGCAGCATTACTTAGTCCTTTCATGTTTTTGTCGTACGGGATGGTGACTGGGCACGCTGTCCAGGCGCTATCCGACAGCGTGGCTTTATGCCTGTCCTTCGCAGGATTCCTCGTGGCCTTTCGGTTCCGAGCTCGCCGAGGTTTCTTGTTGCTCGCGGCTTTTATCATGATTCTGGGCTTCTACTACAAACCACAGTATGTTGCGGGTCCTCTGGCGGTATTGGCGTTTCTTCTCCTGGCCAAGAGATATCAAGAGGCAGCAGAGTTCGCCGGTATGTTGGTCTCGTGCGGACTCGGGTTGTTCTCCTTATTCCAATGGATCATTTTCTCCAGCCAAGGGTTTTGGCGTCATTTTCTCGTCTACCAGACGGCGCTTTTGTCTTGGCATCGGTTCGGGCAAGCCCTGTTCGTCTTCGCGATTATGCTGTTTTTCCCAGTCATCGTGGGACTGGAGTATCTTCGCACCTACCCAGACAAAATGCTCAATTGCTACCTGTTTTTCTCACTGCTGCTCGGGTTGGTGTCTTACTCCAAGGAGGGAAGCGGAGTTCACTACTTCCTCGAATCTGTGATAGTACTAAATGTGGTGGTCGCGGCATTCCTGGCGAGACGAGTAAAACTGCAAACTCTGCCTATCGATCTCGTCCTCCTTCTCGGAATCATGTTATTGGCGGCACAGTGGTCCACTAAGCGTCCCCCACAACCTTCCGATTTTGCCCAGCACAACACAATACAGTCGTTCTTGAAACGAAATTTTCGTCCTCATGCCAGGGCACTCGGTGCGGCTCCGGGTGACCTGCTGCAAGCGGGTTTGGAAACACCCTTCTCGGGGCTCTTTCAGCTTGTCCGGCTGTCACAGAGAGGGATCGTCTCGGATAACGATCTGGTAGCTCAGGTCACGGCCCGCCGTTTCTCGGTCGTTGTACTCAACTTTGACCTCCGCCGAGAAGAGGATCCTTACTGGTTGAGCTTCTATCTCTCACCGCGACTGTTGGCAGCCCTGAAGCGCAACTACGAGTTGGCTCAGAGCCTGGACTTGCCCGCTCCCGCAAAGGAAAGGCCTCAAGATCGTTGTTACGTCTATGTGCCCCGATCAGACCCTTGACCTCAAACGAGGGAAGTCACCAAAAACGACGGGCCGAATCCAGCGAGTGTCTACAAAGAGTCGCGCTTTACGCCTCCGCTTTTGCGTAAGACGACCCGAGATCTCAGGACACCCCGCAATCCCAATGCTCAGAATGGCTTAGCTGGCAAGATAAACGAAGAGGGGAGTGGCGTTTCAGATGCAGTAGCAGTCCACAAGCTGTGGCAGCAAGTTTTAAGCTGCCTGCTTTATTTCACCGGAAAGGGAAACTCATGAAGAACCTTCTATTGCGGCTCTGGAAAGACGAGGAGGGGCAGGATCTGACAGAGTACGCGCTGCTGCTGGTCCTACTTTCCTTGGCGGCAGTCGGCTCGCTCAGCGCATTGGCAACGGCAATCAACGGCGTGTTCTCCAAAGCAGTTGTGAACTTGACCTAGTGCTGCTGTCTTCCAGTAGTTATAGGACTTGACAGGCCGTAGGCTACCGGAAGACGCCCCGTGTTCCAGCAGCCTAGGCCTGTTCGGTCTTGGTTTCTGTAGTGCTTCGACCGGATTGGCAGGAGGAACCGACGTGAAGCCATTTCTTGCAAGATTGTGGAGGGATGAAGCAGGTCAGGATCTAACGGAATATGCGTTGTTATTGGTCTTGCTGTCGCTGGCGGCGATTGGTTCGCTAAACGCACTAGCTGCGGCTATCAATGGCGTGTTTTCCAGCGCCGTCACGAACCTCACGTAACTGTTTCTTTCTTTTGTAAGCCTGGGTGGCGCTCTTGAGTTATTGGTTTTTCCAAAGACTTGGCGTCCCAGACCCCAGAGGAGCTATCCAGGGATGTTAGGACTCATGAAAACACAACAAACCGTCTGGATGTTTGTGCTCGGTGTGACGCTACTTTCTGGTTGGGTAGATTTTCGCACGCGGAAGATCCCCAACTGGCTTACCGTTCCCGCTTTATTCCTAGGCATCGGCATTCATATGTGGGTAGCAGGGTGGTCCGGAGCCAAGGCTGCGCTCGAAGGTGCGGGTTTAGCGCTGGTCCTCCTGCTGCCGCTCGTCCTATTGCGAGCACTTGGTGCGGGAGATTGGAAACTCATGGGCGCAGTAGGAGCCTTCCTTGGACCAGTTCTTTTCTTGTTTGTGTTAGTGGGAAGCATTTTTGTTTCGGGGGTAATGGCGGTTGTCGAGATCGTCCGAACGCAGCGAGTACGCGAAACCGTTCGCAACTTGCTGGTGCTCGTCAGGGGTTTCTTTTCCTTTGGTTTGCGGGCGCACCCGGAAATCTCACTCGACAATCCCGGGCTGATGAAACTGCCCTTTGGTGTGGCCGTTGCGGTGTCCACACTGGTCTGCTTTCTAATGGCCCGTTTGGAAGTTTGAGAACAATCGCATAAGAGAGTGCATATGAACCGGAATCGATTGATTTTGGGATTGGTTGGCGCGATTGCTGTGGCTTTGTTCACCAGTGTGTATGTCTATCGCCAGCTGCAGCAAACGAATCAGGCTAAGCCAGTCGCACTGCAACACATCGTCGTTGCCGCGCAGCCCCTGCAGGTCGGCACCCGCCTGGATACCGACAACCTGCGCCTGATTCCCTGGCCAGCCAGCGAGCCGGTTGCCGGAATGTTCGTGCGCATTGAAGATTGCGCGAACCGCGCATTAATCACTCCGGTCGTCGAGAATGAACCGATTATCGAGAACAAATTGTCGCCGAAGGAAGCGGGCGCAGGCTTGTCGGCCACCATTCCGGAAGGTATGCGGGCGCTGTCGGTGGCCGTGAATGAAGTCGTGGGCGTGGCCGGGTTTGTGATTCCGGGGACCATGGTGGATGTGCTGGTTACCGGAAGCGTGGTGGGCGGGCGAGACCAAAGCAACATCACGCGCACGATTCTAGAAAATGTGCGCGTGCTCGCCGCCGGCCAGAAGATCGAACAGGATCGTGAAGGAAAGCCGCAAACCGTCCCGGTCATCACGCTGCTGGTTACGCCGGCCGATGCCGCGAAGCTGGCGATGGCCAGCACCGAGGGAAAGATTCAGCTGGCGTTGCGGAATACCATCGATACGAAGATGGTAAACCCGCCCCCCGTTCTGCAGGCCGCGCTCTTCGCCGGGGTTGCCCCGCCACCGAGACGTGCGGTTCCCGCAAAGCCCCTCCCGCCGCCGCTGGTGCCGTACGCCGTGGAGGTAATCATTGGGACGAAGCGAGAGAGCAAGAGTTTTCCAAATCCATGAAGGATTGACAGAGGAAACGAATGTTACGCATTAGCGAAAACCAAACGCGAGTGTTGTGGTGTGGTCTAGTGCTGAGCACACTGTTGGCAGGTTTGACGACTGTCGAAGCTCAGCAACAGCCGGACCCACAGGCGGAAAAAAGTCTTCCGGAGAAACCGGCGGATGTCGGCAGCGCGACCTCGCAGGAGATCAAGCAACCGGCATCGGAAGAAGCGCCGCAGACCCTGCATTTATTGGTGGGCCGTTCGCTGGTCATCACCTCTCCAACGCGGATCAAAAGGGTGTCCCTCGCAGATCCGAATATTGCTGAAGCTTTGGTGGTAACTCCTTATCAGGTCCTGTTGAACGGAAAGGCTCCCGGAGGAGTCTCGCTTCTGTTGTGGGACGAGTCGGACCAAAGTCAGGCGTTCGAAGTGTCCGTGGACATCGATGTTTTAGGCTTGAGCCAGAAAATTCGTGAGGTTTTCCCTTCGGAGCCGGTGCAGGTGGAAACTTCGAAAGACGTCGTGATGCTTTCTGGGAACGTATCCTCTACGGCGGTGGCCGACAAGATCCTTGAAGTCGTCAAGAACACCACCCCGAAAGTAACCAGCCTGATGCAAGTTCCGGTGGCACCTGCAGGAGAAATCATGCTTCAGGTGCGATTTGCGGAAGTGAACCGATCGGTGGTGAGCCAGTTGGGAGCCAATATCCTCCACAATTTTGGTTCCAAAATGCCATTCCTCACAACTACGCAGCAATTTGCTCCTCCGCAGCTGTCACAACAATCTGGCGGCCAAAACTTTTTTACGATCAGTGATTTGTTGAACGTCTTTATCTTCCGTCCGGACATCGACCTGGCGGCAACCATCAAGGCCCTGGAACAAGAGAATGTACTGGAAATCCTGGCTGAACCAAACTTGATGACCGCCTCGGGAAAGGACGCCAGCTTCCTGGCTGGCGGTGAATTTCCCTACCCGATTCTGCAGGCTTCCGGCAGCGGTGGTTTCGCAGGCATTACCATTCAATTCAAGGAATTTGGCGTCCGCCTGAACTTCACTCCAACACTCCTGCCCGACGGCCAGATTCACTTGAAAGTGAAACCGGAGGTCAGTTCCCTCGACTTTACCAATGCGCTCACCATCCAGGGCTTCTTTATCCCGGCCCTGTCAACCCGTCGCATGGATTCCGAGATGAATTTGGCGGATGGCCAAAGCTTCGCCATCGCTGGTCTGATGGACAACCGCGTGACAGAACAGCTTTCCAAAATCCCTGGCATCGGTGACATTCCGGTTCTCGGGAAGCTGTTCCACAGCCGGAACCGCACGAAGAGCAATGATGAACTACTGGTGGTGGTCACTCCGCGCGTGGTGAAGCCGCTCTCCGCCGAGCAGGTGCCACCGGGTCCGGCATTTCCCGAGCCTTTGCTCAAACCGACTGCTCCCGCAGCGGCGGTGCCTCCAACGCCAAAATAATCCGGGATGGCGTGAATTAGAGCGAACTAGGAACCAAGAGATTCGAATGAAGAGGAAAATCGGCCAATGTTGACGGCGGCAATAGCGACCAGCGATCCGAATAGTTCGGCGCAATTACTAGCCAGCATCGAGCAATCTGGTCTCGTCGGATCGATAAAAACGTGGACGGTGCCCACGGAGAAAATGCCCGATTCAGCCGAGCAACTGCCTGACATAGTTTTTCTTGATCTGTCACTCTATCCCGAAACCTTTTTCACGTTCGGCGCACAACTCCGGCGGATCCGTCCCGCGACTAGAATTATTGCCTGTTCAGCAACCGTGCCGCCTAGTCCGCAGTTGCTGTTGGAAGCCATGCGCAGCGGGGTACAGGATTTTCTCGCCAAACCCGTCGAACCCAAGGCGCTAAAGGAGATCTTGTCGCGGATAGTTCAGGAATGCGAACAGAGTGATCGTCCCTCCTTCAACAAGCTGATTGTAATTATGGGCTCGAAAGGTGGAGTCGGTTCGACAACCGTGGCAGTAAACCTCGGAGTCAAGATAGCGACCTACGCGAAGAAGCGGGCCGCGGTGCTTGATTTTGCGCGCCCACTCGGCAACGTTCACCTGCTGCTCGATCTGCAACCCCATTTCGGGCTGCGCGACGCGATCGAAAATCTCGATCGGCTCGACAGCCATTTTTTTGCAGGATTGACGACGCGGCACAAAACGGGCTTAGAAATACTGGGAGGAGCATCCCAGCCGGAAGAATGGCAAGCGATCGCCACGCCACCGCTCGAGCGGGTGGTCAACGTCGCCCAGAGCGTCTTCGACATCGTGTTGGTCGACCTGGGCACTCAGTTTTCTTCAGAGTGGAGCACCATCCTGCGCATGGCGCAGACCATCCTGGTCGTGGCCGAAGCGAACGTGCCGTCACTCTGGGCGCTCGAACGCCGTCTGATGGCCCTGACAGGATTCGGGATTGAACCAGACCGTGCGAAGGTGGTCGTCAATCGCTGGCATAAGAACGATGAGGAAGCTCTGAAGAGCATCCAAAAAGAGATTCGACGCCCCATTTTCGCGTGTCTGCCAAATGACTACCGCAAGGCCAGCTTGGCCATAAACCTGGGCATGCCATTTATGGAAAACCACAACAACTTGCTCAACCACCGCTACCGCGAGATCGCGAGTCAGTTGGCAGGAATCCCTGAACAGCCAGTTGCGAAGAGAAGCGGCCTTGATCTGTTCTCGTTTTCGTTAAAGAGGGCTTAGACAATGCCAGTCACTCCAACAAACAGTCCACGGATGGATTTTGGCGCCGTCAAGTCGGCCATCCATCGCAAGCTCATCCAGAAACTCAACCTTGAACGGCTGAACGAGGTGAACAGGGAAGAGGTACGGCGCGAGGTGGGGCAAATTCTGGAGGGGCTGGTCATTGGGGAATCCACCCCTATGAACCTGCAGGAGCGGGAGAGGTTAGCCCAGGAAATCTTGGACGAAGTCTTCGGACTCGGACCGCTCGAGCCGCTTCTCGCCGACCCAACAGTGTCCGATATTCTCGTCAACACGCACAAGCGCGTGTATGTCGAGCGCAGGGGCATTCTCGAGCAAACCTCGGTGCAATTTCGAGATGACGCGCACCTCACCAGCATTATCGACCGGATTGTTTCCGCGATCGGACGCCGAGTCGATGAGTCTTCCCCGATGGTCGACGCCCGGTTGGCCGACGGCTCCCGTGTGAACGCCATTATTCCGCCGTTGGCCGTGGATGGTCCGTGCCTCTCGATTCGTCGTTTCGGTCGGGATCGCCTGACTGCCGAGGAACTGCTCAAGAACAACTCTCTCACTGCTCCGATGCTCGAGCTGCTCCAAGGATGTGTAAAGGCGCGCTTAAATATCCTGATTTCTGGGGGGACCGGTGCCGGCAAGACGACCTTCTTGAACGTACTTTCCTGCTACATCTCGAATCGTGAACGGATTGTTACGATCGAGGATGCCGCGGAGTTGCAGTTGCACCAGGATCACGTCGTGCGTCTGGAAACCCGCCCGCCCAACATTGAAGGAAAGGGCGCCATTCAGCAGCGACAACTGGTAATTAATTCGCTGCGCATGCGGCCCGACCGCATCATTGTCGGTGAGGTCCGCAGCGAAGAAGCGCTCGATATGTTGCAGGCCATGAACACCGGCCATGATGGCTCACTGACGACGGTTCATGCGAACACACCGCGAGACGCCTTGAGCCGCTTGGAAACCATGGTCGCCATGGCCAACCTTAATCTTCCGGAAGCCGCGATCCGCAGGCAGATCGCTTCCGCCATCGACGTCGTCGTTCAGGTAACCCGGTTGAGCGATGGCACGCGCAAGGTCGTCAGTGTTGCCGAAATAACTGGCATGGAAGGAGATGTCGTCACCATGCAGGACATTTTTGTCTTTCGCAAAAGAGGCATTCGCGAGAGCGGAGAAGTGTTGGGGGAGTTTCAGGCCACCGGCATCCGTCCGAAATTCGCGGAGCGCCTGATTGTTACGGGTATTCAACTTCCCATTTCGATGTTTGAAGTGAGAGGTGGGTGATGCCTACGTTTTCCGTGATCGCGATGCTGGCCTTAGCCGTGACTTTTCTCTCGCTCGGTTTGTCCCTTGGTGAGGGCCTCGAGTCGGGGGCCTGGGTGCCAATCGTGATCATGTCAGCCGTCACGACAGCACTCTATTCGGTCCACCTTTTCTCGACAAAAAGCCTCAGTTGGGCGGAGTCCATCCCGGTGTTGACGCTCCTGGTCGTCACCTCGGGCATTCTATCGGCCTGCCTGTTGCTTGCTAAGGGCATCGGGAAGAGGTCCATGGTCTCGACGCTGGCTCTCTGGGCCACCCTGGTCATTTTCTTTTCGATTTGGCTTTTTGCGTGAGGGAATTCCAATGGCCCTGTTACTTTCCTTATTCACCTTTCTCACGGTAACCGCAGTTCTTTTCTTGATCTGGCTGGCTGGCGGTTCGGACCCCAACCAGGAGGTGGTCCGCCGCCGCATGGAGGCGGTGCGCAAGGCCGAGCGTCGCGGAGAAGTCTCTCTGGGGCTTAAGTTGGCGCGGGACGAGATGCTTAGCGACGTTCCGGTATTTCATCGGCTGCTCATGCAGTGGTCCTGGTCCAGGCGCCTTCAAAACCTGCTGTCCCAGGCGGGAATGAAGACAAAGCCCGGCAGAATTATCCTGGTGAGCGGCCTTCTAGCACTGACCACCTCGTTGGTGACAAGGTTTTTTTTCCCGAGATTGCTGGTCGGCTTGATTGCCGCTCTTGCGGCGGGCCTAACTCCGATTGGCCTTGTCGTATGGAAGCGTCGGACACGGTTGCGGAAGTTCGAGGAAAACTTCCCGCAGGCGCTTGATTTGCTAGGGCGTGCGGTCCGTGCGGGTCACGCATTTACGACCGGACTAGAAATGATTGCCAAGGAGTCTAGCGAGCCACTGGCAGGTGAGTTCCGGGCTACGTTTGAAGAACAAAATTTCGGCCTTCCCCTGCGCGACGCGCTCCTGAATATGGCCGACCGAGTTCCGCTAATCGATGTGCGCTTCTTTGTGACCTCGCTGCTCATCCAAAAGGAAACCGGCGGAAACCTGGCGGAAATTCTAGACGGACTTGCAAAAGTGATTCGCGACCGGTTCCGTATCTACCGTGACGTGAAGGTTCGCACGGCCCAGGGGCGGTTGACCGCGGGGATCCTCATCGCGCTCCCGCCGTTTATGATGGCCGTCCTGGGATTCCTCAACCCACATTACATTGGGATCCTATTTACCGATCGAGTGGGCCCCGAATTGCTCGCTGTGGCGGCCACATTGCAATTCATCGGATCTGCAATCATTTGGAAAATCATTCATTTCGAGGTCTGAGGAATTGACGGAGACAGCAAGATGATCTGGGCGATCGCAGCGATTACGTTTATGACCACGTTGGCCGCATGTGCAGCCTTATTGTATGCATTCACGCCGAGCGAAACCAGCGTTGCCGGGCGCCTGACTCGGTTGATCGCGCCGCCAACGATCGGCGGGAAGCCCTCAGCGCAGCAGCAAAAAGAGCGCATGAAGAATGCCCTGGTGTCTGTCGGAAAACTAGTGCCCGCCGATACCAGCAAGAAATCCTATGCCGAGCTGCTAATGATCCGCGCGGGGTACCGCAGCCCCACGGCGATTCTCGCTTTGCGGGGGTCGAAAGTGCTTTTGCCCGCGGCACTGATGTTCTTGGTTTTCGCTTCCGGACTCCACCGTTTGAATCCATTTGTGCTTCCGCTACTTGCCGTGGTGGTGGGTTACCTGTTGCCAGAGCTCTGGTTGGTGTGGCGCGTCAAGGCCCGGCAAGTCCGCTTGCGCAGAGCCCTTCCGGACTGTCTGGATCTGCTGGTGATTTGTGTGGAAGCTGGCCTAGGTCTCGATCAGGCACTGTTGAAAGTGGCCGAGGAGTTGCGCATCACTCATCCGGAGCTGACCGGCGAATTGAAGCTGGTGAATATGGAGATGCGCGTGGGCAAGACCCGCGTGGAAGCGCTGCGGGAACTGGGCAGGCGCACCGGGCTAGAGGACATCAAGTCCTTGGTAACTATGTTGATTCAAACCGAGCGATTTGGCACCAGTATTGCTCAATCGCTCCGCGTGTTCTCTGATGATAGCCGCACCAGGCGGCGCCAGCGAGCAGAAGAGATGAGCGCCAAGACTAGCGTCAAGATGGTGCCTCCTCTCGTGTTTTTCATCTTTCCGGCTTTGATGGTTGTGATTTTGGGACCCGCAGTGATCACCTTGGTTCGACAGATGATGCCGGTACTAAGTAAGTAATCACCGCAACAGCGATTCCGCCAAACCAGCGGGGTCGCTGAACCCTAAAGAAAGGAGCAGTGACATGGACAACGTAACGATGATTAGGGCTATTTCTGGCGTGCTGGCGTTTGTTGTGCTGGGCATCATTATCTATCGTCGCCGCCGGAAGTCGGTCGAATAACGGCTTCGGCCTTCGGCCGATGGCTATGCTCATGGACTCATCCGCAGAAATGCGGCCGGGAGATTTATGTCCACCAACATTCAAGATCGTCTCGTTTACGTCTACAACAAGACACGCGAGACGTTTGTGGCTACCGAGGCGGTCGTGGCTGACAGTTATCTGCGCCGCCTCATTGGGCTGCTCGGAAAAACGAAGAAATGGGCGCAACTGGGCCGCGGACTCTGGATTGTCCCGTCGTCTGGAGTCCACACGATCGGAATGTTGTTCCCGATTGATCTAATCTTTCTCAGCAAGGAAAAACGAGTCGTCCATGTGGAAGAACATGTTCGGCCCTTCCGCATCTCCAAGATTTCCCTGAAGGCAGTGAGCGTTCTAGAATTACCTCCGCACACCATTTATTCGACGGGCACCCAGATCGGCGACAAGATCGAAATAACGCCGTTCCCATCTCCGGTTGATCGAATGGCCGTTGGCGCTCCCAACGAAACCGAAAACGTGTGATATTTGTTCTCCGCCGTCTCGGATCGCGGGGGGTGAACATTCATCCTCTCGGTTCCCATGTCTAGGGCGCGGAACCCGCACGGCTTCCGATGCTTGCCTTTCACGAGACCGCTTGATCTGCCGTTCGACCCGCAATGCGCCGACGTTGTGCACCGAGTGGGGCCAGCGGAACCCCGCAGCGACAGCCCTATTTGCAATCGAACTGCGTGTCCTGAGCGGCGACGATTTGCCACCTGCCATTCCGCTTAAACCAAGTATCTGTCCATATCAGGCATAGAGGTTTCTCGGTTCCGTCTTTCTCTTTTCGGACCGCACTCTCGCTGCCGTACACTATTGCGAGGTTGTCACCGAAAAATCGCACCTTGGCGTCGATCAACCGACAATCTCGAACGATCTTGCATGAGTCCGTTGCTTCTGTGCTGCTTCTTGGGGTGTGGTGTTGTACGCCTGACAGCCCCAGAGCACCTGTACGGTTAGCACCGTTCTGTTTTGTTCGAGAGCTTCGGACTTGGCGGTTCCATCTTTGCCGGCTCTGTCACAGTTTTCTCCAGAGTTGCGAAATTCTCGTTGAGCGATTCACAATAAGGGAATCAACAGCAGGTATTTCAGAATGACCTTGGACGAATTTCGCGAGTCGCTCACGGCGACCGAGCCGCCAGCCAGCCTTACGCACGCCCTTGCAGGACTTTGGTGGGATGCCAAGGGCGATTGGAAAAGAGCACACAAATCAGCACAGCAGGGCGAAGGCGTGGAGGGTTCGTGGGTACACGCCTACCTCCACCGCAAGGAAGGCGATCCGGGCAACGCAGCCTACTGGTACAGCCGGGCCGGCAAGCCCGTCTGCCGGGAGCCGCTCGATGCGGAGTGGAGCAGTATCGCGGCGGCCCTGCTGGGTTAAGCGGCGGCGTGCTACAATCCGCGCACTCCTAATGGCTGAAAAAAACAGCATTCACTTCATCTATTATTTCGCGAGCAGTTGCGACGGGTTCATCGCGGACCCGTCGGGCGGTGTCGAATGGCTCAACGCGTTTCACGGCGGCGTCGACTACGGCGCCAACGATTTATTCAAGAGTTTCGACGGCGCGGTGATGGGACGCAAGACGTACGAGCAAGCGCTGACCTTTGGCAAGTGGGGATTCTCGGCGAAGATGCCGTGCGTGGTTCTGTCGAAGACACGCGCGAGCGGCCCGCACGTGGATTTCTGGCAGCAGGCAGTCGAAGGGCTGCGCGAGTACTTCCTCAAGAAAGGCGCGAAGAATGTGTGGATGGTTGGCGGCGGGGCTGCGGCGAGTTCCTTTCTTAGCGCCGGACTGCTGACGGACATCCGGCAGGCGGTGATGCCGATCGTTCTCGGTTCAGGCATTCCGGCGTACGGCGCGCTTGAAAAGCACGTGCGGCTGAAGCTGGCTGAGTCGAAGGAGTTTTCGAACGGCGTTGTTGCGCTGCGATACACGCCGGTGAAGCACGGGAAAAGTGACCAGACTTTCAGAAGTCGCGTGTGGCGGAAATGAAGGAAGCAAACGAGCGGACCAGGGGTCGAATTAGGGCCTGCTCGCTCTACGAGCCAGAGGGTCGGGAGCTTCGAATCTTTCAGACCCCTCAACTTTATCGGCATACTCTTGTTGCTTTTCGAACTCGACGCGCGAATTTGAACGTTCTCGGACACGGGCACACCGCCAGCAATGCACCGAACGGAAAGATATGCAATTCCCCCCAGACCCGCAGCCGCTCTTGAATCTCTGCAATCGTCTCGGGCGCAGCGCCGTGAAGATCCTGCTTCACGAAAATCCCGTGAGTAACCGCTGGACCGCTGCCATCTTGCGTGCATAGGCATGGATTTTGCTTGACATCTCCGGGCTGCTGTCATACTGTCCTATGACAGGGAGCCACGAATTTGTTGTTTCAGATCAATTTCAAATCCGGGAAACCTGCCTATCTCCAGCTGGTCGATCAGGTTAAAGCCGCTGCAGCATCGGGGGCGCTGCGCCCAGGCGAGTCGCTCCCCTCCATCCGGCCGCTCGCGGAAGAGCTTCACCTCAACCGCAACACGATCGCAAAGGCGTATGCCGAACTGGAAAGCCTAGGCGTGATCGAGACTCTGCCCGGCAAGGGATGTTTCCTAAGGGAGAACCACTCTCCCTTGCGCAAGGAAATCCGCCGCAAGCTACTGATCGAGGAAATCGACCAGGCGGTCGTCATGGCCCACCATCTGCAAGTGCCCGGCCAGGAATTTTTGGAGCTAGTCCAGGGGCGCATGCAGGTGCTCGAAGACAAGCGGCGCGCCAGCGAAGATCGTAAGGAGAAATGAAAGATGAACCCACCCACCGCCGTCATCGATATCCAGAATC
>Ga0182041_10000311_pt1 | contig 22875 bp, 13 predicted proteins | sample flu12Cox44000178_FD_125967 | JGI IMG/M metagenome (GOLD analysis project Ga0182041, IMG submission 125967) | Lab enrichment of tropical soil microbial communities from Luquillo Experimental Forest, Puerto Rico - flux8day.12C.oxic.44.000.178 | ecosystem: Environmental > Terrestrial > Soil >...
CCGCCTCCGCGTTGTCTTTCTTGACCAGTGCCAGCTCGCCAGAAAATACCGATATGTTACAGGCGCGGCTGCGCGCCATCGCGCCGTGCGTGGACGTCGAGGCAACCTGATCGAGCGTGATGTGGCCCATGAAGTAAGCTATCAGAGTGCCGGGCCATTGCTTCAAATCGATCTTGGCGGCGCTGCGCGCAAGCTCTTCGTCGTCGTTTTGTCCTGCCCGTGCGCGGGCGATGTGCAGCCAGGCGGCCTGGTAGGGCAACCAGAGCACGTCGCCGGTGTGGGCGGTCGTGCCGAGCGCCAGCGCCCTCTCGAAATCGGTGGCAGCGCTGTCGAAACGGCCGGCAAGGAATTGCGCGAAACCCCGTTCGTTCTGGATTTCCGAGGCGCTGTCGTCATTAGCGTTCGGGCTGGCGGCGAGCGCAGCGCTGTAGTCGTCAATTGCGTGATCGAAGTCACCCTTCGCGCGCAGGCTGGCAGCGCGTTGCACTAACGTCTCGGGGCTGCTCTTGATCTTGATCGCGGCGTCAAAATCGGCGACCGCAGCGTCGTAATCGCCGTTCATATGGCTGGCTTCGGCGCGTGCCACATAGAGACGATCGTCGTTGGGCTTGAGTGCGAGCGCCGCCGTGAAGTCAGATATGGCGCTATCGCGCAGCGCGCGCGCCGACTCCTGCTTTTGGAAGGCATCGGCGATCAAACTGCGCGCGGTATATTCGCGGCCGCGCAGCCAGTGGGCGGTCAGCTGATCGGTGGGTGAGAGTTCGCCGGAGGATAGCGCCTCGGTGAATAGACGGATCGCGACCTCGGACTGACCTTGTTCCACCGCGGCATTCGCCGCTTTGAAATCATCGAGACCGCCGGCTTGCGCATGCGCGGCCAACAACACCAAGCACGTCGACGCCAAAAGCACTCTGATCATGTTCATTCCGTCTTTCTCCGATCCAGTATGATCCGCGCGATTGCGCCGCGCGCGTTATCGCAAGCGGCCGCAGGGCAGCACAACCGCCAAGTTCGCAGGGCGGTTGTGCGCTGGTAAGCGGCTGGCTTGCCTCTTTAATTTCGGTAGCGCCTCACTACATCTAGCTCCGCCTCAATCGAAACCCCGGAACGCCATGCTCGATTTCGCATCCTCGCGCGATATGGAGGACGAGGCCACGCCACTACCCGCCTCCGATACTGAAATCCTCGACGCCTATTCGCGTGCGGTGACCTCCGTCGCCGATAGCGTCGGCCCGGCCGTCGTGCGCGTGGAAGTCATAAAGAACGGCCACCCCAGCGGCGTCGGCTCAGGCGTCATCATCGCGCCGGATGGGTTGGTGCTGACCAACAGCCACGTGGTCGCGGGCGCCAAGGACTTGCGGCTGCAGGACGCGGAAGGTCGCGTCATGGAGGCACGCAAGCTAGGCGAGGATCCGGACACTGACCTCGCACTCGTACGCGCAGGCTCCGCACGTAACTTGCCGTCGGCCACGCTCGGCGATTCCAAGACACTCAAACGCGGCCAGCTCGTGGTCGCCATCGGCAACCCGCTCGGTTTCGAGTCGACCGTCACCGCCGGCGTCATCTCGGCGCTCGGCCGCTCGCTGCGCGCGAAGACGGGCCGCCTGATCGAGGACGTCATCCAGACCGACGCCGCGCTCAATCCGGGCAATTCTGGCGGACCCCTGGTGTCGTCGCGCGGGGAGGTGATCGGGATCAACACGGCCGTGATCCTAGGCGCACAGGGCATCTGTTTTGCGGTCGCTAGCAACACCGCGCAGTTCGTGCTTAGCGAATTGATCCAGCACGGCCGCGTTCGCCGTGCCTATATCGGCATGAGTGGGCAGACCGCGCCAGTGCCGCGCCGACATGCACGCGCCGCCGGCATCGACAACGCATCAGGCATGGTTATCGCCGCGCTCGAGCCGCAAGGCCCCGCTGCGCTTGCGGGCCTCATGAGGCTCGACGTCATCGTGAGGGCCGACGGCGAGTCGGTGACAGGCGTCGACGACCTGATTCGGCTGCTCAATGGCGAGCGGATTGGCCGGCCCATAGCCATCGACGTGCTGCGGCGCGGGCAGCTGCGCAGTTTTGACGTGACGCCTCTAGAGCGGCCTGCGATGCGGGCCGCTTCCGCATTGGGGGGCGATTGAGCGCCCACGCGAAAGGCCTACAATCACCCGCAATGAGGAGGGCCGGCATGACGAGAACATCACTGCCCTGGCTTTCGGCAATCGTCGTGATCGGTATTGTGGCGATGCCCGTGCGCGCCGAAGCCTTTACTTTGAAATTTTCCTGGGCCGGCATTCCGGCCTGCCAAGCGGCGTCGCCTGCGTTCGAGCTTTCCGACGTCCCGCCGGGAACCAAACGCCTGCGCTTCAACATGACCGATCTCGACGTGCCCTCCTTCAAGCACGGTGGGTCGACCATAGCTTACGAGAGCAATGCGGTGAAACGCGGAGCGATCAGCTATGTTGGACCGTGCCCGCCGGATGGCCAGCGTCATCAGTACCGCTGGACGGTCGACGCGCTCGATCCCTTGGGAAAAGTGCTGGGAACGGCGACGGCGACCGGCACATTCCCGCCTTGATGGGCTTCAGCCTTTGGCCTTGAGCGACTGGTAGATCTCCAGCGCGTCTTTCGGCCTGGTGTTCTTGTGCACCACGGCGTTGACCGCGGTGATCATCGCCTTCGGCGCATCGGACTGGAAGATATTGCGGCCCATGTCGACGCCGGCGGCGCCCTGCCGCACGGCGTTGTAAGCCATAGTGAGCGCGTCGAGCTCCGGCACCTTCTTGCCGCCCGCCATCACGATCGGCACGGGGCAGGAGGATGTAATGGTCTCGAAGTCATCGTCGACGTAATAAGTCTTCACATATTGCGCGCCAAGCTCGGCGATGATGCGGCAGGCGAGGCGAAAATATTGCGCGTTGCGCGTCATGTTCTTGCCGACCGCGGTGACGCCCATAACTGGCATGCCGACGCGCAGACCAGCATCCACCAGCCGCGTCATATTGTGCACCGAGCGCGTCTCGTGCTCACCGCCGATGAATACCTGTATGCCGACGCCAGCGGCGTTGAGTCGCACCGCGTCGTCCATGTCTATCGCGATCTGCTCGTCGGAGAGTTCATCGCGCAGAATCGAGGGACCGCCGCTCGCGCGCAGCACCATCGGCTTCTGCGATTCTGCTGGAATGATCGAACGAAGCACCCCGCGCGTGCAGAACAGCGCGTTGCATTGCGGCAAGAGCGGCAGGATCGAAAGGTCGATGCGCTCCAGCCCAGAGGTTGGCCCCTGGAAGTAGCCGTGGTCTACGGCGAGCATCACCGTTCGTCCGCTCGCCGGATCGAAGGTGCGGGCGAGCCGGTTCTTCATGCCCCAATCGAGCTGGTGAGAGCCCTTCAGGAAGAAACCGGACGCGAATTGCGGTTCGTCGAACTGGTACCGATCTCCGGCGTTATCGGCTTCTGGCATGTCTCACATTTTCTCGTCGGATGGAGGCGACGGGGGCGCGGCCGCCGGAGCAGGCGACGTGGTCGTCTTGGGCGCCGCCGATTTCTTGGCGGCGGTCGCCCGCCCACGCCTGTCGTTGCGGTTCGCCATGCATCGCTCAATGAAGGTCTTGCGCTTGGCACCGGTCAGCTTCTGGTCGTCGGCGCCAAATTTGCAGGTTTCCGCTTTTTCTGCAGTAGTCAGGGCAAGAACCGGCGTCGCGATCATCAGCAGGGGCAGCAAAGTGGCGAGGGCTATGATTCGATGCATGGTCATAGATCCTTGTTGGTAGCGCAGAATGGAATCATCCGCGGCCTAACGCAACGCCGCCGCGATATTGCCGCCGTCGACCGTGGTGACGTTGGCGGTTGTCTTTAGCGCCAGCGCCTGTGCCAGAAAGGCGTGCGCCACATCTTGCGCAGTCACCTCGCGGCCGAGCAGGTTGCCGCTCATGTAGCCGTGCTCGGATACGCCGCGCGCCTTGGCGCGTTGCTTGATGAAATCGTCGGTTAGTAGGCCGGAGCGGATGCGGTCAGCATTCACCGCGTTGGCGCGGATGCCGTCAGCTCCGTAATCGAGCGCGTATTGCCGCATCAGGAACAATGTCGCCGCCTTGGGCAGACCGTAGGGACCGAAATCGGCGCCCGGGTTCACCGCCTGCTTCGACACGTTGAACAACAGGCAGCCGCCGGTCCCTTGCGCCAGCATGATCTTCACCGCCGCCTGCGCGACCTTCTGGTGTGCGAAAAAATTGAGCTCGAAGCTTTCACGCAAAATCTTCTCGTCAACCTCGCCGATCTTGCCCTGCCAGGCGGCCCCGGCATTCGACACCAGGATATCTACGCCGCCGAAACCGACGACGACCTGATCGAACGCCTTTTGCACCGAGCCAGCGTCTGTCACATCGCATTGGATCGCGAGGGCGGAACCGCCGATCGCCTTCGCTTGTTCGGCTGCGCCCTTGCCATCGATGTCCAATAGCGCGACCTCCGCGCCCGCTTTGGCAAACACCTTGGCGGTTGCTGCGCCAATGGCGCCAGCCGCACCTGTTACGACTGCCACTTGGCCGACGAGCGGCAGCGCCGAGCGCCACCCAAGCTTGGCGAGTTCCAGCGGCCAGTATTCGCAGTCGAAGGCGTCAGTCTCCGAAATCGGCGTGAATTTGCCGATGGCCTCGGCGTCGGTGATGGCTTCCGCTGCCGCCTCAGCGATGTCGGCGGTGATGCGCGCGTCCTTGCCGCTGGCGCCGAGCCCGAACAAGCCGAGCCCCGGCACCAGCACGACGCATGGCGCCGCATCGTGCATTGGGACGCCTTGGGCGCGCATCTTGTTGCGCTCGAAATAGGATTTGTAGCCCTTGACAAACCTTTGCGCGGTGGCCTGAGCAGCTTTCTTGAAATCTTCGAGCTTGCCTACCTCCGGCGCCGGAACGAGCAATGGCCACAGCTTGGCGCGGATAATATGGTCGGGCGTGATCACGCCTTTGGTGTAGCGCGCGGCATCCTTACCATTGACATATTCCATAATGGCGTCGCTGGAACGGAACTCGGCGACAAACCGCCGATGCGCGCCTTCGCCGCATGCGTCGCGCAGTGTGCACGCGCCGCGAATGATCGGCGCGACCTCAACCGCAGAGGCGAGCCTCGACGGCAGTTTCGCGGCGACGATGGTTTTCCGGTTCTTTTTGAGCCGCCCTTCCGCGAGTGTCACGATCTCAATCATGCGCTCATATGACTCGCGGGCAGTCTCGCCGAAGGTGAAGATGCCATGCTTGTCGAGAATCAGGCCGTCGACCTTCGGGTTCTGCTCGAACACCGCGGCCGCTTTCTTGGCAAGGCTGAAGCCCGGCATGAAATAGGGCACGAAGCCAAGCCCTCCGCCGAAGGTCTCGGCGCAAAGCTCATCCGAGTTCGGCTGGTCAATCAGGCTCAGCACCGCGGTCGCGTGCGTGTGGTCGACAAATTTCGCCGGCACGAAGGCGTGCAGCAGCATCTCGACCGAAGGCGAGGGCGCTTGCGGGTCGAGCAGATAGGCGCGCTGCGCCCGCGCCATGTCATCGTCGCTGAGCTTGTCGCAAGCGCGTAGAGCGAGCAGGGGCTCGAGCCGCACCGGCGGGAAACCTCTGGGCCCGATCGTACCCATGTCCCACCCTGAGCTCTTCACGCGCAGCACCGCGACTTCCGCCCCGGAAAGATCGCGTGCGGTAGTCTTCAACGAGGTGTTGCCGCCGCCGTGTAGGACAAGCCTGCGGTCGCGGCCCAGCAACTGTGTCGAATAGATGCGTAACGCGAGATCGGGCGCCACGCCGTCCTTCCCAAAGCGGTCGACCGCAAGCTTGGCGTCGCTTTCGACCCAGGCGGATTTCATATCCGATGGTCAGCGCTTGTCGCCCAACAAGCGTTTGGCCCACCAGCCGCGTTTCGGCTGTGCGCTCTCATCGCTGCCGGTGCTCGAGATCACCGGAGTCGGCGGCGGGGCGCTGGTCAGGGGCTGCGGCGCCGAGGCGTCACCCGTGGCCGCGAACGGGGCTGGCTCGCGGATTGTCGAGCGTCGGCGCGGCGGCTCCGGCGGCGCGGCCGGGATCTCGGTCGGCGGCGGTGTCGCTGGCCGGGTCTCGACCGGCGCTTGCGGCGGTGCTTCGGCCTCCGGGCCACCAGTCTGGAAGGGCGGCGCGACAGCGGACGCGTCCTCATCGCTCACCGGCGGGAAGTCCGTGCCCGCATGTATGTCATGTTCACGACTGCCGCCGTTGCCCTGATAGGCTGCGCCTTCGCCGCGATGGCGATTGCGCCGTCCACCGCGGCGCCCGCGCCGGCGGCGACGACGCCCGCCTTCCCGTTCTTCATCGCCCGGCGCAGCGGCGGCGTCGCCTTCCATGCGCTGCGGCTGTGCTTGCGGGGCAAAGCCGGCTTCCTCTGGAGAGCCGGCGTCGTGGTCCTCATGCGTAATCACATGTTCCGGCACAGTCTCGCGGATGAACTGGTGGCCGGCTTCGCGCGGCTCGCCGCCACGGCCGCGACCGCGGCCACGCCGGCGCCGTCGGCGATCGCCCTCGCGCCCACCTTCACGCAGTGCTTTACCGGGGAAATCAGCTTGCGCGATATCCGGCGTCTCTTCGCGTTCTGTTTCCTCGGTTTCGGTCTCGACATCCGGCTCGACCGTCTCGTCCTCGCTTTCCAGCGAGGTAACGAGCTCCGGCTGAGACTCGGCCAGCGCTTTGGCGGCCTCCACCGTATGAACCTGCTCGCCACGATCGATCAGGTAGGACTGCTGGCTGGTCACCGTCGGGTCGGCGGAGATGGTGATGGTAATGTGGAAGCGTTCCTCCAAGGAGCGCAGATGCGCGCGCTTGTGGTTCAGCACATAGAGCGCGACTTCCGTTCGCGTGCGCACGATCAGGTTATGGGTAGCGCCCTTGATCAGCATCTCCTCGATGGCGCGTAGCAATTGCAGCGAGACCGACGAGACTGAACGCACGTGGCCGGAGCCGCCGCAGACCGGGCATTTGTCAGTCGAGCTTTCCAAGACCGACGTGCGGATACGTTGGCGCGACATTTCCAGCAGGCCAAAATGCGAAATGTGACCAACCTGGATGCGGGCGCGGTCAAGTTTGAGCGCGTCCTTCAGACGCCGCTCGACGGTGCGGTTGTTGCGACCTTCGTCCATGTCGATGAAGTCGATGACGATCAGCCCGGCGAGATCGCGCAAGCGCAGCTGCCGAGCAATTTCTTCCGCCGCCTCGACGTTGGTCTTCAGCGCGGTGTCCTCGATGTGATGTTCGCGCGTTGCGCGGCCGGAGTTCACGTCGATGGCGACTAGTGCTTCCGCCTGATTGATCACAATATAGCCGCCGGAGCGCAGCTGCACGACGGGCGAAAACATGGCGTCGAGCTGGCTCTCGATGCCATAGCGAGTGAATAGCGGCTGGCTATCCCGGTAGAGCTTCACGTGCTTGACGTGGCTCGGCATCAGCATGTGCATGAAGTCGCGCGCTTCCTCGAAGCACAGTTCGCCGGCGACGATGATCTCGTCGATGTCCTTACTGTAGAGGTCGCGGATCGAGCGCTTGACCATCGAGCCTTCCTCGTAGACGAGCTTCGGCGCCACCGATTTGAGCGTGAGGTCACGCACCGTCTCCCACAACCGCAGCAGATATTCGAAGTCGCGTTTGACTTCCATTTTGGTGCGGCTCGCGCCGGCTGTGCGCAGGATGACGCCCATGCCCGGCGGCACCTCCAGCTCCTGCGCGATTTCCTTCAGCCGGCTACGGTCTTCTGCGGAGGTGATCTTGCGGGAAATGCCGCCGCCGCGGGCGGTGTTCGGCATCAGCACCGAATAGCGGCCGGCGAGCGAGAGATACGTAGTAAGCGCCGCGCCCTTTGTGCCACGCTCCTCCTTGACCACTTGCACCAGCATCACCTGGCGGCGCTTGATCACTTCTTGGATCTTGTACTGGCGGCGGAAGCGCGGCACGCGCTCCTGCACCTCTTCCAGCGCGTCGGCACCGCCGACGGATTCAACCGCTTCCTCTTCGCGTGGCTCTTCGCTGCCGCCATTGGTCGACTCATCGGGCTCGGCCGGCGCGGCCATTTCGTCCGCAGTCTCGGCCGCAACGGCAAGATGATCGCCGGTCTCACCATGGTTCTCGCCACTTTCCGAGATGTCGGCGGCTTCGGACGGCTCGTTTTTCGGGACCTGGGTGGGGGCAATTTCCGCTATAGGCTGGTTGGTGGTCGTTTCGCCAGCAGGATCCTCAGCAGCCTCGCGCGGCGCCTCTTGCGACTCGAGTTGTTCAGGCGAGGGCGCGTCGGGTTCGGACATTGGCTCTGCCATGTCCGCGGTTTCGGCGGGGGGCAGCCCGCCAAGAGCCGCTTCGCCCGGAGAGACCTCGGCGGCTTCGGGGGACGCGTGTTCGGCGAGCCCCTCGAACTGCACGATATCGCGGTCGCGCTGGCGGTCGGCTCCACGATGACGGTGACGGCCCCTGCCGCGCAGCTCCGCGTCGACCTCTGCCTCGCGTTGCGCGCGCTCTTCCTCGGCGATCAGCGCCTGCCGGTCGGCGATCGGGATCTGATAGTAGTCGGGATGGATTTCTGAGAATGCCAGGAAGCCGTGCCGGTTGCCGCCATAATCGACGAAGGCGGCTTGCAAGGACGGCTCGACGCGCGTGACTTTGGCAAGGTAGATGTTACCGCGAAGTTGCTTGCGGTTTGCGGACTCGAAGTCAAACTCCTCGACCCGATTGCCACGTAGCACGACCACCCGGGTTTCCTCCGGATGGGTCGCGTCGATCAACATTTTGTCGGCCATTGTAAAATCTCACGCAGGCGGACGCAGCCCGAAGCTCGCGCGACGTTGACGGCGCAAGGCAAAGGCGGTCGGCCAATTTGATGTGGAGGGAGCAAGTGGCTTCTTCACGCGAAAGCATCGCAAACCACGCAGTCACGTTTGACGCGCGAAAGCGGGGAATCTCGAAATGCTTTTGCTGCAACCGTGGCAGCATGAAATTTGCCACCCATAACGCTGCGGCCGCTCACTGCAAAGCGCCGCCAAGGTTTCTCGTTGCTCACGGCCAACATGCAAGCGGAGAACTCACCGCCCGCTGATCCGGATGTCCTTCACTGGGTTTCGGCTCGCTTCGCCATCCGTTCGCCCGGCTTCCTCGAGGGGGCGACCCTGGACTGGCGGGCCGGAGGCCCGAACGCGGCACAACCGGAACTTTAACCGTCAGCGGCACCTACATACGGTCGAAAACCCCTGCTGGCAAGGTAGCTTGTGCAGACTTGCTACACCGCGCCGGAGAACTACGTAAACCCTCAAGTTCTGTTAACCGAAGTACCCCCTTATGCGTTAAAACGGCACCGAAGGGGTCAAGATTCGTGACTGTTCGTGCGATCGCAATTGCCCTGGGCTTTGGTCTGTCGTTCGACTCGGCCGTGCTTATGGCCGAGCCTATTGTCGCGCGCACGCTCGCCGCGCCCGACGCGCCGACACCGGTGGCGAGCGACGTGCGCCTCGGCGGCGACGACGAGCAGACCCGCTTGGTCGTCGATCTGAGCCAGAAGATCGACGTCGCCGCCTTCACGCTTGCCGACCCCTATCGCGTGGTGATCGACCTACCGCAGGTCAATTTCCAGCTTCCGCCCAAGTCCGGCGAGCATGGGCGCGGTCTGGTGAAGGCGTTCCGCTACGGCTTGATCATGCAAGGCGGGTCGCGCATCGTCCTCGATGCCAAGGGCCCAGTGCGGGTAGACAAGGCCTTCGTGCTCGCCGCTGCCGAAGGCCAGCCGGCGCGGCTGGTAATCGATCTGGTTGCCACCGACCGCGACAGCTTCCTGCGCGACATCGCGCTGCAGGACCGAGCGCTGCGCCAACCTGCGGCCACCAACAAAATCAGCGCCACTCCGCTAGAGCCTTCCGGCGATACGCGACCACTTATTGTGGTCGATCCCGGCCACGGCGGTATCGACTCGGGCACTAAGTCGGGTAGCGGCCAGGATGAGAAAGACCTTGTGCTCGCCTTCGGTCTAATGCTGCGAGATAAGCTGGAGAAGAGCGGCAAATACCGGGTGGCCATGACGCGCAGCGACGATACTTTTATTCCGCTCAACGAACGGGTGCGGTTTGCTCGAGCGCAGAGCGCTTCGCTGCTTATCTCGATCCACGCAGACTCGCTCCCGCGCGGCGAAGGGCAGGCGGAAGGCGCCTCGATCTACACGCTGTCGGCGCACGCTTCCGACGCCGAGGCGGCGCGGCTCGCGGAGGTCGAAAACAGGTCGGACGTGATTGCCGGAGTCGATCTCAGCGCGGAGCCGAACGATGTAGCCAATATTCTGATCGACCTCGCCCAGCGCGAGACTAAGGCGTTCTCGCTGCAATTCGCCTCGGCAGCAGTTAACGAGTTGCGGCCCACGACAAAGCTGCACCTGCATCCGATGAAGTCAGCAGGGTTCATCGTACTCAAGGCGCCTGACGTGCCTTCAGTACTAGTAGAGCTCGGCTACATGTCGACCAAAGACGATCTGAAGAACCTGATGTCGACGGAATGGCGCTCGCGCACCGCCGATTCGCTGGTACATGCGGTGGACGCGTTTTTTGCCCCGCACATGGCCGGTGGCACGCCCGGGGGCAATTGAGATGGGTTCCCGGCCTCAGTTTCAACATAAAACTCCGTCACGGAAAGGTGATGCTGCAGACTTGGGCGTTAGCCCCGGCCTTTGTAGCAAGCCCGTGAAAAACCTGGCAGTTTTCTGGGTTAGGATGCCCGCGGAGGCCGCGAAAGCCGACGTCTAGGAGCCAAGCAGGACCCTTCATGAAGCTCATCTTGCGCTTCTTCGGATTCCTGTTCGCGGCAGGCACCATACTGTTCATGGTGGGTGTGGCCGCGACCGCTGGGCTGCTCTGGCACTTCTCGAAGGACCTGCCGGACTATTCCCAATTGCAGGATTACGAGCCGCCGGTGACCACCCGCGTACATGCCGCGGACGGCTCATTGATCGGCGAATATGCGCGCGAGCGTCGGCTTTATATCCCGATCCAGGCGGTGCCAAAGCTGGTGACCAGTGCCTTCCTGGCCGCGGAGGATAAGAACTTCTACGAGCATGGCGGTCTCGATTTCGTCGGTATCGCGCGTGCTGCCGTCAATTATGCGCAGAACTTTGGCTCCAGCCGTCGGCCGCAGGGCGCTTCAACCATTACGCAACAAGTTGCCAAGAACTTCTTGTTATCGAACGAGATTTCATTCACACGCAAGATCAAGGAGGCGCTGCTGGCCCTGAAGATCGAACGAACTTACTCGAAGGACAAGATCCTCGAGCTTTACTTGAACGAAATTTACTTGGGCCTTGGCGCCTATGGCATTGCCTCGGCCTCGCTCACCTATTTTGACAAGGCCGTCAACGAACTCACCCTCCCTGAGGCTGCTTATCTCGCCTCGCTGCCGAAAGCACCCAATAACTATCATCCGTTCCGCCAGCGCGAGCGCGCGCTCGAGCGCCGCAACTGGGTGATTGACCAGATGGCGAACGACGGCTTTATCAAGCCGGCTGACGCCGAGATGGCGAAGCATGCCGCGCTCGGCGTGACACAGAAGCCGAGCAGCGCGCGCACTTTCGCCGCGGAATATTTCGCCGAGGAGGTGCGCCGCGAACTGCTCGAGCGCTACGGCGAAAAGAAGCTCTATGACGGCGGTCTGTCGGTGCGTACGTCGCTCGATACCAAGCTACAGGTGTTGGCGCGGCAGACCTTAATCGACGGCCTGGTGCGTTTCGACGAGACGCAAGGCTGGCGCAGCCCGATCACCAAGATCGACGTGTCCGGCGACTGGGGCGTGAAGCTCGCCGATGTCAAGGCGCTGGCGGATGTTGCGCCCTGGCAGCTTGCGGTGGTGCTGGAGGTTGCCGACCAGTCGGCGCGCATCGGCTTGCAGCCGGGGCGTGAGCCGGGTGGCTATGTCAGCAAGGAACGCGACGTTGGCATCATTTCGCTTGAAGGCCTGAAATGGGCGAAGACCGGCGGTAAGCCGGTCACCAAGGCGGGCCAAGTGCTCAACGTCGGCGACGTGGTCTATGTGGAGCCGGCGAAGCTGACCGGCCAGTACCGCCTGCACCAGATCCCGGAAGTCTCTGGCGCGATGGTGGTCGAGGATCCGTGGACCGGGCGCGTCCTCGCCATGGTCGGCGGCTTCTCCTACGACCAAAGCCAGTTCAACCGCGCTACCCAGGCGCTGCGCCAACCCGGCTCCTCGTTCAAGCCGTTCGTCTACGCCGCAGCGCTCGACAACGGCTATACGCCCTCGACGCTGGTGCTCGACGCGCCGCTCGAGATCGACTTGGGCCCCGGGCTCGGAATCTGGAGGCCGGAGAACTACGAGAATAATTTCTACGGCCCATCCACCCTGCGGTTCGGCGTCGAGCATTCGCGCAACGTGATGACGGTGCGGCTAGCGCAGGACATCGGCATGCCGTTGATTGCCGACTACGCCAAGCGCTTCGGCATCTATGACGAGTTGCCACCCTACCTGTCGTTCGCGCTCGGCGCCGGCGAAACCACGCTCCTGCGCATGACCACGGCTTACGCAATGATCGACAACGGTGGCCGGCGCGTGAAGCCGACGCTAATCGACCGGATCCAGGACCGCTACGGGCACACCGTCTATCGGCACGATGAACGTGAATGCATCGGCTGCGACGCGCAGAAATGGGCGGACCAGCCGGAACCCTCGCTGATCGACCGGCGCGAGCCGGTGCTCGATCCGATGACCGCCTATCAGATCACTTCGATGATGGAGGGCGTGGTGTTACGCGGTACCGCCGCGGGCGCCGGATTCCAAAAGGAAGTCGGCAAGCCGGTGGCTGGCAAGACCGGCACCACCAACGACGAGAGGGACGCCTGGTTCATCGGGTTTACGCCCGACATCGTGGTCGGCGTCTATATGGGCTACGACAAGCCGCGTCACCTCGCGCGCGGCGCGACCGGCGGCCACCTGTCGGCGCCGATCGTGAAGGATTTTATGAAGGTCGCGCTCGCCGAAAAGCCGGCGGTGCCGTTCCGCGTGCCGCCGGGCATCAAGCTCATCCGCGTCGACCTGAGGACCGGACAACGCGCCGGGCCGGGTAGCGAGAGGGTTGTTCTGGAAGCCTTCAAACCCGGCACCGCGCCGCCCGACAACTATTCGGTAGTTGGCTATGGCGATGGCGATCAAGGGCGTCAACCCGGGTTCTTCGGCGTTAGTCCTGACGCCGACCGCGCAGTCCGCTCGGGAACCGGCGGGCTGTATTAGTTGCGAAGCCGCTCCTGCGACATTAAATCCTAATCTTGAGCCTTAACGCTTCCTGCGCGGCACGGACAAGAAAATGCGCGCTGAAACCGAAATCCTTGTCGAAGAGATCAAGCAGTCGCTCACGCTGCTGAGGAGGCATCTTTGATGTCGACACCGCGCAACGCCGCCTCGCCGAGTTAAATAAAGAGGCCGAGAATCCCAATCTCTGGAACGATCAGGCGCGCGGCCAGCGAGTGATGCGTGAGCGCGACGCGTTGGAGGACCGTCTCAATGCCATCGGGCGCATCGAGCAAGAGTTTTCCGACGAGGTCACGCTGATCGAGCTTGGCGAGAGTGAGAAAGATGACAAGACCATCGCCGAGGCGGAAGCCGCGCTGAAGAAGCTGAAGGTGGAAGTAGCTCGGCGCGAGTTGGAGGCCTTGCTGTCCGGAGAGGCCGACGCCAACGACTGCTACCTCGAGGTCCACGCCGGCGCCGGCGGCACTGAGAGCCAGGATTGGGCGGGCATGCTGATGCGCATGTATGTGCGCTGGGCCGAGCAGCACGGCTACAAGGTCGAGTGGATCGAGGAAACAGAAGGCGAAGGCGCCGGCATCAAGTCGGCGACGGTGGTGATGAAGGGCCACAACGCCTATGGCTGGCTGAAGAGCGAGAACGGCGTGCACCGGCTGGTGCGCATCTCGCCGTTCGATTCCAATGCGCGTCGGCACACCTCGTTTGCTAGCGTCGGCGTATTCCCAGTGATTGACGACCGCATCAAAATCGACATCAAAGAGAGTGATGTGCGCACTGACGTCATGCGGTCGGGCGGCGCCGGCGGCCAGCACGTCAATAAGACCGAGTCGGCGGTGCGGCTCACACACATCCCGACCAATATCGTTGTAAAGTGCCAGCAGGACCGCTCGCAGCACCGCAACCGCGCCATGGCCTGGGACATGCTGCGCGCCAAGCTGTTCGAAATGGAGATCAAGAAGCGCGAGGCGAAGGCGGAGGTCGAGCAGGCGGCGAAAACCGACATCGGCTGGGGCCACCAGATCCGCTCTTACGTGCTGCAGCCCTATCAGATGGTGAAGGACCTGCGCACCGGCGTGTCGACCTCAAACACCGGCGCGGTGCTCGACGGTAATCTCGACGAATTCATGCAAGCGGCGCTGGCCCAAAAGGCCTTCGGTAACGGGCCGGGGCAGGTCGAGGACGTGGAGTAAAGCGCGTCCCGGCAGGGGCCTGCGCGCCGCTGCCGCCAAGGTGATCGTAGCTTAATTGAACAGGGGGCCATAATCCGGCTCGGCGCACACGTGCCGGAGTTGTCATTTGCCGCGCGGCCGGACTTATCGTCGCAGCGCACAACTTCGGCTTTCGCTGGTTCCGCGCAACTCACAGGAGCGGTGCCCGCGGCCGGCCAACTTGGCACCCGACGGCGGAAAAGTAGAGCGAAGTTTTGCCGCGGCACGAGGCGTCCGACATAAGCTATTGATATTTAATTTCTTAGCGACAGCCCTGTGCGTCTAGACATTACCGAGTCGAACGCCCGCGCGAAGGAACTTCTGTGGGTCAACCGCTTCGCCGTTGACGCGCGTCTCATAGTGCAGATGCGGCCCGGTGGAGCGGCCGGTCGAGCCAATATGGCCGATCGTCTCGCCGATACGCACCATCTGCCCGACTTTCACGTCGATCTCCGACAAGTGACCGTAGCGGGTGGCGAGACCGTTGCCGTGGTCGATCTCTACCATGTTGCCGTAGCCGCCTTCCCGGCCGGCAAGGCTCACTCTGCCGGCGGCGGTGGCGCGGACCGGTTCACCCACCTCGCCACGCAGATCGATGCCGGTGTGAATGGCAGGGCGACCGTTGAACGGGTCCATGCGCATACCGAAGGGCGAGCTCATGTCAACCTCACCGATCACCGGCTTGCGCAGCGGTACGGCGACCAGCGCTTGGAGATATTGGCTGATCTGCGCACGCACGACATTGACCCGGTAGAGCTGGCGGTCGAAGGCGCTAGCGCTCGCCTTTGCGGGGTTCAGCGGTACAAAAGGACCGCCAACGGTGGCGCCCGTTGGCGTTCTGACCGGATTGACGCCGAGGTCGCTGAGTACGGAGCGCATGCGCCGCGCTTTGCTGTCGGCGCGCTCCTCCATGTCGTTAAGCACCGCGATTTGCTTACGGTCGATGTTGTCGAGACCGGCCGATAAGCGGCCGAGAATGCCATCGAGACCCCCGGCGTCGCCGCGACTGCTGATGCGCGTCAGGCTCGCGGGCCCTTCGCGCGATTCAAGCCGCGCCTCGCGATCGGGCGGCGCAGAGAATATTACTGTGTCGCTGATCGGGGACGCTTTCGGTGTAGTTTCGGACGGAAGCGCACCACGTGGTGGCCGGATCGAGCCGGTGCTGGCCAGATCGCCGCCGAGCGCCGCCATGCGCTGCTCTAAGGTGGCCTGCCGTTGCAACACCGCGTTCAATTTCTGCTCGAACTGCTCTTGGTCGAGCAATTGCCGGCTGGTGGCTCGGTCGACCTGCGCGCGTAATTCGGCGATGCGGTCCTCGTAGGCAAATTGCAGTTCGGTTTGGCGGCCGATCAGGCGCGTAAGCACATCTTCGCGGAAGGCAAAATAGGTTCCGGTCGCCACCGACCAGATCGCCATGATCACCAGCGTGCCGACAATGATCCAGAATGCGACCGGTCCGATCCGCACTTGGCGGCCGGCATGCATCAGCGTGTAACCGCCATGGGCGCGCTGAACATGACGGGACATCGCGGCCGCAGAATGCGTGCGCGGTTGCGCGTAACGGGCGTGATCCTTGCTTGGGTAATAGGCGACGGACGAATGCGACATCCAAACTCCAGGCCGGTTCATCCGCGGCCAAAGCCCGTGGACCAGCCCGTCGATATCAATCGCTTATGGTTAAGAAACCGGAAATCAGCCCGCTTCGCCCTCGCGGGAAATTAAAGGGCTTTTGCGGCTTTCAGAACTTCTTTGGCGTGACCTGACACGCTAACCTTCGGCCAGACGCGGGCGATGCGGCCTTGCCGGTTTATCAGAAAAGTCTTGCGGATTACGCCCATGAATTTGCGGCCGTACATCGATTTCTCTCCCCATGCGCCATAAGCTTCTATCGTGTCCTTGGCCTCGTCCGAGGCCAGCCCAATCTTGAGCTTGTGGTTGGTCTTGAACTTGTCCTGCGCTTCGACCGGATCGGCGGAGACGCCAAGAATCTCGGTGCCGGCGTTGGCAAAGGCGCCGCGCAGGCGAGAAAAGTCGACGGCTTCCCGGGTGCAGCCGGGGGTGTCGGCCTTGGGGTAGAAGTAGAGGACCAGGTTGCGGCCCTTGAAATCCTTCAATGACACCGAGGTTCCGTCATCGCGCTGCAATTTGAAGGCCGGAGCCTTCGCCCCGTCAACCAGTTCACGGCCCATATGCCTTCCTTTCGTCGTTTTCCCCCCGTCATTGTTGCTATTGCCAGTTGCTTCGGGTGGGCGCAAGCAGTTCGCCGAGATGAGGGCCGTGCTGGACGCCGTCCAAGCAGGCAAAAAAATACGTGCGATGCGTTGGACGATAGGCGCCCCATTAGTGCATGACACGTAGCGACCACGATCATAGGCGTCTTGCCCACCACGCGGCGACGGGCGGCCATCATCCGCATCATGATCGTTATCATGCCGTGCGCCGCGTTGGCCGCCGGCAGTGGAGCAGGCTCCGGCGTGGCGTCGTCAGGCTCGGGCGCACGCCCGTGGTGCGGCGGCTGTTCTGGGGCGCGATGGTTGCCTTTGCATTCGTCGTAGTGGTTATGGTCGCGCTCTGGTGGAGGCTTTCCAGCGGACCAATCGAACTGGACGCGGCAACGCCTTGGTTGAAATCGGCGATCGAAAAGAATTTCGGCGACAAGCAAACCGTGACAGTCGGCGGCACGCAAATCGAGCGTGACGAAAACGGCCGCACCTCACTGCGCCTGCGCGACATTGTCGTGCGCGACTCCGACGGCACTGTAGTGGCGAGCGCGCCGAAGGCGGAAGTGGGCATTTCCGGTCTCGGCCTGCTGAGCGGCAAGGTGCAGGCGGAGAGTCTCAATCTGGTCGGCGCCGAAATGTCGGTGCGCATCGAGATGGACGGCCGCGTCACCGTATTCGCCGGCGGCGACAAACGGCCGATCGCCATCGCGTCGCCGACCTTGCAGTCGCCATCCGCCCCGTCGGCAGTGCAAGCCGGGATACAGGACATCGCCGGCATACTCACCTGGATAGATAGCCTCGGAGCGACCGGGCTCGACGGCCACGACCTGCGTGAGCTTGGTCTAAAGGATGGCAATCTGATCGTCGATGATCAGCGTAACGGCAAACGCTGGACCTTCAGCCGTATCGATGTGAGCCTGACGCGTCCGAAAGCAGGCGGAGTGGCTTTTCGGCTGGCATCCGACACGCCTGAACGGCCTTGGGTCTTGAGCGCCGCAATGCGTCCGCTTGGCGGCGGCGTACGGGCCGTCGGTGTCGAGGCGCGCAAGGTTTCCGCGAACGATATCTTGCTCGCAATGCGTCTCAAGGACGTTGCGATCGATACTGATGTGCCGTTGTCGGCGAGCGTGCGCGCGGAGATCGCCGGTGACGGTACGCTGCAGCGCCTACAGGGACAAGTTATTGCGGATGAAGGCACCGTCGCCGACCACGACAGCGGAAAAACTTACAAGCTCGACAGCGCCGACATCCGATTCAATTGGGACCCTGCGCAACGTGCCTTGGTTGTGCCATTCCAAATTCAATCGGCTGGCAATCAGTTTACACTACGCGCCACGTTGCAAGTGTCCCCCGACCAGAAAGGCGTCTGGCTGCTCAATCTGACGCGCGGCGATCCAGTGATCGACCCGATCATCCTGCCTGGGGGCAAAGCCGACGAGGATGGCCTAGCCCTGAACAGGGTCGCGTTACGCGCGCGCATCGATACGATGAACCATCGCATCGATGTCGACCAGGGCGACTTTGGCCGCATCGACACACGTTCGGCGTTCAACGTTGCCGTCGCGGTGACCGGCAGTCTCGATTATTCGGATGCCGAGCCTCACCTAGCCTTCGGCATCGCTGGGACACACATGACGGCGTCCGTGATGAAACGGATGTGGCCGGTGTTCGCCGCCGGTCAGGTGCGTGAGTGGGTCGCGGAGCACATTTCTGGCGGCATTGTTGAGCGCGTGGTAATCGCCGGCAACGCACCGCTGCCTAATTTCAAGGAGGGTGGACCGGCGTTGTCCGAGGACGAATTTTCGGTGGATATTGAGACCAGCGGTACTACTTTGCACCCGTTGCCAAACTTGCCGGCGATCCACGATGCCGACCTCACCGCGCACGTCACAGGGCGGGTCGCCACCGTCAGCCTTGGGCGCGGCACCGTTGAAGTGACGCCGGGCCGCAAGCTAAACATCGCCAGCGGGATTTTCACAGTTCCGGATACGCAGGTGAAGCCGTCGTCCGCCAAGGTAACATTCCGCATCGACGGCACGACAGCCGCAGTCGCGGCGTTGCTGGCGACCGACGCTCTGCGCGACAACGTTGGCATTGTGCTCGATCCCGCCACAATCCGCGGCACCGTCGCCGCGCAGGCGACGATCGACATGCTGATCGGTCGCAAGGTACCGAAAAACAGCTGGACCTACACGATCGCCGCCGATCTGACGAACTTTGCTGCCGACAAGGTGCTTATGGGTCAGAAGATCGAGGCCTCTTCATTGCGCACGACGGCCACGAGCGAGGGCTATCAGATCACCGGCGACGTAAAGATCAACGGCACTCCGGCCACTATAGATTTGAGCAGAAAAAAGGGCGAGGCCTATGCGCTGTTGCATTTGCAGGCAATGCTCGACGAGGCCGCGCGCCGCCGCCTTGGCATCGATGTGGGCAGTGCGGTTGCCGGCGCGATTCCGGTCAAGGTGACGGCGCTTGTTAGCAATGACGGCACAGATGCGCCGATGAACGTGGATGCCGATCTGACACCCGTGACTATTGACAATCTGCTACCGGGGTGGGTCAAGGCCGCCGGCAAGCCGGCGCACGCAACGTACACGTTGCTGAGGGGCGGCCCCAGCGTGCGCTTCGACGACCTCTCCATTTCAGGATCGGGCACCAACGTGAATGGTTCGCTTGAGCTTGACAGTGCCGGCGACATCGTGGCGGCGAATTTTCCGGTCTTCGCCATTTCAGAGGGCGACAAGGTTTCGCTCAAGGCCGACCGCGGAAGCGACGGCGCACTGCGCGTGGCGATGCGTGGCGACATATTCGACGGCACGAATTTCGTGAAGTCTTCGCTTGCCGGCGCGGCCGATAAGTCCAAGCACAATCCGACGGATCTTGACCTCGACATTAAAATCGGCACGGTGATCGGCAATAACGGCGAGACGCTGCGTGGGCTCGATCTGAAGCTCACGCGCCGGGCCGACCGCATCCGCACCTTCGCGATGACCTCTAAGATCGGCCGCGACACGCCACTCAACGGTGACATGCGCTTGCGGGCAATCGACAATCACCAGGTCATATTCTTCGAGACCGATGATGCCGGCGCTCTGTTCCGTTTTACCAACATGTATTCGCGTATGCTCGGCGGGCAGATGTGGGTGGCGATGGACCCACCGACCTCCGATCGGACGGCACAGCTCGGCATTCTCTCGATCCGCAATTTCACCGTGCGCGGCGAGCCGGGACTCGAGCGCGTGATTGCTGGTGGCCCTGGGCAGACGCCGGAAACGGTGCCATTTACCGACCTACATTGCGAGTTCACGCGGGCACCCGGGCGCGTGGCGGTGCGTGACGGCGTGGTGCGTGGGCCAGTGGTCGGCGTGACCATCGAGGGCCTGATCGATTACCTCAAGGACGACATCCACCTGCGTGGAACGTTCGTGCCGTTTTACGGCCTCAACAATATGTTCGGGCAGATCCCGATCGTCGGACTTATCCTGGGTGGTGGCAGCAACGAAGGCCTGGTCGGCGTTACTTACGAGGCCTCCGGCTCGCCGAGCGCGCCACGCATCTCGGTAAATCCTGTGACCGCCATCACCCCGGGCTTGCTGCGCAAATTCATTCCGTCGCCCGGCAGCTTCGATTCAAACTACGTTCCACCGTCGCGCTCAGAGGTGCGTTAGGATGGCACGCTTCTTGGCGCCGACGCGCAGCATCGCGCGGCCGTTGCCGTCGAAGTCCCTGCTTTGCAGTCGATAGTTCGGATCGGTGATTTTCTTATCTCCGACGTACACCGCTCCGTCCTTGACTAGTTGACGTGCTTGGCTGTTGGACGTCGTGAAACCAAGTTTTGTGCTTGTGGTGAGGATGCCGTCGCCAACGTTGACCTCCAAGGTTGGCAAATTCTCGCCCATGCCGCCTTGCTCGAACGTCGTCTGTGCGGTCTTGGCCGCTTCATTGGCAGCGGCACGTCCGTGCACCAGTGCGGTCGCCTCGGTCGCCAGCACTTTCTTAGATTCGTTGATCTCCTGGCCCTTAAGCGCGGCGAGCCGGCTTATCTCATTAAGTGGCAGCACGGTGAAAAGTTTGAGGAAGCGAGCGACGTCGTCATCTTCGGTGTTGCGCCAGTATTGCCAGTAGTCGTAGGGGCTCACCATGTCGGCATCGAGCCAAATGGCGCCAGCGGCGGTTTTGCCCATCTTAGAGCCTGATGACGTGGTGATTAGCGGCGAGGTGACCGCGAACAGTTGTGCGTTGAACATACGGCGGCCGAGGTCGATGCCGCTGACGATGTTGCCCCACTGGTCCGAGCCGCCCATTTGCAGGATACAGCCATGGCGTCTGTTGAGCTCGACGAAGTCGTAGGCCTGCAACACCATGTAGTTGAATTCAAGGAAGGACAGCTCCTGCTGCCGGTCGAGCCTGAGCTTCACCGAATCGAACGACAACATGCGGTTGACGGAAAAGTGCCTACCGACCTCGCGCAGGAAGTCGATGTAATAGAGCTTGTTGAGCCAGTCGGCATTATTGGCTATTAGCGCGTTGCCGCCGGCCCCCTCGAATTTCAAGAATTTTGAAAAGATCGAGCGAATGCCTTGCAGGTTCTGTTCGATCCCCTCGTCGGTAAGGATGCGGCGGCTCTCGTCTTTACCGGAGGGATCGCCGACTCTCGTAGTGCCGCCGCCCATCAGTGCGATCGGCCTGTGGCCGGTTTGCTGCATCCAATGCAGCATCATGATCGGCAGAAGCGAGCCGACATGCAGCGAGTTAGCGGTGCAATCGAAGCCGATGTAGCCCGTGATCGGACCGGCCGCCGCGCGCGCGTCGAGCGCCTCCGGTTCAGAGGCTTGGTGGATGAAACCGCGCTCGGCGAGAATATTGAGAAATTCGGATTTGTAAGCGCTCATTGACTATGGCTCTGGCCGCGGCTTTCGCCAGGGCGGTGGTGTAACAGGTCCGGCGCGGGGGTCAAACAAAGAGCTGAGCGCTGACAGGGATAGGTCCGATTGGGCTGATGAGCTGCACCGTCGCTTGACGGTGTCGATGTGGCGCCGATTGGTCGACGGCGAAGGTATACGCCTTTGGGCTGACCGGATACCGCGCGACGCTGATCGAGCGCACGGCGCAGTCAGGCGTGCTGTCCGAAGCTGACTCCTTCGTCATCAGATCGGCGTGCGTGCCGAAGCGGTCGAAGACTTCCTCGCCGGACCACCGGTGTTGCGCGGCTGACGCGCAGTGGCGTTGTCGTAATGCCGCGCAGTTGACCGGGCCGCTGATCTAGCGCAGTTTCGGCGCCGACCGCTAGGCCGCGATAGGGCTTGCAGATAACTACCGGGGATTACACAAGAATTCATGCAAATAAAGGACGTCGCACAAGCGCTGGGGGGCCGGCTTGACGGCGATGGCGCAATCGAAGTCAGCCGCGTCGTGCATCCCGCCAGGGCCGAACTGCCCTCGGATCTCGCGCTCGCGATGAACGCGGATGCTGTTGCGTCGCTGGCGGGTAGCAAGGCGCAGGCGGTTGTCGTCTCCACCGACCATCCGGTTCCTGCCGGTTCCTTGCCCGCGGTGATCGCCGTCAGTGATGCACGCATTGCGCTCGCTAAGCTCACCGCGATTTTCGATCCGGGGCCGGCGCACGATGGCGGCATCCATCCCACCGCAGTCATTGCGCCTGACGCGAAGTTGAGCGAGGGCGTAAGAGTTGGCGCTCACGCGGTGATCGGTGCCCTTAGCCGCGTTGGCGCGGGGACCACGATCATGCCACACGTTACGGTCGGCGCCGCCGTGAGAATCGGTGCGCGAGGCCTATTGCATTGCGGTGCTCGCATCGGCGATCGCACCATCATCGGTGATCGAGTAATTATACACCCCAACGCGGTCATCGGCTCAGACGGATTCAGTTTCGCGCCTGATCTGATGTCCGCGACGGCATATACAGCCGACGTGAAGGTTTCTCGCGTTCATTCACTCGGCAATGTGTCGCTCGGCGATGACGTCGAAATCGGCGCTTGCTCCACCATCGATCGAGCTACGATCGAATCGACCTGCATCGGGAGCGGCACGAAAATCGACAATCACGTACACATCGGGCACAATGTCACTATTGGCGACGGTTGTATCGTATGCGGAAAAGTTGGTATTTCCGGCAGCGTGACCATCGGCCGCCGCGTCCGGATCGCGGGTGGA
>Ga0182041_10000321_pt1 | contig 22639 bp, 15 predicted proteins | sample flu12Cox44000178_FD_125967 | JGI IMG/M metagenome (GOLD analysis project Ga0182041, IMG submission 125967) | Lab enrichment of tropical soil microbial communities from Luquillo Experimental Forest, Puerto Rico - flux8day.12C.oxic.44.000.178 | ecosystem: Environmental > Terrestrial > Soil >...
CGTCAATCCTCGGCATTCGGAACGCACTTCAAGATGCTCGAGGTCGATGAGCTGGCGGGACTGCGTCGCGAAGTTGGCGAAGCCGAAATCGCGTGTCGGGTCGATGAGTTTCACGCCGCGTTTGACGTGCAGCCAGATTGCTCTCCGGCGGAGTTGCAGCGGGCCGCGCGCACTTCGCTAGCACTCGATCGCATGGTCACCGGGCACGGGTTGGGTTCCCTGGCTTACTACTACGAAGGTACGGGGAATCGAGAGAATGAGGACGCCATCAGTTCGATCATTTTGGGAAACAGTCTACTGACGTCTCGCGGCGTGCCGGTAGCAGGCGAGTACGAAGTCAAGAATGTGCAGGCAATGAAGATCCTCGACGCCTTCGGGGCCGGAGGTTCTTTTACCGAATACTACGCGGCCGATTTCAAGGCTGATGTGGTTCTGATGGGACACGATGGGCCGGGGCACATCGCAATCGCGGAGGGCAAGACCAAAGTCCGACCACTTGAGGTCTACCACGGAAAGGTTGGCCGCGGCTTGTCCGTCGAGATGTCCGTGAAGCACGGACCTGTAACGCTGCTTTCGGTGGTCGAAACGGCGGACCGCGTGAAATTGCTGGTCGCGCAGGGTGAATCCGTCCCCGGCCCGATCCTCGAAATCGGAAATACCAACAGCCGGTACCGCTTTCCGATCGGTACCAGGAAGTTCATCGAATCGTGGAACATGCACGCGCCCGCCCACCATTGAGCGATTGGCGTCGGCCACATCGCGAAGAAAATCGGGAAACTGGCGGCGTTGCTTGGTCTCGAGTGCATGCAAGTCTGCTGACCTAGCGTGGCGATACTCGGGGGGCTGATTAGAAGCTGAACTTCAGGCCGAATTGGATGATACGCGGTGCGACGCTAGTGCAAGAGATCCGGCCAAACGTTAGCGAAGTGATTTCTATGTCAGGATCACAAAATTGCGGATGATTGAAGGCATTGAAGAACTCAGCCCGGAATTCCAGTAGTGAATTCTCTCTCGGTCGGTGGAAGGCAAATCTCTTTGAAAGTGACAAGTCGAAATTATCTTGTCCGGGCCCTTCGAAAATTCCTACACCGGAGTCGCCGAAGCCTAATGCAATAGGATCGTCCGCGCTGAATACAGCAGGCTCTACGAAGCAATTGGCATTGATGTACGCATTCAGATTCGAAGCGATTGAACCCGGCATGAGGTAGCGGCCAGGCTTGCAGGCGCCCGAGAGGGACGCGCGATCGGCTCCTTGTCCAAAAACGTTCCGTCCATTCGGGTTGAAAAGGACTAACAATTTGTGTCCGGACTGAAGCGTCGCAACGCCGGCTAGCCCCCAACCGCCGAATAATTGTCCGTACAATGAAGTTAGCCCTTTGGGGCCGGGTAACTGATAGTGCCAGTTGGCGACGAAACGGTGCTCGCGGACGAAGAAGTCCGGGCCATATCGCAGATCTGGAGTGTTTTGGTCGCCGCTGCTGATACCGCCTACTTGGCCCACGCTCATCAGAGGATCGGTGGTCAAGTTCCTTGAGAAGGTGTAAGAGATTTGCGCTTGCAGGCTGTGAGTGACCCGTCGGTTCAAGCCGACCAGCAGCGCGTTGTACCAGGAAGCGCCAGCAGATTCGAACTGCACAAGGTTGCCCGGGTCCCAACCCTGAAAAGGCACACGCAGGCTTACATTGGCTAGCGTGTTGGTGGTTTCGCCCCGAATGGGATTTGTTGAGCTCGCGATCCCGGCCTGATTGATGGACCGTTGGCGAATAAGATGCAATCCGCGTGCGCCCGAGTATCCCACGTCGAGAACTATTTCGCCCGGCAACTGCATCTGGATGCCAAGGCTATAGTCCTGCATCATCGGCGCGCGAAAATTCGGGTCGAAGGTCTTCGTGGTGAGCGCAGTCGCCGGTGAATAGGCTGGAAAGGACGGCAAACTGACAGAGTCCAGCGGAAACGGAATAGCTGCTGTGGCTGCCGCATTGGCCTCATATATGAGGAACCGACCCATGGCAAATGGAGGGTTGTTCAGTAGTTGCGCAACGGGCGTGCCGGTGTAGCGCGAGTGATATACGCCATATCCAGCTCGGAGCACGACGCGGTCGGTGCGAGGGACCTGCCAAGCGAGGCCGACGCGAGGATTCCAGGTGTTTTGGCCGGCGCCGCGGACGGCAAATTCGTTCTCCGATTGAGTTACGCCCGGCGGGATCGCACCGCCAGAGTAGTTCGATGGCACAACATAGCCCGCCAACGCCCCAGTTGCTGGTGGATTGGGGTCGAGAAAACCGTGATCGAGTGAACCATTGCGCCCGAGGGCGTCGGATATGTCCCCTAGGCGATCATAGCGAAACCCAAGATTTAAGGTCAGCCGTGGGTGGACGTTGAAATCATCTTGGACATAGGCGTGCGTCTCCCACTCGCGCTAAGCACGGCCAAACAGGCCAAACAGATCCGTCGAAAAGAAAACGTTGCTGCTGTCAAGACCAAGCGAGGCATACGCCGCAGTACCGTTTCCTTGTGCGTCGAGCCCCAGCAGGAAATCCGGCCAGCTGAGGAAAGCCTCGCCCGCGAAGTTGTGGTACTCCTGATTTACCTGCACGCGCGTAACTCCGGCACCGAAGCGGAAATTTTGAGGCCCGACCTGATACGAGACGGAGTCTTGAATGGTGTAGGTGTTCTGAGCGATACGGGTTCCCTGCCCATTACCTCCTAGTGATGGGCCTGTGGGTGACCCAAGGTCCAATGCGATCATGGGAAAATCGTTGTCGAACGGCGGTACGATGGCGCCGATATCGGAATAGGAAAACACCTTCGACTGATCGAACACCGCAAAAGTGCGGTGATATGCAAGGGTTGCTTGATTCACCAAATGGGAACTAAAGACGTAGCTGTGGGTGAGGCTGAAATTCCTGTAGTTGTTGGTGAGCATTGCCGGAAAACCCGGGACTGTTGCGCCTGCCAGTCCAGCACCCGGAAAGGTAAGGCCCGTATCCGAGTTTGCGAAGAAAAACCTCGCAAAGAGTTTGCTCTTGTCGGACATCGCCCAGTCGCCGTTGCTCATGAAGTGGTCTTCCGTATATGGGCAAGCGAAGCTATAAGCCGAAAAGCCTTGCGACTCAAAGGCCTGTGACGCATCGATCTTCTGCGGCGTAGGTATGACGTAGTTTCCGTTCGGGAGTTTCATCTGCAGAAGCGTGAGCGCTACAGGACTAATATTTGACCCGTCAGACGCCACAGCAGGCCCCACGGGCGTTGGCGTATTTAAGATCTTTCCCACGAGTATCTGGTTCAATCCGCGCTGCCCCGCAAAGAGCGCGCCAAGCGTTTGCTTCGATCGATCGTCGGTAATCGGCGGCATTGTGACCTGGCTTGAGCAGTTGAAATCGATGCCGTTCCGCTGTCGTGTGCCCTGATAAGAAGCAAAAAAAAGAAGTCTTTCTCTCCTTATGGGGCCGGCCAGATCGAAACCAAACTGATGTTGCTTCAGTACCGGCCGCGGCTGATGGGCCATGTTGCGGAAAAAACTGTTCGCATTCAGCGCATCGTTTCGAAAAAACTCCCAAAGTGCTCCGTGAAAATCTTTTGTGCCCGACTTTGTGATCACGTCCACGCTGGCTCCAGCGTTGCGGCCGAACGAGGCATCGTACTGGCTTGTCTGCACCTTGAATTCCTCGATAGTGTCGGGATTGGGAATCGCGATGCCGCCGGTGAATTGCGCGCCGCTCTGCAAATCATTGATGCCGACTCCATTCATCTGGAAATTGTTGTCGAGGATCGTTGCGCCGTTCGAAACAAGTCCTGGGCCGGCAGGTCCGCTGAATCCCGGCCCTAGGGCCCCCGCATCGGTCACCTCGGCCGCGACTCCAGGATTCAGGGCCACTATTTGCGAGTAGTTGCGAGTTACCAGCGGAAGCACGCGGATTTGGTCGCCGTCTGTCGCGCGCCCCAAGGCGCTCGATCGCTTCTGTAGTTCCTCTGTCGACGCTTCAACGATGATCCTCGCCGAGACCATCCCGATCTGAAGACGCACATCTCGAGTGGTTCTCTCCGCAACGAAGACTCGTACGTGGGCAAGATGTGCCACCTTGAAGCCAACTCTTGCCATCTGCACGTCATAGAAGCCCGGGAGTAGCAAGGCCAGGAAAAAGGTTCCGTTCGCAGCAGATCGAACCGTCCGCGCTTCGCCCGTGGCTTCGTTGGTAGCTGTGACTAGGGCGTCCGCAATAACCGCACCACTCGAGTCGCTGACACTTCCAGCGAGCGCTCCGGTGCCGGACGTCTGCGCGCATGCAGGGTTGCTCAAAAGCGCGCAGGCGATCCAGAACAAAGCTAGCGTTAGAGCGGTTTTCCAAAGGACTAGTAGCTGTCGAACAGCTCGAGCATCAGCGGCGCCGAAGCGCATTATTGCCATCCTCCGGCGGCAAATCTTGTGCGATCTTAGTTGCGGTCGGTCTTTGAGGGGCCTGTGATCGTTGACTGATTGCTTGGAGAGCAGGTTCGCGCTTCTGAGCTGTCAACTGTGAGCTATGGCCAATTCGCCAAAAGCTGAAGGATCAGAAGTTCTCAACCATCCAAACATTGCTGGCAGTGCCGAGTCCAGCGAACACTACGGAGTGGCCATCGGGCGACGGGATCGGCCCTATGACTTGCTGACCATTCGAACGGAATATAACGGAAACCGTTCCGTTCAATGCGACTCGCAGCAGCGCGGATTCTGACTCGTGGTGCCACGAAACGAAGACAGCTTTTCCGTCGGCAGACCAGTCAATACTATCTAGTTCATCCCATCCCTCGACGGCCAACTCACGCGTTTCACCATCCCCAGTAGACCGGAACCGAATCGGACCCTTAGACCCGTATGCAACCACTGCGCGGAGTGATCCGTCGGGAGACAGGCTCCAGTTACAGGATGGATCGACTTGCGGCGGGCCAGGCTTCTTGCCTGTCTTGACATCAAATCTATAGGTCTCCGTGGTATCGCCTTTCGTGACGCTGTACAGGCAGATCGTCGAAGGCGCCTGCGCGCACTGGGCAGTCCAGATATTCGAGTCGCGAAGGACGAGTCGCGGAGGCCCACCCAAAATGGGAACGGCAAAGATCGAAGATGTAGAGTTCAGGTCCGCATTTTTAGGAGTCGAGATGTAAATGATCTCAGTACCGTCTGGACTGAGCCTCGGCTGCCGCAATTCTTCGCTGCTGCTGACAATCCTTTCGGCCAAAGGCTGATCAATCGTCTGCTTGAAAATCTGTGAAATACCGTTGCGATTGGAGTGAAATAGGATGGACTTGCCATCGTGTGTCCAAGCGGACGGAATGTTCTGGTCTTCGTCGAGGGTGAGCTTCCGTTTGTCCAGCAACCGGGCGCCGTCCGACGATAGTGCCCCAACGTAGACGCTCGAGAGCGAATTTTCCCTGAGAAAAGCTAACACCTTTCCATCAGCGCTTCCAGTGAGGTGCGAAATCCAGCCAATGCCCGTCGAAATCCGTTTTGCGGAACCAGCCTTCTCGTCCTTCGTAGACGTCATCCAGAGACCTGCGTGCTGCAGGTTGTCAACAGCGCCGATTGTGTAAACCAGGCGGCCGCTTGGCAGCCAGCGCAAAGCTGGGCCTAAACTATTGTCAGCGAAGAGGGTTCGGATGCCTTGCGAGCGCAACTCGTTTGTCTCCACGGAAGATTGGCGAGCCGAGTAAGTTTCCGTAGCTCGAATATAAGCCACGCGTTCACCGTCGGGCGACCAGGTCGGCGGCCCAACCCATGAACCTTGGTCTGCGGCGATCTTAACCTGGTTCGCTCCGTCGGAGCGCATGACCCACATCTCCTGACCATAACCAGAAGCAACGAAAGCGACTTGGGACCCGTCGGGTGAGATCGATCCGCCCAATGCTTTGTCGGATAGCAAGCGGGGTGCGCCTCCAAACAAGGAAACGCTCCACAAGCCTGGCTTATGCTGTGACACCAGCAAATGAGATCCATCCGGAAACCAGTCCATTACTTCAGCCGCGAAGTTGGCGGGCAAAGAAACGGCGTGCGTTTCACCGGTTCGAATCTGCTTTAGATACAAGCCAGTGAGGTCCGTGTAGGCCAGGTATTTGCCGTCCGGGGAAACCGCGGCGCTGGTCACCCTGTTTTCAGGAGAATTCGTGGTCAGTTTGCTCTCGGTTACGTACTTTGTCTCTGCCCATGGTCGCCATATGGTCCACCCCAGAACCATCAGCGCGGCTGCGAATAGCAGCACGGCGAGCGATCGCCTATAAGACCAACCAACGCCTGGGTCCGCCGGAATGGCGGCCGTAATCTTGACGGGTTGCGTTGGAACGGCTGGGCAGGATGCAGCGACTGGCCCGGCGGCGGACGGTTCTCCGTGAACTATTGCGATGAACCGATAGCCCCGGCGAGGTAGGGTCTCCACGTAGCGAGGGTTTTCGGCTGAATCTCCAAGCGCTTCACGCAACCTCGTTATTGCTGCGTTCGTCCCTTTTTCGAAATCTACAAAGGTCTCCGCAGGCCAGAGCGTCTGCCGCAATTCGTCGCGCGAAACGAGTTGTCCGGGCCGCTGCAGGAGCATCGAAAGGATCTGAAACGACTGTCCCGGCAGGCGCAGGCGCAGCCCATTCTTCTTGAGTTCCTGTGTTTGCAGGTCCGCTTCAAAGGGACCGAAGGAAACTACAGTCCGGCTGGATTGGCTTGCCGTCATGGAATCGACCTGGTTGGGGCCAGCCTAACACAGTTCCGTCGCGAGATCGCTTCCTTCTAGGGCGCCGTAAGTCGTCCATTCCTAGCAGCATACGCTGCATCATTTATGTTTCCCCTTTAGGCGCTCGCTGGGATTGAGGTAGATCCGCGTATACCGGAGTTTCTGGGCACCAGCGAGGTGCCCGTGAAACTCACATCTAGCCGTTCCGTACTTTCGTTCCTGATCTCGGTGGCCTTCCTTCAGGCTACAAGCGGAAACAGCGCCCGTGCCCAGCAGCATCTTTCGGTAGACCGAGCGAATGAAGGGCAGCCTCAGGCGTCGTCCTTGCCATCAGCGCCCGGAAACGAGCTCCCCTTTCGCATTGTGGACGGGTATTTGATCCTGGTCGAAGGCGCGATCGGCACGCGAACTCACCTCAAGTTTCTACTGGACACCGGCGCATCGATGAGCATTCTAGACACTAAGATAGCCGATGGGATGAATCTGCGTCGTGAATCTGCGGAATCGTTCAACTTCGACCGGAAACTTGCCTGGGACCAGGCGGCAATCCCCGAGGTTCGCTTTGGCCCTATAACCGCGGCGGATACTGTCATGCTCGTGGGCCCTTTGGCCAAGTACTCGGAGTTTGCGCGCAACGTCGACGCGATCATAGGACTCGATCTGCTGTACCTACATGACTTCACCATTGACTATGCCTCTAAAAAAATTATCTTTCAGTCGTCTGCAACCCCGCCCGCGCAGGTCCGCAGCGAAGCGCCCATTAGCGGTCTTACTCTCCTGATACAAGTACAGGGGCATCCGGTTCGGCTGATCGTCGACACGGGTTTCCCAGGGATTCTTCTGTTTGAGGAACGTCTTTTCGCTAGAGCGCCCGAACTTAGGTCGACCGGGACTGTCTACAACGTGATGTTGGGTGAACGCCTGCGCGCCAAGGCGACAACTCTACGCAATGTGACGATTGGTCCGACCAGCAAAGATGCTCCGGTACTGCTCGCACAGGCGCCGCCGCCAGAGATACTTCCCGGAATTGACGGCGTTGCGGGTATCGCCGCGCTCAAGGCGCGCCGCGTCCATTTCAATTTCATGGAGAAGAGATTGAGTTGGGAGTGAGGTAGTCTGAGTCTGCCCGATGCGATAGCTTCGCTCACAGTAAATCGGACGGTCTGCAATCCAACGGATGGAATTACGTTCTGGTCGATGATCGTATGCAAACAAGCTAACCGTCAGCCAGAGCAGCAGGCGAGTCCGCTCGACCGCACTCATCTTGCGACGCCGGCCCTCAGACCTCCGACAAACCCCGCCTGGATTGCGATTTCGTGGATCGCTTTGTGCCGCGCACCTTGACAGATTCAGGGCCCGAATCGGACGGCAGCTCCAAGTCGACGTAGACCGAGCGCGGTTTCAGCTCCGCGGCCAACGCCAATGCCAATGTGGTCTTCCCAACTTGGCGAGGCCCCAGCAGTGCAACGGCGGGAAAGCGTCCCAGGATGGATTTGGGGCACTGCTCGGACGCTTTCGATTCGTCGGGCTGGTTTCGACGTGCGGATTTGACGGGAAATCCCGGACTGTTGTGGTTCACCCAAGTGAAGCGATCGGATTCCAGAGTTATTCGATGGTGCGAGAGGGGCAGCAACGCTTTCATGGCATTCCAGGCGGGAGCGCGTTAAGACCGGCAGTCGCGGACGGCGTGGTGGTGGTACTTCTTTGCGCCGGCTGCTTTCCCAAACGGCGCGACAATTGCCGGCAGATCCTCTTTCATGGTCCGGTTTCCTCGTTCTGCCTTCGATCGCTGTAGGCTACTGCAATGCGCGCGGCGAGGCTGGCGTTAGCCACAAGCAAAGCAATATTGGTTTCTAAGGTTTTGCCACCGCTGTCGTCGGCCAATCGCTTCAATAGGAACGGCGTCACCGCTTTGCCCCGAATCCCAGCCGCTTCCGCTTCCGCCACGGCACGGGAGATGAGCGCTTCGACTTGGTCGCGCGGCAGCGCTTTCCGGGCGGGCGGAGGATTGACAATGAGCATGCCTGCGCTGGAACCGCCCAGGGCCAGCCGGCCGAGAGCCCGGTGAACACACATCAAGCGGGCGGCTTCATCCTCAGTATCCACACGGTGCTGGAGGGGCAGGCCGCTTTCGCGCGAGTAGAAGGCGGGAAATTCGCTGGTTGAATAACCTACGACCGGGACCCCTATGGTCTCCAAAATCTCGACGGTCTTCGGCAGGTCAAGAATGACCTTGGCGCCTGAACAGACCACAGTCACGGGAGTGCGGGCGAGCTCGGTAAGGTCCGCCGAGACGTCAAACGTGCTTTCGCTGCCTCGATGCGCACCTCCAATTCCTCCGGTGGCCACGATGCCTATTTTGGCGCGGGCAGCGATGTAGACGGTGGCGGCGACGGTTGTAGCTCCCGTCCGGCGCGAGGCAAGGATGGCGGAGAGATCGGAGCTGCTGGCCTTGGCCACCTCGGCGGTTTCGGCGATAAAGGCGATTTGCGCTTCGCTGAGACCCACGACGAGCCGCCCGTCGAGAACCGCCACGGTCGCAGGGAGTGCGCCGGCTGTGCGAACCGCAGCTTCCATTTCTAGCGCGGTGTCCAGATTGTGCGGGCGGGGCAGACCGTGCGCGATGACTGTGGATTCCAGCGCAACTACGGGAGCGTTGGCGGCCAGGGCAGCGGCAATGTCGGAGCGGACAGAAATCAGAGGATCCACACGCCCTCCTTGGTGAGACGGTCTTACCACAAACGCGCGGTGACTGAAACTCGCTGCCAGTGAAGCCGCCGAAGTCCTTCGCGATGATAAGATTCCGCTCGATGCGCAGGTCGACACACAAAAACCCGGAAATCCTGGTCTTAGGCGACATCAACGCGGACATCATCGCCCGCGTCGAATCCTGGACGGAGCCGGGCCAGGAATGCTTGGCGGAGCGGCTGGAGCTGCACTGTGGCGGCGTAGGAGCGAATTGCGCTCTGGCCTTGCGGCGATGGGGCGTTTCAGTCGAGCTGATTGGATGCGTCGGCGCCGATGTTTTCGGACGATTTCTGCTCGAAACTCTCGCTGCGCGCGGAATCCATGTGCGTTCTGTGCAGCGGACCGCCAGAGCAATGACCGGAATGCTCTATATCAACGTGACTCCCGACGGACAACGAACATTTTTTGGCAGCCGCGGCGCGAATCAATGGGTCGGCCGCTTGGTACCGAGCCAATCGAAGCTACTCGAGCGCGCTCGGGCAGTCAGCCTTATGGGCTACAGCTTTCTGAATGCGGGGAGTGAAGCCACCGCGCGACAAGTTATCGCTGCGGTCCACCGAAATGGCGGCTGGGTATCTCTGGATGCAGGCATGGAGCCAAGCAAGACAGTTCCTAAGAAGATCTTAAAAGCGGCAAAGAGTGCGGACTTGTTTTTCGTAAGTGACGAGGAGGCAGAGGCGCTCACCGGCCATCAGAAACCAACCAAAGCATTCGACCGTCTTTTGCGCCTTGGAATTCCGAGCGTGGTCATGAAATGGGGGAAGCGCGGATGCTTGATTGTTGATGACCGGACGGTGCGGCAGGTACCTTCCTTCTCGATGCGCGCAGTGGACTCAACCGGAGCGGGTGACGCGTTTACCGCCGCGTTTCTGCAGGCTCGTCTGCGCCGTTGGCCCTTTGCCGAAGCCGCGCTTGCAGCCAATGCGGCCGGCGCAGCGGCGGCAAGCGTGGTTGGGGCCGGCGAGCGATTGCCGAGCCGGCAGCAAATCGTGCGGGTGCTAAGCGCTGCGCGCCTGAAAAATCAGTGGGACGAAATTCGCTCGCGAGTGCTGAGGCGCCTCAGTGAAGAACGACAGGCGTTGCAAACTGCTCGAATTCAAACCCGCAGGTCGGGCCCGGGGTCCTGGTGACCGGGCGCCCGGCCGGCAAACGGAACCGAGATTCCTTCCGCGGTCGGGCGTCGAGACGGTCTCAGGTAAGAGTTTCGGCGGTTGGAATGAAATCTCCTGTTTCTCCGTAGGCTTCAAAATGCAGGAACAGTCTCTGCGCGGTTCCGTTTCTATGCGATGCTGATTCCGCGCCGGAGTCCACATTTTACCCCCTGATGAACATCCCCATCGAACAACCTCAGGCAGCAGGCGCACCATGCGCACAGATTTCCGGCCCTCTTTTTCTTGTGCAGGTTTCCCGTCCCGGTTTGTGGGCTACCACGGCACTTTTCTATCTCATGCCCCTCGGCCGGGAATTTCACTTTCGCTCGGGAAGCTTTTGGGCCGGCCTCGTCTATACTCTGTTTCCGCTTGGTCTTCTGCTCTACGGCGTCAACGACATAGCGGACGCCGATGACGACCGCTACAATCCGCGCAAGGGCACGTACATGTTCGGATCGCGCGGAGAGACTTCTCAGCTCAAAGCACTGCGCTGGCAGATTGCTGCGATCCAGGTTCCGTTGCTGTTTTTGTTTCTGGTTTGGACCGGGCCGAAGCTTCTTACGTGGCTGGCGGCGTTTCTCGGCGCGGTGTTCGTGTACAACGTGCGGCCGTTTGCCTGGAAGGGCCGTCCGCCCTTCGACGTTCTGATTCAAGCCATCTATCTGCTGATCTTCGTTCTGAGCAGCTGGCTCAACAGAGTGCCGCAACTTCCGTGGCAAGCTTTCCTGTTCGGCGCCATGTTCGCGATGCACTCGCATCTTTTCGGCGAAGTCATGGACATCGAGCCCGACCGCAAGAGTGGCCGTAAAACGCTGGCCCTTGTGCTGGGACGAATCCCTACAAAACTGCTGATCGCCGCTTTTCTAGCGAGCGAAGCGGTTCTAATCTACTCTTTCTTTCGCGACAGCGTAATTGCGGCCTTTCTGCTGGCCGGAGTGCTTTGGTTTGTTTTTGATGCAGCAATTTTCTGGGGGCGCCGTCCATACACGACCGTTCAGATGCGCCTGTTTTTGTGGGCCTGGAATGCAGCCGCACTCCTCGGCATCGTCTGGAACGCCACACACGGTTCGCTCCGGCAGATCAGCCGTATTCCCTTGCGCTGAATTCATGATATTCGGACCTTACGCTTGCCTTCGGTGTAGGCTCGATGTTCCAACTTGGCCCCCAGCAGGTCGAAAGCGTGAGGTAGCGCGGAGCACGACTCCGGGAGGAATGGGATGCAGTACCGCATCGCACAGGTCAATATCGGGCGCATTAAAGCTTCACTCGACGACCCGGTGATGGAGGGCTTCGTCGGCCGACTGGCGGAGATTAATGCGCTTGCCGACCATAGCCCCGGCTTCGTATGGCGCCTGCAAACCTCTGCGGGGAACGCCACCTACTTGCGCCCCTATGACGACGACCGAATCCTAGTCAACATGTCCGTTTGGGAAACGGTCGAAGCGCTCAAACACTATGTCTATCGCACGGTGCATGCGGAGCTCTTGCGCCAGCGCCATGACTGGTTTGAAACATTCGCGGGTGCCTACGCAGCCTTGTGGTGGGTTCCGATCGGCCACATTCCGGGCGTCGAGGAAGCAAAGAAGCGTCTGGCCTATCTCGACGCCCGCGGACCAACGCAGTTTGCGTTCACCTTCAAGACGGTAGTGGCGCCGGATGAAGCCTTCCAAAAAAGCATTGACGGGCCCGCTTTTCCCTCCCTCTCCCGCGATCCGGGTTCGGCCGTTTGACGGTTCAACTTTTGCTCCCGGATCCTTCAGCATCTGGCTGATCCCACTTGTCTCCACCGCGGCTTTCAGCGCGTCAACCGGCCTGACACCAGTGACAATCAGGCTCATGTTAGGCCGCGCTGTAAAGCGCGTTGCAGCAGAAAGACAGAAGCGCGTATCGCAGTGTCTTAGCTGACTTCTACCACGCAAGGTTGCTCGAATCGTCTACCGCTAACAAATCCTAATCATTCTAAACAGTTTTGTGAGAGCTCGACGGCCCATGCTGGGCTCGCGGACCGTTCGCGGGCGTTTGGCGTGCCGTGCGAACAGCCAAAAACTAGCAAAACTTCGATAACGAGGTCAGGATGCGGGCCATCGGCAACCGGTGTGGTGTTTCTACAGGTTTGAGAATTGTGAATCTTGCTTGGTTGTTCCTGCTTTCGGGCGTGTTCCTGGCGGGTTGCAGCTCCGGGTCGTCGAAGTCGTCGGTGACGGTTTCGGTGTCGCCACAAACGGCGCAGGTGACCGTAGGCCTAAACGCAAAGTTTACGGCCACGGTCAGCGGAGCCAGCGATACCGGCGTGATCTGGAAAGTGGAAGGAAAGACCGGCGGAAACGCGACGGTCGGAACGGTCTCGACCACCGGACTTTACACAGCGCCGTCCTCGGTACCGAACCCCGCTACCGTCACTCTGACGGCGGTATCGAACGCGGACAACCATGCCGGGGCGTCGGCAACGGTGACGATCGTTGCCGCCGCGGATGTGACGGTTTCTCCTGCCGCCGCGACGGTAGTCAGCGGAGCGACCCAACAGTTTGTCGCGAGCGTCGAGGGCTCGACAAGCGGCTGCGTCGATTGGAGCGTGAACGGAACCAGCGGCGGCGAGGCTAGGATCGGGACCATTACTTCGAGCGGTTTATATACGGCACCGCTCCGGCCGCCTTCGGGCGGATCCGTCACGGTCACGGCGACCTCCTGCGCGGATTCTTCGCAGTCCGCCTCCGCTACAGTATCGATTGTCTTTGGAGCCGGAGCTTTAAAGGGCCAATATGCATTCGCGGTGAAAGGGAAGGATTCGAATGGAACGATGGGCCGGGTAGGAAGTATCGTTACCGACGGCGTCGGCAACGTCACTTCCGGAGTGCTCGATCTGACGACCGCCAAGGGCAGTTCGACCATCCTCATCAACAGCGGGACCTATGCGGTCGGAGCCGACGGCCGCGGCACGCTTAGCTTGACCAACAACACCACCGGGACCCTCACCTTCTATCTTTCCTTGGCTTCCAATACGCGCGGTTTTCTGGTGGAGTCGGATGCGGGCGCCGAGGCCGGCGGAGACATCTACAAGCAGGATACGAGCGCCTTTGCCGCGTCGTCGTTCTCCGGCGCCTACGTATTCGGCGTATCCGGAGTCGACAGCAGCAACCATCCCATCTCGATCGTTGGACGGTTTACCTCCGATGGCAACGGCCACCTGAGCAACGGCGTGCTCGACCAAAACGAAAACTACAGCCTAACGAGTGCCGTGTCGTTCGGTGCTTCGTCCTATCAATTGGACGCCACCTACGGCTTTTTCTATGGACGCTGTGTTGCGAGCATCAACGGGTGGAGCTTCGTCGTTTATCTGGTGGATCGTTCGCGGGCGGAGTTTCTCGAGACCGACTATCCGGCGGTAGCGGTTGGAGAAGCGTACGGTCAGCAGACCGGTTCCGGTTCGCTGACTGCTTTGACGGGCAACCATGCCTTTCTGGTCAGCGGGCCAAATCTGGTCCGCGGCGGCAGGTTCTCTGCCGACGGGAACGGGAATTTGACTTCGGTGGTCCTGGTTGAAAACAGCGGTGGAGACGCCATTCTCGTGCCATCGAGCGGAACCGACAAAGGGAGCTACACGCTCGATTCGAACGGTTCGGGTCGCGGGACGCTGACCATCACCGACCCTGACAAAGGCAGCTACAAATACGTTTTCTATTTGGCAGCGAACGGCCAGGCAGTTCTTCAGGACACGAGCAAGGGATTTCTGGCGGACGGACTCTTCCTAATGCAAACCGATCGAGCCATCTCGACGGACTCGCTCGCAGGAAGTTACGCCATGTCGTTCCGCGAGACCTATACGGGAGCCTTCGGGCTTCAGGGACAACTGAAGCTGCGGTCGACCGACTCCGGCAATGCCGGCGGAACTCTCGACTATAACGACGCAGGGAATCTGGGCCCGAACCTTACCTTCACCGGGACACTGGGTCTGTCCGGCGACGGAACCGGGAAAAACACCTTTTCGATTAGCGAAACCGCCGATTCCTCGAAGTCGTTCGCATTTGATGTCTTTGTCATCTCTACCGATTCGGTTTTTCTGGTCGGCATCAACAAGGACCATGTGCTGGCCGGCGTCGTGCAGCGGCAGTTCTAAGCGCAAACGCAAGAGGGACTAGAAAGCCTGGCGCACCTGCGTAGAGGTTCGTCTAGATTGTCTTTCTTCTTCAACTCATCTTTCCAGTTTCACGGCATCGTTTTTCGCTTTTAGGCGCAAGCTCGGAACCCTGGCGCCTAACGAGGGGTACACGCCTCGGCAGGCAGCGCGTAGAGATAGCCCACATTCCGAATACTGCGAATGCGTTCGGTTCCGTCGGCGTGCGATCCCAGTTTTCTTCTGAGATTGCTGATGTGTACGTCGACGCTTCGGTCGAGCGGCGAGAGTTGGCGGTCGAAGACCTTTTGCATGAGCTCCTTACGGGTGACGACATTTCCGCGCGAGCGGCCTAGAACTTCTAGCAGCAGGAACTCGGTATCCGTGAGAGGAATCGACTGTCCACGTAGGCAGCAGCGGCGGGAGCCTTTGTCGAGCGTTAGGTCTCCGATTTCGAGGCGTTGCACAGGATGAAAAGGGTTCGGCACCGATGAAGGCTTCAAACGGCGAAGCACGGCGCGGATCCTGGCGGCGAGTTCACGAGGGCTGCAAGGCTTCGAAATATAGTCGTCGGCTCCGTGTTCAAGCCCAATCACTCGATCGCTCTCCTCGCTTCGAGCCGTGTGCATGATAATGGCGATCGGCGACTTGATTCTGACCTTCCGCAGGAGCTGCAGGCCGTTGCCTCCAGGCAGCACCACGTCCAGGACGAGCACGTCGTAGTTGTCCGACATCGCCAGCTCCAAAACGTTTCGGCCATCATGCGAAAGCGTGACCTCCATGCCTTCCATGGCTAGGTATTCCTTGACCAGATGGCAAAGCTCTCTATCGTCTTCGACCAGCAGCACGCGCGTCATCGAGCGAGGGCTACCTCCTTTGACCTGTTGACAGCATGTGAGATGCCGACGGTGCGCTCGAGGTGGCTTAGGACGCTGCCGCGCTTTGCCAACGCGACGCGCGATTTCTGAACATACATTTGCAGAACTTTACCTATCTTCAGTTTCATTTCCGACGTTCGCCTGTAGCCTCGCTTTTTGTAATGAACGTGTCCTCGTGAAAGCTTGGGCGGAATGTCGAGTCGTGTTCGGCGGTATTCGGGAAGTCGGGGCAAGCGGCAGATCGGGTCTAGAGCCAAGCGAGGACAGCGTTCGGCCCGGGAGGAATTCTCGGATCGCCCCGCCGTCAGGGCGTGGCTGCTTCTGGCCTACCTGCTTGCCGCCACGCATTCACTTCGTTCTGAGACTCCTCCCGGGCAGTCGCCTGGCGGGCCTGCGGAACGTGTCGTCATTGTGCGCATTGAGCTTCAAGGAAATCGCCGTATTCGCAAGGAAACTCTGAAGGCGCGCATGTTCACGAGAGAAGGCGACGTTTTTAGCGAAGAAACGCTGCGGCGGGACTTCATGGCGCTCTGGAACACGCAGTTTTTCGACGACGTGAAGTTGGTGGTGGAAGATGCGCCCGCGGCGCCGAACGGCCAGCTGAGAAAAGTCGTCGTTTTCGAGTTGCGAGAGCGGCCGCTCATCCGGCGAATCCAGTACCAAGGACTCCATTCCATCTCCGAATCGGATGTTTTGGACCGGTTCAAAGAGCGCAAGGTCGGCCTCACCGTCGAAAGCCAGCTGGACCCTACCCGGATCAAACGGGCCCAGGTTGCGCTCCAGGAGCTGCTCGCCGAACACGGACGTCAATTTGCCGCGGTTACACCGCAGTACGAGCGCATCAGCTCGAGCAATGCGGTGCTGTTGATATTCAGGGTCGAGGAAGGGCCGCGCGTCAGGGTTGGCAAAATTGCCTTTAGCGGGAATCACGTCTTCAGTGATCGCAAGCTGCTTCGCGCGATGCGGCATGACCGGCCCTACGCCATCCCGCTTTACTTCACCGAGCTGAGCGTTTTTTCCAAGGCCTACGACCGCGAAAAGCTCAACGAGGACCTCGAAGTCGGCATACGGGGTTTGTACCAGGACAACGGCTACTTCCGGGTTTTGGTGAAGGAACCGGTGTTGGAAACCGTCGACACGGTCCGCCGTCGCTTGGGCGTTCCCCTCTCGGGCAAGAGCCGCGGCAAAGCCGCCAACATCACGATTCCCATCGAAGAAGGGCCGCGCTACCAGATGGGCGCGCTAAAGATCGTGAGCGCCGATCCGGACCAAGGGCTGTCGCTGAACGTCGCTGCGCTCAAAGCCGCCTTTCCCCTGAAACAGGGCGAGGTCCTGAATGTTGCCAAGCTTCGCAAGGCCTTGAAGGACTACGCCAACCTCTATGGCGAATACGGGTTCATCGACTTCACGCCGGAGCCGGAGTTCGATACCGACGATCGAAACAAGCTGATCAACATCACGCTGAAATTCGACGAGCAGAAACAGTACTACGTGCGGCGAATCGATTTTTCCGGGAACACCGCCACGCGCGACAAAGTGATTCGCCGCGAGCTGCTGGTGGACGAGGGGCAGCTTTTCAACCGCCGCGCCTGGGAACTAAGCATTCTGCGCCTGAACCAGCTTGATTATTTCGAACGCCTGGAGCCGGAAAAGGCGGTGGAAATCAGGCGCAACGAAAGGCAAGGCACCGTCGATCTGCACCTCAAGGTCCACGAAAAAGGCAAGCAATCGATCGGTCTGCAGGGCGGAGTCAGCGGGCTGGCCGGCGGCTTTCTGGGCCTGACTTACCAGACCAACAATTTCCTGGGCCTCGGCGAAACGCTCACGTTTTCCGCGCAGACCGGCAGCCGGCAGACCAACTTCCTTTTTGGCTTTACCGAGCCTTATTTCCGCGACCGGCCGATCTCCACCGGCTTCACCGTTTTCCGTACGCGCTTTCGCTACGATCAGCAACAGGAACTATCGATCCTCAATAACCAGCAGATCAGCATCAATCCCGCGACGGCGCAGAACTATTCGCAAGACAGTCTGGGCGCCACGGTGTTCGCGAGTTTCCTGCCCCGCCGTTTTTCGTTCACCCGCATCGGCGTGACCTACGGCTACAGCATAAGCGACATCCGGGCATCGAGTAACGCCGCGCAAATTCTGTTTGAAACGCTGCAATACCGAAGCATCGCCGGACCTTCGGCCTTAAAAGGGATCCGATCGAGCAAGATCACGCCGACGATTCTCTACAACACCATCGACAACCCCACGAATCCGACGCACGGAAAAAGCTTCTACTACGGAATCGGATGGGAAGGGCTCGGAGGGAACGCGCGATCCATCACGCCAACCTTCGAGGCCAAGTACTTCCGTCCCGTGAACAACAAGAGAAATGTCTTCGGACTGCGCCTGCAAACCGTCTTCACGACCGGCTATGGGGGAACGGAGGTGGCGCTAAACAGCCGCTTCTTCACCGGCGGCGACGACAGCATTCGGGGCTTTGATATACGAACCATCTCCCCCATTGCTTTCGTGCCCGTGTCTACCACCCGCGCGGTGAACTTCAACGTCCCGAACCAGTGGGGACGCACGGGGCAACCGGTTCTGCAGACCGTGAACGTGCCGATTTTGACCTACACCATCGTGTATCCGGGCGGCGACACGCAGGTTGTCGGAAATCTGGAGTACCGCATACCTCTGGCCGGTCCGGTGTCGATGACGCTGTTTGCCGACGGGGGCGTGAACGGAATCCTGCGCCGCAATCAGCTGAAGCTCGACCCCACGGGATTAGCGCAACTCCGTCGGCAGTTCCCGAATGCTTCGCTTTCGGATTCTCTCGAGCTGGCGCCGGGCTCCAATTTCGCGCCGCGCACCTCGACCGGGGTCGAATTCGTGGTGCAGCTGCCGATCGTACAGGCCCCTTTCCGAATCTATTGGGCGGTGAATCCGACGCTTTACGCGCACACGGTCGCCGCTCCCCGGAGCAACTTTCAGCTTCCCGCCGATTTCATCAGCTCCCTGCCGCCGCTGGTCTACGAACAATACATCGTGCCGCAAATGGACGACCTGTTGAAGGATCCGCAGAGAGTCTATTTTCACGAACGGCGTTCGACATTCCGTTTCTCGGTGAGCAGAACGTTCTAGTGCCGGTGTGCTGAGCGATAAGACAAGGCGGGGAAAGATCGTGAACAGGGGGTTTTCTTGATGAGGTCTAGGAGAAGGCAGCAGGGCGGGGCGGTGCTTCTGGGCGCGATTCTGGGCTTATGGCTAAGCGCGGGCTGCGGCACGAGCAAGACCATCACGGTGACCGTCAGCCCGAAAACCGCGACGGTAAGGCTGCAAAGCACGCAGCAATACGCATACTCCGTTACGCCAAGTTCCGACACCGCCGGCGTGAAGTGGTATGTAAACGACACCTTGGGCGGGAACAGCACCATCGGGACCATCGACACCACCGGGAAATTTACCGCTCCCGCGAGCAGCAGCACGTCCTTCACGGTGACCATCAAGGCGATCAGCAACACCGACACATCCAAATATGACACCGCGACGCTTACCGTCACCACCGGGGCTACGGTAACCGTTTTTCCGACCTCGACCGTTACCATCGCCGAGGGCGAGACCTACCCATTCACCGATACCGTTACCAATCTGGTGAACGCAAACAGTCCGACGACCGTAGATTGGTACGTGGACGGCACGAACGGCGGCAGCAACGCCAACGGGACGATTACGTCCACCGGCCTCTATACGGCGCCGGCCAGCGCCGGAACTCACGTCATCAAGGCCGTGCTCCAGTCCGACAGCTCGAGCTACGGACAAACCAGCGTCAACGTTGTCTCCCCCGAGGGCGCGAGCGTGACCGATGTCTATCCGTGCGACAGCAGCTCAAGCCAGCTCTACGGCTGCTCTCTGCCGCAAGGCGCGCTTTTTGAAGACATCTATCTCTACGGCAGCAACTTTCGGTCGAGCAGCTCGGTTCGCGCGAATTCCACGCCGGTTGAAACCAGTTTCATCTCGACCAATGTCCTGCGGGCCCGGCTGAGGGCCAGCGATCTGGCCAAGGCCGACACTTCTTCCGGGACCGGGACGCTGTTTATCGACGTGACGCAATACGGGCCTTCGGGCGCCGACGTATCCCAGGCCATCGATGTTCCGGTATCGCGGGTGCCGCCGACGCTGATCGCTTCAACTCCGGACAGTGTGGTTCGAGGAGGAGGCGCCCTGAGCGTGGCCTTCGACGGCGGTTTTTTCACCTCGGCCACGAGCGCGGACTTCAACGGCATACCGCAGTCTTCTACCTTGGAGAACTCGCGGCAGCTGCTGGTCTCGATCGCCCCCGTGAACTTTGCCACTTCGGGCCTCTATCCGATTTCCGTGCGAACGAGCACGCAAGCGCAGATTGCGGCGACCAATTTGGCCGTTCGGCCGGACATCAGCCAGAGCACGTCGCCCGTGCCGCTCACCACGCAGCCGGTCAAAGGCACAAGCCCCAATGCGATCGCCATCAATCCCGCTACGGGGCTGGCGGTCATCGCAAACAGCGGATCGAACAACCTCCCGTTCTTTGACTTAACGGCTCAGGTACCCACTGCGATCGGACCTTATGCGGTGGGGAAAACGCCCACCGGAGTGGCCGTCGACTTTCTTCGAAATCTTCTCTTCGTGGCCAACTCCGGCGACAACTCCTTGCAGATACTGGACGTTTGCTCGAGCCGAGAGCAGGAGACCTGCCTTGTGGCGGCTCTCCCGGCTTCTCCGAGGACCGTGGCTACGATCAGCTTTGGCACGCAAGGGTCGTCCGGTTCGTCCTCGCCCGTCCTGGACGCGGTTCAGCCGTATTCGGTAGCGGTGAATCCCCTGACGGGGAAGGCCTTGGTGGTGTTCCAAGGTTCCTCCTACGTCGACGTCATCGACTATTCGAATTTTGCGGCCAACGCCGCTTCCGCGGACGTGACCAAGATCACGGTCAAAAGGGGGCAGATCCCCACCCGGGGCACCTATCCGCGGATTGCGGTTGAGCCGCGGCTGAACTGGGCCTTCGTGACGCCTGGCGGCGATGGCGACGGAGCCGTGGTGGATTTGGGAGCCAACGGTCAGCAGATCGCTTCCCTCATCGCGGCGCCCTCGTCGAGCGGTGCGCTGCGCAAAGGCGGCACGGTTACCATCACCACCACCAGCAGCCACAACCTGACGGTCGGGCAATACGTGACCATCAGCGGAGTGAACGATGCTTCGTTTGACGGCTACTTCCAGGTCGCGACCGTTCCGTCATCCTCTTCGTTCACCTTCTCCCAGTCCGGGCCGGACAACGAGACCAACCCGAGCGGCAACGGTTCGGTCGCCGCCGCGGCGCCGCTGGCGACGATCAATATCGACAAGGACGTGAGGGGGATCGGCATCAACACGCAAACGGAAATGGCGCTGCTTTGCAATCCGAACAGTGTTTCGCAGACGCTCATGAGCCTGCTCGATCAAACCACCAGCCTCTTATCGGGCGCCAATGGGGCGACCCTCCCGGCTTCGGACTGCGCCGTGAATCCGCTGACCGACGTTGCGGTGGCCGTGAACTCGCAAAGCAACATGTTCTCGATCATCGATCTGCAAAACCGCTTCGTTCAGAGCCAATTTCTGATCGGGCGAAATCCCTCGGCCGTCGCCATCGACGCCCCGTTGAACCTGGCGGTTGCGGTGAATTCGACCGACGCGACCGTAACCATGATTCCCCTGGGAGATATCCGCTCGTCGCTCGCGAGGCCGCAACCGCAGGTGGCGCAGATTGTCCCGCTCGCGGCACTGACCAGCACTTCCGATGAGACCATCACGCTCGTTGGCGGAGGTTTTGTTTCAGGAGCCGTGGTACGCATCAACGACACGCCGCTGGTCACGCAATTCGTCAGCTCCCGGGTTCTCACGGCAAATCTTCCTGCGGCGAAGCTGGCCTGGCCCGCGCATTTCGTGATCGATGTGCAGAATCCCGACGGAAACGTCTCGAACGTAAATGACTTCTATGTGATGAAGGCCATCCATGTGGGCACGGCGCCGCGGGGCGTAGCCATCGACCGCGAGCGCAACGTCGCGGTGGTCACCAATACCAGCGGTGCCGGCGGGGACGGCACACTCGGAAGCGTTTCCGTCGTGGACCTTGGTTCCTTCACGGAAAAATATCGCCTCACGGTCGGGAAATCTCCGCAAGGGGTGGCGCTGTCCTCTCTGGCCGGCCGGGCCGCCGTCGCCAACACCGACGACGACACGGTTTCCATCATCAGTCTCGATTCCGGAACACTGGCGAGCACCGTCAGCATCGCGGTCGGCTCGAACAATTCGTCGACGGCCACCAAGCCGGTGGGCCTCGCCGTACACCCGGGAACGGGCCAGGTCGTGGTCGCGGGAAGTAATTCGTCTCAGGTCAGCTTTTTCGACATCGGTTCGCCGGCCACGCCGACGACGCTCGATGTGGACGTGGGACCGAACGTACCGGCCATCGATCCCACGCGAAACATTGCGGCTGTGGCGGAGGGAGGATCGGACAAGGTCGTGATCATCGATCTGGCCAGCAAGCAGATCCTGGCCAGGATCACCGGCATTGCATTTCCGACAGGAGCGCTTTACGACCCGGACTCGGACACGTTTATGGTGGCCTCAAGTACCACCAACAACGTCTATTCGTTTCACGTGGACCCGACTGCCGGAATCTACGCGACGCCCAAAGCCTACTCGGTCGGGTTCAACCCCACGTCGCTCGACTACAACTACCGGACCAGCTCGCTGGTCACGGCGAATACCCTCAGTCAGACCCTTTCCGTCGTGGATTTCCTGACCGGAAAAGTCAAAGCCGTCATTCCGCTGTCGGTTTCACAACAGTTCGGAGTGGCGATTGATCCCTCCACGAACCGCGCGGTGGTCGTCGATCAGGCGAACAACCGCGTCTTGATTGTGCCGTTGCCACGATAGCCACGGAGAGATCAGGCATGCGCCGCGCGTTCTTATTGCTCGTTTCTGTCGCCGTAACGATCGGGTCCTACGGGTGTGGAGGCAGCTGCAGCACAAGTTCCGGCGCCGAGAACAGCTGCC
>Ga0182041_10000323_pt1 | contig 22624 bp, 19 predicted proteins | sample flu12Cox44000178_FD_125967 | JGI IMG/M metagenome (GOLD analysis project Ga0182041, IMG submission 125967) | Lab enrichment of tropical soil microbial communities from Luquillo Experimental Forest, Puerto Rico - flux8day.12C.oxic.44.000.178 | ecosystem: Environmental > Terrestrial > Soil >...
CTCGACGTCGCAGGCCGTTTCGCAGTTGCCCTATTGGCGCCTCAAGATGGACCTCCGCCTGCTGTCGGCGCTGGCGGGCATCGCGCTCGTCACCACCGGACTCTTCGGCCTGGCGCCGGCCGTCTATGCCTCGCGTCGCGCGACCGCCGATGGACTCAAGGAAGGCGGCCGTTTAAGCACACCTCCGAGGGTGCGGCGCTGGACCTACGCGCTCCTCGTCGGGCAGTTCGCCGTGACGCTGGCGCTCCTGAACGGCGCCGGACTGACCGCCAGACGGTTCTTCAATTTCTATTCGCTCGACCGCAACGTGCAGACCTCGAATGCGGTGACCACATTCATTCGGCTGCCCGCCCAGACCTATGCGACACGCGACCAGCGGATCGCCTTTCACGAGCAGCTGCAGGCTCGCCTGCTGTCGGTGCCCGGAGTGGCGGCGAGTACTGTCGCCAGCGCGGCGCCGTTCTCGCCGGCTGGAAGGCGACAGCTCACGGCAGTCGATGGGCGGCGCACGATTGATCCCCCGCCGGACGTCATGACTGTGGTTGTGGATCCTGCCTACTTTCGCACAGTTCTCCGCGGCCTCATTCTCGGCGAACCTTTTTCCGAGTTGCATGGCACTCCCGGACACGAGGCGGCGATCGTGAACCAGCGATTCGCCGAGGTGTACCTCGGCGCCGCTAGTCCGATCGGCCGTCACCTCGAGATCCGGCCGCCAACGGCCCAACGGACCTACCTCAGAGAACCCGAAGGCCCCGCGCCGCCGGTGTCGGTTGAGATCGTCGGCGTCGCTCCGGACGTTCGACAGGTCCGCGACCCGGTACCGACGGTGTATCTGCCGTTTCGTGTTGAGGCGCCGGCCGCAATGTCGCTCATCGTGCGCGGCTCCGGCGGCGTGGGTCCCGTCGTCCGGGCCGTGCGTGACGCCGTCAACGCCATCGATCCTGATCTCGCGCTTGGGGTCGTGAGAACGCTCGACGAGCTCCGCGATCGCTCGAGGGCCTTCCCGGCCGAGATGGTGTCACGGTTCGTGACGATCGGTGGCCTGGCGCTGGTCTTCTCCGGCGTGGGCCTATATTCGGCGATGGCGTACGCCGTGAGACGCCGCAGGCAAGAGATTGCCGTCAGAATGGCGCTCGGCGCACAGGCCACGCAGGTGCGCTGGCTGTTTCTCAAGACCGGCGCCTGGGTTATCAGTGCCGGTGTGGTCCTTGGGGTGCCTGCCGCACTCGTTGTCCGTCGGCTGCTGCAGAACACGTTTGTGGGCACTGAGGCGCGCGACGTCGTGACCTTCGTCGTGACGGTTGCCCTCCTCGCTATCGTTGCGCTGATCGCCTCCAGCGTCCCCGCGCGGCGTGCGACGCGCCTCGATCCGACCACCGCACTGCGAATCGAGTAGGGATAGCGGAGAATGTCGAGCCGCGGCTTCGTGGAGGCACCGATGCCAGAAGCCGACACCTCGTGAAGCGATTCTTCGGGACTGAAGTCGTGAGCGACGTCAGATTCGAGGTTCGTGCTCTCGCCGACAATGGGTGGCCTCTTCATCCCACGCCTATGTCAGGCTTATAGGTCCCCGAGACGTCGCTAAGTGGAGAGGAATTCGGGCTGGACGACGCCAGATCGCCGCTGCGGCGTTGATCGCGAATCATCGGGGAGATAGTCATCGTAGCGGTCTCGATTCGAGTATCGTGAGCTCCTTGCCGTGTAGCGCGAGTTACGAATGCAACGAATGGGCACACTACAGCGTAAAGAGAGGTCCATGAAGAGACGTCTCCGATACATTGTGCTCTCGCTAGTTTCCGTAGCGGGGCTTCTCATTGTGACGCGCGGTCTGACGCACGGGCAAGGTTCGCTTGTAGCTCCGCTTGCGCAGTTTAAGCAGACAGCGGGCGATGTCCATTACACCAAGCTCGTTCCCGAGGGCGACAGACTCCAATCCGGCATCTACGACCCGAGCGTCGCTTACACCTCGGATGGCGGTACTGGTTGGCTCGCTTATTCATCGATTACGGGCGACTTCAAACCGGTCGGACCCTACGTGACCACGCATCTCGCGCGTTCCGCCGATGGCGGCGCGCACTGGCAATTCGTCCAGGCGCTGAACACCGCCGCACGCGCCACTTTAGTCACCGAAGATGGCAAGAGCCTGTCTGGAACGTGGCGCTACGAAGTGCCCTCGCTCGTGCATGATCCGACCGACCCGGATGCCGACGCGCGCTGGAAGCTCTTCGTCCATCGATACTTCTCGACAGTGCAGCAGGACCGCCTGACGGAGTACGGGTGGATCGCATTGCGCACTGCGGCCGATCCCGCGCGCGAATGGTCAACCGAAGTGCCGGTATTCGGCGCTGGGAAACGTCCGCTAGCACCGCATCACCAGACGCGCGTCGATTTGAACAAGCTAGACGACTCGCTTCGCGGCACGCTCGCCTACACAGAGCCCGGCGCACTTGCGCATGACGGGAGGCTTTACCTCAGCTTGACTGCGGTCAAGCCCAGCATTCGCGGGCCGTTGCATGACATCATTCTGATCGCTTCCGGGGATCACGGTAAGTCGTGGCGCTTCATCAGCACGCTGCTCACGCGAGACGATGCCCACGCGGCGGGATGTGAATACTTCGACGGCTCCAGCCTGACCGAAGACGACGGACGGTTCTTTCTACTTGCCGCGCCCATGGTTCAGAACAAGATCGAAGTTCATCACGGCACGGTCGCCTTGGAGTTTGAGTCCCTGGAAAGGGGCACCCTCAAACGGGATGCGCAGGATGCCGCCGAAATCTCCGCCTATTTCGTTCCTCAGCCGGGCATCTTTTCTGGTCCCGGCGCGGGCCAGTCCACCTTCGACTCACACAACGGAACCGGCGGCCTGATCATGCCGCAGTTCAACCTGCGCGCTTACCCCGAGGTATTTCAGATTTATCAAACCGGACGGCGCATTGTGGAGAAAGATAGGCCGTAACTCCCGCCTGGTCGCGCCGTGTAGACCTTCTGAAGTGTCGCCAAGAGCGCTGAGTCCCTGCTGCTGAACGATCCGGACCGCGTGCGAAGTCAAATACGGCGCGAGTTGCCGAGGCAACTGCTCATCGAGCAGAACGCGCACGGGCGCTCAACGCTTCATTCGCCGCTTCAAGCGATGCGACGACCTGCTCACGCGAGCGCCGGCGACGCGGCTATTTCTTTCCTTGGAACGTGAAATCGTGCTGATGATTGCCAGTGACTGTGCTCGCCGTCGACGTCACAGTCACAGAGCCGCCCGAAGCGATGGACGCGAGCTGCGCCGCCGTCAACGTCACCATATGTGCGTGGTTCAAGGAGGTGGAAGAGGTATAGGTCGTGTCGGTCGGACGCAACTGGTCCGATGCCGGCACGTTGACACTATGGGTGTGACCGTTGACTGTGGTGGAAGTGCTGTTGACGTCCGCCACGGTAGAGGGGCCGGTGGGGCTGCTGTTGCACCCAACCAGGTAGAGCGCGCCGACGACGACCGGGAACGCCTTTCCAGCCTCGATGACAAATGTGCGTCGGTTCATCCGATTTCTTCTCTCTCGGTTTCTCGCACGTTGACAACAGTCGGGTTTCTCAGTCCCCCGCGTGATGATGCCGTCTCACGCTGTGCGACGTATCGGCATGTGCTTGCGACAGCGTGACTGGCTCTCCGGCCGCACTGTCCGCAAGAAAACAAAGCCACGGGCAGTTGTGGGAAGAACTGCCAGCGCCTACTCAACGCTGGTCGAGCAACCACCGATAGACCAAGGGGGGGCCAATGAAAACCGCTCGCACGCTCTTCGTTCTCGCGCTGATGGTTCTTCCTGCCGCCGCTTCGGTGCAGGCCGCCCAACAGCACATCGTCAATCCCGATCAACTGACGGCGACGATGACGCAGAACACTATCGCAGAGGCCGGTGATCGCGCCGCCGTACACGAGGCGCTCGGGCGTCCAGAGGTCCGAAATGTTGCCGTCACGATGGGCGTCGATCTTGATCGAGTCAACGCCGCAGTCGACACCATGCACGGCGCCGATCTCGAACAGGCGGCGTCCGCGGCCCGCCGCGTCAATCAAGAACTCGTCGGCGGGGATTCGAGCGTAACGCTCACGACCACGGCGATCATCATCATTCTTCTGGCGATCATCCTGCTCGTCGTCATTGCGAGGTGATGTCGGTCCGACTTTCTCCAGTGATCGAAGGCGCGAAACCCGTGACGATCACATTCCCGCATCGCTTTGACACAGCAAGCGTCTGGCACACCATCCTCAAGGGTGCGTTCGCTTTGAACGCTGTGCTGGTGATCGGCATCGCCCTCAAGTTGTGCACGGGCGACTGGCTAGCGGCTCTCGGTGTGGTCGTCATCGAGGCGATCGTGTTCGGCTTCACGCGTCTGTTCCTCCGTTTCCAGAGCGGCTCGCGCGGCACGTTATACGCGGATCGTGTCGAGATCGACCCGAATGCGCTTTTCGGCATTCCGCTTCCCGGACCGAGGGGGGAGTACGCTCGCGAACGGTTCTCCGCCGTGCGGGTGGAGTTCATGAGCGGCTCTATCAACGTCGACGCGCCATCCGGTGGGCCGCACGAGCTGGTGTGGCTCGCGGGGAGAGACGGAACGCCCGACGTCCTAGTCGCGCGGACCGATGAGGGAGCGGGACCGGCCGTCGGGGCAGAACTGGGCACGCTGCTCGAGCTACCTGTCGAAGAAAAGAACGCGCCGAGAGTCATCACGCTGTGAGAACGTCTCGGCGCTTGTCCAGCGTACTTCAGAGCGCTGAATCCCTCGACGATTTCAAAAAATCCACATTGCGAAGCGCCCCACCTTGGTTCCCGGCCCTCACGTTCACTTACTCAATCTGCCCGCCGATCACTGGATCGGACTGTTTTGGCGTGGACCACCGGCGTCGGTCAGCGGTCAGTTGCCGACAACGAATAAGCGGCCGGAGTTTTGCGAATAGATCTTCCCGTCGCCGCCTAGCGACGCCGGTGTGTAGGCGGCCCCGAGCGCCAATTGCTGGAAGATTCTCTGCTTGAGAGTACCGCCCTGATTGATCGCGTACAGGTTTCCATCTTCGCTGTTGGCGTAGACCACGCCATTCTTACCGACGACGGGAGCATTCACGCACCACTCGAAGCCGTGCGGGTGGTTCGACACGCACTTAATGTTTCCTTGTGCGTCCCGCGTGCAGCTCAGCGTATTGGTATTGCGGAAGCTCCACTCGACCGTGAGGGAAGGGCTGAGCTGCGTCACAAAGTACGCCTCGGGACTTGCGGGATTGCTCGCTGTCCGGTCGCTGGGGCAAAACGTTTCCACACTGCAATACGACCCTCCGCTGTAGTGGTTGTTCTTGATTACCACTGAATACGTGCCATCGTGTGTGTAAATCGCCGGCGTACTGTCCCATCCAAAACCGAACGCACCGAGGAATTGACCATCCGGGCTGAAGCGCATCAGATGTCCCTGTGCATAGTTGTAGAAGGTCAGCGCGCCGAACAGGATGGTGCCGTCAGGTGCAATGGTCGGACTCGAGGACGCATCGTCAAACACGCGGCCCGGCCCCGGTTCATTCGTTCCCGGATCCACGCCTTCCGGTGCGCCCATGCGGCATCCACCGGGCTGCCCATTGACGGGAAGCACGCTTTGCGAACTTGGCGCGGCGTGGCAGCCATCATGCAAATGCCCACGCAACGATGAAGCCCATTTGGCGCTCAAGTCGGCGTTAACGGCGATCAGGTAGTTGTATCGCGACACTTTATGCGCCCGGCTGACGATATAAATGGTGCCGTCCAGCCCAACCGAGGGCGCGACGTTTAATGCCGCCCGCTGCCCGCCGCATTTAGTCGAAGGTGGCACTGCGTCCGGGCTGGGCGGCCAGGGAAGCTGACTGTCGGAGAATTGCACTTTGCAGAGGTCGTTCGCCGATGGCACGGGGTCTCCGATGATCGTTGCGAACTTCAGCATCGCCGTGTAGGACATTTTTTGCACAGAATCGTCCGGCGCGACCTTCACCAGCCACGAATCCACCACGTCGCGCGCGTAGAAGCTGGAGCTGTTGGCGCTGCCACCGGTGATGCGCACGACGCTGTAATAAATGTTGCCCACGTCGTCCGCGGTCAGCGGCGAGGCCGTGTAAGTATTGGCATCAATCTCGTCGAACGGATTGATCCGCGCAGCAACGGTGCCATCCGAACGATTCAGCCTGAAAATAGTGCCCCCGGCGCCCGGATCGTAGATGAACCCGTTGGCCAGCACGGCGTGGTACACCGGCTCCCAAAAGTCGAATGCAGACCCCGGCGCGACCCAGTCGCTATTAAACGTCCAGACGTTTGTCAGAATCGATCCCTGCCACGTGAACTTATTCTGGTGCCACTGTTGCGTCGCGTAACTGTTGACCGTGTACGTGCCGCTCTTGGACTCCATGTAAACGTCGCTTCCGTCGACCAGCGGCGTCTGGTAATGTGCGAGCAAGTCGCCTCCGTTGGCCGCTGTCTCATCGGGAACCAGCGGGTCGTACACGATATTCGCGAGGATGCGGTTCAAGTTCTGTCCGGCGACGTTCAACGTGTCCGTATGCTGCGCATTCTGCCCCCACTGCGGCCAGCTCGGATCAACAGCGGCAAACGTAGTTAGCGGACTCGACCGAAGAATCCACACGGCGACAGCAAGAATGCCAAGAAATGGCCCCGACCAGCGACGGCTTCTCATGGTGACCTCCTGCAGGGTGACACCACCCCGATTTGGCTCTCCCCTCAGGCCTGGAGCGAAGTTCGCCTCGAATGAGCGCGCCAGAGATAGCACTCTCGCCTCCCGCGGTCAACTGCAAGCATGGAACTGGAACGCGGCCCTTCTGATCGTGGAGCGGACGTTAGACTGGTTGGCCGGCGGCTCGGGTTGACCGTAGACGCCCGCGTGTCTGAAGCATTCCCGCACGTCCTTGGGCCCGTGCCGCTGCAGGCGCAAGAACTCTAGGGCCGTCTGCTCATGCGTGCGACGGTTAGACTCGCAGGCGCTCAGTCTTCCCCGGCTGTGCAATCGTAAACTGCCACGCTCCCAGGGGACGCCGACACCAACAAACCCTCGCGATGAGGATGGAGAACAACGATGCCGTTTCCGAACATGCTCTTCTGGGCGCTCTTCGCTTCGTACGTCGTGCACATTCTCGACGAGACTCTTCTGAATGGTGGATTCGTGCAGTGGCTCGTCGAGAACTTCTGGCCACAGTATCACGTGCGGATGTTCTTCTGGTTCAACGCGGGGGCAATCGCCGCGATTGTCGCCAGCAACGTTCTCTTTGACAGCCTCGGCGGTCATTGGGTGATTCTGCCAATCGTCTGGCTGGCCGGATTCGTCACCCACGCGTTCACGTTTCACTTGTATTGGACGATTCGGCGGAACACCTACTCGCCTGGTCTGGTCACGAGTCTGTTGTACGTGATCATCTTCTACCTGCTGATCAGATACGGCGTCGGCGGCCGTCTCGTGGACGCCGCGGACTTCGTAATCGGCACAATCGCAGGCATCGCGACGATTGGCGCCTTCCTGACTGTGGGGCCGACGGTTCTCTTTCCGCGGCTCGCGGAGCGCCGCGAAGTCACACACAGTTGATGGGCCAAGGAGCGGGTGCGGGTCGGTCCGTCCACTCGACTCAGCGACGATGTCCGCGAAAAATCGCGCGGCGGTGGGTGGGACTGCCCCTAGACGAGGATTAGTCCCGCGCCCTCGTTCACACTGGCAACCCGGACTCAGTCGTGGTGCAACGCGTCAGTCGCGTCGGTGGAGTTAGCACGGCGGCAGGGTCCGATCATCGCGGCGCTGCCAGCCACCGCAAGAACCATCGCCATGCCGAGATACGCGACCGGATCCAAGGGATCGATCTGCGCCGGCGTGTTCCGAAACATCCCCGCAACCGGCGGCGCAATCGTCACCGTGGCGAGCGTGCCCGCGGCCAGGCCGGCGGAGATCGGTCGCCAGCCTGTCCACAGCACGATGCGCGTGACATGCCGCGCATTCGCGCCAAGCGCAATGCGGATACCAATCTCCTTCATCCGGCGCGCTATCGCAAACGCGACGGCTCCGTACACGCCAATCGATGCGAGGCACAGCGCGGCGGCCGCCACGAACACAATCATCTCGATAAGCCGTAGGAAGCGGTCGGCGACTTCGCGCCGGATCGCCGCGAGTGTGCGCGGCTCGGCGACGGCGTTCGGATCCAGGTCGACAACGGCGCCGCGAACTGCCGTCGCGAGCCGGGACCCCTCGCCCTCGAAGCGCACAAGGAGCGCGTCGCCGATCGCCTCCGGAGTGCGTCGTCGGTACGCCGCACGTTGTGCGGGGATGCCGAGCAGCGAGGGCACGTCGCGTACCACGCCGATCACCGTCAGCGGCTCCGTTTGCGTGGAGAGCTGGAGGCGCTCACCCAGTGGATCCGTCGTAGGCCAGAGCGACCGCGCGAGCGACTCGGACACGACGACTGTCATCCGGTCGACCGGGTCCGGAAACGTCGCGCCGCGTACAAACCCGAGGCTGATCGTGTCGAAATAGGTCGGCGCGACATCGCTCACGCTCGCGGGTGTCTGAACCCCATCGCGCTCCGACGTCACGACGATCGTCGGCGCGGCAGCGTCACCGCCGACGGTATTCGCGTATGCCGTGGACCGGACCCCTGGCATCGCACGCACTCGTGCTTCGAGCCGTTCATAGAACGTGGCCACCGTGATCCGCGTGTGCGGCGGCATCGAGATGCGCGGAATGGCGGCCAGGACGTGCTCGATCTCGTAACCGGGGTTCGCCACCAGCCGCCGCTCCGCTCGGAGAAAGAGCGCAGCGCCGATGAGGAGCACCAAGCTCATCGCGACCTGCGCCCCGATCAAGATGTCGCGCGGCTCCCACCGGCCGACGCCGAACCAGCGCGCGTACGGACGCAGGGCTGGCGCCACGTCGGGTTTCAGTGACTCGATCGCGGGCGCCACACCCGCCATCAACGCGGCCAGACTGGTGGCGGCCACAAGATAGAGCAGCACGGCACGATCGACCGCAAACGGGTAATACGGTAGCGTCGGCATGGCCGCTTTGAACAGCCGCGGCACCGCATAGGCGAAGTAAGCGCTCGGAGGCGCCGCCATAGAGGCCAACAACCCGGTTTCGGTCAGGAGCATGCGGGCCAGGCGCCCGCGACTAGCGCCGAGTGACACGCGCACCGCCATCTCGTGGCGCCGCGCTACCGCCCGCGACAGCATCAGCACGGCGACATTGACTGACGCGATGAGGAGCACCAGCGCGAGCGCACCCATCACCAGCGGCACCATCCAGGCCGCCACCTCCCGGACGAGCGGCGCTTCAATCATCGATCCATCGGTGACGCGCAGCACCGTCTCCCGACCTGGCACGAGTTGATCCTGCCGCCTCGCTATGATGCGCAGTTCCGCGGCCGCCGCCGATCGAGCAATGCCCGGACGCAACCGTCCGGTCATTCCCAGCAGCCACGGCGTCGCGCGCTCGCGCGCGATCGAACGGCCGTCGAAGAATACGGACGCCATCGTGTACGGCACCCAGATCGGACCTCGCAACTGCCCGTCATAGTTGTGTGGCACCACACCGACGATGTTGAAGCTTCGGCCACTCAACGTGAGCGTCCTTCCGACGATTCCCGGATCGGCGGCGTACCGGTTCCGCCACAGATCCTCGCCGATCACCGCGACGGCAGTAGCGTCGGGCGAGGCACAATCGTCGTTCCGCAGCACACGGCCTACAAGAGGATGCGCCGGCGCGTAGACTTCAAAGAAATTGCAGGTGACGAGCAGCGGCAGGTCGGAGCCCGCGTGAACCGGCGTCCACGCCGCAAGCGCTCGGAGCGACGCCGCGTTCGCGTAGGCGTCGTAGTCCTGCAAACTGACCGGCGACGGCTGCACCTCAACTTCGACGAACGTGGCAGGCTCGGCGGCGACGCGAGGTCTGAACAGCAAGCCGTTGATCACCGTGAAGACGCCCGCGTTTAATCCGATGCCAAATGTCAGCGTGAGCACCGTCGCTCCCGTTAACAAAGGCTGCTTCGCAAACAGCCGCGCCGCCTGACGCGAATCCTGAAACACACCTCGAAGCATGACGACTCAGACGAGAGTTGCGCAAACAAAGTTCGCGCGACAAGACGGATTCACGATCGGTGCTGAAGACTACGTCCTGGCGGCATCCGGCCCGAACTTTCGCCAATCGCCTCCGCCGACCAGGCCCTGACATCTGTGTCCACGTCCTGGAGCGCACCAGCCAGTTCTCCAAGAATTGGCCGGATGCTCACTCGGCACCGAGCGATCCGACCAGTACCAGCTGATCGGTCAAGCCTAATCAGCGCGCGGGCCCACGCCGATAAGAGCAAGCATGACGGTCCACCGGCTATTCCTGTCCCTCCTGATTCCGGCATCGGTGATGATAACGTCGGCCTGCTCCAATCCGCTCAGCAGTCTGTTCGGCAATCCAACGACGCCTTCGACGGACACCCCGATCACCGATGCCTTCAACGGCACCCTCGCGCCGAACGGCTCGCTCGTCTTCACGTTTTCCGTGGCGACGGCGGGCAGTGTCGCCATTACGCTGACATCGGTATCGCCAGCGACGACAAGCCCGCTCGGGCTAGGCGTCGGGCCGTCCAGCAGCGGGAGCTGCACGATCGCGAGCTCGACGTCTGGAGCAATTGCCGCCGGGAATCCGCAGCTGTCGGCGACGGAGAACCCTGGCACCTTTTGTGTGAAGGTCTCCGACGCTGGCAGCCTGATGACTACGTCGACCGTGACCGTGACCGTCACGCACCCCTGACCACGCGGACGCGTTCCCCACGCGGAGGCGTTCCCAGCTTCCCAATCAGCCTCGGAACCGATGTGGGACGCGTCCTTACCCGTAAGCCGCGCTCATTCGTAGACCGCAGCAATTGAGATCCTGCCGCGCGTGCGCTTGACGTGAACGAGCGGATCGTGCCGTATCAGTGGCTCATCACCCAGACCGCGACGTTGACGCCGAGCGCGTATCCCATCGGCGAGAATCGTTGAAAGTAGTCGGGATTGTCGCCCTCCCGCTCCCAGCTGTCAGACGTGTCGCAGTTGATGCTTACCAGCACCATCAGCTGGCCGTTCTCCCCGAAGATCCCGTACAGGTGCGGAGGACCGGCCCCGAATTCGTCAGCGCGGCCGCCGCTTCGGCGCCACGATTCGATGCTCGGGATCTGCGGGATCTCGGTCACGTGGTAGAGCACCGAGAGCAGGGGGTGACCCGGCGTGATTTCCACAATCGGGTACTCCGGAAGAATCTTAACCAGGTTCGCCCTGATGTATTCCCAGTCGGCGTCGGTCCAGTTGTCGTCCTCCCAGAGGAAGCCGCCTTTGAGGAGGTACCCGCGGAGCGTGGCGATCTCCTCCGGAGTGAAATCGTAGTTCGCTGCGCCTTGCATCTTCAGGAACGGACAGTGGAAGAGGTCTGAATCCTGAAGCGTGACCTGTGCGAATCCAGGGTCGCCGTTCTTCCAGCGGCTGATCGAGACCGTGGTGAGTTCCTCGAAGCGGCTCAGGAAGTTGAAGTCCGAGGCAGGATAGTCGTCCCACCATCCGGTCTTGCGCTGCCGGCGGGTGCGCTCGTAGCGCAGGCGACAGAACGTGAAACCGCGCCGGATATCCGGGAGTCCGTGGTTCACCGGTGTGTTGCTCTGCCGCGCGTATCGCATGATCGTAACCTGCGCGGCAACCGCACTGAGCGACCCTGCCAGGGCGACGGCGAAGCACAGCGCGACCGCGGTGCGCCAACGCAGGCGAAGAATGGTGAGGACTTCAACCGACGTCATCGTGCGACCCGTTCAGCCGCGTCCGATTCGACGACAGAAGTCGTGAGCACCGCAAAATTGTACCCCCGGCTATCCGCAAGCCGCGCGAGATCGATGCAGGTGGAGCGGAATAAAGAACTCGACTTTGGGCAGCCCCATCCCCGTCGACGCCGGCGACCGATGCCTCCAGCGAATGCCTGGGACTACGTCTCGAGGGGCCAATAGATCTCAGTCCGCCAATCCTTGACGTCAGGCACTTCGCCGGGATCGGTCACGTACGATTCCCAGGGCGCACCACCACGTCGATAACGGTTGGCTTCCATCCATCGCTCCATCTCGGCGTACGTGTCGCCTAGCTGCTCGTAGGCGCCAACGTGAACAGCGACGGCGATCGGCCCGCCAGGCAGCTCGCCCGCCTTCACCTCCCCCTGGCCCGGTGCGGCGACAGCAATCGGCACACCGACCTGCATCTCGAGGAGCCCAGGGCCACTGGTGAGATAGCGCGCTGTTGGCGGGCCCGCCATTGGCAGGCCCGCCTTCATGGCGTAGGGAAATACCTTGCCGAGACCCTCTGCGATCGCTTTAGCGATCTCACTGCGCGCGACTTTGGCGTGCACGAACAGAAAAGGCTGCTCCGGCATTTCACGACGCTCGATCGACAACGTAGGCATCCGAGCTCTCCGGGAAGGCGAATCGATTTTCAGGTGATAGAGACCAATGCAGGGTCCGACGGACTCCACAAGCGACGTATGCCGGTCGCGAACCGCCGGCGACACGTCACCGAGCGCCGAGGCGCGATAGGCATTCGGGGTCAGACCAAAGTGCCGGGTAAAGGCGCGCGTGAAGACTTCGTGGCTCTTGAACCCCGCGTTGAGGGCGACCTCCAGCACGGAGACATCGCGCTTGGCCAGCCGTGTCGCTGCTTGCTCGAGCCGTAACCTGAGAATGTAGTGTTTTGGCGATTCGCCGACCATTGCGCGAAACGCCCGGTGAAGTTGGAAGGGTGATGCTCCTGCCCGCGCGGCGAGCGTTTTCAGCGACGGTCCGATTTCGACACGAGCACGGATGTCGCGCAGCAACAGAAGGAGAGCGCGGTCCGATGGCATCGGCACGCATGATATACGACCGGTTCGATGCTGTTCTTGATGTTTCTTGCGGCTGCGTCTGGGTCACTCTGCGCGAGCGGAAACTCGAGCCGCCCGTCAATCGCGCCTCGGCCTAAGTTGATTCAAAGCCCATAGCTTGACCGCGTCCGCCGCAAAGCCAGCGGCTACGTTCAAACGGCTCTATCGAAAGTGACCCGGCGAACCAGCGCGAGTGCCTTGGTGATCTATCACTTGGTCTGTTCCGAGATCGATTCCGCCGCTGATTCGTTTGCGCAAGCGATCGCGCAAGGCGAAGTGCAACCGCTAATGTGTGAAAGTCGCGCACCGGCTACCGACGCTGACCTCCCGACATCACGGCTCTTGCGGTTCGAGTTCCAAAAGCTCGATCGGTGCGCCGTCGTCGAGGATGAACGCGACCCGCACGCCTGGGGACGGAGAGTTCGGCGGTATCAGGATTTCCTTGCCTTCGAGCGCGGCATCCAGATCGTCGACGGCAAACGCCAGGTGCGGGACTGTTTTCACAACCTCCGGCACAGGACACTGCGGGTCGAAGCGCATCCACTCGATGCCGTACGCGCTGGTCTCAAACCCGCAGACATGAACGACGAGCTGTTGCAAGTGCCGCTCACCGAGATGGGGAGAGCCGTGCGGAATGCCGAGGTGGTGGTATCGCCATCCGAGCCTCGCGATGGCCGGGGGATCTTCGTGCTTGAGCCGTATGTCACCCATAAGATGATCCTAAGATGGCGGGAATAGTAACACCGCTCCATCCGGCGGGCGGGCCGGCCAGCGGGCGCGGCCCCGGCGATTCCGCAGCGTCTAGATCTGCGACAGCATGCCGTACGCCTCGTCCGCGGCGTTCGACGTCGGCGCCGACCTGATGACGTCGCTGGACCGGAACGGTCTTTCATGTCACGGCGGCACGCGGCACAGCATTCCGTTTACGGATGATCGAGAATTCGAGACCCGAGGCCATTATCTTGTCAATCAGTGGCCAGAGGTTCTGCACGATGCGAAGTTCGATCTCTGCTTCGGCATGCCGCGCGAGCAGGTCGCCCACCGGGCGGACCGACATCGGTTTCACCTCGCATTGGGCAACCCAGTAGCCAGCGTCCGCGAGCTTCAGCCTGAACAGCGACGAGTCGAACTTGTAGGCATAGAGTCGACAGTCCCGAACCCTATCCAACCATCGCGCTTCTATCGCATGCAGTCGCCGCGCACCGCCAAGCCCGAGAAGTTCCGCACCCTCGTCGGTAACAGAGCGTCCGGCCCAGCAGCAGGCGCGTGGGCAATCACGCGGAAACCAAAAACTGGGCGCGTGCTCGTCGTCAACGGCCCAGACGAATGGTTCACGTTCATCCGCAGTTGCTGCGACGTGAGGCCGAAACAGACGGATCGTTGGATCTTCTGAAAAATGTAGGAGAGTGCCCACAACCGCTTTCTCGAAAGTCGGTAAGACTAAATCACACTTGGTCGTTTCGACAACATCACGGGCCTTGCGAATCGATCCTCCCTTCAATGGCTGACCGCTACCGGTGGGGACCGAAACAGGTGATGCCCCAAGTACCACGTCTGACGCCGCTGTAGCGCTTGCGCCCATCTTGGCGACCGCAACGGGGTGAACGCGTCTCGCCAGATCTGACTGGGGGTACCCCGGCACCGCGGGACGACCCAGTGCCCATCGGGGGAGAAGTCGGCGTTGCGCGGGATGCTGCACGTCGTTACGAAAGGCGAGCGACAGGTGTGAACAGTTGTGAAGAGAAGCCAGCGCGGGTCGGTCGATAATGAGACTTACGGAGCGGGAATGATTCACGCAGGTGATGGGCGAGGCTTTGGCGAAATCGTTTCCTCAGTAGGGACTGCGGCGTTCCTGACGCTGTCGGCCATTCTCGCGCCCGCCACACCCGCCCGCGCGCAGTACGTCCAAATCCAGGCGTTCGAGGTGACGCCATTTGTCGGCGCCAGGTTTGGCGGGATCTTCGACATTCAGACGGACCAGCCTTCGCCGATTCAGGCCACCTTGAAGGATGCCACGAGCTATGGTTTCTCTGCCGGAGTTCGCTTCGACGATTTCTCTCTCGTCGAATTCCGCTGGACGCGCTCAACGTCGGCGCTGAGCTTCAGCCCTCCGTTCCACAATGTGGGTGCGTCGCTCGGAGACGTGACATTGAACCAGTTTCATGCGGACTTCACCCGCGAGTTCATCGTCCCGGAAGTCAAGGGACTCCGATCGTTTCTGACAGGCAGCGTGGGTGCCACGCACATCGCTGCGGCACATGATGGCTTCACCCGCTTCTCGTTCGGCTTCGGGGCCGGACTGAAACAGTTCCTCGGCTCGAAGCTCGCCATGCGCGCCGAAGCCGACTGGCTGCCAATCTTGATTGAACCGGAAGTTGGCGCGTGGGCATGTGGGACACTGGGCCTCGGCGGCTGCGTGGTGATCCTGAATGGACGACTGACGCAACAGTTCCAACTGAGCATTGGTCCGACCGTGCGCTTCTGAAACGCACACCGAGATCCGCGCGGTGCCATTGCTGCGAGACATTGTGTTTTCGAAGGACCACTGTCCGCCTGAAGGATCAGCACGGACGCTGAAGGTTGTGAACCACGTTCTCCTAGCCAAAGAGATCAAGCGAGCGCGTAGAACAGGTCAACGTAAGAACGAACCGCACCGTCCATGCCGGCCACCTTCGGATTGGCGGCTTCGATGAGCCAGTACTCGTCCGGCGCGTGGGCACCCGCACCGTGACCAAGTCCGAACTGGCCCGCGGGCAAGTGCAGCGGTGGCCCGGTGAAAGTCACACCGGGCCATGATCCCGCCAGCCTCGGCCATAATAGAGGATCGATCCCGGCTTGATGGTAGGCCGCGAGCATGCCGGTTACGAGCCGCGAGTCCGGCGGTGTCTCCGTGGGGTCATACCCCCCTGTCATGTTTACCTCGACATCCCCGAAGCCGTGCGTCGCGAGGTGCTTCTTGATCAGTTCCAGGGTTTCGGTCGCGGTCATGTCCGGGACAAGCCGCACGTCGATTTTCGCGGTAGCGCGGTGCGGCAGAATGGTTTTCCCTCCTGGGCCTGTGTAGCCGCCGACCAGTCCTTCGATGTTGATGGTGGGCTGGGAAACGAGCCGGACGAGTGAGTCGTGCCATGACTCGTCCCCGTACCACCGTGACACGCTCAACGCTTTCTTGGCCGCCGCTTCGTTGCGACGCGGTATCGAAGCCTCGAGGATTTCGCGCAGCTGAGGACTGAGCGGACGCACTCTGTCAAAAAAGCCCGCCACAGCGGGGGTATGCCCGTCGGCCTTGACAAGCGTGTTGAGCGCCTGTACGAGGTGCCAGGCCGGACTGTCGACCTGCGCCTCGTAACTCGAGTGGACGTCCTGGGTCGGCCCCCGGCCCCATTTTTCTCCAGACGCCACAATCTCGAGTTCGATAACGCCCTTGGACCCGAGGTTGATTGCGACGGAGCCGTCGAGTTCTTGGTTGCCGAGCGGAATGACGATGCCAATGGACTTGCGCAGCGCCTCCTCGACTACCGGCTTGAATACGATCTCCCGGAAATTGGGCGACCCGATCTCTTCCTCACCCTCGCATACAAGCACCAGGTTCACGGGCAACTTCCGACCGGCGGCCTTGAAGGCTTGCAGCGCGGCGAGACAAGCGACCTGTGGGCCCTTGGTGTTTGTAGCCCCTCGTCCGATCATGATCTTCCCCACTCCGGGCCGCTCGACGATGCGTCCCTCGAGGGGCGGTGCACTCCATTCCGATACGTCGAACTGTTTCACGTCGTACATGAAGTACAGCGCCAGCGTCGTGGCCGCCCCCACGTCGAGCGTTGCGAAAACTCCCGGCTTCCCGGCCGTCTGGATGATGTCCACGCGGCCGAAACCGGCTTGACGGGCGAGCCGAGCCACATATTCCGCACCCTTCGGATAATTGCGGTTCTCAGCCGCGATCGATGGAAGGGCGATCCATTCGCGCAGCATCAGGACCGTGGCGTCGTGTTGCCGAGCGATTTCAGCGACAACGGACTCACGATCTGTGGCGAGGAGGCCGTCGGATCGACCGATTGCGAGGGCCGCCGCGCCGGCCATGCCGGTGTGAAGGAAATCGCGGCGAGTCACTGTATGGGGTACGACAGGCATGATCACTCCTTGTCGAAGGACGCCAGCGTTACGCCACTATAGAGCATCAGACTATGGAGTCAACCTGCGGCGACCTGACAGTCGGAGTGCCGTCAGGGCTTCCCGGAGCCTGCCTCCTCTACGAAAACGTACTCGTGCTGCGCGTCGCGGGTGATCAGCTGGCGTTTCCCGCCTTTGTCCGCCACGACGAACTCAAACCCGCGTAACGTCGGATCGATTGTGATGAATGAGATCGAGCCATCATCGTTCGTCCGCGATGCGACGGCGCTCTTCCACTCGCCGACATCGAAGACAGTCGCGTTGCCTTCCTTAAGGATCTTCACCTCGCCCAGCGCACTGCTCACATATCGTGGGGCCAGTTTCGCGGCTAACGCAGAGTTTGCCGGCACAACGAGGCGCTCGCGCTCCTTGGCGATTGCCGCTTTTCGCTGTGCTGCGGCGACTTTCAGCTGATCTTCGGCTTCCGGTTTACCGTCGAACAGCACTTCAAGGAACCTCCGGAGGAGCAGCCCCCGGATGACAGCGCCCGAGTCGGCGTTGGTGAGGATCACGGCGCCGACGCCGTGTTCGGGCAGCCAGATCATGTCGCTGTGGTATCCGGCGAGGTCCCCACCGTGGTGGACCACCTGGATGCCGTACTTGGTGTCGACCATCAGGGCCATCCCATACGTCACGTTCTCACCCACAATCACGTTCGGCTTGTACCGTGCCAGAAGGCTCTCCTGCGAGACGAGACGCCTGCCGTTCGGGAGCATCCCTTTGGCAAGCTCCATCTCGACGTACCGCGCAAGCTCTCGTGGGCTCGTCCAGACCCCCCCTGCCGGTCGGACGGGGACGACCGAGTAGTTCAGGTCCATGCGAGCTCGGACCACCTTCCCGTCCACGTCCTCTCCGTGGGGCTGAGCAACGTCACCCTTCAACGCCTTCGCAAAGTCAAAAGTCGTCGTCGTCATCCCGAGCGGCTCGAAGACCTTCGTCCGCATGGCCTCGTCGTACGCGACTCCCCACTCCTTGCCGGGCACCGCCTGCGCGCCGCCGATAAAACCGGCGGCGGCCGCCATCAGGTTGCTGTACTGGAAGACCTCCCCGAAGCGGCTGGTCGGTTGCATCGTTCCCAGCAGCTTGATCGCCGACGCCGGCGTCGCACTGTCGTACTCGAAGAGCCATTCAAAGTCCTGCCGCGGCATGCCTGTACAAGCGCAGATGAGGTGCTGCACCTGCACCTGCTTCGTCGTCGCCTCGTCTCCCAGCTTGAACGCTGGGAAGAGTTCCGTCACGGGCTGGTTCCACCGCATCTTCCCCTCGTCCACCAACTCGGCGAGGAGGAGCGTCGTCAGTGCCTTGGTGTTCGATGCGGCGATGAAGAGTGTATCGGGGCCGATCGGATCCGGCTTGCCCAAGTCCTTCACGCCAAGTCCGCCCGCCCAGACCGTCTTTCCGCCATCGATGAAAGCCAACCCGACGCCGGGCGTGTCCAGCATCTTCATGCCGCTGGTAACGAACTCCTTTAGAACGGCCAGGCGCTTTTCGTCCAACGAGTTTGCTTTCTTCCCGGCGAACGCCTCACGGGAATACCCCTTCGGCCGCAGGCTCTGGAGAATAAGCCCCAGCGGCGCGCCGCGCTTTTCGATTGTCGGTTCGGTCCCGTTTACAATGACCACCGTCCACGCCTCACCGGCTCGCCAAGTGTTGGCGACCACGACGGCTCGCTCGTTCGGCGATGTCTCGTACTGGAAGGCTCTCCGCTCCTCCCATCCCTCTCGGGCCGCTTGCGGCAGAGCGATCTTGAGGGGCCGCTTGAAGCCGGGCATGTATGCGGCCCACGCAGCGGCGACGGCAGCCTCAGCGTCCTTCGCCTTCACATCCACGATAACGACGTGCGAATCGGTTTCAGGCGGGTCGAGAACGACCATCGACGCCTTAGTCGTCAACGTCCACCCTGCTGGAGCCGTGAAAGTCGCTCCAGCGGGCGTCGCCCGTGGTGAGTCCTCCTTCAATTGTTCGGACGAAGCAGGCGCCACCGTCTGGCCGATGACGGGGATACCGATAAGAAGCGTCGCGGCGAGGCCGATGAGGAACCGTCGAGGCATGGCAACCTCCCTGGTAGAACGGGCGGATTGAAAGAGCATCTTCACAGACGTGCGGCGGCCTTCGCACAATGACTGATCCGCCATCGCTCGGGCGCCTCGTCACGCACACGGACCTGATGTTGCGGGACCCATGTTATGTCGGCCTCAGTCTTCTCTCGAAGCTCCTGACGCCTGCGACTGTGACGACGAACAGATAACAGATAGGTAACGAGTAGAGACTACCGTTTCCTTACTCCTTGAGTCGAGGGTTGTGGCCACCACCCCAGTCCTCGAGCCATAGATTGGGCCACTTTTGCCGGAACCTGGCGGCGAGGGCGATGCATTTACGTGCGGCGTCGCTCGTCGCGGGTTCGAGGACGATGACGTCGATCCCACGCGATCGCATGAACCGAATCGTTTCATCGCTCGACGCATTGGCTACATCTCCAATCACAACGCGCGGGATGCCGAATTGGACGATGGCACCCGTGCACATGAAGCAGGGCTGCAGGGTGGTGTAGAGCATTGTGTTGTGGCGGTTCGACATGCGGCCGGCGGCGCGCAAGGCGGCCATCTCGCCGTGAAGGATGGGATTGCCTTCCTGGACCATCCCGTTGTGGCCTTCTCCGAGCACGTTCCCTGTGTCGCCGGCGACAAGGACGGCGCCGATCGGGCAGCCACCTTCGGCGTCGCTTTTGGCAGCCAAGTCGAACGCGCGGGTCATGTAGTGTTCGTGTGAGTGGTACATCATCGCTTCAGAATCGCCGCGTTCGAAGTCTGTCCGACAAGCATCACGCGGACGCGATCACCTATCAGGTGGCCGGACGCGGAGCCGCTCAGGCCAACACGCCGAGGGCGTCGGCGTCGCGCGCGAGTCGTCGATCGCGCGTCGCCAACGTCGCACGACTAACCAAGGTGGATGCTAAGAGATGTAGGTCGATCCAGCCCAAGCCGTGCCCCATGAGTCGATGCCGATCGAGGAAATGAAGCACTTCCTCGTGCGAGACCACTGTCGCCGACGGTAACTGTTCGAGCAGAGCCAGCACCTCAGTCCGCCGCGGCATCTCGCCACATGCGAGCTCGCCGTGAACGAACGGATGGCCCAGCACCAACCCTTCACTGAGCCACTCGACCAACTGACCATCACGCCGGCGGCCGTGATCGATCCAAATTGAGGTATCGACCAGAATCATTGCCGCGTTCGCCGACGCCGTCGCCGCGGCGGTCTGGTCATTGGAAACCGACCGCCCAAGGCGGCCAACCGCTGCGCGCTGGCTCGCGCAATCAACGCATCGAGCCCAGCGTGGATGAGGGCCGTCTTTTTCGTCAGACCGGTGAGATCTCTGGCGCGAGCGATCTTCTCGTCATCGAGATTGAGCGTTGTTCGCATCTGCACCAATTGTACATCACCATACAGATGTTTAGGCGCGGTGACGAAAGCGACCTTCGCCGTGCTGGTGAAGAATGGCCGGCCGGCTCGCTTCTCAGCGACTCGTGGTTGTATTCTTCGAGTGAGTCAAGGAGGCGTCATGGCCTTTTGTCCGATTTGCGCTCGCAACCATGACCCGGACATCGGTTGCTTCGATGCTACGGGTCAGGCGATTCGAGATATGGGGCTGCCGCGTGCGGTGCGTCAGACCGGGGACAGCATTTCGCCGAACGCGGAGCGCCATTACAAACGGGCCGCGCTTTGGATCCTGGCTATAGGTGGAGTCTTCCTGTTGATCATATGGCTACTCCGCGGCGTCTCGTGAAGTCCCGAGTCGGCGACAACGGTGGCACCATCAGGCTGCTCAGGAAAACCCTGGGAGGGCTTATCCGCGGAAGGCGACAACATCAATCGCCGCGACGAACACCCCTCGACAGCTTACGTTGGTAGCCCGCCAGTGAGTCTGAGGATCCACCGCACGCATCTGTGTCCGAAGAGCAGGGATGGAACGCCGTCAGGGGTACAAGAATGTGCGGATCCAGACATCACCATCGCGCGCGTACCGCTCACGGTGGTGCAATCGAGCCGGATCCCGCGTCCAGAATTCCATGGCGCTCGGAATGACACGGAATCCTGACCAGAATGGGGGCCGACAGACGGGATGGCCTTCAAAGCGCCGGCCGACCTCGGCGACGCGCTCATCGAGGATGGGCCGAGAGTCCAAGACTGCGCTCTGACGTGATGCCCATGCTGCGACCTGGAACTCGCGCGGCCTGGTCGCGAAATACGCGTCGGCCTGCTCATCCGACACGCGTTCGACCGGCCCCTCGATCCGGACCTGCCTTTCGATCCGTGCCCAATAGAAGCACAGCGAGGCGTAGGGGTTGACGGTGAGCGCGCGAGCCTTGCGGCTGTCCAGGTTGGTATAGAACACGAACCCACGCTGATCGAACGCTTTCAGCAAGACCCAGCGGCTGGAGGGCCGCCCGTCCGGGTCCACCGTGGACAAGACCATCGCCTCAGGCTCGACACACGTCTGGACCGCTTGCTCGAAGAGGTCGCGGAACATCTCGATCGGATCGGCCATAGAGTTCAGGTGGAGACTCGGGGCATTAGAAAGTCTGCGCCTTGAGCTTGAACGTTCCCGCGAGCTCGGGCTGCAGGTCGTTGCCGACGACTCGATGCGCGACGTAATCTCCAAGCATGATCCCGTGCTTGTAACCGTGGCCTGAACCTCCGCCGACGAGCCAGACGTTTTCAAGCATCGGATGGCGGTCGACGATGAAATGCTCGTCGACGCTGTTCTCGTACTGGCACACTTTGGTTTCGACAACAGGCTGGTCCCTCAGGGCGGGAAACCATTTGGCGATGAACGTCCGGACCTTGGCAATTTCGTCCGGCGTCACGACGCGTTCCTGCGTGTCGGGGTCGACCGGCACGTCATCGAACAACGGCGCCACCTTGAAGCCGCGCCCTTCGATGCTCGCGAAGCCGTACGCGCCCGCGACCGCCCAGTTCGGCAAGTTCGGATAGGTGAAGCGTTCGTCGCCCGGCGGGGTCCCGATGAAGAATTCTTCGCGCCGCGGCGTCACCAGCTTGTTTCTCAGCACGTCCGGAAAAACCTTCGGCAGCCAGGGACCGCAGGCAAACACGAATGTCTGAGCCGCAACCGTCTGTCCCGTCGACAGCGTCAGGTCCCGTAGTCGGCCGCCTGAGTGGCGGCCAGGCTGCGCTTTCGCAATGATCAGGATGCCGCCCTTCTTCTGAAACGCTTCCGAGACAGCCACACAGCCCTCTCGGGCTTTCAAGACGCCCGTGGCGGGCACATAGAAGCCGAACTCGATCCCCTCGACGTTCACCTGCGGATATCGATGTCGCAGCTCGTCGTGAGGAAGGACATGATTTTCCACCTCCAGCCTGTCCAATACCGACTTCGTGCGGCGCAGGTTGTCGGTCCACTCCGGCATCAATGAGAGCTCACCGGTCTGAAAGAACAGCGTCCTTCCCCACTCGGCTTGGCGGGCCCTCCAACGATCAAGTGCTTGGAGCACCCAGCGCGAGTAGATCTCACGGTCGCCGTACCCGGGCCTGA
>Ga0182041_10000326_pt1 | contig 22563 bp, 15 predicted proteins | sample flu12Cox44000178_FD_125967 | JGI IMG/M metagenome (GOLD analysis project Ga0182041, IMG submission 125967) | Lab enrichment of tropical soil microbial communities from Luquillo Experimental Forest, Puerto Rico - flux8day.12C.oxic.44.000.178 | ecosystem: Environmental > Terrestrial > Soil >...
GGGAGTAAGTTTAGCTGATCGTGTGCCCGGGGCCGGCGAAGAGACGCAGTACCGCCCTTATTTCGAGGTATTGATGGCAAGTCCCGCTCGTGCCGCAACATGGTCGGACTTGGCGCAAGAACTGCGCAAATTGCGTAGACCTCAGGACAAGTTCGTCTACGAACCGGTCTTTGTCGGCAATTTCGAAGATGCTGTTTTGGGGGCCATTCTCAATGGCAGCATCGAGGCAGTTGTCATTTATGAAGGCATTTCTTTCGCTTCCTCGCACTACAGCCCCGTTCTGCGCGAGTTTCTGACTGCACATCTGGCAGCCAGTAATATTGATAAGGATACAGGCCAATATTCCTTGGCGCTTGCCCAGGGATTGAAGCAGCTGCGTCCCGAGCTCGACATTTACTTCCTGAGTGACCGGGAACCCGAGAAGCTTGCCGGTGACACCGGCGCGGCTTCGATCCGGCGCGTTTTTTATCAAGTTGAGGAGCCTCTCGAATTGCATCTGAGCATCCTCGATGGTATCGCCGACAGATACAACACTCCGTATTTCGATAACTTGCAGAAATATGCGCAACGCCCCATTGGCACGTTTCATGCTTTGCCCGTTGCGAGAGGGAAATCCATCTTCAAGTCCAATTGGATTCGCGACATGGGCCAGTTCTACGGACTAAACCTGTTCCTTGCGGAGTCCTCTGCAACTACGGGTGGTCTCGATAGCCTGCTGGAGCCCACCGGAAACATCAAACTCGCTCAGGAGAAAGCTGCACGCGCATTTGGAGCGGACCATGTTTTTTTCGTCACCAATGGCACTTCGACATCCAACAAGATGGTTGAACAGGCACTGCTGGCCCCTGGCGATATCATGCTGGTCGACCGCAATTGTCATAAGTCCCATCACTACGGAGCGGTACTCTCCGGTGCGCTCCCCCTCTACGTTGAAGCTTATCCCCTTACTCAATATTCCATGTACGGAGCGGTCCCGCTGCGTACCATCAAGAAGGCTCTGCTCGATCTGAAGGCCGAAGGAAAGCTGGATCGCGCGCGCCTTTTGGTGCTTACAAATTGTACGTTCGATGGGCACGTCTACAACGTTGAGCGGGTCATGGAGGAGTGTCTCGCGATTAAGCCCGACCTCATTTTCCTCTGGGACGAGGCATGGTTTGGATTCGCAAGATGGAGTCCTTTCTACCGCAGGCGCACGGCGATGGGCGCCGCCGGTATTTTAGAGCGCAAGTTTAAGGACCCAACCTACCGCGAGGCGTATATAAAACAGCAAAAGAAGCTCGGTTCGAATCCCAGCGATAATGAGATTCTGGAGACTCGCCTCCTTGTCAACCCCGACAAAGCTCGCGTGCGCGTTTACCAGACAAACTCAACGCACAAGTCCATGTCCAGCTTACGACAAGGCTCGATGGTGCTTGTGAAAGACCCGGATTATCACACCGTAGAGGAACAATTTCATGAAGCCGTCTTTACACACGCATCTACTTCGCCGAACCTGCAGATCATTGCTTCCCTGGACGTTGCCAGGCGGCAGATGGAGTTGGAGGGCTATGATCTGGTCAATCGCGCCATTCAACTAGCGCTGGATGTGAGGCGCGAAGTGAACTCTCACCCACTGGTCTCCAAATATTTTCGGGTGCTTGGCGCCGACGAAATGATCCCAAGCGAATTCCGGAATTCCGGGTTTGTGGATTACCTGACGCCGGGAGTGACCTGGGGGACGGCGGTACATGCCATGAGAGAGGACGAATTTGCCCTCGACGTGACACGTCTCACACTGGTCTGTGGTTCCGCGGGATTTGACGGCACGCAGTTCAAAAATATGCTTGCGGCCGATTACGACATCCAGCTTAACAAGACATCGCGAAACAGCGTTCTGTTACAGACGAACATCAACAATACGCGGAGCGATATCGCACAGCTCATCAAAGTGCTCGTCGAGATTTCTCAGGGGATCGAAAAGAAACTCGCGGACGGAGGCAACGCCGCGCAGCAAGCTTTTGCTGCGCGGGTGAAGTCCCTCATGACGGACGTGCCGAACCTCCCGAACTTCACCTCCTTCTTCAATCGCTTCCGTGAAGACCCTTCTAGCATCACCGGTGAAGGAGACATGCGCTCCGCGTTCTTCGCAGCCTATCGCGAACAACAATGCGAGCACTTGAAGCTATTCAGCCCGGAGATCGATAAGCGTCTGAAGGGCGGCCCCGAGCTGGTTTCGGCGAATTTCGTGATCCCCTACCCGCCTGGATTTCCCATTATGGTTCCGGGCCAAGTCATCGACGCAGAAACCATTGAGTTCATGCGCAAACTGGACGTCAAGGAAATCCACGGTTACACGGCCGCGCTTGGACTCAAGCTGTTAAATCCGGCCTTTTTGAAATCTGCAAAGCCAACGAGTGACGATGTTACCCACGCGGCGAAGACTGCCAGGGGGAAGTCAGCGCGGGCGGCATCAGGAGATTAGAACTCACAACCGACTAGTGGAGTCCGAACGCGGCAAAGGAACGCACATAGGGACAAACTTTTGGCCTACCCGGTAATCTGTCTTTCGAATAACTCCGCTTACCGGCGAGGCCTGTCAGGTCTGACAGGTGATTTGAGTTCTTGCCGACGTTAATCTCGGCCTCGTCAACGCAGGTTCAGCGGCAAAAAAGGCATGGAGGTAAATGATGGGCATAACCTCGTGGATCGCTGCAACTCTACGACATTACCCCGAGATCGCCATTTTCCTAACCCTCGCCCTTGGGTATTACTTTGGCAAATTCACCTTCAAAGGAATCGGCTTGGGATCGGTCACCGCCACGCTCCTGGCCGGCGTGATCATCGGACAGCTGGGGATCACCATCTCCGCACCTCTGAAGGCGACCGTCTTCCTCATGTTTCTGTTTGCCGTCGGCTACGGCGTGGGGCCGCAGTTCGTCCGCGGTGTCGCCAAAGACGGACTGCCGCAGGCGCTGTTTTCGGTGGTCCAGTGCGTGCTCTGCCTGATAGCCCCGGTGGTGATTGCCAAGTTTGTCGGCTACGACCTGGGCTACGCCGCGGGACTTTACTCGGGGTCCCAGACGATCTCCGCTGCGTTGGGTCTCTCAACGGACGCTATCAATCGACTGGGCTTGGCCGCCGACCAAGCCAAGCGCTTGCTCGACAACATGCCGATCGCTTACGCCGTAACCTACATGTTCGGCACCGTCGGTTCCGCAATCGTGATCGCTTTGGTCGGCCCGGCCTTGTTGCGTATTGACCTCGTTGCCGCCTGCAAAGAGTACGAGGAGAAGCAGGGCGGCAAAAAGGAAGTTGGCGGAGCCGGCATGGCTTGGCACCGTTGGGAAATGCGAGCATTCCGCGTGGCACCGGGAGCCAAAGTGATCGGTCTCCGGGCTATCGAGGCGGAGGCGATGGTCCCCAATGCCCGCGTTTTTGTCCAGCGCCTGCGTCGTGACGGGGTCATTGAGGAAGCGACTGCGGACACCGTATTGCGCGAGGGCGATGTTGTGGCCGTCGCTGGTTCTCGTGAGGCCCTCGTGAGCATCATTGGCGAACGAGCGAAGATGGTGGCCGCGGCAGGTTCTCGCGACTCGTTCACGAAACTCGCGAGTGAAGGCACGATCGAGGTTGACGATCCCGAACTGCTCAGTGTTCCGGTAGAAGGCGTCGACATTTACGTAACCAATAAAGAGGTCGATGGTAAGACCCTTGCTGAGCTCGCTCAGCGCCCCGCCGCGCGCGGCGTTTTTCTGCGGAAGATCACACGCGGCGCAACCGCCACCACCATCCCCATTCTACCTAACACGCAGGTATATCGCGGAGACATTGTTACGCTCGTAGGGCGCACGCAAGATATCGCCGCAGCATCCAAGATGCTCGGGGTGATGGATCGGCCGACCGATGTGGCCGATGTCGCGTTCATCGGCGCAGCAATCACATTGGGCGCGCTGGCCGGCGCTTTGGTCCTGAAAATCGGCGGCGTACCCCTGACACTCTCGACCGCCGGCGGCGCGCTTATCGCGGGCCTCGTCTTTGGCTGGCTGCGTTCAGTGCGCCCACTGTTCGGACGCATACCTTCCCCCACCGTCTGGTTCATGAATTCGGTCGGCCTCAACATCTTCATCGCCATTGTCGGAATCTCGGCAGGCCCCGGCTTCGTTAACGGACTGAAGACCCAGGGAATCGGGCTGTTTCTCTGGGGCGCTGTCGCGACCACTTTGCCCCTGGTCTTCGGTATGTACATCGGCAAGTACCTCTTCCGCTTCCACGACGCGATTCTGCTGGGCATCATCTCCGGCGCGCGCACCACGACGGCGTCGCTCGGCTTGGTTTGCGATCGAGCGCAAAGCCAGATTCCCGCACTCGGATACACGGTGACCTACGCCGTCGGTAACACGCTGCTAACCATCTGGGGCATGGTCCTCATCATGGTGCTCTCAAGAGGCCAGTAAAAGGAGATAGCCATGGACGTCTTGGAGCTTCGCAACTATGAAACGCTAAGCCCGTTTGAGATTAAGGACGAGCTCATCAAGCTCGCCAAGAAGACTTCCCGTACCACGCAGTCGGCTTTCCTCAACGCTGGCCGCGGCAACCCCAACTGGATTGCCACGACTCCCCGCGAGGGTTATTTCCTGCTTGGTCAGTTCGCGATCACCGAGAGCAAGCGCGTGATGGAGCATCCTGCCGGCATCGGCGGGATGCCGCGCGCGCAGGGCATCGCGGTCCGTTTGGAGGCGTGGCTGGCCAAACACTCCGATATGCCCGGTGCGTCCTTTCTCTCGCAGATGGTGCCGTTCACGGTAAAAAAATTTGGGTTCGAGCCGGACGCCTTCGTGCACGAACTGGTCGACTCCATCATCGGCGACAACTATCCGGTTCCCGACCGCATGCTGGTGCACAATGAACGCATCGCGCACGAATATTTGATGTGGGCGATGTGCGGGAATCCGCGGCCCACCGGCAAATTCGACCTCTACGCGGTCGAGGGCGGGACCGCCGCGATGTGCTACATCTTTAAGTCGCTGAAAGCCAATCGCCTGCTGCGTCCCGGAGACACTATCGCCTTGGGAACTCCGATCTTTACGCCTTACATCGAAATGCCTCATCTCGAGGACTACGCCCTCAACGTGGTCAATGTTCACGCTCCTCAGGAAAATCGCTTCCAGTTTACGGACACGGAACTCAAAAAGCTCGAAGACCCTAAGATCAAGGCGTTCTTCGTCGTAAATCCCGGCAATCCGACCGGCGTTGCGCTAAGCAAAGAGACGATTGGTAAGCTCGCAAATTTAGTGAAGACGAAGCGTCGCGATCTCATGCTTCTGACCGACGACGTTTATGGAACGTTCGTCCCGGACTTTCGCTCCTTGCTCGGCGAGCTGCCGTACAACACGATCGGCGTGTACTCCTACTCGAAATATTTCGGGGCCACCGGCTGGCGGCTGGGCGTCATTGCTGTGCACGAAGAGAATCTCTTCGACTCGATGATCACGAAGCTGCCAGATGCCGATCTCAAAGCGCTCGACAAACGCTACGGCCCGCTGACCCTCGAGCCGCGCAAGATCAAGTTCATTGACCGCATTGTCGCCGACAGCAGGGATGTGGCCCTCAACCACACATCGGGGCTTTCCCTGCCCCAGCAGGTCATGATGAGCCTGTTCTCGCTCGCCGAGATGATGGATGGAGCGAAGCTCTATCAAAAGGCCTGCATGGAAATCGTTCAGCGGCGTGCCAAGGCAACCATCGAAGGTTTGGGCATTCAGCTTTCCCCCAACCCGCTGTACGACGCCTATTACGGCTTGATTGACTTCGAGTTCTTTGCGCGCAAGAACATTGGCGAAGACGCCGTCGAGTACCTCAAGAAGAACGTGCATCCGCTCGACCTCGCGTTTCGCTTGGCCGAGGATCACGGGATCGTGCTTTTGAATGGCGGCGGCTTCGACGCGCCGGATTGGTCCCTTCGCGTGTCCCTCGCGAATCTGGACGACGAAGTGTATGAAGAAATAGGGCGCGGGGTTCGCTCGATCGCGCGCGGTTACCGGCACGCCTTCGAGGCTTCGAAGCACATCGAGAAACCCGAAAAGTCGCAAAAAGCGACGGCGCGATAGTTCGTCGGCGATTCCGCTTGGCAATCCCCTGCGAACAGGCATTCCTCGTTCAGGCGGGTTCTCGCGGGCAACATGCCTGAGCGAGGGAAACCTCTTTGGGCCCCGGACGAGTGTACATCTTCTACCCGTGGAACGGTCCCACAGCCCGCTAAAGAAGGAACGGCACAATGAAATCCCTTGGCACCCTTTTCACCAAATACCCGGAAATGGCCGTTTATCTGGCAATCGGCATCGGATATTTCATCGGAAAGCTCAAGTTTCGCGGTGTAGGGTTTGGGGTTGTGACCGGTTCGCTGTTGGGTGGCGTTTTGATCGGAAATTTCTTTCATGTGCCCGTATCCGATCAAGCCAAAGCAATGCTGTTCCTACTGTTCCTTTTTGGAATCGGCTACTCGGTGGGACCCAGCTTCTTTAGCAATCTCAAGGGAGAAGGCTGGCGATGGGCTGTGCTTGGCGTATTTGTTCCGGTCATCGGTCTTGTAGCAGCCTATACAGTGGCGCGTTCCTTGCAGCTCGATCCTGGGTACTCTGCCGGGTTGCTTTCGGGTTCTTTAACCGAATCGCCCACGATCGGCACGGCAAGTGAGGCTATCCGAGGCTTGTCCGTTTCGGATGATCAGAAGCAGCAATGGATCTCGCACATCGCGGTCGCCGATGCGATTTGCTACATTTTTGGGACTCTGGGCGTGATCCTGGTGTGCGGCACCTTCGGACCGAAACTCCTGCGCATCGACCTGCGGGCCGAATCACAGAAAGTCGAAGACACATTGGGGATTAAGCACACCAAACTTGGCGTGTCTTCGGCGTGGCAACCCGTCAGCTCTCGAGCGTACACAATTCCACCGAATGGGCGGGCAGCCGGGAAAACCATCGCTGAAGCCGAAAAATCAGTGTCCGGCGCGCGCCTCTTTGTCGAACGCATTCGTCGCAGCGGCGAAATCTTCTCCCCCGTTGCCACCACCGTGCTGGAGGCAGGCGACACGATTGCCGTTCTTGGAAGGACCGAGGCCTTGATCAATCTGCTTGGCCCTTCGTCCGCTGAGGCAACGGATCCGGAATTGCTGGACATTCCCGTGGCTTCCTTTGGGCTTTATGTCACGAGCGACAGGTTCGCCGGGAAAACTCTCCGCGCAATCATAGAAAACACGGATGAAGCGCGCGGTGTTTTGCTTCGCCGCATCACTCGAGGCGAGCAATCGATTCCCATTGGCCCGGGCACCGTCGTTCAGCGGGGCGATACGCTTGAGGTCTCCGGTCACCAGGCCGCCGTCGAAAGACTTGCGCCCCTGGTTGGCAGGATGATTTATCCAAGCGAAGATACTGATTTTGTTGTCTTCGGGGTCGCCATATTTCTCGGCATTTTGCTTGGTGCCATCTTAACCATACCCGTAGGTCATTTGAGAATAGCCCTAGGCACTAGTGTGGGTACGTTGCTCGTCGGTGTCATGGTGGGCTGGCTGCGATCGGTGAAACCATGGTTTGGCAACATACCCGATGGTGCGATTCATTTCATGAAAGAAATAGGCTTGGCAGCGTTCGTGGCCATGGTGGGACTCAAGGCTGGCCCGATCTTCATTACGGCGGTGCGACAGTACGGCTACGTTCTTTTCCTAGGGGGCATGGTGGTGACTCTCACGCCCCTGATCACCGGTCTCTTCTTTGGACGCTACGTTTTGAAACTAAACCCGGTATTGCTGCTCGGTGGACTCGCCGGCGCTCAGACCATGATTGCCGGCGTCGCCGCCGTGCAAGAGAAAACGGGCAGCCCGGTTGCTACGCTCGGTTACTCCTACACCGTTGCGCTCGGACATATCCTGCTCACAACTTGGGGCACCATCATCGTCTCTTTAATGACTTAAGCCGAGCGAGGGTATATGGCAAACTCCCACAGGCGGGCGCCGAGTGCTGAAGCCGAGCAGACGGACTCTCGAAGACCCCTTTTACTCGGTAGCCGGCTCGCCCTTTTCTTGGCGTTCGTGTTTTTCTCAAGCGTGCCGGTTCTCGTTAAGCTATTCGCCGCTCCGCAGAATCGGACCGTCGTTCTCACCGGACATCCTGGAGAGCTGGCCGTAATGGAAGCGGGCGGCCGCTACTATGTTGATGTCGAAGAATTGGCGCGGGTGGCGAATGGTTCCATCCAGTTTAAGGGAAATCAAATTGTGTTGACCCTGTCGACGCCGACTCTAAATACTCCGGCAATCAATTCGCAGGCGAGTCCATCAACCGCGTCTGGATTCTCCAAGGATTTCCTCAGGGCCGCGATCGAGGAGATGTCCGTAATCAGGGAGTGGCGGAGCACCCTGATCAATGCTATTCGCCAGGGACATCCAGTGACGGAAGATTGGGTCGCAAGCTTTCGTGGGCAGGCGCAAGAGAACCTCCGGCTGGTTTCCGTAGCAGCCTCAACTGACGCGGACCGAAATGCACTGCGATTGCTGAACAATGAGTTCACCAACCTGAAAAAGTTGACCGATAAATTTGTAGAAGCCAATCGATCGCGCACCTACGTTTCACCAAATGCCCTGGACAATGACCCGCTAGACCAGAAAATTCTGAGCTGCGCTCACTCCCTGGCCGCGATGGCCGCAAACAACCAGTTCGCGGACGACGGCTCCTGCCAATGATTTCCTGAAGCGATCCGCGAAGACTTCGAGGTTTGCCCCAGCCAAACGATGGCGGCACGGACTCCGACCAGGATATGGCCCGCAATCAGACGGCAACCCGGGGCACCGGCACGTCTCTAACGAATATTTTCATCAGAGCATTGCGCACGCAAAGATTGAGAAAGAGCATCAAAATCGTCCCGCTCTTCTTCCACCAGAGGATGGACTTTGCTGCGGAGAATGTCACCGGCGCCAGCTGCCAGACACAGCACGCCCAACGACAAGACAAAAACAAGAAATGGAAAGTCCATCAAAATTGCCTCCGGCCGCCTCAGCAAGAGCGTTTTGGCTAATCAGGTCTTCTAAGCCAGGAGTATTGCCAAGCCACAGAGACATTTTGGTAGTTCCCCCCGTACCGGATGTACGCGCCATTGCTGTAGCTGAGTTTTATGGACTGATGCCTGCTTAGAGGGATCGCCGCGGTCGCTCCGACCCGCGAATTCTTCTGAAGAGTCGTGAAGTTTTCTACCCCATTCAGGCTTGTCGTGCCGCCGAACCAATAATTGGCATCAAGCGATACCCAAAGCCGCGGCTTGAAATCGTAGCTGAGATGACCCTCGAAAGAACCGATGGGGCTTTGCGTCTGAGTGTTGGTGCCGGGCGAGAACTGATTGTGGGAGAAGAATTCGGGGTTGGTGGTATAGAGCCAAGCTCCTCCGTAGGCATCCAGAATCCAATGTCCCCAACGCCGAGAAAGGCCAAGCTCGGGTTTGAAAGCCCAGCGGTTGGCGCCGAAATTGATCAGTTTTGTCGGGTCGTATTGGCCGGTCTTCGGAACTAGCCTGAGGCTGATACCTACGATAGTCTTTTGCCGCCATTTCCTGAATTCGTCCATGTTCATCGCGGGGCCGCCCACCAAATTCACGGAGAACCGGAAAGAGGCCGGCAGGAGGCCGGATCGGTAGGCAAAGGCCTCCGCTCCGACAACGGTGCCCCGTAAGTTTCCTATGCCATAGGGCAACGACCCGGTGAAGTTTGCCGTTCGTCCGAAAAGCCTAAGAGAATGGGTGTAGTTAAAAATCGAAACACTGACCCTTGCGCTAGCGCCCGTGAGCGGGATGGTTCCCTCAAAGAGCAGGCTGCCATCAAAAAAGGAATACGTCATCGTGATCGCATTGGAATGGACGGGCGTGATGATGTAGGCGCGAGGAGCCAGATCCTGCGCATAGCAAACGTCGGCAGCGAGACTGCCGACGGAACAAACCATGATCCCGCACAAACCTGCGGCCCAAAAACTCATTCTCACTTATCGATGAACATTATCCTTGAACGACACTGTAAGTATTGACAGTTTCATCTCTAGTTTATAGCGAAGAAAGTTCTAAAAAGATCTCGGCGCTTCGTGGCCCCGAGGACCCGGTTCAGCAACAGCGGCGAAGGGTTGTGCTGGATGAATCCACACAACCCCCAGGACAAGCCTAGGGAGGCCGCGTGATGGGCGAAACTGCAGAAGCAACACGTCTGAAAGAGGCGCGCCTGCAACGTGTACCGTGGAAAAAATGGGGGCCATACCTCAGTGAGCGTCAGTGGGGCACAGTTCGCGAAGACTACAGTCAAGATGGCCACGCCTGGGATTATTTCAGTCACGACCAGGCACGATCGCGCGCATATCGCTGGGGCGAAGACGGGCTCGCGGGTATTTCCGACGATCGACAATATCTCTGCTTTGCCCTGACGTTGTGGAATGGCCAGGACGCCATCCTGAAAGAGCGCCTCTTTGGCCTCACGAACAGCGAAGGTAATCACGGCGAAGATGTTAAGGAGTACTACTTTTATCTGGACAGCACACCAACCCACTCCTACATGAAGTATCTCTACAAATATCCGCAGCGAGCGTTCCCATACGACGACCTGGTAAAAATCAACCGGAAAAGAACGCGGAACGAACTTGAGTACGAGCTGATCGATACTGGCATCTTTGAAGATGATCGCTATTTCGATGTGTTGGTGGAATACGCCAAAGAGGGACCGGAAAACATCCTGGTTAGAATCACGATTTTCAATCGCGGGCCCGAGCCGGCTACGCTCGATCTGCTTCCGACGCTCTGGTTCCGAAACATTTGGTCCGCGAGACAAGGTGTCCCTCGGCCCGTGCTCCAAAAGGTACCAACCGGGACAAGCAATAGTGTGATCTCCGCCTCTCACCCTGAATTAGGTGATCGTTTCTTGTACTGTGACGGCGCGGCTCGATTGCTTTTCACCGAGAATGAAACGAATAACCAGCGTCTGTTTCAAGCGCCTAACCCGACGCCCTATGTCAAGGATGGCATCAACGACTATATCGTCGATCGCCGCGAATGGGCGGTAAACCCTCAAAACCTTGGGACGAAAGCGGCCGCCCATTATCGGTTGATTTTGGGACCGGGACAATTTCAAACCATTCGCCTGCGTCTCAGCGACGTGGCGCCCAAATTGCCGCCGGAACAAGAGAACCAGTGCGCTCCGTTTGGGACAAACTTCGACCTAGTCATGCAGATGCGCGAACGGGAAGCGGACACGTTCTATGCAACCATCATCCCGTCGTCGTTAACCGCCGACGAGGCGAATGTCATGCGCCAAGCGCTTGCCGGGATGTTGTGGTCCAAGCAGTTCTACTACTACGACGTCGACCGGTGGCTCGAGGAGCATGACGCCGATCCCTTCAAAGCGAATCGCCGCGCTGCCCCGCGCAACGAGCACTGGCATCACATGTACAACGCGGACATCATCTCGATGCCGGATAAGTGGGAATACCCTTGGTACGCGGCTTGGGATTTGGCCTTTCATGTTTTGGCTCTGAGTCTGGTTGACGAAGACTTTAGCAAGCAGCAGTTGGACCTCATGCTGGGCGGCCATTATTTGCACCCCAACGGGCAGCTACCGGCGTACGAATGGAATTTCAGCGATGTCAATCCCCCCGTGCATGCTTGGTCCACGATCTTTGCTTACCGTGTCGAGAAAGCCCGGCAAGGCAAGGGCGACATAGACTGGCTGGAGCGCAGCTTCCAAAAGCTGCTGCTGAATTTCACTTGGTGGGTGAACCGGAAGGACCGCACCGGCAGGAACGCGTTTGAGGGCGGTTTCCTGGGTCTTGACAACATCGGTGTGTTCGACCGCAGTGCGCCGCTTCCCACAGGGGGGCACCTCGAGCAAGCGGACGGTACTGCCTGGATGGCGCTGTATTGTCAGAACATGCTGGAGATCGCCGTGCAGTTGGCCCTGGAGAGGCCGGCTTATGCCGAAATGTGTACAAAGTTCGTCGAGCATTTCCTGTGGATTGCGACAGCGCTCGTCCACGGAGGCGAGAATGTCGGGATGTGGGATGAGGAGGACGGCTTTTTCTACGATGTCCTGCGGCTGCCCGATGGCGGCGCTCAGCGGCTGAAAGTGCGTTCCATGGTGGGACTGCTTCCGCTGTGCGCGGTTACCGTGTTCGATGGAGAACTTCTTAGATGGTACCCCCACGTGGGTGATGAATTCCGTAGGTTTGTCGCCGCTCGGCCCGAACTCACGGCCTTCATCCACGATCCCTCGAAAACAGGATGTATTGGCCGGCGGCTTTCCTCTATCTTGAACGAGAGCAAGCTTCGCAAGGTTCTCTCGAAGATGCTGGATGAGACTGAGTTTCTGAGTCCGTACGGCATTCGTGCGCTGTCCCGTTACCATGCGGAGCACCCCTATATTTTTCGCGCGGGTGACCAGGAGTACCGAGTGTCGTACTTGCCGGCAGAATCCGATAGTCACATGTTCGGGGGTAATTCCAACTGGCGCGGTCCCATTTGGATGCCCGTCAACGCCCTGATCATCCGCGCTCTGTTGCAGTATTACCTGTACTACGGGAATGGCTTCATTGTAGAGTGCCCGACCGGGTCGGGGCGGCAGATGACGTTGTATCAGGTCGCACAAGAGTTGGCGCGCCGTCTCGCCAACATTTTCTTACTGGACCATGACGGTCGCCGGCCAGTGTACGGAGGAACCAAGAAGTTTCAAGAAGACCCCCACTGGCGCAATTGCATCTCGTTCTATGAGTACTTCCACGGCGACAACGGCGCCGGCCTGGGAGCGAGCCATCAGACCGGCTGGAGTGGTCTGATCGCCGGCACGATGCATCTGTTTGCGACGACTACGCCCGAACAGGCTCTTGAGCTTGGCAAGGTCGCCGCAGTCGCCAGCGTGTTGGAGACGGCCCTAGCGGCGGCGCATGCCAAGACCGCGGCCGGGGCCAGGTCGCGTTGACCGGAGCCAAACCAGATTGAGACGCAGTTGCGCAGCCCCAGTTTTTCAAGAAAGGGCAAATCGTTACTCTCGATGCCGAGAAACGGAGTCTAACCGCGTAGCTCGAGCCCCGCTACGAACTGTTTCCGGTTTTCCAGCATCCGACATAATGAATCGAGGCTGTCGACACTGGCAAGAATGACGGTTCGGCGGCAGCCAGACTGTCCCCATCGTTTAACGGCGCGCCTCGCGACACTCGCCGGGGCGGAAAAAGGAGAGAATATGAAAGCAGTCATGGTACTCGTCACCGTTGTTCTCATCGCTGGGTGGGGGTGCGGAACGATCTCGTCGGTTCAGGCTCAGAATCCTCCGCAATTCACCGGAATTTACGCGTTCGGGAACGGACCACTCGTGGGAGCCATCAACGCCAGTAACGGCAATGTTACTGGCACTATGGTTTTTGCGGGTTCCTGCCTTGCTCAAATCGCAGGTACCTATCAAGAAACTGGGCAGACCGCCTTTGGACAACTGACCGCCACGCCGGTGACAGTCGCACCTCCAGCCACAACGACGTGCCCAGGCACGCCTGTTGCGCTGGGCTTTTTCGTGGCGGTAAGCTCTACGAAAGCGTATTTCAGTTTCAATGTGGCGGGCACGAACAATCAATTCCCAGAAGAAGGATTCAAATAGTTGCGTGCATTGAAAGGTACGAAGCAACGAAGCAAGATGTTGGTCACAGGTGAAAATGGGCCAAAGGGAGGCACAACCTGCGCGCCGGCTGTCCGGCTCCGTAAGAACTGGAACTTTTCAGCGACAAGGTGTCTTGCTCTTAGCAGGGCCCGTGCGAAACACGGGGGGACTCACCCGTTCGGTCATCGCACGAATGGTGCCGCCCTTGCCAGCGGTGTCACGACCTTCAAACAACACGACGACACGTCGAAAGCTCGCAAAGCTCGGCTTGCAGTCTGCTAAGCTCCTTTTCGTATCGCTTGCGCTTCAAACTGCCGTTAACTTTGCCGTTATTTATGTTGCCCATCGGGAATCACTCCCTCTTCGAAAAGCGATTAACCGGGATAGGGGTATCCCTTGGCCAGTACCTTCTCCAGTGCGGCATCGTGGCCGTAGAGATCATGGAAGAAATGCACCCGTCCCTGTTCATCGACGACTGCCGTGCCGTAGAGGATGAGGACCGGGATCGGCTTCGTCAGGTTCACCTGGAAATCATCCTTTCCAACCTGCATCGCAGAGCGAATGCGCTCCAAATTCCATTCGGGATTGTCCTTTAGAACCCAAGCGGCCAATTCGGTAGGCCTCTCCACTCGAATGCATCCGTGACTAAAATCCCGCCTCGATTGTGCAAAGAGCTGCTGCGAAGGCGTGCTATGCAGGTAAACGTGGTACTCGTTCGGAAACATAAATTTGACCAAACCAAGGGCGTTGTTGGGCCCCGGCTTTTGTCGAATGGCGAGCTTGCCTGCCTTGAGTTTCTCTAAAACGTCGTCGCTCACACGACCAGCGGCAACCACCTGCCCGTCACGCGTGACAATTTCGTAGTTTTGACTTGCGACGTAATTGGCATCGCGCCGAATCGCAGGAACGAGTTCGGAGCGTTGGATACTTGGTGGCACATTCCAGTAGGGACGAAATACAACGAAACGCATGTCTTTTTCGAAGACGGGCGTCTCGTGCCGGATCGCTTTGCCTACAATTACATTCATGGCTAGGACAGTTCGGCCAACGTCGTCGTAAGCTCGAAGTCGAAATTCCGGAATATTTACTACCACCGGCGGCTGCGGGAACTCCTCCGGAAGCCAGCGCCAACGCTCCAGCGTCAGCTGCAACTGCCGTATGCGGAAACTCAGGGGCGTGTTGAGTTGCTTCAGGGTCTGCTCCCCGACACGCCCGTCCGGCGAAAGGCCGTGGCGCTGCTGGAACCGTTTGACTCCCTCTACGACTGCCCCATCGTAAAGAACGTCGGTGGCGACCGGTGTGTCTTGCGGCAGGTCCCCTAATAACTGAAGCAAGCGTGTTAGGCGCGCCACCCCGTCGTATCGGTCTCCCGGTTCGAGCGTCTTGGAAGGAGCCGGCAGCGTCTCACCGTGATTTTGCTGCGAGATATCAAGGTAGTGGCGGAGCGCTGCCAAGGTGCGCTCATACCCTGGGAAACGGGGCTCGACCTCAGCCAAAGCTGCCTCGATATTTTGCCCCCCGACTAGACGTTCACGAATGAATCGCGGGAGGTCATACTTTTTGCTTTCAACGCTGAGGCCAAATTTAAAGTGTCTGGGGTTGACCTTCCCAATGTGCAGGTCAGAAACATAGCGCATGAGGCAAACGGAAAGAGCCGCATCGAAGCGCGCCTCATCGCCAGCTTGGAACTCTCCCGTCAACCGCTGTTTCCAGCGGGAACCGTCGTAATCTTCCGGGTCCAATCCATTTCGGTCCGCCTGCGCAAAGACTTCGATGACCGCTAGCGCTTGAGGCGTAGGCCGTCCTTGGTGAATCCACACCAAGCTAAAAGAGGTTGGCTCGTAAAAGCTCTGAAGGTGGTTCCGGTAGTCGGAAAAGTCAGGCCAGCGCAGATCTGTGAGACGGCCCGAGGTAATGATCTCCCGAAGCAAGCTGCTTTCCGACGAAGCGGCACGAGCTTCGCTGGATGTTTGGCCAACCGAAACAAACCGGTGGCCAGGCGTGCCGGAAGTAAGGAAGACGGCCGCAAAAAGGAGCACGCCAAGCGCTCGCCTGACCGTCGATAGGGGTAGTGAACTTGGCCCTGAAGCACGCGCAGCAGACCCGCGACCGTGCTGACCTGGCTTTCGGTGCTGTCCGGTCAAGTCCATTCGCGCCGATGTCATGGAGATCCGCTCCCGAGAGCTTGCATGCTCTGATAGGCCCCGATCACTTCACCGAGAAGGGGAAGGATGCTTGAATATAGCCCGACCGCAGGGTTAAACCGGGCGAGGTGTGCATAGGCCACACCCACCGGGAGCGCGACTGCGGCAACCGACAATCCAGCGCGTAGATCGCAAGGAAGGTCCAACCGCTGGTATTTCAGAAGGCTCGTCAAACCGGGAACGATTCTCACCAAATACCGTGCCCGATTCATTGGAGACAGACGCGTATCCGTGTTCATTGGACCGGTCTCAAGGGGGTCTTTGACTCACAAGTGAGCCTGAGCCGCACGGCTGACATGGCGCAGAAACCTCTAGCGGTCTGCGTCCACCTTCACGAAGCTGTATTTTGCGCTGAATTGAATGCGTGGCGCGTTTGCCTTCAGGCCGTTTTGCTCCATCGCCCAACCGTAGAGGAATTCGGCTCCCACATTGAAATTGCCGTAAGGATTCCAAATCACGTTGGAACCAGTGTAGGTGGCGTGGTTATATGTGGCCGGTGCAGCTGACGAGAACAGGGCCGTATTGTTTACTCCGGCGTACGAGTAGATCACGCTCGAGCGCAATGTCTTCAGCCAATAGTGTTGATAGGCGGTTTCGACTCCCACCGCAGGGGTCGCTTGTAAATGCGTGGTGACACCCGATGCCGGTTCGGCGTCGATTCCCAGCCCGGAGGTGTCCTGAAGGTATCGCGAGATTCCATGCCCGGCAGCGACCGCAAAAATGACGTTATCTTTGCCAATGGTCTTGAAACCAAGCGAAGTGTTCACGCCCCAGCCAAAAACGGAGTCCGTTCTCCCGTTCGGTAGAAACGCTGCGACCGAGCGAAATAGCCAGGCGACTTGGACGTGGCCGCGCTCGAACTCTTGCCGCACCCGGACCGCTGCATCGGGGCTGGGAGCATTTGGCTGGGATGAAAATTGCGCGGTCTTGAAGATGATGTCAGAGCTCGGTTTTTCCACGGAGATGTAAAGAGTCGTGCTCGGTCTCAGCGCGAGTCCATAGCGCAGCTGCGGATTTCGCACGTTCACCATGCCGTTGGGCCCCTGGAAGTCGAGAGTGTCAGGGAATCCGTCCGGGTCCATAAAGTTCGAGAAAGTCTGGCCAATCAGGACGTTCCTTGCCTGAGCGTAGGCATGACGCAAGCGGGGCGTAGTTGCATTGGTTCCAAAGAGGTCGCCCTCGAGGTAGAAGCGCACATCGCCAATTTTCGTGGTGGGAACCCTAAAGTCTAGACTCAGGCGTGTCGGACGGACCGAAACGGTCGCATTGTTCACGCCGACCACCGTCGGGATGGGAATCGAAGATGGAATGAACGAGTCCGTGTTTCCGGCTGGTTTCAAATCGTAGATGAAATCCGTTTTGAAGTAGCCACCAATCTTCAGGAGCGTCTCCGTACCCGGTAAGCGAAAATAGCCGTGGTATTTGGGATCAAGAGGAACGTTATCAAAACGCGCAGCAGCAACACTGTCCTCGGAGAAGGTTTTGCGGGTTGCCGTCTGTTGCCCAACTTGCGGGGAGGTCTCACCCTGACGCGGAGGATTAGTCGCTTCAATGGTACCTTCTTGCTTGACGGACGGGGCTGCCGTGGGGGCGGCAGCCTCCGTCGTCTTGCTTCGCAGTTCGCCGAGCTGCGTCTCGAGCTTGCCCATTTGCTTGCGCAGTTCGTCGAGTTGTTTTTGCAGTTCTTCCACCTTTTGATTGGAATCCGACTGAGCAATGGCACGCGCCGGAAAGATGGTTCCGGCAAACAAACCTACGGCTGATAAGACCAATGCGCGGCCTTTCATTTAGCACCTCTTCTCCGGAGTTTTTGGCTATCGAGTGCCGCTCGCATTGGGAACGAGCTTCCCCGCTGCGTTCCATCTGCTTGGAACGACGGGCGAGCGGAGCGGAATGGCGGCTAACACCTAGACCATTTCCGGTTTCGAAGGTTGAAATACATCGCCGAAAGGCTCAACTGTCACTTCTTACAGGGAAGATAGACTGCAAGACCAGTCTGCTTTTAGGGTTACGACAACCTCAGCCAAACGGACGCAACACCAACTAAGGTGATTCCCCTACTCGAGGTTGCGGGCACGACCGGATTGCCAAGGGTCAAGCAAACCACAGATGCTAAGGAAAAGGTCCGAGGGCTAAAGCCATGCGCACAATGAACAGCGTTCTCCTCGTAGAAGACTTCGGGCCCTTTCGCGCGCTCGTGTCAAGTTTGCTTCGGGAAAAGCCGGACTTCGAAGTGGTAAGTGAAGCCTCAGACGGGTTGGAGGCAGTTCGTTGCGCAGAAGAATTGGATCCAGACCTGATTCTCATGGACATTGGCCTGCCTGGACTCAACGGAATCGAGGCCGCGCGGCGGATTCGAGAGCTAGCCCCGCGATCCAGGATCGTCTTCCTCACCCAGGAAGGCTCCTCCGAGGTAGTGGAAGAGGCGCTCAGCTCGGGTGCGCTAGGCTACGTCCACAAACCACGAGCTGGAAACGATCTATTCCCCGCGGTCGCCGCAGTGCTTGAAGGCAAACAGTTTGTCAGTGACGGATTGCTTGCCGCAAAGAGAAATCTGGCGGCTCGACCCGTGAGCACCCTCCCTCTCCAGCTGCAACTCGATTGACGACAGACTGGATTCCTGTGAAACCGCAGTCCACGTAAAGAGTGTCGGAGAACTCCAGGATGAACGGTTTGTTCAAGTTCGCCATCCCGGACGAGATGGATATTGGTTTCCGAGTTTTAACCGCAGCAGGTTCATTGACCCACATAAAGTACAGATCAACATTTGTTTTTCTCATCAAATTCCAGTGATCTTAAAAGTGCAATCTTGCTAAGCGGTGATCGTATTGAGGGATCCTCGAAATCACCGGACACGCCTCAAGGAAACTCCGTGTCCCAAATTCCTGCGTGCGCGGCCTTAGCGCCAAGACTCAGTGGGACGGTGGCGCGAATCACGGTGCCGCGCCCGGGTTGGGAATCTATGAAAAGTTGTCCATGGACCAGTTTCAAACGTTCCTTCATGCTGGTCAGGCCCAAACCGCTGCCCGTGATGGCCGCCTCGGGGTCAAAGCCAACTCCGGAATCGAGCACCGTCAGCTCAATTTCATCCGGTGCACCCTTGAGGCGAACCTCGAAGTGCCGCGACCCGCTATGCTTGACAGCATTCTGGAGCCCTTCCTGCAAGACGCGAAAGAGGCAAAGCGCGATCTCCTGAGGCAGCTTCCTCGAGATCTTGTCGGTGTGAAGCTCAATCTCGACTCCACGCTCCTCGGCTAGCTCTTTACAGAAACTCGCGGTTGCTGCCACGATGCCCAGGTATTCCAGCTTTGAAGAGTGCAGGTGATGCGATAGGGATTGCACGTCACTCCCGAGACCTGAAAGAAGTTCACGTATCTCTTCGAGGCGTTGACTGGTTGCCGCAGACGGCAGAGAAGAAAAATCCTTTTGTAAGCGTTCTAGATTCACGGTCACCAATGCAATTCGCTGATTGATGTCGTCGTGAAGCTCTCGGGCGATCCACGCGCGTTCTTCCTCCTGGGCTTTGATTAGCTTGCGGCTGATGTCGGACAGAGACTCTTGAACCAGTTTGCGATCTGTAACGTCGATGCACGAACCGATGTATCCGGCAAAGGAATTATCCGGGTTAAATCTTGGCACCCCTCGATCAGAAACCCAACGATACTCGCCATCGCGCCGCCGGAGGCGATACTCCATCTCGAAAGGCTCGCGCCGGTCAAACGCGCTCGCATAGGTCTGCAAGCACTGTTGCAAATCCTCAGGGTGCACGCCCTCCTTCCACCCGTCTCCCAGTTCTGACTGCAGCGGACGACCGGTGAAATTGAGCCAAGGCTGATTGAAATACGTGCAGCGCTTGCCGGGGCCGGACATCCAGATCATGACGGGAGCAGCGTTGGCGACATGGCGGAAGCGCTCTTCGCTTTCCCGCAAGGCGGCTTCGGCCTGCTGCCGCTCGGTGATATCCACCAGCACTGTAGTCAAATATTGGAGGTTCCCATCGGCGTCTTTCACTGATCCTGCATTGAGGAGTACGCTTCGCTTTTGACCTTCTTTCGTGACGATGATCATCTCTTCGTCGTGCAGTGTTCCAGTTCGCTGCCACTTTTCAAGCAAATCCACCATCTTAGGGACCGACCCGAGAGCATAAATCGTGGACAAGGACTTCCCGATCAGTTCTTCTCTTGCGTAACCGAGAGCCTTGCAGGCCGCGGGATTGGTGTCCAGGATTTCGCCATTTGCAGAAGTCATAAAGCAATATTCGGGCAAGGTGTCAAAAAACTGCCGGAATCGATTCTCTGAATTACGTTCTGCCTCCTCAGCCTGCTTAAGATCGGTAACGTCCGCAAAGATGGAAAGGGCACACGGCTCGCCGTTGCATTCAATGATCTCCGAGGAGCCTAAGGTCGCGCGGATCTGACCGTCTTTTCGGCGAACTCGAACCTCGATATTTCGCGCAGCGCCTTCAGCCAGAAGACGCTTCACGAATTCCTCCCTTTGCAGCGGGTCGACCCAGAGGCCAATGTCCAAGGGGGTTCGGCCAATCACTTCGTCGGGGCTCCACCCCGTCAGGTGCGCGTACGTTTCGTTGACTTCGACATAGCGGTGATCCGCGAGGCTGGTTATGGCGATGGCCAGGGGGCCTTGTTGAAAGACACTCGAAAACTTGCGCTCCGACTGCTCGAGAGCCTGTTCCGCGCTTTTTCGCTCGGTAATGTCAACCGCCATCCCGACCATACGCCTGGGTTCGCCGTTCGTTGCGTATTCCAGCGTACCTCGTGAGACAATCCAACGGGTTGTGCCGTCAGGCCAAAGGATCCGGAATTCCTCAGCGAAAGGCCCGTGGTGACCTCGCCTGGTTTCAGCCACGGCATCCGAGATTCGCTTTCGATCATCCGGGTGCACATACCTGTAGAAATCGTCGACCTCCCCAGAGAAGGTTTCGGACCTCATCCCGAACATCGTAGGTAAGTCGCCAAACCAAGCCACTCGATCGGTCTTAACATCTAGGTCCCAGCCAACCGCTTTCCCATATTGCATCGCCAGTCGGAGGCTTTCGCTGGAGCGGACCAGCGCCATTTCCGTCTTTCTTCTCTCGGCTCGTTGCCGAAGCAGCGCCGCAATGCCGAGCGATTGCGCTACCAGGACAAGTATGCCGGCAAGTATATATCGCTTATACAGCCCCCAGAAGCTCGGCGGCCGATTGAGCACGATGCTGCCGGGCGGCAGATTGCTCTCGGCAATCTTCCAGCGCCGCAGGGCACGCCAATCAAACATGTAGGAGTGGTTGCTCATCACGACGGGGATATCCTCGGGCCTCTCGCCGTCGAGAACCCGTACAGCCATCTCCGCCGCGACCTGAGCGTCCTCCGCCCAATTCACCAGGTCGCCACCCACCGTTCCCGCCCTAAGATCCACATCGTCCATGACAAAGACCGGGGCATTCGCGGCGCTAGCCACTAAGGGTAAGGACTGAACTGAACCAATAAAGCGCTCTCCCGCCGCATCTTGTGAGATGGAAGTGTGATAGACAATCGTGTTGCTTGGCAGATGCCTAAGCCGCTCAAGCAGGACAGGCATCGTCACGTCCGTAAGATACCTGAAATCGAGCTTCAATTCGTTGTTTTGGAAAGCCTGTCTTGCGACGGCTTCCCACGCTTCGTCGAATTTGCCCGTACCGCCCACGACCACGACGTGCTTGGTGCCGGGTAACAAGTGGAGTGCCGCGCTTAAAGTCTCTGCCGGCCGTAGCCTGCCTAAAACGCCGGTAAAGTGCATGTGTGACTTTAGCTGTTCCGGCATCTCTCCCACAACCGCGCAAAAGACGATGGGCGTATCTCGGATGAAGCTTTCATGCGACTCGGCGATGAACCTAAGGGATGCTGATCCGGCCGCAATGATTACGTCGGGTTTGCGTTCTGAATACTTTTGTATAAGCAACTCGCGAAACAGGCGCTGAGAAGCTTCTTCTGGAAAAAACGTCAGTTGCAAACTCTCATGATACAGCTCGATCTGGTAAGACGAATTCTCGAGACCGCGGAAGATTGCTTGATCGACTTCTGCGAAGGCGGGCGATGAAACGATCCCAAGGTCATTAAGAATCAATACTCTCCGGGTTTGCTTGAGCTGCGCTCCCAGGCTCGAGGCGAACAACAGGCAGCAAAGCACCATTAGGAACATCGCTACTGATGAGCAGCCGCCTCCACGCTCGAATCGCAGTTTCCCGCACGTCTGACTACTCCGCGAACGTCTTGGCCTTGGCCAATGCGCCATACGAGAGAGGGAGGTTGCGGTCATTTTCACTGATGTCCGAAAAGTGAAACAGGCATGCCCTCCTCGGGCAGCCAGAAACTTCATGCAACTTATGTCTGGTAAAACCTGGCAAATTTGACAGGTTGGGCTATCGTTGCTTACGGTTACCAGCGTTTCTCCATAAATCTAGAAAGCTTACGCCAACAGAGGCGGAAGAGCTACGTTTTTCAGCCACCTAAGCCACCTAGCTACTTTCCGGCGCGAAATAGAAGCCAAAAGTAGCCAACTGGTGCAGAATCTCGTCTGAGTTTTTGACCGGAACGTTATTTTCTGCTTGACAGAATTAAATAGTTTCCTACTATCGTTGTATGAGTAAGATACGAAGTAACCGCCAACTCCTTCGTCGACTCCTGAAAGCCGCACGGTTGATGGTGCAGGGCGGATTATCTGAGACCACTCGCCGCTGCGGCAACCGAA
>Ga0182041_10000343_pt1 | contig 22013 bp, 26 predicted proteins | sample flu12Cox44000178_FD_125967 | JGI IMG/M metagenome (GOLD analysis project Ga0182041, IMG submission 125967) | Lab enrichment of tropical soil microbial communities from Luquillo Experimental Forest, Puerto Rico - flux8day.12C.oxic.44.000.178 | ecosystem: Environmental > Terrestrial > Soil >...
CGACTTGCAGAAATGCGGATTGGCGGAGAGAAAATTCTCCGGGTGGCAAGAGAGGTTGGTGAAGTTGCAGCGCCCACCGCCCGAGATCAGGATCTTCTTTCCGATCTGCTCAGCCCGCTCCAGCACCACGATGCGCCGGCCGCGTTTTCCGGCCTCGATCGCGCACATCAGCCCGGCCGCTCCCGCGCCCAGCACGATCGCGTCAAAATTATGAGCCATGTCGGAGTGGAGAGCTTTCTACTTCGCCTCCGAGATGCTAAAACAACGGCGCTTTCCTGTCTCTGCACTGCCCCGGCATGGCCGCGCACTCGCAAAAAAAAGAGGCCAGCACCCCGCTGGCCTCTTTCGGCGATAGAGGGCGAATGATCTACTGCGGCTGCGAAGCGTCCTTCTTCGAGCCCTTTTCCTTCATCATCTTGACGGAGGAAACCTGAATCTGGCTCGAGGCGGCATCAGTGCTGCCCTTCAGTGCCACATGGTGCCCCTCGTGGCCTTTCACCGCGTCGGGGTTCGCGATAGTCCAGCTCTTGCCGTCATCACCCACCAGTGTCTTGCCGTCCTGGCTGATGGTGCCCTTCACTTCCCCGCCGCCTTTCTCTTTCTCCATGCCTCCTGCCTGCCCTGCCTGGCTCGCCGGGGTGGCTTGCCCCGCCTGGCTGGCGGCTGGGTCCTGTGCGCCGGTCGAGCCGGTGCTCTGGTTACTGGATTGCGCCAAGGCCATTCCTGTGAGTATCAGGAACGCCGAGAGACTGAGCCCTAGGGTTTTCTTCATCGTTTGCCTCCAAAATTGAAATTAGGCCGTTGAGAGTATGGGACTGTGGTGTCTAGCCAGCTTTGCGCTTGTACTCGGGGGTGCTTTCAACGATCGCCGGATGCCAGTTCGCGATCTGGCGCTCCGCTTCTTCTTTGCTGATGCCATAGCGCTCCTGGATCTTTCCCACCAGCCGGTCGCGCTCGCCGGCGATCATTTCCACGTCGTCGTTAGTGAGTTTGCCCCACTGTTTGCCGACCGCACCCTTCATCTGTTTCCACTGACCCTTCACTTGATCCCAATTCATTACAGGCCTTCCTAACAAATTCCGGCGCACACTCCGCGACGAGCGCAGCACCGTATGCAATCAACGCTACATGCATTCCACGCTACGCCCTCCTGCGCACGGATGATCTCGGGTAGATCACGTACAGCCTGTGATGGAATCTCGGATACGGTTGGTCTTGACAACCGCCGGGCTCGTCCGCAAGCAAGAGTCGCGCGATTTCCTCAACAGGTTGGCTTCCGAATTGCTCCGAAACTTAAGAGAATCCTAGGGGGAAAGCTGTACTCGTAGGCGCAATGCAAGCAATCATGAGATCCATTGTGACAATCGATTTCTCATCCGACCTTTCCACGTTCGTGTACACCCCCCTTGCCCTGAGGCTAGGGCTGACCTCTGCCTGCGCAGTCTCCAGTGAATCGGCTTGCAGAAGTTCCATGGTCAGGTCCGATGTAGAATCGAACCTTGCGAAAGTGGCGGAATTGGCAGACGCACCAGACTTAGGATGAGAGTCTGGGTGATGCACCCAAGCGCATCGAATTGCATCCCTAGACGAATCAGTGGATTACAAGCTGTCCTCAAGCACTCAGGCGCAGCAAGGCGCACGGAATTCCAAAACGAACTGACACCAGAACCGTCACCGTTGGAGGCCGCCTTCTCGCTGCCAGGACCTTGGGGGCAGGGGTCAATGAGTCTAACGGGGATTTTGCATCAAGTACAAGGCGAGCACTCTATTGCTCGCCTCGCCGCGATGATCTTTCGGCTGCAAATCGCAAGAGCGCAAGTTTACAAAAACTCGAGTCTTCACCCGATGGTTCGGTCTCAGGTGATACGCCACACTACTTTATGGACTGCCAGCATTTCTGGCTTTCACATTCTCGTTTGAGAGCCACCGGGTTCCGGTAGGAGTGATCGTTTCATGGAATTGTGCAAGCTGCACATGCTGAAGCATCATCCCAAGTTACCCAATGGGCCCGCCACCTACCAGCTTTTGATCGCGAGAGAAGCCAGCCAAAGCGGCTCGGTACAGTCCGTAAACTTCCCCTCATGGGACTCACTTGCGCGGACACTCGCGAGCGTCGGGGTGGGCGAGACTGAACTTCAGGATGCCAAAGCTGAACTGGATGTAAATCGTCATTACAAAATTACGGGAGTGTCCCTGTCACCTGCGCAAATCGAACTACTCAGCGCTTCATCCGATGAGCTGGGAAAAACGCGATAGCTGCAACAACAGAAGGACATCAAGCAAGAACCCTCCAATTACTTGAAGGCACAGATCGTGAGTGCTCGATCAGTCGCGCCGAGTGCGGCGGCGAAGTCCAAGGAACAAAAGCGCCACATTCAGCACAGAGCACGTCGGCTTCCCCAGTCGCTGGAGAACGCATTCGGGGTATTGGTGCAAGCAATTCTCTTCGCTTTATTTCTGGCGGCTTTCATCGTGGCGTCGGAGCCTTCAGTGATGTCAATTGATAGTGTGCAGTCCTTACAACGCAAAAAACGGGTGCCGCTTGGTGTAAGCAAGATGCCCAGACGATGACCTTTTGCCTGGGTGCTGGTGCTTGTCGGCATGAGCGCACCTCCCAGATCGCGCGCGTTATTGTACGCCCACTTCACTGCAGTGACATCGTGGTAGTGAAGAACAACACACGGGCGAACTCCCTTCGCCGCAGAGACAGCCTGACTCAATGAACGAACGGTGCCGATAGGCAGATGGTTGGCGAAATCATTACACAAGCTTGCGCTGTTTGTTCGCCTTTTTGAGGGGCAAGCAATGACAGCCTTCTGAGTCCGTAATCTGATGAAATGTACTCTTGGGCCGACAAATAAGTGACAATTGTTTTGCAAATCCCTGACAAACCGGACTGCACAGCCGCCTACCGTCATCGGTGGCCCGATTCGGAGGTGTATATGCAGGATAAGACCACTCTGCGGAAATCGGTGTACGTCCTGGCGGTCTTAATAGTAAGCGGCCTTTTGGCCACAGGCCAGGACAGCGAATTCAACTCCCGACACAATACCCTCATCGCCGATCAGTTCAACAATCGAGTGATCGAAGTCGATCACAAGGGCAAGATTGTCTGGCAATTTGGCCTTGGCCCGTCGGATTTCTCGTCTGCATCAATCATCGGTACCAACGACGCCCAGCGCATAGGCGAGCTGACTCTAATGGCTGGTACCGGTACCCCAGGCGGCCAGCCCGAAGCGCCGAACTGCACCAATCCCAACGGATGTCCTGACAATCGAGTGTTGTTGGTGGATCGCTTTGGTAACATCGTTTGGCAATATGGGAACTTTGGCGTCACCGGGAGCGGCCCCAATGAACTCAACGTCCCTGTGCAAAGCACGTGGCTTCCCAACCGACACGTGCTGATCACCGACCAGGCTAACGAACGCATCATTGAAGTGGACGTGGCAACTAATCAAATCGTCTGGCAATACGGTACGACGGGTGTCTCCGGCAATGGTTCAAACCAACTCAACAACCCGAACTGCGCCGAACTGCTGGAGAACGGCCACGTTCTCATCTGTGACGAAAACAACAACCGCGCCCTCGAAGTTAAGCGCACCCTGCCATCCGGCGGCGACATTGTCTGGCAATACGGAAGTGGTGACCCAAATATCAACAATCCAGTCAGTGGTGTTGCTTTCGCCAGCCGGCTCGAAAATGGTCACACACTCATCACAGATTCGAACCACTCGAGAATTGTGGAGATCGACAGAGGTAAGCACGTGGTGTGGGAGTACTTTACTTGCGCTGGCTCGGGCTGCACTTTGACGCGAGGCACTGGCCCTTTGCCCACCCGCGCTGTCCGCTTGAAGAACGGTCACACGTTGATCAGCGACCAGTACAACCACCGAGTGATCGAAGTGAACCACGGCAAAAACATTGTTCGTACCTTCGGTAAACTCGGCGCCATCGGCTACAACGCGGAAAGCGTAGCCGGCGGAGGACTCAACTCTCCTTACGACGCAAAACGGATCGGCGACTATACAGGACTTACGCCGCCCTTCTTTGACTTCGACGACGACTAACGATCCCAGCATGGATTGACGGGCATCACTGGAAAACAGTGATGCTCATCTCCATGGTTCGAAGGGAAACCCTGCATAAGACTGCTCGGAAGAAGCCGTCGTAAACGTTGTCGCACGTAGTCGAAAGCGCCCCGTCAAGAGTAAATTCCCTCATTGCAGATCATTTGCCAGGAATTAAGTCCCATTGACACTCGCTTTTTTGTCTCGCGTCAGACTTCGTCAGCAAGAAGTACATCGGAGAAAAAGAAGCGCTCCGAAACACATGGCAGCCAAGTGGCAATGGCGAATTTCGTCGGGCTCAAGCTCAATTGATCGTGGGAAATATGAGAGGGAAATTCAGCCCCGCCTACCCTCAGTCACTGTCGCAGGTATTGCCGCGGCGCTCGGTGTCGGTGAGCCCTACGCCGCTGACATCCGCAGGGGCGCCGACGCCCGCCCGCATGCGAGACACTGGGCAAACGCTGGGGGCGGCAATTGGCATTTCAGCGGGTGAGTGAGCATCGGACTCTACTTGTCCGGACCAGTCGCCCCTCCCCGCTCACTAACACGAGATGGGCTGCAAAAACAAAGAGTCCTGGGAGAGTCGCCTGGCCTTACTGCAATGTTCGCCTGACCGGCCTGCGTTCCCGGCCCGCATAGCCAGCTATTGCTAGGGAGTGAACCGATAGCCTATTCGCCGTACGGTACGGAAGTGGATCGGATTCGCGGGGTCTCTTTCGAGCTTCTGCCTGAGCTGCCAAATGTGATTATCCAGTGTGCGTGAAGTGCCATAATCCACGTAGCCAAATGCTTCCTTCATGAGTTCCCGGCGAGAGATGGCCCGTCGGGCATTTTGCGTAAAGAATCTGAGTATCTTGAATTCTTGATGTGTGAGCTCAATAGCTTGGCCGTCGAAACTGGCTACCATTCCCTCGAAGTCCACGCAAACCCCGTCAAACGTCACTAACTTATGGGCGTTGATCTGACGTGCATGCCGGATCGCACTGTGTACGCGTGCGAGCAGTTCTCGCGGACTGAAGGGCTTCGTCACATAATCGTCGGCTCCCAGCTCGAGAAGCATTACCTTGTCGAGGACATCGGTTGCGGCGCTGAGTACGACGATCGGCACCGAGGATGATTGGCTTCTGATCTCGCGACAAACGTTCTGTCCCGAGACGATAGGTAATCTCAGGTCGAGAATAATGGCTACCGGAGCAACGGTGTGGAACGCCTCCAGCGCAGACTTGCCATCACCACTAATCTCAACCTTATACCCTTCAGATTCAAAGAGTCGTTTCAATGCTTTCTGAATAGCTCGATCATCGTCGACCACTAGAATCCGGTCCATAACTGCCGTTTCCGGGAAAAGGAGTAGCAACCTTGACTCGCACCGACTTGCGCTCCTTCATGGCTACCACTCTACGAGCTGAAGCCTCGATGGAAAGGGTTCCCGGAGCCCGCCCAAACAGATAGCAAGGCGCCTCTGAATCAGGAGCGTGAGCTTGTCAAGTGAAGGATGTGTCACCAGACGGTAAAAAGATTGTGATGTTGTACGCACGTAATTCTTGACGATCAATCGCAACTCCGTGACAAGCCTCTGATTGCATCTGGTTAACCGCCGCCGGGCGGAGATACAGCTTCAACCGTCACAAGGCTTTTATATCGCTCGCATACGCCTCGGAATCGAGCACGGTAAAGTGTCAGTGAATCCTGCGCGACTGGTACCCCGACGCCACGAAGAGAACAGCCCTATTCGCTGGCTCACTGCCGACGAAGAAACCCAACTGCGAGCGATCATTGCCTCACGCTATTCCACAGAGGTGCCGGCCTTCGACCTCGCTCTGCACACCGGCGTGCGCCGTTCCGAGCAGTACCATCTCTCAGTTTGGTGCCGGGTCAAAGGGGAAGAAAAGCATGTGACACTCGGGCAGCGCCAGGAGAAGGCACGGAAAGCGGCACAGGCGCGGTGGGGCAAGCGAGGCCGAACGATAGGGTAGTTTTCTGGTGGCAGTTCCGTCACGGGCTTGCCGCCCAGAACGGGGTTCCCAATGAAGGAATTCCCTGGTTCGTCAACCGCTTTGCGAAATTCCAGAAACGCTCTGACCTTGGCAGTGCTCGGCTTTTTCATCGATCCACCTCTGGACCAACAAACAGCGAAAGTACAGAATGCCTCCGCTATGGATGAGGGACGCAAACGTGTAATCGGCATCATGGCCGCGATCATGGCGAGCCTTCACATGAGAACAGCGGATGACCTGTTTGGCAATCCCCAAAGGAGCCCGAGAACCGATGGGCTCATCGCCGCCAGCATTCAATGGGCAGAAAGGATCATGCAGAAGATTGATGCGATGTTCGGGCTGAACTGGGGTGTAAGGGCTTCAATTCTGCGACGCTGCTTCACGCTGATGGAGTTTTCTCCGAACCGCTGCGAGGAGCCTTTCAAGACGTTGCTTTTCGGTGTCCCGCTCGATGCGGGCTTCTTTCATGCGAAGTTCTTGGCGTTCCGACTGCGCGGTCCGTAATGGCTGGATATGCATACGTTCAAGGTCCTTGGGAGTGCGACGGTAAACCAGGGTGAGGTTGCGCTAAAGCATACGCCGCAGGCAAGGACCACGCAATGACAGGCTGAGATCTTGATCACTTCACCCGGGCGAAATTCTGAGCGAGCTGCGACTCCACCCACACTCACGGTCGCGGGGGATTATGTTTTGAGTACCGCTCGTCAGTCATCGGAACGCCCTCCACGATCAGAAATTCCTTGCTGCATTTCTCGCACCGGGTACGCAACAAGAAGGATTCATCCGCGAGGGCAGCAATGGGGCTTCTGATTTCCTGGCCACAGTACGGGCACTTCATTCGTGGAAGCTTAGCGTGGGATTGCGGTCAGCGTCATTGCTCTAGCGCAAAGTTCGAGGTGGTGCATCGGTAAGCATGGAGGTCTCATCGCGGCTTCGAAGAGATCAGCAAGTACAGGAAAAGCAGCAGTGCGACGCCACTGAGGACACTCCTTACTGCGTGCAACGTGCCCCAGCGTGCCAGCAGGCGCTCCGCTTCGACCGACCGCCTATCCAGCGTCTGGCTAAGCAATTGCTTGTTGGTGGGCAGAATCACAATCAGGGTGAACGGGATGACCGATGCTAGTATGGCTCCCGCAACTATCCACCAAAACGTCCCCCCGGCGAGCCAAGCGGCTATGGACGATAGGAGACCCAAAACTGCCGTGGTCACCTGCATGACAGTCCCTCGACGATAGCTAGGCGAGAATTCCGTAGCTGCCACTTCCACTCCGCACTGCATTCTAGCTGGATGTTCGACGAGACTAACGTAGACAGCGGCTCCTGTGAACAGGCTGCACGAGAGAACCGCGAGGAATTCAGCGATCTGGCGCATGGCTCCAACCAACAACTAGGAAGCAAGAATGTGCTGTCGAGGTAGGCTCTTACCCAGATTCAGCACTTCGGCTAAATCGTCGGCAGCCTTTTCGAGTTCTGGCACGCCTGCACTCGTGTCGCCCGAGGCAACGGGCAGGAACACGAGGGTCGATTCACCTTTCACTCCAGCGGAATCAAGATCGTATCGGAACAAGGCAACTACTTCCACTTTCGCACGACGGGAGTCTGGGCGAACGTAGCTCTCCTCCAAAAAGATGTGAAACGTCTTGCCATCCGACCGGGACACAAGCGGACTTCGGTGGGCAGTCGCGGGTTGAACCGATCTTTCCTTTCCTTTAGCGGTACAGTGGGGGCAAATAACGAAGTTCTTCAGCAAGCTACCTCCTCCATTCGCGCCAGCCGTTGTTGGTTAGTGTCACACCAACCACCTTATCGAATTTCATCGCGGCACAGTTGACGTAACAGGCGTTTACACGCAGTGGCCCATTAGAACCCGGCCCCCTGAAACTGCTAGTGCAGAGCGGACTCGCGAAAGAAATCGTCCAGGAGGACGGGACAGCGCGGCGGTACACGCATGAACTAGCGATTGTTGAGTGTAGCCACGCTCACTGCGTCTGCAAGGACTTCGGGGCTACGGTCGAATAGGCAGGAAAACCGCCGTCACGGCCTCGCCCTCTCCCCCAAGGGAAAGCAGTGACGGCGGGTTGAGGCCGCCCCTGCCCAATATGGCTCATTGGCTAAGAACAGAAGACGGCACGCGGCGTTGCGACATCAGCGCAAAGGGAAGTATCGCCACGAGCCCCTTTGCTGGTTCAGAGACTTGTATGTAGTCCGGGATTCCGTGCTTTTTTCCGTGAACAGGACTGGGGAGGGACTTACATTGAACTCCGTCAGGTTGCCCGATGGGCGTCACTCTGCATACTCCCAAAACGTACAGGCTGCACCTAGAAAGGCTGAGTCAGGCACTAAAGAGGCAAATAGGCCCCGCATACCTTCCCGACAGAAGCAGGACGACATAGTCAGAACGTCAGAGCCCTTCAGAAGCTTGCAGGGCATTCAAAGATAGAAACCACGATGCGGTATGTACGCCCCGACGAAGCCGATGTTCTGGAGATCGCGAGCGCTGTGCATCATGCCCGCGCCAACAAGGGCGCCGTCACTACAGTTTTCACTACAGTCGATCAACAGAAACCACAGGAAGCGCGTAAGATGTAGAATCTAAATGTGCGAAAGTGGCGGAATTGGCAGACGCACCAGACTTAGGATCTGGCGGGGAAACCCGTGGGGGTTCGAGTCCCCCCTTTCGCACCATCTGTCCAACCCATTCGATATATGTCAGTTAGAGGATACTCGCGGCAAAGAAACCGCTGAGTGCGAGGGAGTTGTTCCGGGCTGAGTCTGCCCGAACTCTGCCCAAACTGTTTTTTCTCCAGCTTCAATCTTTTTAGCGGCTTCGATGAGATCCGATTCGCTCACGATGTTGTAACGGTCGAATACTGTGCGTGTCTTATGACCACTGATCTTCATCGCAACGGCTTCGGGAATGTTGCGGCGGACCATGTTTCGCACAGCTGACCTGCGGAGATCATGAAAAATCAGGCCATCATACTTCGGGTGCTTCGGCTTGATTGAGCAGTGAGGACACTCTCCGGTTGGATCAAGCGCAACTTGCAACCCAACGTTTTCGTTAGCGCACTTTGGGCACAAGAGTCGCCCTAGCCCAGCAGCGCAGCAGAGATTACTCCACGCTTCGCGGAAGTCACGGACTCGCGTGTCGTCGGGGCGCGAAGATTCCGACATTGGCGAGCTTTCGTTGGAGTTGGGCGAGGCGATAGCGGCGCAAGGAACGAACACTGACAAATGAGATCAACGGCTATGAGAAAGCGAGATGCCAACCGCAAAGCAAGCCGAAGCTGTAGGCGGCTTCGTTTACAGACCCCGTGCGTCACCGTTGAGGTAGCGCCAGAACGATTGATCGAAGTGCTGACTCGCAAGTCCCTCCCGCCGCATTATGAGAAGGGCACCGCTGTGCATTACCAGCTGGCATCCGTTGCAGACCACGTTTTGTCAGGGTTGTAGAGCTCCATCTCCCTGAAGATTTTAAGTGAGTCCGGACCCGAGTCCTTTTGGTAAACAATGCCGTCAAAGCCCACAATGAATGTCTGCACCCCTGTAATCCGGTATTCCGCAGGCGCAGCGGCAAGAGCAAATCCTCCGATCATCGCGCCTCCGACGACGAAGCTCATTTGGCCAAGCGGCGCAGCCGGGCCCTGTCCTTTCAAAATCTTGAAGTAGTAACCGTGATAGGGCTTGCTCTTGTCTGTGTAGCCTTGCTGCAAAGCCTTGGCAATCCCCTCGGCAATGGGTCCCCCCAGGCTACCGTCGGGGTTATACCAGACAAGCCCGTCATGTTTGCCTGGGGTGCTGATGACTCGCTGGGCATACTGATTTACTTCGGAATTGTCCCGCTTCTCCAAGGCGTATTCGTGCTGTGCATCCACGTATCCCCGACATATCTCGATTGCATCCAGTTCATTCGAACCGATGCGCCGGTAGAGTATCTCCTGACGGCCAGCTTTGGTATCGAACAGCCACTCGTTGCCTTTCTTGATCAGCGGGATCGGCAGCGGCCAACCGTCATCGCCAACCAGAACCCTGGCGCTGCTAGCCTTCTTGGGATCTACTTTGGCCTCCGTCTTTTGCCGTCCCTTTGCCGCAAATTCCGCCGCCTTGTTCTTGTCGCCGACGGGGTCTTCAGACGACAAGAGATCCTCGGAATCCGAGCCAAGAATTTGTTCCAACGTAGGCAGGTCATAGGCACCCGCAGCTTGTACCAGGGCATCGGCAGCTTCCTGGGGTGTCGCGAAGGCTTTCTGCTGCGCAATCTGAGAAGCTCCAGGAGAGGCGTTCCCTGACCGTGTCGCTACGATCGTCGCTGAGGCACCAGACAAAGCCACCATCAGCGAGACCCGGAGCATTTCCCGGCCGACAATCGTTGCATTCGATATCACCCCGGCGTCTCGGATCATGGATTACCTCCTTCGCCCGCCGCCGCCGCTACGACCGCCGCCGCCGCTACGACCGCCGCCGCTTCGCCCGCCCATGCTCGACGCACCTCGAGAACTGCTCGCACGAGCGCTGCTGGCGCTGCTTCCCGATCCGCCAAGGGCACCTCCCCTGGAAGCGCTGTTTGCTCCCGACGATACACTTCGGTTTCCGACGCGGTCCCCGCCGCCTCCACGATTCGCGCTCCTGTCGCTCGTCCCAGCGCTTGGACGGTTGCCTCGATCTCCGGCTCCGCCACGATTATCTCCAACTCCACCGCGGTTATCCCCAACTCCACCACGATTATTCCCAACCCCGCCGCGGTCGCCGACTCCGCCCCTATTGCCAACCCCGCCGCGGTCGCCGACTCCGCCCCTATTGCCAACCCCGCCGCGGTCGCCGACTCCACCTTGTTGCCGCTGTCGGGCATTTGCTTGGCGATTCGCCATGGAATCGCCTCGCGCTGTGCCACCGAACCTATCGGCCGTAGTCCGGTTGGAATACGGAGTGCCGCCGCGGTGCTGCGGATTATGTTGCCAGGTGCCGCCACGATTTCCACCTCTCACGTTGGTACGGTTGCCCCCCTGGACGTTAGTATTGCGATTGAAATTATTATTGTTGTTTATGGTGATGTTATTGTTCCCGCCCCCGCCCCAGCCGCAGCCCCAGCCCCAACCCCCAGACCACATCGCTCCCATGGCCACTCCGACGCCGAACGAGAGTGCCATGCCACCGGCCACTGCCCATCCACTCGGTGGCGGAGGTGGGTAGTAAATGGGCGGATAGGGATAGGCGGGGGCGCCGTAAACGACCACAGGATCGTAGGACGGCACTTGGATCACCTGCGGGTTCGCCTGCTCAATAACGATCACCTGTTTGTTCTCAACCGTCTGGGTTTCTACTTTCATCTGTTCGTTCGACTTCAAGCCCTTATCCTGGGCCTTCTTGCGCATGCGCTGGACCGCGTTCATCACATCCGATTGCTGCGACAGAAAAGCGTTCCCCAAGTCGGTTGTCCACTGAATGTCGTCGGTTAGGCGCTTCACCACGTCGGGGAGTCCCGCCATCGCTTGGACGCTTGCGTCCCAAGGCTGCTTCGCCACGGCGTCGGCGAGGGCCTTATCCTTCAGATTCTTGTTTTTCGATAACCACTGTTGAAGCTGGATAAGTTCCAATGGATAGGTCGACGCCGCAAGCACCTGCGCCAGAACGGGATCCGGATAGAGAGCGACTGGCGCTACGAGAGAGTCCAATTGATCACTGGGAATCTTCGCAGCCTGTTCTTGCTGCGCACCACCTTGTTCTTGCGAGGGCTGCGTTGGCTCAGAAGGCGCAACGGGCGCAAATACCAGAAGAATCGCGCACATCACGGAAGTCAGCCGGTTCCACGTGGTATGCAAGTCCATATTTCGCCGCCGCAGCGGGTATAACTGCCCTAACGCAACCTGGGACACTGCCAAAATAAACAGGGGCAAGGATTCATCCTGTGTCGCTGGACTCCATTCTGTACACGGCCCCAACCGCACACAACACGAACTAAACGAAAGTTGCGGATTTAGGCGACCGGTGGCTAGATTTTTCCGCACCGATAACGACAATCTCATTTCAAATTGGAAGCCTGACATGATGTTCAGGACAGTTGTCCTCACTTGGTGCAATGGGTTTCGCGGGGATACTGTCTGTTTGCCGAAGACTCAATGGTGGACATCTGGAAATGAAGCAACCTCACCGACGCCGGTCTCGCTCCAGAGTGTTCTACCCAGCCACCACATGGTAAACGCCGACCTGGGGCCTATAGAAGATCCATCGTCCTGAAAACTGGAAGGTCACGCTGCCGGAACAGCAGGGGCAATTCGTGACGATAGCTCCACATGCAGGCATCACGAACAGTGGCGTGGGATATGGCGTGCTTCTCAACGGCGCTGCTGGGCCGAAGGGACAGAACCTGAGTATCGACGATATGACAGTTCAGCTTATTCAGCACATCCAGCAAAGTAACGAACTCGAGCAGCTGAATAAGCCGCAGCCAATCACCGTCGGGGGTATAGAAGGCCGCTCCACGTTTTTGCGTTCCCCTTCACCTTTCCCACGTGCCAACGGCCAGACTCAGCAAGAGCGGGACTGGCTGGTGACGGTTCCGCAGCATGACGGCTTGCTCATTTTCATGGTATTTGTGGCGCCGCAAGCAGAGTTCGCCCGCTTCCAGCCGACATACGAGGCGATGCGTGAAGAGTGTGCAGTTCTAGTGCCGAATTTCTAGGTGGCACTTGCTCTTCTGGCATTGCCCCAGAATCCTCGCCAACTCGGCTATTACCGGTACCGCCTGACGACTGGCGCGAGTCTTCGGCCGGTTGATCACCGTTTTCCAAATGGATCGAGTGACCATCAACTCTTCGCCCGTGTAGTCGTCCACTCGAATCCATAAAGGGAAACTCGAACTCCGCCGACGCGTCGACCCTAAGCCTATTCCGAAAGTCAGTGCTCACTCCCAATCTAGACATCTTTAGTGCGGTCGCCGCTGGTTGGCTCGACGACTCAAACCTTCACCGATTTATTCATCTCTTGGACGCGCGATCGGAGCAACTTCATCAAGCGGACTATCAGTTCCCCGCCCGCCTAGACGAGGCATGGCAGGGATTCGCAAAGCAGGTGTCCGACCTGAAGCCGGGCGCAAGCGTGTTCCTCATCCCTGCACCGCGCACCGCGGTGGGCGGGGCGGTGAGACCGCTCAGGGAAGAGAATGTAGTAATTTTTGGGGCGGAAGAAATCTCGACGGTAATTTCATCGCAGAGGGCGTTGAACGTCCTCGTCCAGCACGAGATGACGCACCTGTATCACATGCAAGTCAATCCCGAAATCAGGCAGATGATCGCGGAAGTGTATATGCCACCCTACGCAACCGACCGTGCAAAGCTTTATCAGGTGCTGTGGTTGGAGGGCTTAGCCGCGTACATGAGCAAAACCCTGAACCCCAACGGCGACTGACAAGGAGGTCTTGCTATCCGACACCGTCGCCGCGAACGTAAGAGCACTGTGGCCGAGGATTGGTTCAGACATTCGTGAACATCTGGACTCATCGAAGAAATATGACATAGATGCCTACCTTTTTGACAGCGATGCCAGCGGACATATCCCGAAGAGAGCAGGGTACTTTGTGGGAATGTTGATCGCCCAGAGACTCGCCAAGAAACACTCCTTTGCTGAGCTCTGCCGCTTGACGGGCCCCAGTTTGCGATCTGAGGTTGAAAGAGCGCTGCGCGAGTTGGAAGGCACCGGCATCTGAAAAGGCGGGAGACGGGTAACTGTTGCAAAATTGTTAACAACAGTTGAACCTGCCGTGCTGCGTGACGAGTCATCAATCTCCCAATCACGACGGCGACGACGAGTGTCCCAATGGAGCCGACCTAGTTTGCGCTGTTTGTAAAATTCTTGCTTTCCATTGACTTAACCTGCAACTCTGAATAATACTGCGACGGCTCCGTAACGCCTGTCTGTTGCGGGCTTTGAGCCGACTCCGGGGCGTAATCCTGCTTATCCCAATCTCTCAATTTCGATTTTGCACAGGAGGTCCCGTCGATGAATAGTAGCCGCAAACCAGCCAATAGACCGCGAACAAGAACAGCTTTGCTCGCTGCAACCATGATGTGGTTGCCCTTGATTATGACGATCAACGCTCTGGCCCAAGCTGATCCAGCACGAGTGGACGTCACTACGGCTGATCGTGTGGCCGCAACGTACGGTGTTTCGCATATCGCCACTCACATCTTGCCGGCCAAAACCCCGGCAGCCAGAACCGCGCTTGCCAGCAACTTGGCCACAGCTGCCACCGTCCACAGGAGCACGGCGACAGTCGCTTCGGCCACCATCCCGACCGTCCCAGCCCCCGGCTTCTACGGAGAGGATCTGACGTATCAAGGTGGCAAGTTCTTGAAGACTACAATTGCCCATCCCGTTTACGTCAACATGAGCAGCTGTGGCAATACCGTTGCCTCATGTTGGGGAAATCCCGCCGGATTTCTCTCCGATCTGAGCAACAGCGCCTTCATTCACCTGACTGACCAGTACGTAGGAACCACCGCCAGCAACCGGTACCCAGTTGGCTCATCCGTATCCACTACAATCCCGTTGTTTGTATCCAATGTGGCTAGCCAGGCAGATATTTTTGCGGTCGTGCATGCCGCAGCCATGGCACACGGCACAGGATATGACCACATCTATCACGTATTCTTGCCCAAGGGCGTGGACACGTGCTTTGACCTCACCAACATTTGCTATTCGCCTGATAATCCCGCATCTTTTGTCTTCTGTGCGTACCACGGAAGTTTGACCTTCAGCGATATCGGTCATGTGCTTTTGTCGGTAGAGCCTTACCAGAATGTCCCGAACGCCTGCGCCGAGCCGGCTCCTAATCCAAACAGCGTGCTGATTGATTCGACCAACTCTACCCTCTCACACGAGCAAATCGAATCCATCACCGATCCCGATCCGAATGGCGTAGGAAACAAAAACAGCGGCTGGGTGGCCCAGAGCAGTTCGGTGGCATTCAATAGTGAAATCGGAGATCTGTGTGTCATTCTCACCAGTGATCCCAAGATCATGCTCAACGGTAAGAATTACCAATTGCAAGGAGAGTATTCCAACCGTTATCACGCCTGTGCGTTCGCCCCATAAGCGTAGCAGTGAGTACTGGGGCTCTACCGGTGACAGGGCCCCTTCTTGGTTTAGCGGGAACACGGAGCTGAACAAATACGTTGCGCCCGGGAGCTACGCCTGGGTCTGGCTGATGAAAAATCATGACCCCGAAAAAGGCGAACAAACGGCGCACGCTTGTGTAATCGCCTGTGGCTGATGTCATAACGACGTCGGCCTCACAACGGATTTGTGCTCACCACCAAACCTCACCGAGTGCTACTGACGACATGGGCACCGCTGGAAAACCTTGCTGAACCAGGCATCCGTAGCACTCGGTCGCATTCAATCATCTTTCATGTAAGTCGCTGATTTCCCGTGCACGATGAACTTAGGATCTGGCGGGGAGCCACGGCCCTGCGATAACTAAGACAAGCAGCTCCGAATTCCAGAATGCGGCAGCGAAAGGGCGGAATTTTATGAATACGATCCGTACTACCTTCACATTATCGAATGTCGATCCTGCGTAGGAGGCAACCGCTCAGCAGCCGAAGGGATTGGTGATGGCGTTCATGAAGCAGTACCAGCATCTGCTCAACCAAGAAGGGAGAGACGATCGTCAACTGCAGCGGCAAGACAAGCCCAGCTACGAGAGCGGCAGGGACAACTTCAGCAATTGCAGGGGCAAGTGCAAGCGCAACACTGCCCCGGGGTTCTTCCAGAGTATTTGTAACTTTCTGACGGGCAAAGGTGCTGGGTCCGGAAATCTCGAAAATGGGTCAACCTTTTCCGAGAAGGTCCACCGCAGGCCGAGCGGCATGGCTGGAGATTCCTGAATCTGCGGTGCACTCGACCAAATTGGCTGTTTCTGTACTCTGCCGATGAAACGCCGCATCCGGCCTTAGCCTGCCAACCGGCCTGCCAACCGGAGTTGCGGGTGGCGTGCGCCACCCGCAACTCCCGCGTGTTCTAGAAAAACAGTTTCAAGGCAAGTTGGATCTGGCGGTTTGACGTCGTGAAATCGGACCGGACAACCGTCAAGGTCGAACGTCCAATGGTTCCGCTGCCCACGACGTTACCGGGCGGCTGGAATTGCGGGCGATTGAAGAGATTGAAGGCCTCGCCGCGCAACTGCAGGCGGAAACGTTCGGTGATGTGGACGTTCTTCATGAGCGCGAGGTCGGTCTCGTAGTAGCTCGGCCCCCAGAAGCTGTTGCGCCCGGCATCGCCCTGGGTTCCGAAAGCGGGAACGCTCGCAGTGAACGCATTATTATTCACCGCTCCGGTCCGCACTCCATTCACTGGGTCGATCCTCAGGCCCGTACTCGCATAGGGGTCGCCAACAACGTTGGGCCATGAAGCGCCCACGGCCACGGTAGCGCCGGTGCGAGCGTAGTCCACTCCGGGCACAAACACGGTGTAAGGATGACCGCCCTGCAGGGTCACGATTCCCGAAGTTTGAAAGCCTTCCAGGACGCGCCCGAGAATTCCGCTGTTGACCAGAGCCTGCCCGCGCCCGACCGGAAACTCGTACGAGAAGTTTGCCGTAAAGCGGTGGCGCAGGTCGTTGTCGGAGTTGCCGCGCATCAGGGTATCAGCATTGCGCGAATCCAGGGGGAATGTCGCGAACCCTGATACAAGCGTGTTTAACGGATCGTTGGAGTTGTCGATGGCATGTGCGTAGGTATAGGCAAGTCCGAACTGCAGGTTGTGGAAAGTGGCTTTCTGCAACTGCACCTGCAGCGAGTTGTAGTTAGAAGATCCGTTGGTCAGGGTGATGCCGTTGGAGAAGATGCCCGGAGTCTGGATGGCAGTCTGCCGCACCGATGGCGGGGCGACCTGGGCTCCTGACACCGGATCGAAGACTCCGGTGTAGAGGTTTGGACCACTCACGACGCCATTAGGATCGCCGGGCGGGCACAGGATCGGATCGTTGGCGACGCAGGCCGCGATTGCCTGTTGCACCAGGGCTGGATCGGGCGGGGCCGCATCGAGATTGCGAATCACACGCGTGCTGTGGTTTCCCACGTAAGTGGTCGAGAGAATAAAGCCTTGTCCCAGATCACGCTGAATGCCGAAATTCCAGCTTTGGCTCATGGGCATGCGGATGTCGGTACCCAAGAGGGTCGCAGCCGCGTAGCTTCCATTCGTGTACGTCAGCCCCGGTGCCGTGCCCACGGCGAAGGGGATGTTGGCGGGGGTCATCGGTTGCGTAAACCGGTTTTGAACCTGGCCCTGGAAGGGCGGATTCCCGCGAGCGTTCCCGAACAGATTGTCGAAGATGCGGTCGTGGAAAATTCCATAGGCGCCGCGAATGGAGGTCTTGCCATCGCCCCGGGGATCCCAGGCGAAACCGATCCTCGGTTCGAAGTTCTTATAGTCGTTGTTGTACATGTCGTGCTTGCGGTTGCCAGGACCGACCAGCGTAAAGCTAAGCGTCGACGCGAAGCTGTCGGCGTTCTGGAACAAGTTCGCGAAGTTCCCTCCGGTTTCGAACGGCACACCGTCGAACTGGTAGCGCAGTCCAAGAGAAAGAGTGAGGTTCCTCCGGAGCTTCCAGCTGTCCTGGAAGAAGGCATCGTATTCATGCTGCACGAAGTCTTTGCCGTCGTTAGGCTGACGCACGCCCCCCTTGTTGAAGAACTGTGCCTGGACCTGAGACTGTGCTCCACCCACTAGCATCCAGGCAATGTCCTCGATCAAGGGGACCTGTTGCGGAAAAACGGAGGCAGGAAGATTTACTGAAAGACTGCCGGATGCCGTGAAGCGATTGAAGTTGAGATTGTCACGCGACAGGAAATTGGTGCTCCCCGAAGACGTGACATCGCGGAAGTCACCTCCGAACTTCAAGGTGTGGCTCCCTTTCACCCACGTGATGGTGTCGGCGTAGCTGGTGGTGCCGGTTTTCCGCCCTTGCCCTTGCGAGTCGAAAAGCGTATTGCATCCGATGGCGCCGAACGGACCTACACCCAGCGTGCCATCGGGCGACGTGAAGTCCCGGCCGAAGCCCTTGGCATCCACGCCGGTGATGGGATCGAAAATGCTGGCGCAGTTGCTCTGGAACGCACTGTAGAGGCGATTCAGTCCAAATTTGAAATCGTTCACCAGGTGGTTGTTGAGGGTCGATACCAATCCCGCGAACACGCCGTGAGCATATGCGGGTGCCCTCAGTAAGTCGATGCCCGGTGCGAATTCAGGATGAGTCTGGTTGCTTTCGAATGAGTTGTTGTAGGCGTAGCGCAGAGTCAGTTGATGCTTGTCGTTGATCTTGTGATCGATCTTGCCCACCCACTCATAACCGTTAAAAGTATCCGGGCTGGGGTAGTGGAAAGTACCGGTAATGCCATCCAGGACGTTGCCGCTGGGCGGATCCGGCAATAGCGCAAAGATTCTCTGAATCGTGGGATCGAGGCCGAGGCCGGTGAGATTGTTCTGGCCGCCCGGCGTTCTCAGGTCAATCGTTTCGCCGTTGGTGGTGAACAGACCCGACTTGAACTCCTTGGTCGGGAGGGTGGTCCTGTTCGTCAACGTGGTGCGGAAGCGCTGATACTCGCCGTTGAGAAAGAAGAAGGTGCGATTCTTAAGGATGGGCCCGCCCACCGACCCGCCGAATTGATTGCGGACGTAGGGATTTTGACGCGCAGGAGCTCGATTAAAGAAGTCGCGCGCGCCCAGCGCGTTGTAGCGCCCGAATTCATACGCATCGCCGTGCCACTCGTTGGTCCCACTGCGAGTCACTACGTCGACGATGGCGCCGGTATTGCGACCATACTCGGCGTTGAACGTGTCGGTGATCACGCGGAATTCCTGTGCCGAGTCGGGATTGATGGACATAGCTCCCACCGGGCCACCCGGCACCGAGGTGTCGTTGTTGTCGACTCCATCCAGCAGAAAATTATTGTTGCGATCGCGCGATCCGTTCACAGAAATGCCCCCGAGCGCATCAGCGTTCAGATTCGTGCCTGGCGACAGCAGGATCAACTCGTAGGGATTGCGCGTCAGGAGCGGCAAGTCGGTGATGGTTTTGTTCGAGATCAAGGTGGAGAGTTGCGTGGACTCGGTCTCGACCGGCGCGACCGCAGCCCCATTGACCTCGATGACCTGGTGCACAGAGCTAACGCTGAGGTTGGCATTCAGGGTAAGCACCTGCGCGGTCGTAAGCGTGGCGCTCGAGATGTTCACCGAGGTGAAGCCAGGCTTGTCGACCCGTACGCTGTAGGTTCCCGGCACCAGGTTTGTAATCGAATAGAAGCCGGAAGCTGAAGTGGTCGCAGTGCGCACCGAATTGGTGTTCAGGTTGGTGGCCGTCGCCGTTGCGCCTTCCACCACCGCTCCACTCGCGTCGGTCACCGTTCCCTGGATCGTTCCCGCGGTTTGCGCCGCCAACACAGCAGGCGCGAAAAATGCGCCGATAAGAAAAATACGTCTCAACAAATTCATAAACAGCACTCCTTGTGGGCTTATGTTTTGCCCTATGCGTGTGCCCTTTGAAATGCAGCAGAATTGCCGTTACAAATTCGCGACATCCGTACGCGGACGCAGGAGTTGTTGCGATGGAAACACGCAGCACAAACATGCTGCCGCCATGCGGCTTCCAGGATTTGGATGGAGATTGTGGGAAACGGAATTGAGCGGAGCGGAGGTAGGAATCGAGACAAGTTCGTGGAGGCAGGTTATGTGTTTTGAAGGGCGGAAGGGCTGCCGACGGCCTGGCAATCGGAATTGACTAATCAGCGCCCGCGATTCGTGCCGCCACTTCCTTATTATCCTTATGGCGCGAGCGTGAAGCTGATTTTTCACCTGCGACTCCGCAGCGATCGGCTCGCCGTTTAGTCGATAGGGCCGGAATTTCCATTCCTTGACCGCTTCTACCGCAGATGAAGCCAGCAACTCGTTACCGCTCTGCGGCTCCAATTTGCAAATCTTCCCCTCTTTATCGAGATTCACTCTCAACAAGACATCTCCCTCCACATGTTGAGAGCGCGCCCCTGGCGGATAAGTGGGTTGCACTTTGCTGACGACTAGGGTGTCGCGAGGATTTTGGAGGAGATCCGTATTCTCTGCCCAGGTCTCGTCGGTGCTGGTGTCGAACTGATCACCCCCATCACAGGTCCGCCGGGGAAAGAGCCCCAGTCGGTAAGCGCGCTGCTCCTCTTCCCCGGCGCGTAGAAGTAATAATCCGCCTCGTAGCTGCTGCTGGTTTCGGCGTTCTGCCGGCCAGCACTGCATTCCTGTGCGGCTGCCGGCTGCCCGCCTTTCGTGTGAATCCGCTGAATGCTGGTCACACGGCTGAGCACGCCCTCGCCAGAATGGCTGATCACACTCAGCAGCAGCCATGCCACGGCACCGGGCTCCGGAGCGTCGATTTTGGCTGCGGCCTTGGCTGTGACTTCGCTGCCATCTTTGTATTTCCACGTTGGCCCGGCGAAGTGGCGGCCGACTTCCGTTCCCTTTTCATCGCGCAGTTCGGCCTGCGGGCCTTTCAGCGTCCAGGCATACTTGCCGTCCGCGCCCGAAGTGCAGGTGTAGATCTGAGCTCCCACCGCGTGCACCACCAGCACCACTTCCTCACCGGCCGGCGCCTGGATTTTGTCAGGAACTTCAGGACGAGCAATTGGAGCACTAGTCTGTGCTGCGGCTCCGACCGCCAGAAGCAGAGGCAGGAATCTGGAAATCATGGCCGGGAAGTGTAGCACCATCCCGGCAGTCCCGCTGGCGCGCTGAAGGCAACGGGGCGGAGGGCCAGAGCTCTTACCGGGTCAACCGCCCCGGCCACGGCAGCGCGCATTTTTGCCTGGAGACTTGTCAGGAATCCTCGCAAAAGCTCATAGCTCCGCACCCGGTGGGGCGCAGAGCAATGAACCGGCCAGACTTAAATCAGGAGATTACAGGGCGCCTTTGAGACCCAGCACGATGGCGCCGCAGGTAATGGTGTAGTACACAACCACGAGTGTCCATGCGGTCAGTTTTTCGAAAAACATGGGGATAACCTCCGTGGAGCCGCTCTGGCCCGAGGTGCCTCCTCGTCAGTCTCGGCGGGGGAGGGCTGGCCGTTCGGAATCTGGCTGCTCCTGAGCGCATTTCACCGCGCTTTGCCTTTCCCGGCAAGGGCACCATAGTACAAAGGTGTCGCAATTCTGGTACATCCAGCCCCTGTCCCGCCGGACGTAATCTGGGCCCGTCCGGAAACGCGGCTGTCGGGTTAGGGCCCTTGGCCCTTAGCACTTGACATTTAGCTCCTGGGGCCAAGTGCTAAATGCCAAGTGCTAACGGCTGGTCGCTGGATGCACCAGGTTTCGTGTCTTTCGAAAACCTGGGATTCCACGCTCCGGCCCGCGCGCTTTTCTTACCAACAACAAACCCGCTACACTGGCACCCCTATGGCGAATCCCATTCAGCCCAATGTCAAGCTGACCAACAAATCCGACTATCGCGAAAACTACGCCAATAGCGTGCAGATCCGGGTCAACGTCTGGGATTTCTTCCTCGTGTTCGGAACACTGCTCCAGCAGAGCGAGACCCAGGTCGAAATCCAGAACTTCCAGGGAATCTATTTGAGCCCGCAGCAGGCGAAAGCGCTGCTCGGGGTGCTGCAGCAGAACGTCACCGGATATGAAAACGCCTTCGGCGAGATCAAGCTTGATCCGCGCATGATGCCGCAGGGGCCGGTGCATTGAAAGCAGCTCTTAGCTGTTAGCCGTGCAATTTCTCATGAACTGGCGAGTCATGCTGAAGATCGTGGCGGCAGTAGCTGCGATCCCACTGTGCATGGTTCTGGCAATGATCTTGGAGGGACTCGGAATTCCGACTCCCGGAGCTTTAGTTTGGTCGTTTGGTTGGGTGGAAAACCCCCGCAGGGTAATGCCTCTCTGGAGGGGATGGAGGTATGGCTGACGATCGA
>Ga0182041_10000348_pt1 | contig 21817 bp, 10 predicted proteins | sample flu12Cox44000178_FD_125967 | JGI IMG/M metagenome (GOLD analysis project Ga0182041, IMG submission 125967) | Lab enrichment of tropical soil microbial communities from Luquillo Experimental Forest, Puerto Rico - flux8day.12C.oxic.44.000.178 | ecosystem: Environmental > Terrestrial > Soil >...
CTCGTACGAGCCGCCATCCAGGAAGTTAATTGCGAAACCGCTCAGGACCACAGTTTTGGGATTCAACTTATAAGCAAATCCGAGGCGCGGACTGAAGTCCTTCCAATGCGTGTTAGCCCGATTGTACCCGGCACAGACTGAACAGCTTCCCAGTTTGTTGGCTGCCCCGAGCAAGGGATTGCCCGCGGGGTTGACAGCGCCGGAATTGGGAATGGTTGGATCGAAGAAAAGGACGTTATTGTTGTTTTCGGTGAACGGCCGCATGATGTCCCAGCGAAGCCCTAGATTGACTGTCAGCCTAGACGATACTTTTAGGTCGTCCTGGATATAGGGGCCAAAGTAGAGATTGCGAAGCCGGTTCTCGATGGCAAATTGGCGCTGGGTGGCATCGGCGTAACCAAGCAGGTAGCTGGCGAAAGCGCTCCCGGTGGTGCCAATGTTGTTGGGATCAGCAGTGGTGCGAGAGTTAAAAGTAAAGCTGCCGCCGCACTGCTGGCATTCCTGGTCATCCTGATAGGAGCGGCGAATTTCCCACCCGACATTGAACGTGTGACGACCATGGTTCCATAACCAGTTGTTGTCGAAACTAAGCCCAAGCTTACGGTTTTTGGAATAGGTTTCGCCGTTGCTGTTTAGTCCCCACTGGTTCGGCTGGCCACCAAAAGGAGAGTTGAAGTGAATAGCAGGAAGAGAGATGGAACCGGCCACCGCAGGGAAGTTAAATCCGAGAAAAGAATTCAATTCGTTGTTGATCTCGCCCATCCAGCCAAAACCGGCCGTCATGACCAAGCTGTTGGAAATAGCATTCGAATAGGTGAGGAAGAGTCCCGTGCCAAGGCGAGGTTCCTCCTCCAAACCAGAGAGCGGATTGTTTACATGGATACCGCCATTGCAGCACGAAACCAAGTCGTATTTATCACGCCAGAAGCTGCCGTGGAGTTTTTGCTTCTCCGTCAGGTTGTGGTCAATCGAGAAGCCCCAGTTGGTCTGCCGAATGGGGAGCACTCCCTCGGATGGAAACTTGTTATTCGTCAATCCGGAATTATCCGGTGCAGGAATAAGCGTCAATAGGCTTGCAGAAACAGTGCTGAAACAGGAAGTAGGAATCTTGTTGCCGGGCCATCGCTGGCCAGGCGCGGGAGCGGCGCAGCCGGAAGGCGCGACAAAGCCCTGGGGAACAAAAATGGGAATCTGATTGCCGCTGCCATCGACATAGCCACTGAAATCGCCGCCCACTTCGGCCGGCGTGGGGATAGTAAAAGCTCCCGAGGAGTCCTTGAGGTTTTGGCGAAACCAGTCGGCGCTAAAGTGAAAGAAAGTTTTGTTTTTTCCGTTGTAGAGCTTAGGAATCCAAACAGGGCCGCCCAACGAAAAGCCATAATTGTTTTGATTGATTACAGGTGTGGGGCCTTTCACATTTGGGTTGGGGCCAGGAGGAGGAGCAGCACCCGCAGCGTTGAAGACAGTGTTTCGCACAATCTCAAAGGCGTCGCCATGGAGGGTGTTGGTGCCAGAAGCAAACTGATAAGAGGCTACGCCCTGGGCCAAACCGTATTGGGCGGAGAAATTGGAAGTCAGGACCTGAATTTCGCTGACCATTTCAAAAGGCGGATTGATATTGGATTGCAGGCCCTGGGTCTCCGATTGATTGGCGACAACACCATTAAACATAACCTCGTTTTCAAAGTCGACTCCGCCGTTGATGCGATGGCTAAACTCGCCACCTTGAACGCCTGGAGCGATGAACAGATAGTCATCAATTTGGCGGTCGCGAGCTCCGATATTGCCGGGTCCGCCGCCAATCAAAATGGGCACTTCGTTTACAAGTTTGTTCTCCACAATGGTGCCGAGCTGGGGCTGCGTGGTCTCCAGGGCAATCTGCTGCGCGACTACCTCGACAGTTTCGGTGGCCACACCCGTCTTTAAGGTCACGTCCGCACCGGTGTATCTGCTGACGTCCACGTGAACTTCGCTAAGAACGCCAGCAGAAAAGCCCGGCGCTTCGACCCTGACTTTGTATGTCCCGGGAATCAAATCCGTGACGGTGTAGGTCCCGGCAGAAGTAGTGACGGCCGTGGTAGATATGTTCGTCGCAGTGTTGGTCACGGTCACTTTCGCACCAGGGACGACTGCGCCGGAAGGGTCCGCGACCGTTCCACTAATGCCGCTCAGGCCCTGAGCAGAGAGGTAGGCTGGTAGGACGGCTACGAAGAGCGCAATTGCAATGAATAACCATAGAGAACAGCGAGAAGCCAGACGGGAAATCGGATTGTCGTATTTGGAGAAAATCTTCATCACTCGCCTCCTCAATAAGGTCAAGGATCGATCACCGCGGATCGAATCCAAGTCCAAACGACAAGAATCTCGCACCGGAAAATGAGACGGACACTCCGCGCGGTATCCCCAAACTATGCCGGGAGTGTTGGACAAGAGGTCAAGAGCAGTCAATGCACCGGGGTGTCATCTTCATCTTCCCGCGTAATTTGCTGAAACGAGAGAAGATGCGGGGTACTGTTCCCTCATTGCAGTAACCGCTCGGCGAAGTTACAAGCCCGGTGTCCAGGGAGGAATTCAGGGAGCCAGCGCGCTTACAGCGCCTTTACCTTCGGCTACTTGGACGACGCAGTCGATGCAGGGGAGCGAGATTTCCTGGCGGAGGCCGTTTGGCCAGAAGACTTCGAGTTTGTCGATTTTGGAGGCGGAGCCGAGGCCAAAGTGGAGGCGCCGGTCGGAAGTCGAGGCGTAGCTGGCACCGCTGAAGACGTCGGCGCGCTGGCGGACGCCGCCCGCGGTGAGGAAGACTTTGGCACCGATCGCGTCGCGGGCAGACTTTGGTCCGGCTTCAGGGGCTGAAGCCCCTCCATTGTTTACGCTCCTGGCGCGCGAGCTAAAGTTCCCGCCTCCTACGAGGTTGAGGGTGAGCCAGTGGTTGGAGTTGTGGGCGATGTTGCGGAGAAGCGTGGGAGGAGAGTCGAGGTTGTTCAGAACCACGTCGATGTGGCCAGCGTTGAAGAGGTCGCCGAAGGCTGCGCCACGCGCACAGACGACGGAAGCGAGGCCGCTGCCTGTGGCGGGCAGAACTTCCTGGAATTTGGCGCCGTCGAGATTGCGGAAGAGCTGCGGGCGTTGCGCCCAAGTGGTGCCCCAATCGCGCTGGTCGGCGACGGGGTAGACGTGGCCGTTGGCGATGAAGAGGTCGAGAAGGCCGTCGTTGTCAAAATCGAGAAAACCCGCTCCCCAGCCGAGAAAAGGGATGGTCGGGCTGCCAAGACCGGCTTTGAAGGAAACATCGGTGAAGCTGGCGTCTCCGTCGTTGCGGTAGAGAGTTTTGTAATCGTCGGAAAACGTGGTGATGAAGAGGCCGAGGCGGCCCGTGTGATTGTAGTCGCCGAGAGCAATGCCCATCGATGCCTGGGCGCGGCCTTCTTCGTTGAGCGCGAAGCCGCTCATGTAGCTGACGTCCTCGAAGGTGCCGTCGCGGTGATTGCGGTAGAGATAGTTAGGAGTCGAGTCGTTGGCCACGATGAGGTCGGGCCACCCGTCGTCGTCAATGTCGGCGAGGATGGAAGCGAAGCCGTAGCGACCTTCGCGATCGGAGACGCCCGCCTTCGCGCTGACGTCTGTGAAGGTGCCGTCACCGTTGTTATGGAAGAGGTGATCGCCTTCACCGAGCAGACCCATTGGACCGCAAAAAACGTTGACGCCGCGGTATTGGCATGCGCCTTCGGGTACGCCGTTTTTGCCGGCAAGGATAGGATGGTCGAGATCGTAGTGGACGTAGCCGGGAACGAAGAGATCGAGCAAGCCGTCTCGGTCGTAATCGCCCCAGGTTGCTCCGGTCGACCAGCCGCCGAGAACGACACCGGCCTTTTCGGCAACGTCGGTGAACGTTCCGTCGTGATTGTTGTGGTAGAGGCGGTTCTTGCCGTAGTTCGAGACGTAAATGTCGGGCCAGCCGTCGTTGTCGTAGTCGGCGACGGCCACGCCGAAACCCCAGCGGTCGTTGGACACTCCTGCTTTGTCGGTGACGTCGGTAAAGGTGCCGTCGTGATTGTTGTGGAACAGCATGGCGCGGGGCGATGGCTCGGCGCCTTTGACGGCAGCAACCGTGGAACCGTTGAGGAGATAAATATCGAGCCAGCCGTCATTGTCGTAGTCGAGAAGAGCGACGCCAGAGCCTGGAGCTTCGATGATGGTGGCCTTTTCGGGAGAGCCGGAGCGATGCTGAAACCTGTCGAGGCCGGATTGATGGGTGATATCGACGAACACGATCGGGGCGTCGTCGACGAAGCCGCCGGCGGTGATGGGGCGGGAGTGGGAATCCTTGATAGGAGTGTGAATGCCGCCCGTCGCCATGCCGGAAGGACGCGGCAGCGCGGTTTGCGGCTTGTTGGGAGCGGATTCCTGGCTGGGGGCAAATTGCACGAGGACGAGGGGGCTAATGACCATGAGGGCGATGAGAAGCAGAGGGGCGGAACGGCTGTGGTCGCGGGGAGTGCTCATTTTTGACCGGCCGAGGGCGACGGTTCGTCGACGGTGAGGATTTGATCGGCGCGGATGTTCTTCAAAGTTTGCGTGATGCCGCTGGGCCAGCGAATCTCGATGGATTGGGCGACGGATTCCCGGCCGAGGCCAAAGTGAACCCGTTTGTCGCTAGAAGACAAATAGCTGCCAGCGGTCGACAGGGTAGCGCATTGCTGGCCTTTGGCGGTGACCAGCTTGACTTCGGCACCGATGGCGTCGCGATTGCTTTTGTGGCCGACAAGTTTCAGCTTGAGCCAATGGTTTTGCGTGGGCGTTTCGTTGTGCAGGATGTGCGCGGGTCCATCGTTGGTGGTAACGACGGCGTCGAGGCGGCCGTCGTTGTCGATGTCGCCGATGGCCATGCCGCGGCCGAGCCAGGGTTGGCTGAAAACGGCGCCGGAAGCGGCGGAAACATCGACGAATTCTTTGCCGGTGTTGCGCAGGAGAAGCATTGGTTCTCGGTAATGGAGATTGGGGTAACTGAGCTCGACGGTGTCGAGGTCGTGGCCCTGGGCGACAAGGAGATCCTTCCAGCCGTCGTTGTCGTAGTCCAAGAAGCGTACGCCCCATCCGGAGTGAGCCATGGTGACGCGAGCGATGCCGGACGTGAAGCTGTCGTAAGTGAAAGTGGAGTCGCGGTTGTTTTGGTACAGGGCGTAGCGCTGGTTGGCTAGGTCAGTAATGATCAGATCGGGCCAGCCATCATTATTGTAGTCGGCGAAATCAACGCCCATGCCCGCAAAAGTGCGGCCGTCGCCGTCGACAGCGACTTCGGAGAGCAGACCCGTTTCTTCGAAGGTGCCGTCTCCTTTGTTGTGATAGAGGAATTCGACCATGGAGTCGTTGGCAACGAAAAGGTCGATGTGGCCGTCGCGGTCGTAATCGGCCAGAGCGATGCCCAGGCCCTTGCCGGGTTTGGAAAGACCGGTTTTTTGGGAGACTTCCGTGAAATGGCCGTTGCCGTCGTTGTGGTAGACGAGCGGAGAAATGGGCTGAAACACGTCCGGATGACAGTAGGCGCGGTAGCCTTCTTTGTGCTCGCCACACCAGATGTCGTCGAAATCCCACTGAAGGTAACGGAGAACAACAAGATCGAGCAAGCCGTCGTTGTCTAAGTCGACCCAAGCGGCACTGGTGGACCAGCCAGAACCGGCGACCCCGGCTTTCTCCGTAACGTCGGTGAACGTGCCGTCGCCATTGTTGTGATAGAGTTTGTTGCCGCCGTAAGCAGTAACGTAGAGATCTTCGAACCCGTCGTTGTCGTAATCTCCGACTGCCGCGCCCATGCCGTAGCCAACGCCTTCGAGACCGGCCTTTTCGGTTACGTCTTCGAACGTGCCATCGGGTTTCTGGTGGTAGAGGCGGTTAGAGTACTTTGGACCACCCTTCTGCGGGATGGAGCCTTTAGGAGTCGGATCCTGAAGGGGCGCGCCATTGACCAGAAAAATGTCGAGGCGACCGTCGTTGTCGTAATCAAACAGGGCGACGCCGCCACCCATGGTTTCGAGCAGATAGTGCTTGACGGTGTGCGAAGAGAAGTAGTTGAAATGGACACCGAGAGCGGCGGTAACGTCGGTGAACTTTCCAGGCAATGGCTTCTCGACGCTAGCCGTAGGAGCCGATTGCCGGGCAACGGCGGCCCCAATGAGTAGCACAGCGAAGAAAACGCCCAGAAGCGCACGCATAATCGATTGATATTACAGCATGACAGCGGGAAGGGCCGCGTTAAGCGCATCCTCGAAGCGGTTAGGGTCGGGGAATGACGACAAATATCTCTTCAGAACAGAACAGCTTAGGCGGGAACGTGCAAATGACATTCGAGTGGATTGACGGCGGGAAAACAGCTCGAAAAGAGTCGAGAGTGTGACCGAACAGGGTGGGGGTGTTGACGATGGCGGTAGCAGGGTGGAGGGTACGATGACTTTTGGCGAATACGTATCTAGGCCCGCTTCGAGAACGGGTGTCCGAAGCTTGCGCAGGATTCCTTTTGCAGGCGCCTTGGCCTGCTTCTTGCTCCTTGGTGGCGCGCTGGCGCAGACCGCCGGTAAGCCCGATTTGAGCGGAGAGCGGACGCTGTACGTGGTTGGCTACGCCCACCTCGACACGGAGTGGCGCTGGGAATACCCCCAAGTGATCAACGAATACCTTCGGAAGACCATGGACGAGAACTTCACGCTGCTCGAAAAGTACCCGCACTACGTTTTTAACTTCAGCGGTGCCAATCGCTACCGCTTGATGAAGGAATATTACCCAGCCGAGTTTGCCAAGCTCGCCGACTACGTTCATTCGGGGCGATGGTTTCCTGCGGGCTCTTCGATGGAAGAAGGAGACGTGAACGCCCCAAGTGCAGAGGCCATTATCCGGCAGATTCTCTACGGAAATGAATGGTTTCGCAAAGAGTTTGGCAAAGCCAGCGCTGAATATATGTTGCCCGACTGTTTTGGATTTCCCTCTTCACTGCCGACGATCTTGGCGCACTCCGGCGTAAAGGGGTTCTCGACTCAAAAACTGACCTGGGGCTCTTCGGCCGATGCCGGGGGGCCGGAATCAAGCGAGAGGACGCCCGAGGGCACGCCGTTTAACGTGGGCTTGTGGGTGGGGCCTGACGGAGAAAGCGTTCTGGCGGGACTGAATCCGGGGAGTTACAGCGGCGGAATCTATACGGATCTCAGCAAGCCGCTGCCCGAGCCGCCGCCAGCCACCATGCTGAAGGAAATCCAGACGAAGTTTCACACGCTCCGAGAGAAATTACAAAGTGCGCAGCGCAGCGGAAAGGCACCGGAGCAGAAGGAACTCGAGGAGCTCTCGAGCCTTTGGGATCAGCAGGAGGGTCTCACTAAGGTGCAGGAAGAGCGCGACCAAGAACGATACCAGGGCGATTGGGCGGCGCGAGTCGAACGTAACGGCAAGGTGAGCGGGGTCTTCACGGATTATCACTATTACGGAACCGGCGATGTCGGTGGCGCACCCGATGAAGACTCCGTGAAGCGCCTGGAAGCGATCGTGACCAAAGGTACAGCGAGTTTGCCACCGGAAGAATGGTTGTCCTTGTCACGGAGGCTGCAACACCCGGCCTGGCCCCCGACGCCAGTGGGCGAGGGGCCGGTCCATGTGCTTTCTTCCACGGCCGAGCAATTGTTCCTTGATATCACTCCTTCAGAATCCAAGGGGTTGCCGCGATATACCGGGGAGATGGAGTTGACCAACCATTCAGCCGGGTCCTTGACCTCGGAAGCCTACCAAAAGCGCTGGCTTCGCAAAGAAGAGCTGCTTGCGGATGCCGCGGAGAAAGCCTCGATCGCCGCGGAATGGCTGGGAGCCCGGACCTATCCGCGTGAACGGCTAAACAATGCCTGGACCCTGGTGATGGCCGGGCATTTCCACGACATCGCCGCGGGCACGGCCACGCCAAAGAGCTATGAGTTCGCCTGGAACGACGACGTGATTGCGATGAACCAGTTTGCGGGAGTGCTCGGCAACGCAACCGAAGCAGTTGCGGCAACCCTGAACACGGAAGTTAAAGGTGTCCCGGTGGTGGTCTTCAATCCGCTCAACATCGCGCGAGAAGATGTCGTGGAAGCGAGTGTGGAGTTCCCAGGCGGGACTCCGAACTCGGTCCGCGTTACCGGTCCCGGCGGCAAGGAAGTTCCCGCACAGATTTCAAGCGGAAAAGTCCTCTTCCTCGCACACGTCCCGCCAACCGGCTACGCCGTCTATGATGTGCAGTCAGGTGAGGCTCGCGGCATATCAACGCTGAAAGTATCCAACGATTCGCTCGAAAACCAGTATTACCGCATAGCGCTGAACGCAGACGGCGACGTCCGAAGCATCTTCGACAAATCCATTGGAAAAGAACTGCTGGCGGGACCGGCAAGGCTGGCCATCTCCTATGACAACCCCCAGCAGTGGCCGGCGTGGAACATGGACTGGGATCAGGAACAGGCCGCGCCAAAGGCGTACATCGGCGGGCCAGCGAAGATTCGCGTTGTGGAAGATGGTGCGGCGCGCGTGGCCGTGGAGGTTTCACGAGAGACCGCGGGCTCGAAGTTTGTGCAAACCATCCGCCTGTCCGCAGGCGACGCGGGCCAGCGAGTGGAATTCGGGAACGTGATCGACTGGCATACGAAAGAGTCCAACCTCAAAGCAACATTCCCCTTGACCGCTTCGAATCGCTTGGCGACCTACAACTGGGATATCGGCACGATCGAGAGGCCAACCGCAGAGCCGAGAAAATTTGAAGTTCCCTCGCACCAGTGGATTGATCTGACTGCCATGAGCGGTGAGTTCGGCGCTACGATTCTCACCGACTGCAAGAACGGATCGGACAAGCCGGATGACCACACCATCCGGCTCACGCTTATCCGGACGCCGGGCACCTCCGGCGGTTATCACGACCAGGGCACTCAGGATATCGGCCGCCACGAATTCGTATACGGCATAGCCGGCCACGCCGGAGGGTGGCGCGACGGGCAAACCGACTGGCTGGCGCAGCGGCTGAACGATCCGCTGATTGCTTTTGAGACTTCGAAACATGCGGGAGCGCTCGGCCAGCAATTTTCTTTGCTGAAAGTAAGCAACTCGCGTATTCGAGTTTTGGCGCTGAAGAAAGCCGAACAAAGCGATGAGATCGTCGTGCGGATGGTGGAACTGGACGGCAAACCGCAGGAGGACGTGCGCTTGTCGTTCGCCTCGCCGGTCGTTGCGGCCCGCGAGGTGAACGGGCAAGAGCAGCCGATGGGCGCGGCAACCGTAAGCGACGGCGCCCTGGTGACCTCCTTTTCGGCCTATCAGCCGCGTACCTTCGCGGTCAAGCTGGCTCGGGCGGCCGGGAAGGTCAGCAGACATTCCGCCCCGGTGAAGCTGCCCTACGATCTCCGAGCGGCGAGCAACGACGGCACAAAATCGTCCCAGGGATTTGACGGCAAAGGCAATGCGCTGCCTGCGGAGATGCTGCCTTCGCAAATCCAATTCGATGGCGTGGAGTTTCAGCTTGCTCCGGGAAAGACTGGCGTGCCGAACGCACTTGTTGCAAAGGGGCAGATAATTGAGCTTCCGGCGGGAAGCTATAACCGCCTTTACTTGCTGGCCGCTTCCATCGATGGCGACCAGAAAGCCGCGTTCGAAGCAGGCCGTAGGAAACTCGAGTTGAATATTCAGGACTGGAGCGGATTCATCGGGCAGTGGGACGACAGGCAGTGGACTGCGAAAGACGTAACGGTTCCCGCGACCAGTGCGCGGCCGGCGCGAACCGTGCACGACGATTATGCGGAGATGACCGGCATCAGGCCAGGCTACATCAAGCGGGCGGACCTGGCGTGGTACTGCTCGCATCACCACAACCCCGCGGGCGACAACGTTGCCTACTCGTATTCGTATTTGTTCGGCTACGCCGTCGATTTGGAACCTGGAACCAAGACCGTCAAGCTGCCGGATAACCCTAAAATCCGCATTCTCGCCATGACGGTGGCGGAGGAAGATCCAAGCATAAAGCCAGCACAGCCGCTCTACGATGTTCTTCCTCCGCCGGCAGCGGGCGACAAAGATTTTCTGCTCTCTAGCTCAACCACCAGCCTCTCCGTCACGCAGGGGCGAATCGTCACAGTAACGGTCGGTGTGACCCCAAGGAATGGGTTCCAGAGCCCCGTGAGCCTGGCGGCGACAGGACTGCCTGCCGGAGTAACCGCAACCTTTGCTCCGCCCAACGCTTTTGGAACAAGCACGCTAACGCTCAAAGCAGACCGTTCGGCACGTTCGGAGACTGCGACGATCACGGTGACCGCAACGTCAAGCAGCCTGTCGCGCAAGGTCCCTATCCTTTTGAGGGTCGTCGCAGTGAAAACCGGGGCAGTGGCAGTCGATCTCACTTCGGCCTACAACATCACGGGTATCTACACAGACGGATCAAAGTTTGACGAGATTTCTAGCCTTGATGGTGGCGGATTCGCGCTCCCCGAGCAGCCTGTGGGCGCCACGCAGGAATGGGATGGTGTTTTGTTTCGGTTCGGCCCGGCCAATGCTCCGGACGTCGTCACCGGGCAGACGGTCACTCTGCCTGCCGGTAAGTTTGGCGCTTTGAAGATTCTTGCGGCCGGTGTCCAAGGCAGCCAGAAGTCGCAAACATTCACCGTCGCCTATGCCGATGGAACGTCTTCGACTTTCACGCAGAGCCTGAGCGACTGGTATTCACAGGGAAGCTTCAGCGGGGAATCTACGGCGTTGACTGTTCCTTATCGCCTTACGGGAGATGGGGAAGCCGACGACGGTACGTTTCACATCTTCGGCTATTCGTTCGATCTCGCCAGCAGCAAGGTGGTCGACAGCGTCGCCCTGCCTAGGAATCGTAATGTGGTGGTCCTTGCTATGACGCTTGTCCCTTCGACGGAGTAAAACAGCATAGCCGGAAAATGGCGCAGCCTTCGGCGGGTAACGTCCTGGTTCGCTCCTGAGCGTGTCTCCCGAGAAGAATTAACTGGTGCCTTTCATCCCTCCAAGCCAGGGCAATTTTCGCGGCCGTTACGAACGGTATGGCAATACGATGTCGGCTGATATTGCGAATCAATAAACTTCGGAATCGCCAATGTCCTACTTTTTACCGATAAGCTTAAACTGCGCCGTGTCGGGATTCGCGGGTTGTTCCATGAATACGCGTGTCTCGACGGTTTTGTAAAGCTCTTCTGGCCTAAGCGGAACCAGGCCGGGTGTGGCTGGCAGATGGCGGAGTATGGAGGCGAACACGACCTCGCGGCCGGAGAATGCGTTAAGGTTTTTGTATTCTGTCAGCAACACGATAGAGTTCTCATCTGCGGCGGAACCTGGCCCTGCCAGTTGCACTTCAGAAACCCGGTGGTAGCCTAGAACCACACCTTGCCGCTTGGCTTCCTGTCGGACGCGCATCCAGTGATCGTCCAGATAGCCAAGGGCTAGTGCCATCTTGCCGGGTTGCACCTCTACGAACTCCATGGCCCATACCGGTCTTTCCGCAACCTCCGGACTTTGCGCGTCTCCCTTAACAATGAAACAAAGGAAGCAGAGAAGGAGACTCGGGAATCTGAGCATTCGCATCGGCTTTACCTCCCGTGTGGTCAGACTTCCTACCTGTACACCAAATCGTAGCATAGCCCGCAACGGCACGAACCTTCCGCGACGATCTGGTTCGGATCAGAAGGAAGAGCACAGAATCAAGCGAGAACGACCCGCCATTGAGGCGCAAAAGCAGTAGTATGTTGCCCGGAGCGCAATCCCCAAAATCCCGCGAGGAGTCTTGATGAAGCCAACACCTACCCATGCGGCGCTTGCATTCCTCGTCCTTGGTGCCCTTTTGGTTTCCTCGCCAGCCACTCCTGGACAGTCGTGTTCCTTCAAGCCTGTTCTACAGGGACGCGTTTGTACCAAGCCGGGCGCGCCATGCAGGCCGCCTACGGTAGGTAGCGGAAATGTGGGCAAGTGCACGACCGAGGGTTTGCGCCCGGAAGCCCTTGCATGCGAATGCCAGGGCGCGCCGACCCCCAGCTATAACATAACCCTGTCTCTCCTGACGCCGAGCTACATTGACACAGACGTCGCAACTTCCACCATCACCGTCATTGCATTTAATGGCTTTACCGGCACGGTGAACTTTAGCTGCACCGTCTCCGGAATGTCCCATCCCGCGCCATCCTGTCCGAACCCTGCTCCGGCGACCGTGACCGACGGCTCTGCCACCTCACTGTTGAAGGTCTCCGCAAGCGCTTCGGCCGCGGAGGGCAACTATACGGTTACGATCAACGCAGTCGATGGCCATGGACGGCCGCCGGACAACGGGGCACAGTCATCGAGCGTGTCAGTTTCCCATGTGCGATGGATCCTCGTGGGCGGCGGACGCATTGCCTTTCTTACTTTTGTGGCTTTGCTGGCGCTATGGAGCGTGCGGCTCCTGTGGCACAACAAGAGAGATGCTTGGCGATGAGCTCGCAACCTTTGTTGCACCCGAAGCTTGACCCGGCGGCGATTCGACTGCCTTGGCTGAGCCGAGAATTTCTGCTTCGCTCGAGCCTCGTCGCCCTGTTTGTTCTCCTTACCTATCGGTTCCCGTGGCGATGGTTGCGGTTCCTAACTTCCGCAGCCGTCCTGCGTATTTGCGCATCCCTCGGCATGGCCACCGCGCGCGTGTCGTTTGATACCATTCGCATTCAAGGGCAGCTCTTCCGCGTCGTGATCGCCTGCACTTTTGTCGATGTCTTCATGGGGTCGATCCCCCTTCTATGGGATGTCAGAAAATCCTTGCTCCGAAATGCCTTGCGGCTCCTGGCAGTTGCCGTTATTTTTTTCGGCTTGAACCTGGTTCGGCTGGCAATCGCGCAAGTCCTCTATTTTCGCGGCGTACCCTGGACGTTGACAGACGAAGTCCTCGGTGGATTTGCTTATTTTGCGGTTTGGCTCTTTGTTTGGCGGCAGCGAACTTGGCGACTTCTACGCGAAGTGTGACGCAACGCGCTCCTTTTTCAACGATTTTTACCGAAAGGCTCGCTAGCTCGAATGTACCGGAGCACCTCATCGGCGGAAAGCCTCGATACGCGCGGAGCACCCTTGCATCACCGCAATCGACCACGTCGCGGTTGGAAGCTCTCGAGACCTGCTCGAGCCTGCCCCACCGTTGGTAAAGGTTTTTGCCAGACTTCTTCCACGAGACACCCATCGCACGTCGCCTTGCGGTCTGTAGTATTCAGGTTCGATCGCCGTATCCTGCGCTGCTTACAGGCACATCGCCAGGCCCGGCCTATTGAATCGTTACCGTAACCGTTGTCGCGGCCTGGCTGACGCCATTGGCGGCGAGCGCGGCATTGACGGTGAACACGTAGGTTCCCGCAGTTGTGCCGGGAATTGTCGCGGGGGGCGGCGGGGGCGGTGGCGGCGGCGTAGCGCTTCCACCACCGCAGCCAGCAAACGCGCCGAAGATCACCAAGGTCAACAGGAAAGTAGCTAGGACTCGGCGATTATGATGCCACGCCGCGGCGCCCAGCAAGAAAAAGCAAACCGCGAGCACACCCGCGATGGCAACCAGAAGCGGCTGCCCTTTCGGCAAGCGCCAATCCTGCAAAGATAGGGAACTGGCGCTCGAAGAGGGGGCCGTCGAGTCAACGGTCATGAGCGCCGTGACAGCGCCTGTTCCCGCAATGTTCAAAGCATTCGAGGGAAAGCTGCACGTAGGTAAGTGTACGGCTCCGGACGGAGAGGATGTTAGCGCACAAGAGAGATAAACCGCGCCAGTGAATCCGTTTCCCGGGGTCACTGTGACCGCGGAGGTGTTGTTCGTGGTTGCTCCGGGAGACGCGATGGTAACCGGAGTCGCCACCATGCTGAAGGGTGGAAGAAAACCCTGGGTGACGACGAGCGACGCGTTCACGCTGGCTGGACCATAAGTGGAGTCGCCCGAATAGGAGACATTGATTGGGACGGAAATCTGGCCATTGCTGGGAGGAAAGAAAAGATTACCCGGGAGCGCAATGGAGCTCGCCAAGCCGTTCTTGAGCGGTTCTGTGTCGTTCCACTCCGACTCAGATCCGCCGGCTGAGAAATTCACCGTTCCCGTGGGAATTGGCAGGCCATTTTGACCAGTAACCGTGGCGCTGATCTGGGTGAACTCACCTTGATTGATGGAACTCGGATTGACGACAGCCGAGAGCGTAGCGGCGTTTTCAACCACAACGGGGAACGTCGCGGTGGTCGCAGTGTAGTTGGTGTCGCCACCGTAACTCGCAGTGACGACGTCGTTCCCCAGGGGTAAGGTGGAGACGCTGAGGTTGGCTGAAGACGCAAAAAGATTGTTGCTGCGGGGAACCAGGGTAACCGTCCCCAAGGTAGTATTCCCAAAAGTAAACGTGACCGTGCCAGTCGGAGCAACGGGGGCCGAATCGTAGAGAGTGCAGCTGCCGGCTTCCCTGCACACCGGGCCAGAAAACTGATTTCTCACGTTCAGCTTAAGAGTCGTCGCCGAACCGAGAGCCACGGGAGACGGCTCCGCCTCCAAAGAGGCTACACTGGATGCTTTCGTGATGGTGAACGTGAGAGGCGTTGTGCTGGTGGAGGCGTTGAAGCTGGCGTCACCAGAGTAGCTGGCGCTCAAACTGTTCGAGCCGACCGGAAACGAAAGAGCGGGAGTCCATTCAGCGAATCCTTGCGCGTTCAGACTCAGGGCGCCCGAGCCGACGTTGCCGGAACCAGCCGTGTCGGTGAAGGTGACCGTCCCCGTTGTAACCCCATCGGTCCCGCCTTTCGGCGCATTCACGCCGATGGGCTGGGCGTCAATCACGATGTAGGTGCCATAGGGATAGCTGGCGCCGTTTGCGATGGGCGCCAACGAACCGTTGCTTCCGCTGCCGTAGCTTCCGGCGACGGAGAGGGTAGTGCCTTCGGGAGCGACATTGAGAGTAAGCGGTGCGGAGGTGCTCGGAGCAAAAGCGGTATCGCCCGCATATCTCGCGGTGAGTTGGTATTGGCCGCCGGGAAAGTTGTTCACGATGCCCGAGGCCGCGCCGGCTTGCAGGGTCAATTCGTTTAAGCTGATGTTGGCAACGGCGGCGCTCTCGGCAGGAAGCAAACCGACATCGCCCGTCGGCGTGCCGCCGTTGCCGGTGACCGCGACGCTCACGTTAATGGGGGTCCCGTGCGTAAACGTCGTTTGGCTCAGGTTTAGGGACGTGTTGCTCGCCGTAAAGTTCAGCGAGCTCCAATATTGGACAAGCAGATTCGCGTCGACGCTGCCCAGACCGGACGCCTGATCGTAGCCAGCGCCAGCGTAGTAGTGGCCGAGCGTATAGAGGCCTGTCGTGTTGTCATTGGCGGTGCTCAGCGTACAGGAGGACGAACTTTGCCGGCAAGGTACGACATTGCTCCCGATCGAAATGTCATGAAAAACCGACGGGTGCTGTACCGCGAGCGGATAGAGAACGAAATTCGCCTGTCCCTGGCGTCCGTACTTTTGATTGACGAGCGCCATAATCCCGGCCATGGCGGGTGAAGAGGCTGAGGTACCGCCCACGGCGGTGATCTCCTGAGAAGCCGAGTTCGAACCGTTGCAACCTCCCTCGGGCAGGCAGATAGGATAGAAGCTGTCGTTTTCACCGTCGGCGGCGAACAGGGACACGTCGGGAAGGTCCCGCGCGCCGTCGGCGGGTACTCCCTGACCGCTTTGCCAGCCTGGTTTAGGGTGATAGACGCTCGCGCCCCCGCTTCCGGCGACGATCGTGGGCTGATTCGGGCCGTAGACTCCACCGTCGTAAAGATCCAGCCCGAAGGCTTGGTTCCAGGGTTGCTCCGGAACAGTTTTCAAAAGCGAGGCAGCTGGAGTCGTGGGGCTCGGTGTCGCCAAGTTCCAGTAACTTGCCAGTTCAGCGCTCTGAGCGGCGGCAGTGCCGTTATAGCTCGTGTAGAAGAAATCGGTGCCCCCGACGGAGATGTTCCACGGCGTGGAGGATAAGCCGTTTACGGCGAGGCCGAGCTGTGCTGGCACCGGTGCGTTGAAATCGTCACAGCCCGCAGAACCGCTGTCGCCGGAGGAGACGAATGAGGTCTGCCCCTGGGCGGCCGCCTGTTCCCAAAGCGCCGTCCAGAACTGATTGCCGGACGAACCGAGCGCTTGTTCACACTGTCCATAGCTGGTGCTGAGAACCGAAGCGACGTCGTCGTCGACGGCACGCTGTGCCGCCAGCAGCAAACCGGACTGAACAGTCGTGTCGGCGGCGGTGTAAAGATTCACCGTGGCCCCGGGAGCCACCGCACCAGAAACTTCCACATCGAGAAAGGACTCCACTTCCGCCCGATTCCCATGATTCACCGCAGCGCTTGGCCCCGGGTCGAGACCGTCGATGATGATGTTGAGCGTGCCAACCGGTAATCCGAAGAGCGAACGGTAGTTTGCGACCACGTTCGGATAGACGTTCGAGGCGCCAATAATGCCGATGGTGACACCAGTCCCGTTGATGCCGGCCGCGTACAAGGGATTCAGATCGTACTGGACCGCAAAATCAGCAGGCGCCAGAGCTAGCAGCGGAGGTGAATTCTGAATCGTCCATTCCGCGTGGACGACGTGGGATTTGCGATCGTACGAAGCTTGGCCAAGAATCTTGACCTGAGGTGTTGGGCGGAAGTCATGGAGCGGCGTGATCCCGGCAACCACGGAGGCGAGGGCAGCGGGAATTTGCGGGTCGCGGTGGTTGGCGTAGTGCGCTTCGCCGTTGACGATGTAGCTGTGAATTTCTGTGCCGAAGGCTTCGCGGAGTTGTCCGGCACTTCCGGAAAACTCGATCACCATCTTCCCTTTTCGAGCACCGGCAACAGAGAAACCGTGCTTTTCGAGCCAACCCGCGACGGCCGCAATCTCTGAATCGCGGGCTCCATAGAATTCGCCGAATTGTTTGGGCGTGAGCCACTTGTGATAGCTGGGGCTGCCCCGCCTATGCACATCCTCGAGGAACTGTCGCAGCGCGGCCTCGCGCTCCGGAGAACGCTGAAACAACAACAGCATCCGCTGAACCGGTAAGGAATCGGGAACGGCACCCTGATCGTAGCGCGCCTGCGCCAGCGCGTGCACGTTTCCCTCCAATGTGACACGAACGCGCTCATCGATTGCCTGCGTGATGCGGGAGGGCTCGAAGGTCTGCGCCGAAGCCAAGCTGCCGGAAAAGGCACCAAGCACAAGCAGCAAACCCATCAGCCGGCAGCCAAAAAGCAATCTTGGCGCGATGGCTGGACCGGGAGACGTGCGGTGAAGGGTTCGGTTCATAGGTTGGACGTTCTGCCTTTAGAATGTAGGTTTTATGACGCCTCCCAAACCGCACAACTCTGCCTTTCTATACTAATACTCTGGCCCTCCCGGCTATGGGGCACAGACCGCAATCAGTCAACACCGCATTTTGAGACCTTGCGGGAACGTAATGTGATTCCCAGGGACCACCTATCAGCCCGCCGCTTGGCGATGTTACTCTGCAAGTGATTGCCCTCCAAGCGATTGCGCTCAGGAATGTTCCAAGAAAGCTATGGGCCGGGGAGGTCCAATCTCTCGACTGTGGGATGCATTGCAGCTTTCCAGGGGCGAAGGGCCACCTGACGGCCTGACGTCCCTTGCATCCCAATCGAGCGCCGCATCGTCTAAGCCTGTAAAGCCCTGCCGTAGGGTGCACGTCGGTTTGATGGGGGGGCGGGAAGATGCGAAATTTTTTCTTCTTGCAAACCTTTATCCAAGACCTCAAGTATGCGGTCCGCAGCCTGTCTAAGAATCCCGGTTTTGTCTCCGTTGTGGTTGCCTCGCTGGCGCTGGGCATCGGTGCAAACAGCACCATCTTTAGCGTGATGAACGCGCTGCTGTACCGGCCATTGCCGTATCGCGGCGCCGACCGGATGGTGGCCATTTGGGAAACGCCGCTGGGCCATCCCGATCAGTGGCAGCCTCCGCCGATCGCCGAAGTGCTCGATTGGCAAAAGCGGAGTGAAGTCTTCGAAGACATCGCGTTAACGAGCGGCACGGAATCCTCCATTCTTGTGGGTACGGGCGGACCCGAAGCGGTTCGCATTCAGGACGTCACAGCGAGTTTTTTCGATCTGCTGAACGCAAAACCTATCCTCGGCCGAACCTTTGTTCCCGACGAACAGCAGGAACTCACGCAAGCAATAGTCATTAGTGATTCGTTTTGGAAGCGGCATTTCAACGGCGACGCTGGGGCGCTTGGGAAAAGTTTCACGAATCACAACACCGGAATTGTCTCCACAGTCGTCGGGATCATGCCTCCAGGTTTTGCTCCGTTTTACGGCGAACCCATTGACTTGTGGCAGCCGATCAATCCAGGGAACGCGAGGTATGCGGCGCGGCAGGATCACTGGCTCATGCCTGTGGCGCGGCTCAAGCCCGGCGTGACCCTGGCACGGGCTCAGGCGGAAATGGACGTGATCGCTCGTCAGCTCGAGCAGGCCTACCCCGCGACGAACAAAGGTATCGGCAAAAAGGTGCAACCTCTGCACGAGGCCCTTTTCGGCTGGGCCCGGCAGCCGTTGTATCCGCTGCTCGGCGCTGTGTCTTTTGTTTTGCTAATTGCGTGTGCAAATGTGGCGAACCTTTTGCAGTCCCGGACGGAAACACGGCGAAGCGAATATGCTGTGCGAGCTTCCCTGGGGGCCGACCGCCGACGACTGATGCAGCAACTCTTTGCGGAGAGTGGCCTGCTAGCGCTGCTCGGTGGAGTCCTTGGCATCACTCTGGCCCACTGGGGCATTCAGATTTTCCGTGCGCTGGTGGGCGAATTTCCGGGCGCCGACAGCATTCCGATTGATGCGCGTGTGCTACTTTTCACCCTGGCGATTTCTCTTTTAACGGCATTCCTTTTTGGGCTTATACCTGCGCTCGAAGCATCGCATCCCACTCTCAACAATGCCCTGCGGGAGGGGGGGCGGCGAACCGTTGCCGGGTCGCGCGGAACCACGCGGCACGCTCTCGCCATCAGCGAGGTGGCGCTGGCGATGGTGCTGCTCATCGGCGCGGGTCTGTTGATCAACTCCATCTTGCGCATGCAGCGCGTGAATCCCGGATTCGACTCGAGCAACCTTTTGACCGTGAGCATTCAATTGCCGGAAGGCGGCCAATACATGCATCGTGTGCCCGGCGGGGATATGGAACAGGCCATGCCGGCGGTGAACGCATTTTACAAACAACTGCTGGAAAAGGTTGCTGCGCTGCCTGGGGTCGAATCCGTTGGTTCCATCACCGGTCTTCCCACGCGGTTCTCCGAGGGCTACACCTTCTCGATCCTGGGACACCCCGAACCGCCGCCGGACCAAAGGCCGCGTGCTGGCTACAACGAAGTCACTCCGGGCTTTTTCCGCACGTTCAAGATTCCGCTGAAAAAAGGGCGCTATCTTGATGAACACGATACTGAGGCGGCGCCTTGGGCGATTGTGGTGAACGAAACGTTTGCACATCGCTTCTTTCCGAACGAGGACCCGCTTGGGCAGCAGATTCTGCTGCGTTACGACCCGTATCCGGTAAACGAGCGGCGCCCACGGCAAATTGTCGGGATCGTCGGCGACGTCAGGCATTGGGGCCTGGGCCAGCCAGCGCCGCCGTTCATGTATGCGTCGCACTGGCAGCAGGGTGCGGTGTATCCAGGTGGAGCGATTGTCGCGCACTTATGGCAAACGCTAGCGATACGAACGGCTCCCGGCGCCCGCCGCCTGGGAGATTTGGCGGCTTCGGTGAAAAGGATTGTGTCGGAACTCGATCCCGACCAGCCAGTTGGCGAAGCGATAATGATGGATCAGGTCCTCGCGCGGTCCATGGGCGACTATCACTCGTATTCGGAACTCTTGGGAATCTTCGCGGGCATCGCCGTGCTGCTGGCGGTGACGGGCATCTACGGCGTGATGTCTTATTTTGTGAACGAACGCATGCGTGAGTTTGGGATCCGCGTTGCCTTGGGCGCGCAATCAGCTGACGTTTTAAGCATGGTTGCAAAGACCGGCTTGCGGCTCGCGCTAATCGGAGTCGGCGTAGGCGCTCTCTTGGCACTAGGGGTCACGCGCGTAATCGCGGCAGTACTGTACGACGTCAAGCCCTGGGATCCGGTGACCTATGCCGAAGTCGGAGCCGCGCTAACGGCGGTGGCTCTGTTGGCTTGCTTTGTACCGGCTTGGCGCGCAACCAAAGTCGATCCCATCACTACACTGCGCTACGAATAACTCATCGGGTTGCCGAAGCCAAACGTCCCAGCGTTGAGATGCCACCAGCTATTCATACGGAGCGACTCACCGAGCGCTTCGGCAGCATTACCGCTGTCGACGGCGCGTGAACACCGCCTTGGGTGACGATCAGCCCCGAAACCAGCATCTATTCGCGGAATGGGAAGGATTTCAACAGCGATACCCACACCCAGCCGAAGCGTTCCCCGATCTTCCAGCCAACAAAGCGATCGATGGTGAAGTCGTGGCTCTCGGCAACTCGGAATTTAAGGACGGTCCTTGTCGTCGTACTCTTCCGGCACATCGTCTTGCGCCACTTCGTGCGTGCGCACTTCGCCTTGGTCCGGGTCCGGAGCGTTTTCCACTCCGCTCACTATCCCCGCTTCGAACGTTTGTCCCTCTTCCAGCAATTCCTCCGGGCTTTCAGAGTCGGCGCTCTCCACCACGGAAACGCCGCCAAAATCCCCGCCGCCCTCTCCAGCGGCCGCCGCGCGCGCGTCGCGCTTCAACTGCACGGTCTCTACGCTCTGGCTGCCCAGCATGACCTGGGGCTGGCCGGCGGGTCTGCCCCGCCCCGGCGGCTTGCGCGCGGCTCTCCGCTTTGGCGCCTGCGTCTTCGCGCGCAACTTGGCTTTGGCTGTGGCTTTTTTCGCGGCCCGCTTTGGTCTCTTTTGCTTCGCTTTCTTCACCATGTCTCTACCCTCCGCGGCCGCAAGTCTACCACCAGCCGCGCGCTGCAGTCATGCGAACACAAGCGGACAGCGCGTGCCATTCAAGAGGTGCCAAACGGGATTCGCGCGCGCAAACGGATCTGGCATGGAATCGCTGGGATGTGCAACGTTAGCACAGGGAAAATTTCAGTTCCTCTTCGCGCTTCGCGCCGGATTCAACCGCGCCACGGTAACCGGCAGTTCGAATCGCTGCGGCCCCGCGCTCCTGATCGAAACGAAGCAGTTGAAATCGCTCTTTGCAGTTCAGGATTAAAACATTAGGATCTGCGGCGATATCGCGGCTGCGCCAACGACCCGCTTTCTGCTGTGCGCAAGCAAAGGCTTCGAGAGATCATCGGGAACAAGAGGACAGCCACTACCAACCTGGGAAGCAAAGAGGCGCATGGATCAAGTATCGGGTCGACGCGGCACGCAAGCGTCGAGCCCGGCGCGACAGCGGTCGCAACTCAGGCGAGGGCCGGGGAGAAGTCGGTGAGAGACAGGAAGGTGGAGTCGACTTTCTCGACGAGCTTGCCATTGGCTTCGGATTTGTCGCGGGCCGCCTGCCATTCGGGGTCATTGCGAAAAGCATCCCAATTGGCGGTGGCGGCTTCGCGGCTGGGGTGCGCGAGAATGTAGAAGAGAGTCCTGCCCTTGAGCGGTTCGTCGATGGGAGTCCAGTAGGCCACGTTGTGGATGCCATGCTTCTCGAAAAGCCGCACAGTGTGTTCGCGGAAGCGGCGTAACAGGTCGTCCAGCTTGCCTTCGTAGGTGTGGTACACCCGGAGCTCGTAAACCATGGATGAAGTTCGGCCAGAGCCAACTTTGTCTTGGGAATTGTCGAGAGATGAAGGCCAACTGGCCGCCGGGAGCAGGGCCGC